>Ga0302314_10016287_pt1 | contig 12574 bp, 10 predicted proteins | sample III_Palsa_N2_3_FD_200533 | JGI IMG/M metagenome (GOLD analysis project Ga0302314, IMG submission 200533) | Peat permafrost microbial communities from Stordalen Mire near Abisko, Sweden - III_Palsa_N2_3 | ecosystem: Environmental > Terrestrial > Soil > Palsa > Peat permafrost | place: Sweden...
CGGAGCACGTTGAATAACTGAGGAAGCTCATCAAGGCTCCACCGCCGTAGAAAGCCGCCTATCGGGGTGATGCGCGGATCGCGACGATGCTTGTGCATTCGCCACTCGAACACCCGCGCAGCTGATTCTCGATTTGCAATGAGCGCGCGCCGAGACCCATTCGGGTGCATGGAGCGAAACTTCCAGATGCGGAATGGGCGGCCATCGCGGCCAAGGCGCATTTCATGATAAAAGATTGGACCTCGCGACGTTAGAAGAATTGCCGCCGCAATGAAAAACCCTGGAATCGCAAACACGATCGTCATGACCAACGCGCCAAGAACATCAATGGCGCGTTTTACAAACCGGTATCGACGCGAGTTCGCGGGTGCTTCAGCGAACGAGGTCTGGCCGACCAACCATAACCTCTCAGGTGCATGCGTCCCGGCTGCGAATGTTGCTGGGAAATCCTCATACACAGCCTCGGCCTGAGCTTGCGCCATTCTCACATCATCCTCCAACTACGAGCTGCAACTCCGGCGGATTGGTTTGACTATTGAGCGGTGACTCATGCTGGAATTCCGGCGCATGAACCCGCTGGACAAACCCGGAAACTATTCCTTGCGGCGGTGCGATCTCCACATTTTCACCGCCAACGCAGCTGCGCTGGCCACCAGCCCCATGACGATGGTCGGGTTTTCGGGCGAGTCGACGCAACCGTCTTGCGCTCGAAGCGGAATGGCAATCAGAAAGAACATCGCTGACAAGAAGAAAACCGACAGTGTTTTTTTCACCGTTGCCTCCCAGGCAAAACGCAATTCAATACTATCTCGTTCCCCGTCAACAAGGACTTCGGCCGACTTTAAATAACCGGCAGCGCCTCTTGCAGCGGCATGGTCGCCGGCGATGCTACACCGAGAAACTCGGTGACGGTCATGTACCCGGGGGCAGTCTCGTCGGTGTTGAGGATCCAGACGTTGCCGGATGCGTCGATAGAGATCCACGCTGCGCCGTGCAGCGTAGAGCTCTGGTAACCGGTTGAGGGGGTGATGGGTGTACCGCTGTTGTTGAATTCAGTAAGACTCGAATTTGTCTTGTTGGTGATCCACACGTTGTTTGCACCGTCAATTGCGATACCAGAAGGCCCGTCCAGGCCGCCCCCGGTCCATCCGCCGGCGGGCGAGACCGCCGAGCCGGTCTTGCTGAATTCGGCCACCTGGTTGGCGGATCCTCCCTCTGCCCACATGTTGCCAAGCGAGTCGACGGCGATACCGCCCGGATCGCTGAGCCCACCGCCAGTGTAGTTAGACGGTCCCCCGGGGCCACCGAATTCGGTAAGCGAATCGCTTCCCGTATTGGCAACCCAAACAGTGCTGACGAACGAGGGGTCGTAATACTGGAAAAAGGCAATTCCAACCGGTTTGTCGAGGCTGCCGCCGGAATAGGTGTTGTAGTTCGTGGCAGAGTAGGGCGACTGGAGCTGAATGAGGTTGTTGTTGCCGTTGTTGGTGAACCAGATGCCCCCGTCGCCGACCCCAACCAGAAGGGGACAGGACATCCCGGCTATGCCGAACGGACCATAGGAGAGCGTGATGGTGTTGCTTTTGAGCGTAAACGCGCTTGTGCTGTCAGCGACGCAGTTTGCGACCCAGGTGTTACCGCTGCCATCGACGGCCAGGCCTACCGGGCCGCTGAGATTGCCAGAGTTGCTGTAGGGGCTATTGCTGGCCGGGACGCCAATGGGCGAGATCACGGCAATCTCTGCACTGAACGGGTTGTTGCCAACCCACGCGCTGATCCAGATGTTCCCTTGCGCGTCCAGCGCCATGCTATAGGGGTAGTTGATGCTGGCTACGCTGTAGGCGATGGCGAGAGTCCAGTCGTTCGGCGCCTTAGTGAGAGCGGGCCCGAATGGCGCGGCGGGGGTGGAGAGGTTGTAGATAGTGGAGACGTTGTTGCCGGGATTCTGCGCAATATCGAGAAGCGCCCTGAGGACCGTGGTGGGAGCAGTGCCGCCGCTGGGCGTGGTGGCGGCAAACAGGCTCTGGCAGCTCGAGGAGGCCGGGCTGCTCGAGTTTACGCACGGAGCCAGGATGTTGGCGAGGGAGTAAATCTCCGCCTGGGGCACATAGCCGACACCGGAACTGGTTTGGGTCCGCGCGTCTCCGGTGTAGATGTCGACGATATTCAGGACCTCGGAGAAGGCGGTGGTGAGATACGTCAAGGTTTGCGGATAAGGCGAGTACCAGGTGACCCACTCCCCGACCCCGCCCGGGCCCGGGCTAATGAACTGCGCGAGAGCATAGACCGAAGCAACCGTAGTCACTTCGTTGATGACGATGGGTCCGGAGAGAGAGGCGAGCGAGCCGCATGGACCCAGCGCGGCCATCAACACCAGCGCACTGTTATCGATCGTATCCCCGCCCAGCCCGGGGTTGCCGCCGGTCGCCGTAATGAAGACCAGAGTCGAGCTACTTGGGCAAGTGTATTGGCCCGTGATGTCAAAGTTTCCGTTTGCATCGGTAAGCGCCACACCGGGGGTGGTCAGCGCTGCCCCGGAGATCAGAGCCTGATCCTCAGTGCCACCGCCTCCTCCGCTGGCGACATAAAGCTGGATGACTGAGCCCGAGACGGGAAACTGACCGCCATGTACCCTGCCCTTCAGCGCCGCGCCCTGCACTTGAATCGTTTGCGTATTCGTTGTCGTCACCGGCGTTCCCATGCATCCGGAAAGAACAACAACGCACGAGATCGACCCAATCCCGCAGAGAGCGCGCATACAGGAATCCCCCTTTTGTCGGACACCAGCGATATGGAGCTTCGGACTTTCTCGACCAGACGCTTTCTATCCCTCTCACTTCTCAGGCGTTCGCTGCAAGAATCATCACGGGTCAACTCGTGTCATTTCAGGTTTTTTGTGTTAGCAGGACTCACTGGACACATGGACTTGCCGCACGTATGATTTTGCATACACGGCCCCCACCCCCTGGCCGGGCCCCCTTGATGGAAGTGGCCATGGCTTCTCCTCGGATTGAAAATGCGGACCCTGTCAGGACACTTGTCTCCTGGAAGGAGATTGCTGTCTTTCTGAATCACTCTGAGAGCACCGTCAAGCGATGGGAAAGGGATCGGAGACTGCCTGTTCATCGAATACCCGGCGGTGAACGCGGAGGGGTGTTTGCGTATTCGGACGAACTGGCGGATTGGCTCAAGGGAAAAGCACTTGAATTGGAAGCCGACGACTTGGCCGGCGGCGATCAGGAGACAGCCGGCAGTATTGAGATCGGAGCCGCGAGCGGGGGCGAGGTTGACCTGCAGCCGGGTGAGACTACCGGGCGAAGCGGCAGGCTGGGAAACTCACGCCAGGTAAGGCTTGCTGTAATTGGGATTGCGGCGGCGCTGGCCGGAGCCGGAATCTACGCCTATTTTGCTCATCCATTTGGTAATTGGCTTCAGCGGCGCTTGCATGCTATTGCCGGGATTGCGCGGGCAAGTTCAGCTGGGCAAGTGGTTGCTTCGGTTTCAGACGCCGAAAAGAGCGCGGCTCACGACCTCTACCTCAAGGGCCGGTTCGATTGGAACCAGAGGACTCCCGACAGCCTGAATCGCGCGCTCGACGACTTTACGCAGGCAATCGTACACAATCCGAATGATGCTCAGGCCTATGCCGGCCTGGCTGACACCTACGAGATGCTCTTCATCTACGGGAGCCGGCAGGACGATGACGCTCGCGACCGAGCCATGGCAGCGGCCAAAAAAGCCGTGGAACTGGACGGCTCCTTGTCAGAGGCGCATCGTGCGCTGGGATATGCAGTGTGGAGGGCCCACAACTTTGGCGAGGCAGAAAAGGAACTCAATCTGGCTATCCAGCTCGATCCCAAGGATCCCCTGGCGCACTTATGGCTCTCCAATGTTCTTGCGAGTCAGGATAAGGAGGGCGACTGCCTCGCGGAGATTACCAAGGCTCAGGAGCTTGATCCCGCTTCAGCTTCCATTATGGCAGCCAAGGGCAACAGGCTTTATTTGACCGGAAAAAAGGAAGAGGGAATCGCGCTTCTGAAGGAGGCGGTGCGCTCAGAACCACGGCTCAGCATAGCGCACTCGGATCTGGCGGTGATTGAATTTCGTGAACGAAACTATCCCGCCTATCTGAAGGAATCGCAGGCGACGGCTGAGCTACGAAACGATCCATGGCTCAAGGACGTTACAGCAAAGCTCGCGGCAGCATATGCGCGAGATGGTGAGCGCGGTCTTTTGAATGCGGAGTTTGCGGTCCAGGAGGGTTGCAGCGCGCCCGTATATCCGGGTTTGGGGCTTTCCAAAACGCAGAAATCCGTTGAATGCCTGAACCAGGACAGGAAACCCGAGGCGCTGCAACTTCTGGAAGAAGCCAGCGCGAATCAAGAGAGGGATTTTGAGGACTTCAGGGCTGAGTTCACTTCCGGATCTCCCCGAGACTTGCATGGGCCTTTCTCTAAATTGGCCGACAACCCGCGGTTTCAGGCACTGATGAAGCAGAAAGCGGATCTTCCAAAGATAGCGCAACTCCGGACTTCTCCTGAATCTGTCACCCGGTGAGCTCACTTCGCCTGGATCCGCGGTCTGGATCATGCTGACGACCTTCTCGGCAGCATCAAGGTGGAATACGACTGGGATTTTGCCGGCGACGAGGCCATTCGCTCTACTGGCCCCCAGGAAAGCATCCCTCACGGGCTAAAGCCCCAGTTGTTTTTTGGGGCTTGCGGCACGACTGAACAGCTTGGTGAAAAAGTGCCTCGCTGAGGGGTGAGAGGCGACTGATGAAGACGGGAACCGCAGGGGCTAAAGCCCGAGCTTGTTTTGTGGCACTTATGGCACGGCTGAAGCCGTGCCCTGACACTTCTTGCCGCTGCCGTTGAGTTTTTCTGCAGGCTGATGCTCCCCGCAACGCGCCGAAAGCATCCTTTTTGCTCACGAATGCGGACCTGCCCCGTCTTTTCCACAGCGGATTACTCTCAGACTCCCGGAGCAGTGAATCGATGGCATCGGATGCGGTGAGTTACCCACTTTCCCGGGCTGCGGGCGCAGTTGGTTTGGCGTGGCCGAATGCAAGAGGGGTACAATCTCTTGCAGGTATGGATGCGACCACGGCAATGAACGCAGGAAAGACCGCTCAGGAGCGGATGCAGGCGCGGGCTCCGGAGATGGAGCTGATCCGCGAGGCGCAGTCGGGGTCGCGTGCGGCTTTCGATGCCCTGGTCCGGCAGTATGAGCACCAGGTTCTGCGGCTGGCTTTGCACCTGACGGGAAGCGAGCACGACGCTGAAGACATCTACCAGGAAGCTTTTTTGAAGGCTTTCCGGTATATCGGGAACTTCCGCTTCGAGTGCTCGTTTTATACGTGGATTTACCGCATCGTGACCAACCTGTGCCTGGACCAGTTGCGGCGGCGCAAGACACGGCGCGAGGACCATGCGGTGGTGGTGGACCACGCCGGGGACGAGATCGATGTGCTGGCTTCGGTGTCAGACGACCGGTCGTTTTCGAATCCGGCCAAGGAGCTGGACCGGAAGGTGCTGGGCTTGAGGATTCAGGCGGCGCTGGGCAAGCTGACGCCGCGGGAGCGGATGGTTTTTGAACTGAAGCACTATCAGGGGCTCCGGTTGAGGACGATCGGAGAGATGTTGAGCACCACGGAAGAGACCGCCAAGAATACGCTGTTCAGGGCCACGAAGAAACTGAGAACGCAGTTGGCGGAGTTGCGGTAGGGCGATTTTGATGGTCTCCCCGGTCCCCAAAAGCGAGGGACCGGGGGCACCCCCTGAAGTTTATTGGTCTCCCACCCATTCCGCAGAAAAGAGCGGAATGGATGGGGCACGGAGGACTATTGCGGAAACAAAAACGCTCTAAACGAAAAGGCACCGGGCAATTCCTGAACGGAATGCGGATTTTCCGGGAACGCATAGAAGCACTTTTTGAGGCTGAAGGGACGTAGCGATGAATTGCGAACTGGCACACGAACGAATCGTGACGGCGGCATACAATGAGTTGCCCGACGCGCAGATGCATGAGCTGGAGCGGCATATGACCGGCTGCCCGGATTGCCACCGGGACCGGGAACAGTTGCTGGCAATGAGGATCCTGGCCGACGCCAACCCGGTGATCGATCCACCGGCAAACCTGGTGGCGCGGTCGCGGCTGCGGCTTGAAGAAGCTCTGGACGCTCTGCCTCCCAAGCGCTGGTATGAACGGCTGACGCAGCGCATGATGAACAACTTTGCCAGTTTGCAGGCCGCTCCGGTGGCTGCGTGCCTGCTGCTGTTGGTGGGCACGGGAGCGGGGATTCTGGGCAGCTACTGGTATGTGCAGAATCGCGCGGCGCATGCGGCTGCGGTGCGGCCGCCGGCTGCGGCTGCGGATACGGCACCCGCGGAGATTGCCAGCATTTCAAGCATCGTGCGCCAGCCCAACAGCGAGATGGTTGAAGTGAGCTACAACCAGGTGGTGCCGCAGCAGATGGAGGGATCGCTCGACGACCCGAAGATCCGCGAGTTGCTGATGATGGCGTCGGAGAACTCGACGTCGCCGGCGGTGCGGGACGACTCGGTTGGGTTGTTGGCGGCGGAGTGCCGCGCGGGGCATAGCTGCCAGGCGGCGGGCATCCGCGATGCGCTTATGGTGGTGCTGCGCTACGACAAAAATGCGGGCGTGCGGCAAAAGGCGCTGGAGGGCCTGGCACCCTATGTCGCCGAGGATTTGCGGGTGCGCGACGCGGTGCTTGAGGCGCTGCTGAACGACGCTGACCCGCGCATCCGCACCGATGCGGTAAAGATTCTGGAACCGGTGGAGGCGGACACCAGCGTGCGCCAGGTGCTGCACACGGTGGCCAACTCCGACCAGAATCCGCATCTGCGGACTTATTCGAGAGAAGTGCTGAGCCGGGTTCCGGCGATTCAATAGACGTGGTAAGATTTTCGGCACCGCATCGCAAGGAAAGAATGCGGGCTGGAATTAAAGGAAATACGGGAGAAGAAGAGATGAAATACTTTTTGAGGCCGTATCGCAGGGTTGGAATCGTTGCAATGGTGGGAATCGGCGTCGCGATGGTTGCGGGGCCAGGACGTGCCGCAGCGCAGTCTACGCAGATTGTGGAGCTGATGCAGGGCACCAGCCCGCTGCTGCTGCACGGCAGCTCGCAGGGCTACCTGGGCGTGTGGGTAGATGACGTTGACAACGACAAAGCACAAACCCTGAAGCTCAAGGAAGTGCGGGGCGCGGTGATTACGCTTATCGATCACGACGCTCCGGCGGGCCAGATTGGTCTGCGCGTGAACGACGTGGTACTGCAACTGAACGGGCAGAACGTGGAAGGGGCCGAGCAGTTGCGCCGGATGCTCCGGGAGATTCCGCCCGGACGCAAGGTGAGCCTGGAATTCAGCCGCGACGGCAACCTGCAGACCACCTCAGTGGAGCTGGTGGATCGCCGCGTGATGGAGCACGACGTGTGGAACAAGCTGGGCAACGAAGGCGATGTGTTTGTTGCGCCAAGCCCAGGGATGGGCGTGCTCTCCGGTGGCGGCGACGCCTCGCTGCCGGGAATGTTCCATACGCCCATCTGGGGAAGCACCCTAAACGTGGGCGCGATGGTTGAGCCGCTGACCGGACAGATGGCTGATTTTCTGGGCGTGCCTAGTGGATTGATGGTCAAGCAGGTGGCGAAAAAGAGCGAGGCCGCGACGGCCGGGCTGAAGGCCTTCGACGTGATTCTCAAGGTTGGGCCCGAAGCTATCACCACCATGTCCGATTGGGACCGCGCGCTGCGACAGAACCAGGGCAAGACGGTGCAGGTGACGATTCTGCGCGACAAGAAGCAGCAGACGCTGGCGCTGCAGGTGGATTCGAAGCACAAGACCAGCGAGCTCGAGATGGAGGAGTTGTTCCCGTCCGGCGATTGCTCCGTGGTGGCGGAGCTGAATCCGGATCTGGCGCAGATTTTCGGTGGCGGCGACCAGGCGGCCAAAGTGCTGCAAGATCAGGCCCAGACTCTGAAAGACCAGATTCAGGGATACGTGAAGCCGGAGATCGATTCACAGCTGGCCGATGAACTGCGCAAGCAGGCTGAAACGATGCGCGACCAACTGAAGATGGACGACTTCAAGGTCGACCCGAAACAGATGGATGATTTGAAGATGCAGATGGATGAGTTCCGCAAGGACTTCAAAGCCGAGGATTTCAAGATCGATCCGCAGCAGACGGAAGAGATTCGCAAACAGGCTGAGACGCTGCGCGACCAGTTGAAGATGGACGACTTCAAAGTCGACCAGAAGCAGTTGGACGATTTGAAACAGCAGATGGAGCAATGGCAGAAAAACTACAATCCGGACACATTCAAAATCGACCAGAAACAGTTGGACGATTTGAAGCAGCAGATGGGGCAGTGGCAGAAAAGCTATAGCCCGGACACATTCAGATTCGACCAGAAACAGCTGGACGATATGAAAAAGCAGATGGAGCAGTTCCGCAAGGACTATACGGCGCCAGATTTGCCGATCGGTCCGAACTGAGCTTCACAAAATTCAGGGGAACAAGGGCGTTCGCAGCAGCGGACGCCCTTGTTGTTTCTGCTGTCGAACGTTACGAATGGATTCCGCGCCTGCTTGAATGGCTTGAATTGCGAGCATCTCGCCGGGTTAGACTTGCTGGAAGCGGGGTGGGCTGAGGATGGAGACGGAAGAGACGATTCATTGGAAGGGTACAAAGAGGTTGCTTAAGGCAGAGGACGCGGACCTCTCCGGATCGAGCTTTACGGATGTGAATCTCTCCGGCACGACGTTCAAGAATGTGAACTTTGCCGAAGCGGGATTCGAGGATGCGAACTTCTCCGGCTGGAGCGTGCGTAATGCCTGCCTGGCTGGGGTGCGAATCCACAATGCAGACCTGCGCGGCGCCTCGATCGAGGACAGCCTAACGGCTGGGATGACGATCGACGGAGTTGCGGTTTCCGATTTGCAGGCGGCGTATCGCGCTTTGACTGCAAAAGTGGACTAGAGCCCAGGCCTCTCCAGAGCCTCGCGATCCCAATTTCCGAGCGTGGCGCCGGCTTCGTAGGTGGAACGGCAAAAATCGAGCAGCGCGGCGCTGGGCGACTCGGCCTTGCGCACGTCGTCATAGGAAAGCAGGAACTCTCCGAGTTGCTCGCTGAAGTAGGCAGCATTCGGACGGACGCTTGCCTCCTTGAACCCCTCCGGTGCGGGCACGGTGTAGGAATAAAAGGCCGCATCGGCGACGCCCGCGCTGCCTGGCCAGAATCCGACGCTGCTGACTTCATGTGAGTAGGCTTCGCGCGTGATAGCGTCGGCGCCGGGCCGTTCCGGAGCGCGGCGGCCGGAGAAGCGGCTGACCGCAAGGTCGAAGCTGCCCCAGAAAAAATGGACTGGACTGGACTTGCCGATGAACTCCGACCGGAACTGCGTGAACACGGAATCGACCGACATCAGAATGCGCCAGAAATTCTCCACAGCCTGGGAATCATAGGAGGCATGGAAGCGGTCCTCATCGAAAGGGATGGGATTCGGGATCTCAACGGGCATGCGCCAGATTTTCACCTTGACGCCCGCCGAGCGGAGCATGGCAAGGAATTCCAGGTAGAACTCGGCTACTGAACGAGGGATAAGTGGCAGGGATTTCAACACGCCGTCGCTGGTTTCGAGAAAGAGCTGGTGACGCAGGAAGTCAAACCAGATTTCGATTGAGCGATCGCCGTACGGCATGCGCGATGTGGTCAGGCCGTTTGCGGTTACATAGAGGGGGACATTCCACCAGTGGTTCACGAGCGGAGTAAGGGCGAGGCGAACCTTGCCAACGATCTGGGTATACATGTGCAGCGTGGCACAAGTGTCTTTCCATGAATCGAACGGCAACGCGGGCCAGCATTCGGGTCGGTCGGCGGCAAACGGCGGCATGGATGGAATGCTACAAGATTTCTGCGGATTGTGTTCATGGAACTGCGGCTGCGGATCGTGGTAATTTTGCGATTGTGCATGAGATTGATCGAGAGTTGCAGCGGGGGTTAGGACTTCACCGAGCCGGGAACTTTGAAGCGGCGGCGGCGATCTACCGGCAGGTTCTGGCGCGAGCTCCGGACCAGCCGGACGCGCTTTACCTGATGGGCTGCCTGGCTCATCAGACTGGGGACAGTGCGGGTGCGGTGGGGCTTCTAGAGCGAGCGGTGCTGGCGCGCCCTGGAAAGGGCGAGTACCACTACGCGCTTGGAAATGCGCATGCCAAATTGGCGAACTACGAGCTGTCGGAGAGCCATTTGCGGCAGGCGATCGGGTTGGGTAGCAGGGCGGAGTTTCACTTGAGCTTGGGCTTGCTGTTGAAGGGGCAGCGCCGGTTCAGCGAAGCGATTGCGGAGCTTGAGGCAGCGGTCCGATTAGATCCCAGGGATGTTCCGGCATTGGCCGCCCTGCGGCTGGCTCTTGCAGCGGCAGGCAGAAACGATGAAGCCGCGGCGCACATTGACCGAGCTGCGACGCCGCTTGGCGGGGATGCCGGGCGGCTGTGCGATCTGGCGGACGCTCTGCAAGAGGCTAAGGACTTCGAGGGAGCGATTTTGCTCTATCGGCGTGCGGTTGAGGGCGATTCGCTGTTGCTGCGTGGCTGGTTTGCTTGTGGGTGCGCGGAGATGGCTCGTGAGGATTTTGCGTCGGCCATGCCGTGCTTCGAGCAGGCTCTCACGCTTCGGCCGGGCTGGCTTGAGGCGCGGCATAATCTTGCTCGTGCGCTCTATGAAATGGGGCAGGTGTCACAGGCATTTGACGAGTTCAAGGCTTGCGCGGCGCGGAGCGAGAAGGGTGCGGAGCTTGCGCGCGCCATGCTTGCGGTGATCGTACCGGGAGCGCCACAGGCAGATAACCAGATGGTTTTGGATGTGCGACGGCGGTGGGTCCAGGATCTAAACGCAGGCAAATTGCGTGGGATGCCGGCGATTCAAGCTGCGGGCACCAGGATGAAGATCGGATACGTCTCTTCATTTTTCTCGAGCGATAACTGGATGAAGCCGGTTTGGGGTTTGATCAATCAGCATGACCGCGCGGAGTTCGACATTTACCTGTTCTCTGACTCTGGAAATTCTGGGAGTATGCATGGATACGAGGCCAACGAGGCTGATCATTGGTTTGAAGCCAATCGGTTATCGAATGCGGCGCTGGCGGAGTTGATTCGCGAAAAGGGCATCCAGGTGCTGGTGGACCTGAACGGGTACAGCGACATGCAGCGGCTGCCCATGTTCATGCTGCGGCCCGCGCCGGTGATTGTGGGCTGGTTCAACATGTATGCGACGACGGGCATGCCGTGCTTCGATGTTCTGATCGGCGACGGCGACGTGATTCCGCCGGACGAAGAGGCATTTTATTCGGAGTCGATCAAGCGAACGGCGCATAGCTACCTCACGTTCAGCGTGGATTATCCTGTTCCACCTGTCGCAGCGCTGCCTTGCTTGCGCACCGGGCAATTCACATTCGGGTGTCTCGGGTCGCAGTACAAGATCACCAGTGAAGTGGTGGAGGCCTGGAGCCGGATTCTGCGGGCCAGCCCGGGGAGCCGCCTGTTGATCAAGAACAAGCGTGTGGGGACGAAGGCGGCGCGGGAGTTTCTGCACGGGCTGTTCCGCGGGTTCGGCGTGGATCAGGAGCGCGTGGAATTCGAGGGACCGGAAGACCATTTCGAGTTTCTTCGGGCTTACGACCGGGTGGACGCGGCGCTCGACACGTTTCCTTATAACGGCGGCACAACTACTACAGAGGCCATCTGGCAGGGGGTGCCGGTGATTGCGTTTTCCGGCGACCGGTGGGCCTCGCGAACCAGCACTTCCCTGCTGCGCGCGGGCGGCCTGGCGGAGTTTGTGGCCGACGGCCTGGAGGGTTACGTTTCGCTCGCCAGCCGCTGGGCCAACTCGCCTGAGGAATGGCCACGGCTGGCTGATCTTCGCGCCGATATGAGGACGCAGCTTATGGCTTCCAGCGTCTGCGATACGGCTGGGTTTGCGCGGGAGATGGAGGAGATTTACCGGACGTGCTGGAATGGGAGCGCGGCAGTGGCGTGTTGAGCTTAGTGCGATCCCAAGTCCCAGATGCGACGCCTATCGACACTGCTGCGATCCTACGGTATCCGGTGGAGTGGGATTCGTGGAACCCGTGCAGTCGTGATTACGAGGCCGCATACGGCGCGGTGCATTTGCAGCTCGCTTTTGGCGCGCTCCATCTCGACGACGTCATAGGCCTCAAATCTGCTGCTGGCGGTGCCATACAAAGAAGAACGAGCCCGGATGCACTCAGTGTTCCAACCTTCAAGAGTTCGCTCAAGACGCTTACAGACTGGGCAACCCATAACTTCCCCCTCCGGCCTTGGGCCGGACGTGCGGTAACCGAGAAAAAAGCTGCTTTAAGGCTTGAGGATTTGAAGCTCGGCGCGGAACCAGTCCTGGGCATCGTTGCCATGTTCGCTGCCGCGGCCCTCGTAGAGCTGGAATGCGCGCTCCCTGATCTTGTCTTGCGAAGCGTGGAGCTCCGGCGCTGCCGACTTGCTGGCAGGCGAGGTTTTGACTTTTGACTGC
>Ga0302314_10016288_pt1 | contig 12573 bp, 10 predicted proteins | sample III_Palsa_N2_3_FD_200533 | JGI IMG/M metagenome (GOLD analysis project Ga0302314, IMG submission 200533) | Peat permafrost microbial communities from Stordalen Mire near Abisko, Sweden - III_Palsa_N2_3 | ecosystem: Environmental > Terrestrial > Soil > Palsa > Peat permafrost | place: Sweden...
ACACGAGTCCACCGCACCCAGGTCAGCGACATCAGCCACCGCCGACGTGGCGCAGTTTGCCTGACAGGCGGAGGCATCGGGCAGCGTAGGATCGCATGCGAGAGCGCAGCTCAGTCGCGACGCACAGGAGTCGGAGGCGGCACACGCGCTCGACTGAGTGCCGCAGAAATCGGTGACGCAGTTTGCGCACACGGTCTGCTCCGAGGACCGCGCATGGATGTCCGCGAGCTGCCGGCACGCGGTGACCACGACGAGCGTGGAGGCGCACAGAGCAACGGCGAGAAGGAGAACCGAACGAGCCACGGGCCGCGAAGTCTAGCCGGAAGCCTTCTACTAGGGGTCGATCTCGAGATGAGCGCGTCAGTCCGCCGCACCGGTGCGACGGGCCCTTTCGAGGACGATGGGCACGAGGGCAACAGTGGCGACGACGAAGGCGCCACGGGTGCCGAGACGCCCCGAGATGGCACCGAGAGCAGAGCCGGGATCAGAAAGCGCCGAAAAGAGCGCGAACGTCTTCGAGTCGGCCGGCTTGAGCCCGACGACGCGCTGGCCGATGAAGTAGAGGCCCGCGTGGACGAAGGCAACGGCGATGAGGGTCGCGCTCCCTGGCCAAATCCCGTAGGCCACGCAGCCAAGCGAGAGACCCGACGCGAACCAGGTCGCCAGTACGCCGAGCGGTACGCGCCCGACGAGTCGCGCCGCAAGCGACTGCCCCACCGTGAAGACGACAGCCAGGCCGAGGAAGACGATCGAGAGGCGATCGGCGAACAGGCGTGGCCCTCCCGCCGCCGTGATGGAAACCAGGAGGAAGCCGTAAAAAAACTTCGCGACGAAGAGCAGCGTGAAGCGGTGCAAAGGCGGCGCGTCGGCAGGTTCCTCGTGCTCCAGGCCGACCCCACCGGGGCGGAAGGCTTCCATGGCCACGGAGATGAGGAGGCTGACGGAGCCGAAGACGACCAGCGCGGTCCCGCGCGGCAGGGCCGACAGCGCCAGGTCCGCGACGAACGGGCCGGTGACGTAACCCACGGCGTAGAGCGATCCCATTGCGACGAGCATTCGATCGCGGGACTTGGGGTCCGAGGTCATCGCGTCGCGAAAGAGCAGCGGTACGCGCACTCCGATCGCGAGCCCCTCGATGACGCGACCGATGACGAGCCCGCCCGGTGGCGCGACAGTGGCCATGATCACGAAGGAAGCCATGTAGACGACGGCCGATGCGGGGACGCCATAGCGCCAATGGCGAATCGCCGCGACGTAGTAGGTGACGAGCTCCGCGAGCACGATGGCCCCGAAGTAGAGGCCGAACACGAGCGACGCTTGATGCCCAGCGCCCTCGCGCACGAGCGGCAGGACGAAGCTGGCGCCCATGCCCACGTGGAGGAGCAGCGCGCAGTAGAGGAAACGAAAGAGGCGCATCCCGCGTACGCTATGATGCCCTGTCATGATCGCGGGCGTCGTGCTGAGTGCGATGGAGCGCGCGATCGACCCGCCGAGCGCGGAGGAACAGGCGAGGCTCGACGCGCTGGACGCGCACCTCGCGAGGACGTTCCCGCCAGGGCGCGGCGCGGATCTCGAGGCCCGTGGGGAGTTCCCCGACGAGGCTTTGCGCGCGTTCGCGGCCGAGGGATTCGCGCGCGAGATCGTTCCCGAACAGGAAGGCGGTTGTCTCGACTGGTCGCGGGCGATGCGCGTCGGAATGCGACTCGCGGCGCACGACGTGGACCTCGCGCTGTGCCTCGGCGGAGCCGTCCTGGGAGGGATGCCGCTTCTCGTCGCAGGCAACGGTGCGCAACGCGCGCAGTACTTCAGCGCGCTGCTGAACGGGGAGATGGGCGCGCTCGCGCTGTCAGAGTGGGAGCACGGGTCGGATCTGCTGGCCATCGACGCACGCGCGGAGCCTCTCGACGCGAAGGGTGCGCCATGCGCCGCGAAAGACGCGGTTGGCTTCCGTCTCTTCGGGACGAAGTCGCCGGCAAACAACGGCTCCCGCGGCGCGAACGTGGTGGTCCTCGCCAGGACGGGCGCGGTCGGCGATCCGTTCGGCGCGTCGCTGTTTCTCGTCGCGCGGGCGACTCCCGGCGTGAAGAGCGTTCCACGCTTCGATAGCGTCGGGTTCCGGAGCATGGATCTTTCGGGAGTCGCGCTCGATGGAGCCGAGGTGCCGCGGGGGATGCTGATCGGGAACGCCGGCGAGGGCTTCACCTACGCGCGGCGCTCGCTCGAGGTGTCGCGCTCGGGCGTCGCGTCGATGTCCGTGGGGGCGCACGCGCAGTGCCTTGCGATGGCCCTCGCGCATGCTCGTTCGCGCGTCCTGTACGGAAAGCCGATCGGAGCACTCGAAGGGGTCCAATCGATCCTCGGTCGCGTCTACGCGCGATTCGCAGAAGCCGTCGCACTCGCGCGAAGGGCATCGCGGAGCGCCGCGCGGTGGCCAGGCTCGGCGCGTGCCTGGACGGCGGCGGCAAAGCTCGTGTGCCCGAGGCTGCTCGAGGAGAGCGTGCACGACGTGGGAACGCTGCTCGGCGCGCGCTCGCTGGTGGGGCCGCAGGACTTTGCGCGATTGCGCCGAACGGCGCCGGTGTTCGCGATCTTCGACGGCTCGAGCCAGCTGCAGCTCGACGAACTGTGGCGCCATGCCGGGCAGTGGCCGACGGACGCCACGCTCGCGGCTGCGGCGGCACTCACCCTCGGGCGTTCGCTCCGCGACCCGCGGCACGTGCCCTTCGACGCGAGCCGGGAAGACACGACGGGTGAGCTCGACCGGGCAACGCCGGGAGCGCTCCTGCGCGCGCTCGACGAGACGCTGCCTGGCGTGGGCCTCGGCACCCTCGCCGACGTCGCAGGCGTCGTCGCCCTCGCGGCGCGGGACGGTCGCTCGTTCGGTCAGGCTCTTCGCTTCCGGATCTCGGAGGCGACGGCGAGCCTGTTTGCGATCGCGTCCCTCGCTGAAGCGACCGCGCTCGCGGAGGGGGCGACGCGAGCGGCGGTCGAGGCGGCGCTCGCGCGCCGCGTCTCGACCGTCGCGCCGGCGCTCGCGGCCACCCTGGTCGGCCTCGAGCCGAAGGTCAGCGGCGCCGCCGAGCAAGGCGCCCGCGCGCTCCTGCTCGCGCGCGACGACGAAGCGCGATGCGCCGCCGCGCACGCCGCCGCGCTTCGCCTGGCGTGACGGTCAGGCCGAGGGCGTTCGCGAACGGAGCGCGAGGTGCAGGCGTCCCATGGCCGAGCGCAGCATGGCTCCCGCGAGCGCGCGCTTCGAGACGGACCGGGTGGCGAGGCCCTTCCCCATGTAGAGCGTCTTCGTTTGCCTTCGCTGACGTTTGCCCGAAGAGGTCTTCGGAATGGTCCCCGGCGCCACGAGCACGACCTCGTCGATCGGGAGGCCCACCTCCTCGTTCACGCGGGCGCGGATCTCGAGGATCAGCTCGGCGCGCTTCTTCTCGTCGCGAAGCTTGGTCTCGCAGACGCAGGTCACGCGATCGCGCCGCGCGCGGTCGTCGTGAACGCCGAAGACGACGACGCCTCCGTGCCGCGCTCCCGCGAGGCTCTCGACGACGCGCTCCGCGTCCTCGGCGTAATAGTTGCGCCCGCGGATGATGATGAGGTCCTTGGCGCGGCCCGTGATGTACAGGCCGTCGTCGGTCCGGAAGCCGAGGTCTCCGGTCCACAACCAACCGTCCTGCAGGACCCGCGCGGTCGTCTGCGCGTCCTTGAGGTATCCGCGCATGACGGAGGGCCCGCGGACGACGATCGACCCGACATGCCCTGCCGGGAGCCTTCGCCCCTTCTCGTCCGCGACGATCACCGTGTGCCCCGGCAGCGGTGAGCCGCAGCACATGAAGGCGGCAGCGTCGGCGTCGTCGCTCTCGACCACCCGTCCCTTCGCGAGCGCCTCGCGCGAGATGCGCATCGTTCGCGGGAGCGAGCCGGGCAGAGGGAACGTCACGGCGAGCGAGGCCTCGGCAAGGCCATACACGGGGAACATCGCGCTGGCCTTGAAGCCGCACGGCGCGAAGGCATCCGTGAACTCCTTGATGGTGTCGGCGTGCACGGGCTCCGCGCCGTTCATCGCGATCCGCCACGAGGACAGGTCCAGGCCTTCGATGTCTCGGGGGCGAACGCGCTTGGCGCAGAGCGTGTAGCCGAAGTTGGGCGCTGCGGCGATCGTCGCGCGCGTCTCGCTGATCATCTTGAGCCAGCGGACAGGGCGCTCGATGAAGCCCATCGGCGACATGAGCGCGAGCGGGAAGCACCACTGGATGGGCGTGAGCAGGCCGCCGATGAGCCCCATGTCATGGTAGAGCGGCAGCCAGCTCGCGATCCGCTCCGTCTTCTTGAATCCGCAGGCGAGGCCCATCGCGTGGATGTTCGACGTGATGTTCGCGTGCGTGAGGACCACGCCCTTCGGCTTTCCGGTCGAGCCCGAGGTGAACTGCACGAAGCAGGTGCGCGAGGACGCGATGCGCTTGTCGCGCGGGGCCGGCTTCACCTTCTCGGCGAGGAGCGCTTCCGCCGACACGATCGCGCGGAGCTTCGGCGCGCGGAGCGCGACGTCCGAGAGCTTCGGCTGGAGCTTCGCTGACGTGATGAAAAGGACGGTCTCGGCCGCGTTCGCGATGTGGACGAGCCGACCGAAGCCCACGTCGAACCGCTCCAGGGCGGCGGGGGGGTACGAGGGGACCGGCGTCGCGCCGAGCCACTGGATCGCGAAGAAGCTCGTCACGAAGTCGAACGACGTCGGCATCGCGAGCAGGACGCGGTCGCGCGAGCGCACCCCCCAGGCGCTGAGCGCGCCGGCCATCCGCTGAGCGTCCTCGAGGATGCGCGCGTAGGAGCGGAACGTCGGGACGTCGTCCTCGTAGAGCGTGATGCCGAGGCTCGGGTCCTCGGCCGCGCGGACGAGAGCATCGACCGTGGTCTCGACGTCCGGCACGATCGGCTCTGCGACGGGGGAGACGCCCACGATGGGGATCGCGCTGCGCGAGCTACGGACGTCGATCCGCGTGACGCTTTCGGGAGAAGAGATGCTCACGGGCGCCTCTCCACGGAACGAAGCGCGCGGTAGAGCGCCGACCGCGCGTCGGCCGGCATCACGATGCGATCGAGGTAGCCCGCTTCGGCAGCGCCCCACGCGTGGTCGTGCGCCGCGAGCCACTCGGCGCGCTTCGTCTCGCGGGCGCGACGTGCATCGTCGCTCGCGCCCTCGATCTCCGGCCCGAGGACGACCTCGAGAGTGGCGTCGGCACCCATCGAGCCGACGCGAGCCGTCGGAAGGCCGAGGCGCACGTCGGCGGCGAAAGAAAGCACGCTCGCGCCACCGAAGCTCTTTCGGACGACGAGGCAGACGAGGGGTACTTTCGCCGAGCCGTAGGCGTCGATCAGCGTCGCGCCGTGGGGGAGAATGCCTCCCTGCTCCTGCTTCGCGCCGGGCAGGTATCCGGGGACGTCGACGAGCGTGAGGACGGGAATCCCATGGTTCGACGCCCATGCGACGAATGCCGCGCCTTTCCTGGAGGCGTCGATGTCGAGGCAGCCCGCGGCGACCATCGGCTGGCTGGCGACCACGGCCACCGTCTTCCCGCCGAGGCGCGCGAGCACCGTGAGCAGGTTGGGCGCGAACGTCGGAGACAGCTCGAGGAGCGATTCGGCGTCGAAGACCGCGCGGACGACCTTGCGCATGTCGTACGCGCGCCGATCGGCCTGCGGGATGATCGCGTCGAGCTCCGGCACCCGGCGCTCGGGCGGGTCGCTCGGCGTCACGTCGCGGGCGAGGAACCCGAGGAGCTTCTTGGCCCAGTCGACGGCCGCGGGCTCGTCAGGGAGGATCGCGTGGCACTGCCCGGTGCGCGTCGCGTGCATCTTCGCGCCGCCGAGGTCGGCGAGCTCGACCTCCTCGCCGGTGACCACCTTGGTGACCTTCGGGCCGGTGATGAACAGGTAGCTCTGCTCGCCGACCATCGCGACGAAGTCGTTGAGCGCCGCCGCGTAGGCCGCAGCGCCGACGCAGAGGCCGAAGACGACGGTGACCTGCGGGACCTTGCCGCGCAGGCGGACGATGCGCCGCAGGATCTCGCCATAGGCGTCGATCCCGTCGATCCCCTCCTCCACGCGCACGCCGTCGGAGTCGGCGAGTGTCACGACGGGCAGCCCACGGTCCAGCGCGAGGTCGAGCAGGCGACAGACCTTCTTCGAAGCCGCGTGGCCAAGGGCGCCGCGCAAGATCGTCGGGTCGTGGGCGTAGATGGCAACGGTGCGGCCGTCGACCTCGCCGATCCCCGCGACGACTCCGTCGCCGGGGTGGCGGTTCGCGGCCAGCTGCTCGCTGGTGCTCGCGTGGCGGTGAAGGACGTGGCGGCCGAGCTCCACGAACGACCCGTCGTCGACCAGTTGCGCGAGGCGCTCGCGCGCGGTGAGCCTGCCGAGGCGCTTGTGGCGGGCGACGCGCGCGGCGCCCCCGCCCTCCTCGACACGCTGCTCGCGCGCTTCGAAGTCGCGCGCGACGTCTTCCGGCTCGCGCGCTCCCATCAGGTCGACTTCGCGCCGAGCTTCTCCGAGACGTGGCCGACGACTTTGCCGAACGTGTGGAGGTCCGCGAAGGCTTCGACCCCGCCGTCGATGCCGAAGGTCTTTTTCACCATGTACGTGAAGTCGACGGCGTCGAGCGAATCCATCCCGAGGGTGCCGCGGAACGTGGCCTCGTCGTTGATCATGGTCGCGGGGACACGGAAGTCGGCGACGAGGATCTCTGCGAGCTTGGTCCGGACGTCTTCACGCGTCATAGGGGCTGGGTTTGACATTCGATTGGATCATGTTCAAGCCATCCCCGGAAAGCGGCGAAGTTTTCCGAGCGAAAGTCACACGGGGCGGGCGTTCAGGCGTCCGGACGACGCGAGCGCGCCAGCAGATCGGAGTCGATGCGCAGGAGCGCGGCACCCGCCGTATATCCGGCCCCCGCGGCGAGCAGCATCACGCGAGCGCCTTCGGGTAGCGAGCGCGTCCGCAGCGCCTCGTCGAGCGCGATGGCGCAGGTGGCGCCGGAAACGTTTCCGATGCGCTCGACGTCGATGAACATCTTCTCGGCGGGGATGCGCAGGATCCGCGTGAGGCGCTCGAGGATGCGCCGGTTCGGCTGGTGCGGGACCACCAGGTCCACGTCGGACCAAGACAGTCCCAGCGCGCCGAGAATGCGCTCGCTCGTCTCCGCCATGCCCTCGACTGCGGCGAGGTACACCTGCGGGCCCTCGCTCATTCGAATCGTGTGCTCGTGGGCATCGACGGTTGCATGGGTCGCGGGACGGCGCGAGCCGCCGGCGGGCACATAGACCGAGTGCACGCCGGTACCGTCGGCGAGCAAGCCGATACCGAGGATCCCCTCGCCCGGCGGGCACGACGAGACGACGGCGGCGCCGGCACCGTCGCCGAAGAGCGCGCAGGTGGCCCGATCCGACATGTCGAGGAACCGCGAGCGCACGTCGGCCGCGCAGGCGAGCACGTGATCGTCCCCCGTGAGCACGGCGCGGACCGCGCAGTCGAGGGCGTACAGGAAGCCACTGCAGGACGCGGTCAGGTCGAAGGCCGGGGCTTGGCCGAGCGCGAGGGCGCGCTGGACGAAGCACGCCGCGGAGGGGCTCGCATGGTCGGGAGAGACGGTCGCGACGATGAGCCGGGAGATGTCGCCCGGGGTGAGGTCGGCGCGTTCGACGGCGCGCCGACACGCGCGGATGGCGAGATCGCTCGTCGCCTCGTCGTCGGCCGCCCAGCGGCGCTCGACGATGCCCGACAGGCGCACGATCTCGTCCGGCGTGAGCGCCGCCCCCAGCGCCGCGAGGTCATCGTTGGTGACGACACGCGAGGGAAGGTACGAGGCGACGCTGCGCAGACGCACGCCACGGGGCTGGTTCGCGAGCGACAGGACCTTCATCGCTTCGTCTCCAGGACCGCGAGGAGCGCGAGGAGCGCATCGATCGAGCCGAAGTGCTCACGCGTGACGTCCTTCGCGGAGATGCGGATGCCGCAGGCGTCCTCGAGGGCCTCGACGAGCTGGACGAGGGCGAGCGAGTCCATCGTGAGCGGGGCGTCGTCGCGATCAGGGACGTCGGCAAAGTTCATGAGGATGGCGCGCAAGCGCTCGCGGGGGATCATGTGGAGCCTTCGAGCTTCGCACGGAGCGCGGCGAGCGCGATCTTCCCGTTGGACGTCCGCGGCAGCGCGTCGAGGCGCTCGAAATGGCGCGGGCGTTTCGCGGGCGAGAGCTCGGCGCGGGCGAACGCGCGCAGCGGCACGAAGGACGCCTCGTCGCACTCTATGAAGGCGTGGAGGACGGCGCCCATCGCCTCGTCCGCTGTCGCCAGGACGCACGCGTCGCGCACGCCGCTCGCCCGCCGGAGCACGGCGGCGACCTCGTCGAGGCTCACGCGCTCGCCGGCGGACTTCACGACGCCGTCGGCGCGGCCGCGGACGTGGAGGTAGCCGGAGGCGTCGATGGACCCAACGTCGTTGGTGCGGAGCCAGCCGTCGAGGGTGAGCGCCCGCCCGGTTGCGTCGGGGTCATCGAGGTAGCCGAGCATGACCGACGGTCCCCGCACTTCGACCGCGCCCTCGCCGCCGGCGGGGAGCGGAGCGCCCGCTTCGGAAACGACGCGAATCGAGACTCCCTCGACGGCTCGACCGGCCGCGCCGCGAGCGAACGCGGGATCGCGGTCCGAGACCCACGCGACGCGCGGGGACGCTTCGGTCAGGCCGTACTGGTTGAAGATCTCGGCGCGCGGGAAGGCCGCGCGGACCGCGGCGATCGTGCCCGCGTCGAGCGGTGCGCCGGCGCTACCGCACCACGCGAGCGGCGGGTGCACGGCCTTCTCGGTGGCAGCGCGCGCCAGGAGCCGCAGCGACGCAGGGACGCTGGAGAGCCCGTTCACGCCGAGGGCGCTCATGTGGTCGATCTGCTCCGCGGCGAAGGGCACGTCGCTCAGGAGGACGAGCGCGCCGCCCACGGAGAGCGTCGTCAACGCCTGCCCCACGAGCCCGTAGCTGTAGGCGAGCGGCACGACCACGGCGACGCGAGAGGACGCGCGCACGGGGAGGTAGCTCGTGATGGCGCGGACGTTCGCCGCGACGCCGTCGGAGGGGAGGAGGACGCCCTTCGGCTCGGCGGAGCTGCCGGACGTGAAGAGCAGGAGGCCGACGCGCCGATCGAGCTCGCGCGCGCCGACGCGCGCTTCGACCTCGAGGTGCCCGCGTACGTCCGCCGCCCGCACGACGGCCAGCGGTCGTGCCCTGTCCAGCGTGCGGGACGTCGCGTGCTCGCCGGCCCGAGGATCGCACGACACGACCGCGCACCCGGCGCTCCATGCGCCGAGGCTCGTGACGAGGTAACCGGCGGGATCGGGCGCAGCGACGGCGACGAGGCGCCCGGCCGAGGCTCCGCTCGCGACCAGGGTCTCGGCCGCGCGGGCGACGGCCGCGTGGAGATCGGCGTAGGACACGGCCTCGCCCGAGGCGCGCACGATCGCGACCTGGTCGCTCGCGGGCGCGAGGAGCTCGCTCAGAAGACGAGGACCGCGGCCGCCCACGACATTCCTCCACCGACGGATGCGACGAGCGCCCGCGCCCCGCGCGCGAGCCGCCCTTCCGCGCGCGCCTCGGCGAGCGCCACGAGCCAGCCTGCGGATCCGACGTTCGCGTGCCTGGGGACGTTCACGAACGTCCGCGCTTCGTCGATGCCGGCGCGCGTGGCGACGCCGCGGATGAGCGGCACGCTCGTCTGGTGCGGTACGAAGAGGTCCACGTCGCGTCCCGACATCCCGGCCCGCTCGAGGCAGCCGGCGATCGCGTGCGTGTACTTGCCCGGAAGCTCGGCGCCCAGCTCGTCGGCGTCACCGCCGAGGACGTAGCCGCCGCGAGCGATCTCGGCTTCGGTCGGAGGGAGCGCGCCGTCGGTCGAGATGAGGTGCCCAAGGCGCCCGTCGGTACAGAGGAACACGGAACGAAGGGAGGCGCCGGCGTGAGTCGCCTTTCCGAGCACGATCGCGCCGGCCCCGTCGCCGAGCGCGACGGCGGCCACCTTGCTTCGGGGCGGAATGACCTTCGAGAAGGTCTCCGTGCCGACGAGCAGGATGCGCTGACAGCCCGCGCCGAGGTACATCGCGGCGGTCGCGAGCGCGAAGAGGCCGCCCGAGCACCCGGTGCGCACATCCATGCAGGGGACGCGGACGCCCAGCTTGGCGCCGATCGCACCCGAGACGGTCGACGTCATGCGCGGCGGGGTCGACGTCGAGGCCAGGACGAGATCGATCGCGCCCGCCTCGAGCCCCGCGTCCTCGATCGCGCGGAGCGCGGCGTCGGCGCCGAGGTCGATCGTGGTGAGCTCCTGTCCGTGCGCGAACGGCTGCCCGGGGACGTGTGCCCATGCACGACTCCGGACGCCGAGCGCGTCCTCGGCTCCCTTGGCGACGAAGGTTACCTGCTCCGGATCCGGCTCGCGCGGCCAGAGGGTCGCCGCCATGGCGCGGAGAGCGTCCTCGTTCGAGTAGACATCCGGCGGAAAGGCAATCCCGGCCCCCAGGACGGCCACGCCGTCGAACGGCCCGGCGAGGAGTGGCCTCGACGGAGCTTGCGGTTTGTCGGGGTGCCGGGCTTGCATGGGGGTCATGGACCTTGGAATCGAAGGGCGCGTGGCGCTAGTCGCCGGCGCGAGCCGCGGGATCGGGCGTGCGACGGCGCTCACGCTCGCGCGGGAAGGGGCGGACGTCTACGTGCTCGGACGGGACACGTCCAGGCTCGAGGGTGTGGCGGCCGAGGTTCGCGCGCTCGGGCGACGCGCGCACGCCGTCGCTGTCGACGTGGCGGATCGCGCGGCCCTCCGAGCTGCGCTCGACGGCGCGACGCCGGCGCTGGGGCACCCGACGCTCCTCGTGCTTTCGATCTCCGCCATGTTCAAGGCCGAGCGGTTCGAGCGCCTCTCCGACGAGACCGTCGACCAGCTCCTCGCGACGGACCTTGGAAGCGCGATCGACCTTTGCCGTTTCACACTCCCGGCGATGTTCGAGGCGAAGCACGGGCGCATCGTCGCGGTGGGGAGCCTTGCGGCGCGAACCGGCACGGCGGGCGGAGTACTCTACGCCACGACGAAGGCAGCGCTCGAGGGCCTCGTGCGGGGCATCGCTCTCGAGTACTCGCGCCGCGACGTGACCGCGAACGTCGTGATGGCCGGCTTCGTGGAGACCGAGCGACTCCATGAGCGGCTCGCGGGCGACCAGCGCAAGCGGGAGAAGCTCGAGCGGGCAACCGCGACGAGGAGACTGACCTCCGCCCAGGAGGTCGCCGACACGATCGCGTTCCTCTGCTCGGCGCGCGCCGGAGCGACGACGGGCTCCGTGATCGAGCTGACCGCCGGAGCGCATCTGAACTGCCTCTGGTGACCGGGCGCAGCTCACGCGCGCGCCTCGCAGGTCCGGATGATCGGCAACGTCGCGAGGGACGCGTCGTCCGTCACGAGGTGGACCGTCTTGAGCTGCGCCTCGGGCTTGCCGGCTGCAAGCAGGGCGCGGCGACGGGTCTCGCTGTCACCGCGGGCAATGACATGAAGGGCGAGGGGGCCGAGGGTTCGGGTGCGGTAGTACGCGTAGTCCTCGTTCACCGCGTCGAGCTCGCGCTCGAGGCGCGCGCGGAGCCCCTCGAGGGCTGACGCGTCGGCGGGCTCGTCGAGCTCGATCGCGAGCGCCCAGTGGGGCCGCGGCTGGTATCGCGGCATCGCGACGAAGTGGGAGGCGTGGCGGCCGGTGGCGGCGAGCGCGGCGCCGACAGCGGCAACGACGTGGTTCTCGACGAGCTTCTCGCCGACGACATTGAACGCGGCGCCGGCGCGGCGGGCGAAGTGCACGCACGGGGTGGCGTGGTAGAGGCGCGTGCACTCGAGGAGATCGCCGGTGTCGTAGCGCGTCAGGCCGTTGCTCGTCGTCACGAGGAGCCGGTACCGCTTGCCGATCTCGAGGTCTTCCGCGCCGACACCGATGCGATCGCCGCGGTCCCAGGCGCCCTCCTCGATGTATTCGAACACGTGGCTCGTGAGCGAGACGGGCCCGCCCGGTTCTTCCTCGCCGAACGTGACGTTGCCCCAGCCCTCGTTCGAGGCATAGATCGCGTCGCGCAGGGCGATGCGGTCGCCGAGCTTTCGCTTCAGGTCCGGCACGAACGCGGAGGCCGACGCGGTCGTCCAGCAATAGACGAGGCGCAGGTCCGGGACGACGGCGCGCAGGGGCATCTTCCCGCCGGCCTCGCGGGTCATCCCCTCGATCTGGTCGGCCACCTTGCGATCGACGCGGGCGAAGCGCGCGTAGAAGGCGCGCTCCTCGGGCGACAGGGCGAGATCGTCGCGGAGCGTGCCGGCGCGCAGGTCGCGAGCCAGCGGCTCGGCGAGGTCCTCCATCGCGCGGAAGAGGGCGAGCAGAGGGAGCGGGAAGACGCCCGTGAAGAGCGTCACGCGCGCGAGCGCCGTGAGCCACGCGGCGAGGTAGGTGCGGGTCGGGCCATCCTTCACCTGCGCGAGCTCGTACGGCCACGCGAACACCTTCTGGACCG
>Ga0302314_10016289_pt1 | contig 12573 bp, 8 predicted proteins | sample III_Palsa_N2_3_FD_200533 | JGI IMG/M metagenome (GOLD analysis project Ga0302314, IMG submission 200533) | Peat permafrost microbial communities from Stordalen Mire near Abisko, Sweden - III_Palsa_N2_3 | ecosystem: Environmental > Terrestrial > Soil > Palsa > Peat permafrost | place: Sweden...
GGCATCACGGGGCCGGTTGCTGCCTGAGTTCTCTATTTGTCCGCTTAGCGTATATTCCTGCACGTTCTATGGCGTCACCCCACCAAGTGGCGCAACGATCTGCTGACATCGATCGCTCGGGCCGATCTCAATTGGAATGGGGTCAAAGACCAGCCACTGCTGCGTTGAAGGATGGCGCCGCCCGACGGATTTGACCCACGGCGCAGGCAAGATCAACCGGGATCTGGTGCGTCATCGTAGCCGTCGGTCGCCAGCAGAGATGCGGCACGCCGCATCTCTGCGGACAGCTCGAAGACGTCATAGCCAACAGGCTGCCGAGGCAACCTGGGACTGTTCCGCTCTTAACTCCACCGCTCCGACCTTGGACATTGTCAGAACGTGTGAATGAGTTGCGCCGTGATCAGCGGGCCCTGGGCCAGCCCTTTCGTCTCCACGGGGAAGTAGGCATGGGCATAGGCTTCTTCGGAGTCACGCTGTGGTTGCCTCAAATCATCAAGCAGCTTTCCGGCCTCAGCGCGGTGGACGTCAGCCTCCTTACAACGATCCCATTCCTGCTCGCTGCCGGGACGATGATCTTGAACGCTCGCCACTCCGATCGCACGGGGGAGCGTCGGTGGCACCTGGCGTGCCCCCTGTTGGTTGGCGCACTCGGTCTCGCAGGAAGCGGGCTTTGGTCCAGCCCGGTCATGGCGTTCATCTTCCTCTGCATTGCGGCCATGGGCCTGTGGAGATCGATCGGCGTTTTCTGGTCCGTGCCGACCACGTTCCTCAGTGGAACGGCTGCTGCGGGTGGATTGGCCCTGATCAATTCCATCGGCGGCCTGGGCGGCTTCGTCGGACCCTATCTGATCGGCCTCGTCCGCGGCATCACGCCGGATTTCTCGGTCGCGTTGATTGGTCTGTCGACCAGCGTCCGCCTCCCTGCTCTTCTCGCCGCGGTGCTCCCGCAGCGAGACCAAACACAGTAGATTGCGTTGCAAAGGCAGTATACCGCTAACTCTGATTGGCGGGAGGGGTACGGCTGCTCCCAATCCCTTCAACCTGAGAGCGGTAAACTTGTATGCCAGGGCCACGCCTTTCGTTAGAAGCGCGCCACGAAACTGACCAACTTGAACGCGACGACGAACCAGCTGAGATAGAGAACGGCTGCGGCCAAAACGCTTTCCCCGATCCTTCCGATCAGGCTGCGCCTCGCAGCACGCCAGGAGGCGACGGTCGCGACGGTGACGATGATCGATCCAAACATACCAACGACGCCCAGCCCATTTAAAGCCATCAGCACCGGCACCAGGCCGTCCGATAAGGCGGCAACGTTGCTTTGTGCGGTCAGCACGATGCCGAACCAGCCGCTGAGGACCGCAAGCCAGACGAGCGCCGCCCCGCGTGCCAGCCTGCGCAGGATCAGCTGTCGCCGATCCAGTGGGAGTGCCGCTCCATAGTGACGGCGTACCAGCCAGCCGATGATCCAGACCAGAACCGTAACCAAGAGCACGGCGACCGCGCCGCCCAGCGCCGGCAGCACCCAGGCCTGCGCGCCGATCGGTGCCGGCTGCAGCACGTAGGTCGGATCGCCGCTCCAGGCTGCATGGTCGATCCGGCCGTCGGCGCCGCGCACGAAGCTCAGCAGGGAGGGTCCGCCCTGTTCCCGATAGAGCAGCGGGCCGATTTCCTGGAAACGGTATGGCTGGTCGTCGAGGCCCGTCAGGGAGGAGACCTGGAGCACGCCGTCGGGTGCGGCCGTCACGGCCGACGCGCCCAGCAGCGCGAAGATCCGGAAGATGCTGGTTTCCTGCCGATCGCTCGACAGATAGACCCCGCTGACCAGCTTCGCATCCTCGACCGCCGTCGATGCCGCCGCGGGAGCCGGCGTCGTAGCCGGGAAATAGCGGTCCAGGAATTGGTCGAACAGCGCGGTGCGCAGCTTATAGACGGAGGCGTCCTTGCCCTGGCTGTTGAAGGCGACGTAGAGACCGGTCCGGTGGTCCGGGATCAGATGCAGGTCGGTGTGGAAGAACTGCGTGTCGCCGCCATGCCCGATGATCCGCTGCCCGTTGCGCGATTCCTCGTAGAATCCGAGCGCGAAACCATTCAGGCCCGGCGCCTCGCTGCGCTGGTGCGCGTGCATAAGCTGCAGGGTCTCGGGCTTGAGCAGCGTCGGACCGCCCTCGCCGCCCGCCCCCAGCTGCGCGATCATGAACCGGCCCATATCCAGAGCGGTCGTGGCGAGCGCGCCGGCCGGCGACAGGCCGATCAGCTCATAGCGCTCCGGCTCGTCCGAAGCCGCCTTGTAGCCGCTGGACATCCGGTCCTGAAGGGCCGACGGCAGCGGCTGCACGAAGCTCGACTGCTTCATTTCCAGGGGCTCGAACAGGTGCCGCGCCATATAGGCCGCGAAGGGCTCCCCGGACACGCGTTCGACGATATAGCCGGCGAGCGCCGCGCCGAAATTCGAATAGGCCACGACCTTGCCGGGCGGGAAAATCCGGGCCGGGATATTGGACTTCAACACCGTGCCCAAGGGATGAAGGTCGGCTTCGTCATAGGCGATCAGGTTTTCCGCCGACAGCTCGAACCCGGCCGTATGGGTCATGAGGTTGCGCAAGGTGATCGGTTGGCCGAACGCGCCCGGGATCGCGAAATCCAGGTAGTCGTTGACGTCGCGATCCAGGTCGAGCTTGCCCGCTTCGACCAGTTGCATCACGGCCGTCCAGGTGAACAGCTTCGAGACCGAGCCGGCGCGGAAGATCGTCTCCGCGGGCGAGACGGGGCGCCCGGTCTTGACGTCGACGACGCCATAGCCTTTGGCAAAGAGGATCTTGCCGTCCTGCACGACCACGACCTCGCCGCCGGCGATGTCGCCTTGACCCAGCGCGTAGGGCAACAGCCCGTCGAAGAACCGCCCCAGATCCTCCGGTTCCAGCGTCGGTGGGGCCGCGGCCGGCGCTGTCGCCGACAGCACGACCGCGAACATCGATCCTAGCAGAGCGCCCCAAGTCCATCCGCGCACGAAATTCTCCTGACGAAGCCTTGAAGGGAGGGACCGGCTAGAACTGCTTCACGACGGACAGCCCGAAGGTCCGGGGCTGGATGACGCTGGCCTGGATCGGTGAGGTCGGCGTTATGGCCAGGCTGTCCTCGATCGTCGAAATACCCCGTTCGTCGAACAGATTCTTGACGAAGAACATGATCGACAGGCTGTCGTCGCGGATGCCCATCCGAAGATCGAACACATCGTAGGACGGCACTTTGACGCGGCCGGCCTGCAGGCTGAAATCCGACATGCGGGAGCCGACATACCGGAACGTGCCGCCGGCGACCGCGTCGAAGTCGCCGAACGCAGGCTGCGAATAGTCGGCCGTGGCCGACGTGCCCCACCGCGGCACGGTCGGCAGCCGATCGCCGGACACGCCGCCGACCCCGGGCGCATCCTTGCTCAGATAGGCGTTGGTATAGGAGGCGTTCAGTCCGAGGGTCAGTCCGGAAATCGGCCGGTAGGCGCTATGGAGCTCAAAGCCCTCGCTGACCGCGGCACCGCCATTGCCGCCGAACGAAAAACCGTTGACGGCGCTGGTCAGCTGCACGTCCTGCCAGTCGATATAGAACGACGACACATCGACGACCAGGCGATGATCGAGCCATTCCGTCTTGGCACCGACTTCGTAGCTGATAACCGAATCCGATTTTTGTTCGGCCGGCACGATGCCCGCGCCACCGGGCGGAATATCGTTCGGGCCGCCGGGGCGGTAGCCCGAGGCGATCCGGGTATATACCATCGCATCCGGCGTAACGTGCCAGCGCGGCGACACGGAGAACGTCGTGTCGGACTCGGCCGAGGTCGCCGGCGGCGTGCTGGCATTTCCGCCGACCAGCAGCCCCTCGGCACCGAGCGTGAAATCCTGGCTGTTCCGGCCCCAGCGCAGACCGGCCGCAACGTCGAACTCGGGCGTGATGTAATAGTCGAGGTTGCCGAAAACCGCATATTCGAAGTAGCTGGCCGGCAGCTGGGCAAAGGCCAGCGGGGCCACCAGCGTGTGCTGCGGCACCAGATAGCCGTAGATATTCTGGTTCTGCATCGTCCGCTGGCCGTCGAGGAAGGTGCCGACCTGCCATTCGAGCTGATGGTTCGTCGGCGAGGCGAGGCGAATTTCCTCGGTCCAGCGGTCGACCGAGGTCGGGACGACCTCATCGACGCCGAAGCTGCTCTGCGGCACGCCGAGCAGCGGCGCCAGCTGCCCATAGGCCTCGGTGAGGTCGCTGGTCGAATCGGCCTTGAACGTGCTGTAGGCGCTCGACGACATCAGGTTGGCGAAGCCCAGATCCCATTTGACCACGGCATTGTACAGATTGTACCGCTCATTGAACCCCTCCGAGAACAACCGCTTCTGGGTGAGATCGCCGTAGATCGGCTGTAAGGTCAGCGGGTTAACATCCTCGACCGAGGATCCGTACGACTTGATATCCTGAATGAAGACGTTGAACTGGATCGAGAAATCCTGCGTCGGCTTGTACAGGACCTCGACGCGGCCGCCGGTGAAATCGTTGCGGTTGGCGTCCTTGCCGCCGACGCCGATGTCATCGATGAAACCGCCATCCTCGCGCCGATAGAGCACGCCGCGCACGGCCAGCTTGTCGTCGATGATCGGCACATTGAGCATCGCCTTGGCACCGTAGCCGTAGCCACCGCCGTCGACGCCGCCCTGATCGAGTTCGCCCTTGCCCTCGAAATCATGCAGGTTCGGGGCATTGGTCACGTATTTGACGATGCCGCCCAGCGAATTGGCGCCATAGAGCGTGCCCTGCGGACCTTCGAGCACTTCCAGGCGGTTCAGGTCGAACGTATCGAAGTCGGGGGTGAGCAGGCTGCCGCTGGCGTTCGTGTTGGAGGATCCGAACGGGACGTCGTCGACATAGGTCGCGACGGTGGCGTTCGGCTGATCCACACCCGAGGTGATGCCGCGCAAGGTAATCTGCGTTTCGCCGGGCCGCTCGCTCGTATAGGACAGGCTCGGGATCGTCGTCGCGTAATCCTCGAACCGGACCGCGTTGGTCTGTTCCAGCTGATATCCCGTGAGCGCGGTGATCGAAAGCGGGACATTCTGGATCGACTCGTCGCGCTTGCTGGCGGTGACGGTGATCGTCTCCACCTGCGTGTCATCCGCGATCGCCGCCATCGGCAGCAGAAGTGCGACAGAAGCGGTACTCGACATCAGCGCCACGCGCACTTTTCCAAGCAACATTCGAAACCCCTGTTCGACAGATGAAGCCATCGCGCAAACGTCCGGAGCGTTGACCGCTCGCTTTGACGATCCGCACAAATTCCCTGATTTAGAAACTTTTTCTAATTACACATATTTTTTCGTAATTGTAAAATCTTCTGACCAACAGACCCTTGACTCAATAGTTGAGACTGACTGTGAGCAGGCGCTGGCTGAAGGCGAACCAGACCGTGGCCACGCAGGCGAGTGCGACGAGCGCATTGGTTAGTTTGGGCCACCACGGGCGCGATCCATCCACGAAGGCGTCATACGTCGCGTACAGAGGAATGATCGTGCCGACCACGCCCAGCACGCCGAGGAGTTGAAGCACCCGCAGCAGCGGATCGAGCGGAGAGTCGAAGATGGTGAGGTTGTTCAGACCGTAGGCGATGACCCCGCACCAGCCCCCGAGGAACAACAGATCAAGCAATGCCACCCCACGACTCAGCCGATGCACGGTCGTCCGGATGCCCTGGAGCGGGAAGCGGCGGCCGTAGTGCCGGCGGAACAGGGCCGCCACCGGCCACGCCACGACCGCCAGCAGCAGCACCGCCAGCGTCGCGATCAGCAGGGGCCGGTTCCATCCCGCAGATGCCAGGGTCTGCAAGGGGCTGAAGACGAAAACCGGCGGGATATCGTCCGTCGCCAGCTTCTCGACCTTGCCGTCACGGACGACGGCGACCAAGCGGCTATTGCTGTGGACATCCTGCCATTGGAACGGCGCCACTTCGCGCCAATGCTTGTGCTCGCCCGCGTCGTCATCGAAAGCGGAGAAGGTGATCGTGTCGTCGTCATTGACGGTCAGCGCGGCCGGACCGCCCAGCACCGAGGCGAGCCGGATGAAATTGGAATCCGAGCGCCGGCTGCTCTCATAGGACCCGGCCAGCAGGTGCGCGTCGGCCGCCGCGGAGGGCAGTGTTTTCGGCGTTGCTACCGGCACCGGGAAATAGCGGTCGACGAAGCCATGAAACAGCGCCCGGCGAATCACATGGGCCGAATCATCCTTGCCGGCGCTGTTCATCGAGATGAACAGGCCGACGCCGGCATCCAGAATGAGATGCAGGTCGCTGTGAAAAGCGTCCGTATCGCCGGCATGCCCGATGATGACGCGGCCGTTGCGGTCTTCGTGATAGAAGCCCAGCGCCATGCCCGGCAACGGCGGCACGGGCGTATAGGTCGTCCGATGCATCAGTTCGGCGGTTTCCGCGCGCAGGATTCGGACGTCGCCGTAAGCGCCATCGGCCAGCTGCGCGATCATGAAGCGCGCCATGTCGTCGCCGGTCGACGCCAGGGCGCCAGCGGGACCGGGCCCGACCAGTTCGTAGGCCAGCGGCGGGTCGGAGGCGGCCAGATAGCCCTTCGACATCTGCGGGACCAGCGCGCCGGGTAGCGGCTGGGCGAACGTGGACTGGGACATGCCGAGCGGCTGGAAGATGTGCCGGGCGATATACTCGTCGAATGGCTCGCCCGAGACGCGCTGGACAATGTATCCGGCCAGGCCCGCCCCGTAGTTGGAATAGGCCGACACCTCGCCGGCCGGATAGATCCGGGTCGGGACCCACGCCTTGAGCAGCGATTCGAGCGGCAGCAGCGCGTGCGGATCCTCGGCGATCAGGTGCTTGATCGTCTCTTCGAAGCCCGCCGTATGGGTCATCAGGTGACGGAGTGTGATGGGCGCCGGCCAGGTGCCGGGCAGCTTGAAATCGAGATAGGTATCGACGTTCTTGTCGAGATCTAGCTTGCCTTGTTCGACCAGCTGCATGACGGCGGTCCAGGTGAACAGCTTGGAGGTCGAGCCGGGCCGGAACAGCGTCGTCTTGGGATCGACCGGCGCCTGCGTGGCCATGTCGGCAACGCCATAGCCCTTTTCCAGCAGGACGCGACCGTCCTTCACGACAGTGATGACGGCGCCCGCGACATCCCCTTGCCTGAGGGCATAGGGCAGGAAGCCATCGAAATAGGCTGTTGCATCGTCCGCGGTCAGTTCCGGCGCCCCGACCGGTGCCGGCACCGCCTCGGCGGCTGCCGCCGACATCATGCCCGTGCCCAAAAACAAGAGGGCCAGAGCCGTCCTGGCCGCCGCTGAAATCACCGCTGATGCCATGCTTACCTCGATAACCGGCCGCCGCACATCGGAAGCGTCAAAGGCGAGTATCGTCTATTTCCGTTTTTGTAAAGATATTTCTAAAATAGAAAATTTGCGCCGCGCTAATTTCCTTGCACGTCCGCGAGGCCGGAGGTAGGGGTGGGGGCATGGAAAGCAGAAAACCAAAGCTGCCTGCGCCCCCGCGGCTCTCGCCGGCTAAGCCAGGCGCGGCACTCCAGATCATTCGCGCCGAGAAAGGCCTGACGCTGTCGGACCTCAGCCTGCGCACCGGCCTCCCTGTTTCCACACTTTCCAAGATCGAAAACGACAAGATGTCGTTGACCTACGACAAGCTGGCCCGGATCGCCACGGCGCTGGAGATCGACATCGCGCAACTATTCTCGCCGCAGGTTGCAGGCGGGACGTCCGGTTCGAACTTCAGTGGTCGCCGCAGCATCACGCGGGCCGGCGAGGGCGAATCGATCGAAACCGACAGCTACAGCTACCTTTATCCGGCGGCGGATCTGCTGAAGAAGCGCTTCGTCCCGATCGTCGGCGAGCTCTATGCCCGCTCGATCGAGGAATTCGGCGACCTGATCAGCCACCCTGGCGAGGAATATACGTTCATCCTGGAAGGCGCCGTCGAGTTCCATACGGAGCTCTATGCGCCGGTCGTGCTGCACAAGGGCGATTCGATCTATTTCGACAGTGGCATGGGGCATGCCTATATCGCCGCCGCCCCCGAACCGTGTCGCATCATGGTGGTGTGTTCCGGTCCGGAGTCGCAGGTGATCGAGGCCGCACTCCGAACCAATCGCATGCAGCCAACCGCTCAACCCAAACCGGTTACCGGCAAAGCTAAGCCCGAAGCGGGTCGGCGACGCGCGGAAAAAAATTGAGATCGCGCCGGCTGCGATACTGAATTCCGGCGAAATCCATCTGGATCGCGCCTGGTGTTGCGAGCGGGATGATGCGGTCGGCGATCGGTGCGAAATGTGCCTGGAAATGCCAGCTCGACTTGACCGCGACGAGGCTTTTTGAGCCGAGCTCGATGCCCAGCCCGGTGAACGCATCGGGCGCGAAGGTCTGGGTCCGGATCGAGTTCACCACGACATCGATCCCGCCGACCTCGATCCAGACCGACAGACCCATCGGCACCCGGGACGCCCCGAACCCCGCCTGGGTGTGATGATCCCGAACGGCGCGCACTGTCACATCCAGATCCAGCGGCAGGCCCGAGGCCGGGCCGCACTTGCCGCCGAGCCGAAGCTGGAACCGGGCGCCGACGCCGGCTTCCGCGCAGGCCTGGACGGCGAGCGGATCCCAGACGCTGCCGAGTGCCGCGTCCTTGAGCCCCCGGCGTCGCATGGCCTCGAGCAGCGCGACATTGTCGCCGGGCGCACCGCCGCCGGCATTGTCGGCCGTATCCGCGACAACCACCAATCCGGCCGTTTGTCCGGCCTGGTCCAGACCGGTCTCGATGTCGGGAAACCGCGGCAGCAGCGCGTCGCGCGCGGCATAGAGCTCCAAGCCGATCTCGCGGGCGGTGCTGGCGGCGAGCGCCTGATCCCCATCGGCGATCACCAGCACCTTGGTCCCGGCGTCCGGGACGTCGCCCCAGGGGAATCCGTGCACGATGCTCGCCGATAGCACCGAAGGCCGCTGCTCGACCGCCCGCAGCCGTTGGACTAGTTCGACCATCGGGCCGGCCGTGGTCGGATAGAAACCGACCATGCGGCAGTCGAACGCCGCCATGACCGGGCGCACGCGCCCCTGCCGCTGGCCGGCGCAGATTTCATAGAGCTCGGCCGCCCGCTCCAGATAGTCGATATGCGGATATTCCTTCATCAGCACGATGGCGTCCGCCTTCGCCATCATCAGCGGCGTCAGATGGCAATGCGGATCGAGCTCGACGCCGATCGAGGTCGCGGGGCCGACGGCGTCGCGAACATGGGCGATGACGTCGCCCTCGCAATCGTCATAGCCGGACGCGACCATGGCGCCGTGCAGGAACAGCAGGACGATGTCGAACGGGCCCTGGCGGCGCAGGTCGGCGAGGATCTCGTCGCGAAAGCCCTCATAGACGGCGCCGAGCGTGGGTCCCGACGGCTGCGCGATGGCAAACAGGCCCTCGACCAGCGAATGGCCGTCGGCGGCGGCGCACTCGCGCCAGAACCGCACCAGCAGATCCGTCTCGCTGCCCGGCTCCTTGGTCGCCGAATCGCCCCGGAACAGCCCGCCTTCCTCGAAGCCGCGCAAGCCCGTCGGCCATGGCGCATAGGTGTTGGTTTCGGTGGCGATGCCGGCGACGAAAATACGCATATCGCAACTCCGATAATATTTTCTGATTGAGAAACTATTTTCCAATGTCTAAACATGAACCGCGAGACGCCAAAAAACCAGATCGAAATCGAGGCCATCTTGACAGATACGAGTGCCGGCCCGCCCACCGCCCCGCACGCGGAACGGCCTTATCCGCCGGCCGGCCAGGCCTGGGGCATCGTGGCGATTTTCGCGGTGGCGGCCATCCTGCAATATACCGACCGCCAGATCCTGAGCCTGCTGGTCGATCCGATCCGCGCCGACCTCGGCATCTCGGACACGCAGATCAGCGTGCTGCAGGGTGCCGCCTTTGCCGTGCTCTATTCCCTCGTCGGCCTGCCGCTCGGCCGCATGGCCGACGTGTTGCCGCGGCGCTCCACGATCATCGCAGGCATCGCGCTCTGGAGCCTGGCCACTGCCGCTTGCGGCCTGGCGACGGGCTTCGGCCAATTGCTGGTCTGCCGCATCTGCGTCGGCATCGGCGAGGCCGCCCTGGCGCCGGCCGCGGTATCGATGATCGCCGATTATTTTCCGGCCAACCGACGCGGCACGGCCGTTGGCCTGTTCATCATGGGCCAGACCATCGGCGGCGGCGCCGCCATCACGATCGGCGGCTATTTCCTGGATCTGGCGGTGCGCGGCACGTTCGACGGGCTGCCCTTCATCGGCATGGACGCGCCCTGGCGCATCGTGCTCGTCCTGGTCGGCCTGCCAGGCCTGGCGGTCGCGGCCCTGCTGCTGGCCGTCCCCGAACCCCCGCGACGGCGTGGCGTGGGTCTCGATCCCGGGCATGCCTTGCCGATGCGCGAGGTGGTGCAGGGTTTCCGGGTCCGTGCCGCATCGCTGGTGCCGCTCTATCTCGCCAACGCCTTGTTCTCGGTCGGCGATTACGGGCTGCTGGCCTGGAGCCCGGCGTTCCTGTCCAGGGACTTCGGTTTCACGCCGGTCGAAATCGGCTTGGCGTTGGGCGGCATCGCCGTCGCCACCGGCATCCTCGGCTCGGTCCTGGGCGGCTATGTGGCCGACCGCCGGGCGGTCAAGTCCGGCTCGGTCGGCCGCTTACAACTCGTGGTCTTCACCTCGCTGTTCGGACTGTTGGGCGCGTGTGTCGGCTTCGCGCCGAACGCGGCGGCGGTGCTGGTGACGCTGACGGTGTGGATGCTGGCGTCGGCGATCAGCGGCACCGTCGCGATCACGGCACTGCTGGAGCTGGTGCCGAACGAGATGCGGGGCGTCGGCACATCGCTGGTTTCCTTCTGCAATACGATCATCGGCCTAGGGCTTGGCCCGACGCTGGTGGCGCTCGCGACCGACCACGTATTCGGCAACGAGGCGTCGGTCGGGCTCGCGATGACCCTGGTCGTGCTCCCGGCCGCGGTCGTTGCCATCCTGCTGTTTTATAAGGCCCTGCGGGTGGTCTCCGCCGCATCCCGAATCCCGTTGGAGGCATAAGAGATGGCGGACCAGGATTTCGACGTCATCGTCGTGGGCGCCGGCATTGCCGGTATCGCGGCGGCGGCCGAACTGTCGACGACCCACAAGGTCGTCGTGCTCGAGCGGGAGAGCCATCCGGCCTACCATTCGACCGGACGGTCGGCGGCGGTGTTTTCCGAAACCTACGGCAACGCCGTCATTCGGGCGTTGTCGCGCAGCAGCCGTTCCTTCTTCATGGCGCCGCCGGAGGGCTTTACCCCGACGGCTCTGACGAAGCCGCGCGCGTTTCTGTACATCGCACGGGAGGACCAGCTGCCCTCGCTCGCTGCGTTCGCCGGCGCTCATGATGTCTCTGCCGCGACCCGCCTCGTATCGGCGCAAGAAGCGCGCGAGCTTTGCCCCGTCCTGCGGGAGGGCTATGTCGCGGCGGCCGTGCTGGAGCATGGCGGCGCCGACATCGACGTTCACGGCCTGCACCAGGGCTATCTGCGACGGCTCCGTCGCAACGGCGGCGTGGTCGTGACCGACGCCGAGGTCCATGAGACGAACTGGCGCTCGGATCGCTGGCACGTGCGGTCCGCCGGCGGCGACTTTTCGGCGCCGATCCTGGTCAACGCGGCGGGCGCCTGGGCCGACAGCCTCGCGGCACTGGCAGCGGTCCGTCCCGTCGGGCTGGTGCCGTGCCGGCGGACCGCTCTGTTGGTCGCCGCCCCCGAATTCGGCGCGATCGACCATTGGCCGGCGGTAATCGACGTCGACGAACAATTCTATTTCAAGCCGGACGCAGGACTGCTGCTGCTATCGCCCGCCGACGAGACGCCGACGCCGCCCTGCGATGCCCAACCGGACGACATCGATATTGCCATCGCGATCGATCGCATCCAGCGAGCGGCGACGCTCGATGTTCGCACGGTACGGCGCAAGTGGGCGGGCCTGAGAAGCTTTGTCGCCGATCGGTCGCCGGTCATCGGATTTGACGATGAGAGGCCGGGATTTTTCTGGATCGCCGGCCAGGGCGGGTATGGCATCCAAACGGCTCCTGCCGCCGCACGCCTTGCGGCCGCTCTGATCCGGGGCAATCGTATTCCAGAAGAGCTTGAGGAACTTGGCGTTTGCGAGACGGCGATCGCACCAAGACGGCTCAGAGCGCCAGATAGGGGCCACGACAAGAGCTGTACCCAGATTCACGCTAACTTGGACAAATCATGAACATGTCCCTTCATCATGCGACGCTCTGATATTTCGCCTTCGCCACGCGGAGCGGCCTGAAAGTGCCTTCGGGCTGGGGCTCCACCACCCAGTCGTAGATGCCGGTGAGGTTGATATGCTCCCAAATCTGCGGCGAGACGTGCCGGATTATGTCGTCGGGCAGGTCGTGCCCTTCGGCCCGCAGGCTCTCGACGGCGCGGGATAGATAGACGGTGTTCCACAGGACAATGGCGCTGACCACCAGGTTGAGGCCGGAAGCGCGGAACG
>Ga0302314_10016292_pt1 | contig 12571 bp, 11 predicted proteins | sample III_Palsa_N2_3_FD_200533 | JGI IMG/M metagenome (GOLD analysis project Ga0302314, IMG submission 200533) | Peat permafrost microbial communities from Stordalen Mire near Abisko, Sweden - III_Palsa_N2_3 | ecosystem: Environmental > Terrestrial > Soil > Palsa > Peat permafrost | place: Sweden...
GATCCGATCGAGCAGCTGCGGATCGAGCAGGAAATTCTGGCCCAGCGCCTTGGAGGCCGCCAGCCCGTGCCGCGCGATCACCTCACGCAGCGGGGGCAGATCGGCGAGGCTGTTCACACCCATGCCGCGCCGTGGCTCACGAGACGCGCGCGCGGCGCTCGGCGCACTCCCAGGCCATGCGGATCGCGGCGACGGTCGCACCGGGCTCGGCGCGGTTCTCGCCGGCGATCTCGAACGCGGTGCCATGATCGGGCGCGACGCGGATGATCGGCAGACCCAGAGTCATATTGACGCCCTCGTCGAAATGCAGCGTCTTGAGCGGGATCAGCGCCTGATCATGATAGGTGCATAGCGCCGCGTCGTAGCGGGAGCGGGCGCGGGGATGGAACATCGTGTCGGCCGCCAGCGGCCCGACGATATCGACGCCCTCTTCACGCAACTGCTCGAGTGCGGGAATCAATATCTCTATCTCTTCGCGACCGAGCGCGCCGCCCTCGCCGGCGTGCGGATTGAAGCCGGCGAGCGCGAGGCGTGGCACGTCGATCCCGAAATCGCGCTGCAACCCCTTGGCGGCGACGCGCGCGCGCGAGACGACCAGTTCGACGCTGAGCAGGCTCGAGACCTCGGCGAGCGGCACATGCGTGGTGATGCAGACGGTGCGCAGCGTCGGGCCGGCAAGCATCATCGCGACGTTGCCGGGCGCGACCCCGCAGCGCTCGGCAACGAATTCCGTCTGTCCCGAATGGGTGAAGCCGGCGGCGTAGAGCGCGGCCTTGGCGACGGGGCCGGTGACGATTGCCGAGACGGCGTTCTCGCGCGCCAGGCCGACCGCGATCTCGAGGCTGGCGATCGCGCAGCGGGCGCCGGGCATATTGGGTTCGCCGGGGGCGATCTCGCCCGCGTCCTCCACCTCCATGATCGGCAGCGCCTCGCCAAAGCAGCCACGCGCCTCGTCGGGCGCTCCGATCCGGCGCAGCGGGCCGTCCCACACCGCTGTGATAGACCGGCTGTCGCCGATCGCGAAGAAGGGGGCGAGGCGCTCCCGGTCGCGCTGCAACCAGGCCTTGGCCAGTATCTCGGGGCCTATTCCGGCCGGATCGCCGATCGAAACGGCGATCGGCGGGAGTGGGTCGCTCATCGGTACTCGATCACCGCGTCGCGGCGGAGATCGCGCAGGTAGCGGCGGGCGCGCTGATCGACGCGCGCCTGCTCCATCTGGTTGTAGATGGCATCGAACGACGGCGCGCCCGAGCTCTGCGCGTCGTCGCGACCGCACAGCACGAGCACGCGCACGCCGTCCTCGACCGAGCCGAACGGGCTGGTGGATTGACCGATCGACAGCGCGGTCATCTGGTTCTGCAACTGCGCGGGCAGATCGCGGATCTTAATGTTGTCGTTCTCGACCACTTCGGCGTCGAACTTGGAGGCGACATCCTTGGCCGAGCCGCAGCCCGCCATCTTCTGCGTCGCCTCGGCGAAGGCCGCGACGCGCGGCGAGGCGGTGGCCTGCGTCGTGCCCTTGGGGAAGCTCATCGTGATCTGCTTGAGGCTGAGCAACGCGTCACGGGGATCGGCGGTGAGCACCTGGCGCACATCCTGCACCGCGATGATCGAGTAGCCACCGGGCACGGCAACCGGCGGAGCGACGGTGCCGGCCTGCATGTCGGGCAGCATCTGCGCGATCGCATCGGGCAGCTGCCCGGCGCGGACCCAGCCAAGATCGCCGCCGACGGCGCCCGTCGAGGCTTCCGAATATTGCCGCGCATAGGCGACGAAGCTGCCACCCTTGCGGATCTGGTCCATGATCTTGTCGGCATTGGCGTGGACTTGCGCATCGGTCGACGGTGTCGAGGAGAGGAATATCTCGCCGACGTGGAATTCCTTGGTGCCCTTCGACGCGTTGAGCCGGGCGATGACCTGCTTCACCTCGTCGTCGCCGACGTTGATGAACGGCTGGACCTTGCGATCGAGCAGCCGCTGCCAGGCGAGTTCGGCCTCGATCTGGCGACGCATCGTCCCCGGCGAGGCGCCCTTGGATTTCAGGAAGGTCGAGAATTGCTCGGGGGTATATTTGAACTGGCCGCCGACGCGCGCGAAGGTCGAGTCGATATCTTCGCTGCCGATCGTGACGTCGTTCGATTTGGCTTCCTGGATTTCGAGCGCCTCGTCGATCAAGTTGCGCAGCACCTGCAGCCGGAGCCGATCGCGCTCGTCGGCGCCGACCTGCTGGTTGTTGGCGGCGAGCACGAGATTGAGCCGCTGATCGACGTCGGTATCGGTGATGATGAACCCGTTGACGATCGCGGTCGCCTTGCGGATCGTCGGATCGAACTTGCCGAACACCGCGACGTCATTGGGCAGGTTGAGCGGCGTGTCGATCGCTCCGGCGTCCGAAGCGCTGTCGTCCGGGCCCTGGCTGTCGCTCTGAGCGATGGCATGGCCACCGGCGCCGATCGCCAGCACCGCTGCCAGGCATAGCGCAGCAACGCGCGGCTTGATGATCCTCGATGATTTGGAAATCACGCTTTCCTCAGTGTTCCGCCCGCGTCGCGCCCCGTTGCCGCCATCTCTGCGGCATTCGGCGGGCATCTCGCATGTCCTCGATGAATGCAGGCTTTAGCGGCCGAGGTTCTTCAATACCAGCCGGAACTGGATGGTGCTGCCGCGGCGCGCATCGCCGATCGAGGTGAAGTCCCGGCGCCAGTTGACGCTAAGCTCGAAGCAGTCGTCCGAATAGTCGATGCCGACGCGCGACTGGACGGGATCGATATCCTGGTTGAACTCCGGATCGAGCGTGGGATCGTCCTCGTTGCCGGTGAGGTCGAGCGTCGTCGATCCGTAGAGCGACCAGCGCTTGCCGATCGCGAGCCGCGCGCCGAGCCTTATTTCCTGGTGATCCCGCAAATCCTCGATCGTCGGGCTGATATGGCGGTTGAGATCGAGATAGCCGATCTCGAGATAGGTCTGTTGACTGCCCAGCGTCGCATCGAGTTCGTCGGTCCGCACGGCGAAGCTGTCGTGATCGACCCTTACCCGCTCGGTGACGCTCACAAAACTGCCGTAGCGCACGGTGGCACGCGCGACGATGTCGGACAGCTTGTCGGATAGGCCGGTGCCGTCCGGCAGGATCGACGATCGGTTGCCGAAGCGATAGCTCTCGCCGATCTGGGAATTCAGCGAGAAATGCGGCACGTCGAGCGTGTATTCGACGCCGTAGGTGACGCGCGTGCCGTCCTCCCAGCGATCGTAGCCGGGGAAGCGGTTGATCGCGAAGAGATTGGTGTCGTCGAGATCGATCGCGCGCGAATCCTCATTGGGGATGGCGAGGTTCTTGGTGTGGGGCGAAGCGACGACCTGGACACGCGGCGTCAGCGTCTGCGTGCCACCCGCGAACTCGCCGACGAACGGCCAGCGCACATCGATCGCCGCAGCGGCGATCGCGCGCGTCTGCCAGCCGGGATCGCCCTGGTAGATGACCGTCGTCGTGTCGGCATTGTCCGAGCTGTGGTACACGTCGCCGCGTCCGAGCGCGGTAAACGTCACCTGCTGGCCAAGCGGCGTCAGCAGCCATTTCTCCCACTGCGCGCTGACGAAGGCGCGTTGCACGTCCTCGCCCTCGAAGCGTGTGATGCCGAGCGTGTTGGCCTGCAACGTGAAGGTGCCGTCGAGCAGATGTTCGGGCACGCGCAACCGGTAGTCGATGGCGGGGAGGGCGATCGGTTCGGCGGATTGCTTGGCGCCGGGCACAAGCGTTTCGAATTCCCAGCCGGCGATCGACAAATAGCTGTCCGCATCGATCCGCTCGGCCTTGACCACCGAGCGCAGGCGGTCGTCATAGTCGAGATCGTAGCGTTGCAGGAAGGTCTTGTCGGTCACGCCGCGAAGAGACGCCGTCAGCGTCCAATATGGCCCGAACTGGAAGGTGCCGTTGGCCTCCAGATAGCCGCGCACGTTGCGCGATCCTTCGGTGGTATCGTTGGGCGACTGGTTGCTGTCGGTGAGATAGCCCTGCACGCGCCACGCGCCTCTGGGACCGAGCGAGCGATATTCCGCCTCGAGCATCGGCGCCACCGCGGTGAAGACATAAGGGGTGACCGTGAGATCGCGATTGGGCGCGAACTGCCGGTAATAGGGGGTGGCGACGAGCAGCCCGTTGCGCTTGTTGTAGGTGATGTTGGGCACGAGCATGCCCGACGAGCCGCCTTGCCCCGATCCGTCAGGGTGGGAGAAGATCGGCAGCCACAGGATCGGTATGCCGAGGAAGGTCAGTCGCGCGTCGCGATAGGATAGCCGATGCTTGTTCGGATCGTAGACGACGCGTGCCGCGGTGATCTTCCAGATCGGATTCTTCGGGCAGCCCTTGCTCGTGGTGACGTCGCACGGCGTATAGGAGCCCTTGGTCAGCGTATAGACGCCGTCCTTGCGTACCCCCTTGGTCGCCGCCATCCGCCCGCCATTTTCGAGCACGAGCAGCAGATCCTCGGCGACGCCGTCCTTCATCGAATTGGTCAGCACGATGTCGTCGCCGTAGGACACGTCGCCTTGCGGATTCTGGATCGCGACATTGCCGATCGCGTGGACTTCGTCGGTGTCGCGGTTCCAGACGACCTTGTCGGCGCGTAGCCGGTTGCCCTGCCGCACCATGCGGACGTCGCCCACGGCGACGACCTGATGCGCCTTATAGTCGTAGTCGAGCGTGTTCGCGGTGAACGCTGCCTCGTTGTCGCCGAGCGGCGTATCGATGCCGGATACGCTGAGATTGGGCGTCGGCGGTGCGCTGAGCGCCGGGCGGCCGTCGTCGCGCGCGCCGAAGGCCGGATCGGTGGTCGTCACGCCGCCTTGCGCGGGATCGGCGGGCTGGATCGGCGGGGCGTTCAGCAGTGGGGCGGCCGGCGGCGTCGATTGTGCGGCGGCCGGCGATGCGCCCAGCGCGAGCACGAGCGGCAACGCGGTGGCGATGCCATGGCGATAGGCCGTCAGTCTTAGGCTGTTGAAATCCACACGTCCCCCGGTGCCTGATCGGCATCGCTTTCGCGGGCTATCGCATTGCCACGCCGGCTCCGCAATCTCCCCGACGCAAGATGCGACGAGCGTAGGGCTGGCGCCCATGCCTCGGGCTTGCCATATGCGCCGCACGGCGCCTTCCGGCGTTGGCCATGGAGGTTCCACAAATCCGATGAACGTGCGTTTCGCCGACCGCCGCCCCGATGGTGCCTATGCGCTCGCATTGCCGCTTGCCTCGGGCACGCCCGATGCGGGCCGCCTGTCCGCGCTGCCGGCCGAGACGATCGACTTCGTCCGTCGTGCCGCCGCCGCCGCCCGCTTCGAGGGCGATGCCGGATCGGTGGTCGAATTGTTCGCGACCGACGGTGCCGATCCGCGCAGGATCGTACTCGCGGGCCTCGGTGCCGGCGAGTCGGACGCCGCCTATGAGCGCGTCGGCGGCGCGCTGGTCGCCAAGCTGCAGACCTCGGGCGAGACCACCTTGGTCGTCGATCTGACCGGACACCGCACGACCGCCGAACGCGCGGCGCGGATCGCGTTCGGCGCGGTGCTGCGCAACTGGCGCTACGATCGCTATCGCACGACGCTCAAGCCGAGCCAGAAGCCGACGCTGACCGACGTCGTCATCGTCGGCGCGGGCGAGGGAACGGAAGCCGCCTGGGCGCCGCTCGCGGCGATCGCCGAGGGCATCTTCCTCACCCGCGAGCTCGTCACCGAGCCCGCCAACATCATCTATCCGGAAAGCTTCGTCGAGCGCGTGCGTGGCCCGCTCACCGCGGCCGGGGTCGAGATCGAGGTGCTGGACGAGGCCGAGATGGCCAAGCTCGGCATGGGTGCGCTGCTCGGCGTGTCGCAGGGCTCGCGGCGCGAAGCGCAACTACTCGTGCTGCGCTGGAAGGGATCGGACGCCGATCCTGTCGCCTTCGTCGGCAAGGGCGTCACCTTCGATACCGGTGGCATCTCGATCAAGCCTGCCGCCGGCATGGAAGACATGAAGTGGGACATGGGCGGCGCGGGTGCGGTCGCCGGCGCGATGCTCGCGCTCGCCGGGCGCAAGGCCAAAGCCCATGTGATCGGCGTCTGCGGTCTCGTCGAGAATATGCCCGATGGCAACGCCCAGCGGCCGGGCGACGTCGTGACTTCGATGTCGGGCCAGACGATCGAGGTGATCAACACCGACGCCGAAGGGCGCCTCGTGCTATGCGACGCGATCACCTGGGTGCAGCGCACGCACGGCGTCAAAACGATCGTCGATCTAGCGACCTTGACCGGCGCGATGATCGTCGCGCTCGGCCATGAGCATGGCGGGCTGTTCTCGAACGACGATGCGCTGGCGGCCCAGCTCACCGCGGCGGGGCAGGCGGTCGGCGACAAGCTGTGGCGCTTTCCGTTGTCGGATGCCTATGACAAGCTAATCGACTCGCCGATCGCCGACATGAAGAATGTCGGCCCGCGGCCGGCGGGATCGATCACCGCGGCGCAGTTCATCAAACGCTATATCGAGGACGGCGTGATCTGGGCGCATCTCGATATTGCCGGCATGGCGTGGTCCGCCAAGACCGGCCCGACTTGGGATAAGGGCGCCACCGGCTACGGGGTGCGGCTTCTCGATCGCTTCGTCGCCGACGTGATCGAGGCCAAATAAGGACGATCGCGGTCGATGCAGGTCGATTTCTACCAGCTCGGCCGCGATCCGCTTGCCGGCGTCCTGGCGCGGATCGCGACGCGCGTGCTGGCAGGTGGTGGCCGGCTGCTGGTGGTGACGGGCGACGAGGCACAGGCGGCGGCGCTCGACGAGGCGCTGTGGGAAACCTCGCCGGATGCGTTCCTGCCGCATGGTCGGGAAGGCGCGGACCAGCCGGTGCTGATCGCGAGCGGTAGCGATCCGATCAATGCCGCCCGCCATGTCGCGCTGGTCGATGGCGTGTGGCGCGACGAGGCTATCGCGTTCGATCGCGCCTTCCACTTCTTCGACGACCGCTCGATCGACGCCGCCCGCAACGCGTGGCGCGGCCTCAGGGGGCGTGACGGCGTCGAACCACGCTATTGGCGACAGGATGAAGACGGCCGCTGGGCGCAGGTCGCCTGACGCCCTTCTTCATGCGGTAGGCCTCAGTTCGCCCCGAGTGCGGCCGCGGCGTGCACCAGCGCCAAATGTGTCAGGCCCTGCGGCAGATTGCCGAGGAAAGCGCCCGTTTCGGGATCGATCATTTCGGGATAGGTCTCGGCGTCCTCGCCGAGCCCGGCGATGAGCGCGTCGAAGCCGGCGCGCGCCTCGTCGATCCGCCCGAGCATCGCTTTGGCCTCGACGATCCAGAAGCTGCAGGCGAGGAAGCACCCTTCTTCTGCGGCCATGCCGGTGTAGCGGTAGTGGAATGGACCGGCGCCCAGCTCGCGGTCGATCGCGTCGATCGTCGAGGACAGGCGATCGCGGCCGTCGAAGCCGAAATGCACCGCGAGCGCCAGCGACGCGTCGAGCGTCTCCGCGCCCGCCCAGCCGACATAGGCCCGTTTCGGCTCCGACCAGCAATGCTCGTCGATCCAGCGCGCGATGCGGTCGCGGACGCGCGACCAGCGTGGCTGGCAGCGGTTGGCGATATGCCCCGCCTCGGCCAGCTCCACCGCGCGCGCGAGCGCCTGCCAGCAGCTGATCTTGGACATGGTATAGTGGCGCAATTCGGGCAGTTCCCAGATGCCGCTATCGGGCTGCATCCAGGCGTCGGCACATTGGTCGGCAAGCGTCGCCAGCACCGCGGCGCTGCGATCGTCGAGAATGTTGCCGCCCGCGACGAAGCGCGCGGCGACCTCGAAGATGTCGCCGTAAATGCCGTGTTGGTGCTGGTCGGTCGCGGCGTTGCCGATCCGGACCGGTCGAGAGCCTCGATAGCCCTGCACGTCGATCTCGGTCGTCGCACCGACGCGGTCGCCGCCGAGCGTGTAGCAGACCTGCGCGCCGTGCTCGTCGATGCGCTTGATCAGCCATGTGAACGCCGCCTTGGCCTCGGCGTCGGCGCCGATCCGCAGGAACGCCTTGATCGTATAGCCCGCGTCGCGCACCCAGGCGTAGCGATAGTCGAAATTCTTGGCGCCGCCGATCCGCTCGGGAAGCGAACTGGTCGCCGCGGCCGCGATCGCGCCGGACGGCGAATAGAGCAAGAGCTTGAGCGCGAGTGCGCTGCGCAGCACGCGTGCGCGGTGGGGCCCGTCATAGCCGATCCGCGCGGACCAGTCGCGCCATTCGGCGTCGGAGAGCTGCATCCGTGCGTCGATCTGCGCGATCGTCGGCACCACCAGCGGCTCGTCCTCCCCCGCGACGATGGCGAGCCACTCGGTCTGCCCTTGGCCGACTCCGAAGCTGGCGCGAAAGCCGATATCCTCCTCTATCTCGACCGCCACGCCGTCGCTGCGCAGGATCAGCCCGAGCACGGCGCCGGCGTGAAAGACGGTGCCGTTGGGATTTGGGACCAGATAGGGGTTGCACGTCTGCGCGCGCGTGCCGATGCGGATATCGGCCGTGAAGCGGACATGCCCGTCGAGCCCCTCGATTCGTCGCGCCAGCTCGCACCAGGGCAGGCGGCCGGCGGATCCGCTGTTGATGCCCTCGACGATCTTCGCGCGACCACTTGCAGTCGTGAAGATCGTCTCATGGACATTGCTGCCGTCGCGGTAGCGACGTTCGACCGTGAATGGCTCGTCGGGCGTGATCGCGAAACGGCCGCCTTCGTCCGGCGACAGCAGCCGGTCGAACAGGGGCGGCGAATCCATATTGGGTACGCACCACCAATCGATCGATCCATCGGCGCCCGACAGCGCGACCGATCGTCCGTCGCCGAGCGCGGCATAGTCACGCAGCGCAAGGAAGCCGTCGATCCGCGTGCCGGCGGCGCCGTGCGCGCCGCCGGTGAAATGTCCCGTCAACGGCCTTGGCCGCAAGCGGTCAGAGATCGCCCAGCAATGCCAGGATGATCACGATGATGACGATCAGGCCCAGGCCGCCCGAAGGTCCATAGCCCCAGCTGCGGCTATGCCCCCAAGTCGGCAGCGCGCCGAGAAGCATCAGGATCAGGATGATGATGAGGATAGTGCCGAGCACGCCGAACTCCCACGCAAAAGATTGTCGCTCCGAAACAAGCGGCGCGGCGTCGGGTTCCGATATGGGCGTGTCGTAGGGTCGGCCGCCGACGTCGCGCGACGCCGGCGACTTGTCGTTCAGCGCGTCGGGCGGGTCACTGTGTCGCTGCCGGTCGCCGCGGTCGTTGCGGTCGCTGGCTGACGCTTGACCAGCTTGAGCTCGCTCTTGTTGCAGCCGGCAGCGCCGAAAATCTTGTCAGCCATGTCGTCATCCTCTCGATCCATCGACCGAGTCAGGAAGTCTGCGCTGCCATGTTCCGGTCGAAACGCGAGCATGCTGCGACCACCCTCGAATGGCAAGCGCTGCGCGATCGCCGCTTCAGGCGAGCGCCGCGCTTGGCCGGATCGTATGCAGCTTCGAGAGGTCGAGGTGGAGAACGCCGTCCGCATCGATGATCACGTCTTCGAAGTCGTGATCCTTGCGCACGTCGTCACGGGTATAGCTGTGGCTGCCGAGCGTCTGGCTGGCGAGCAGCGTATCCGTGCCGCCGACGGTGACGTTCAGCTGGAAGCGATCGCTCCCGCCCAGCGCGTCGAGCATCGGCGAACTGGGCTCGAGGACGTGCACCAGCGTCCAGGCGAGCGCGAGCGAAGGGTTATAGGCGCGCACCAGCGGCAGGTCGACGAGGCGGCGGAAGACCCGGCCATCGGGAAGCTCGACGCGCTGCAGCCAAGACATCTGCGCGTTGACGTCGGCGATCGGCCGTGCACGGATCGAGGCGAGCCTGACCATCAGCATGTGCTGGTCGCCGACGCGGCTGATCACGGCGACCCGGCTGAATATGACGCTGTCGCGGGGTCGGGCGAAGCGCGCGAAGATCAGACCCGTCATCGTCGCGGAGAAGAACAGGCCGATCAGGATCTCGACCGCCGCGATCGAATGACCGAGCCGTGTCGCCGGCGCCATATTGCCGTAGCCGACCGTTGCCAGCGTCTCGACCGAGAAGAAGAAGCCATCCGCGATCGAGCCCGGAATCATGTTGCCGATCGCGCCGGGAAGCAGCGCGTATAATGCTCCGAACAGCAGATTCACGACGAGGAACGCCGCCGAGACCAGCGCGATGAACGCGGGCCAGCGTATTTCCATCAGAGTGTAATAGAGATCGGAAAATGCGCCGGGGCCGCCGATCTTGATCGCCTGGAAACTGCCGAGATCGACATGCCGGCGGCGGGGGCGGCGGCTCATGTCATCGACTTGAGCAGTTCGTCGACCGAAGCGCTGGCGAAGGTCGCGAAATTGTCGGCGACGCCGTAGGGCAGCAGCAGCGTGCGATCATGCACCATGGCGCCGCAGCTGTAGACGACGTTGGGGACGTAGCCGTCGCGCTCCTGCGGGCTCGGGTGCAATATCGGCTCGGCAGTGCGCGCGAGCAGCTTGGACGGATCGGCCTTGTCGAGCAGGCAGGCGCCCATGCAATAATTGCGCACCATGCCGACGCCGTGCGTCAGCACCAGCCAGCCTTCGTCGATCTCGATCGGCGAGCCGCAATTGCCCATCTGGACGAATTCCCACGGATAGCGGGGCGACACCAGTCTGGCGCCGCCGTCCCAGGTATAGAGATCGTCCGAATCGAGCAGCCAGATGCTCTCATTATCCTGCCGGCCGAGCATGAAGAAACGCCCGTCGATCTTGCGCGGGAACAGCGCCATGCCCTTCGCGGCCGCGGCGGAGCCCTTCAGCGGGCGCATCTCGAAATTTCTGAAGCCCGTCGCATGTAGAAGTTCGGATCGTGCGTCGCGACCGTCGAAGGCCGTATAGGTGCCGAGGATCTCGACCGAACCGTCATCCTCGACGAAGCGGACCAGACGCAGATCCTCGATGCCCTGGCGCTGGCTGGCGGTGACGGGAAACAGCACGCTCTCCGAGACGTCCTCGCTGCCTTCGCAGACGACGCGGGTGACGCCGTCGCCATCCTCGCTCGCCTCGATGCGCGGGGTGACCGCCTGGGCGCTCGGATCATCGATCGAGAAGCCGGCCTCGGCGCTCCATGTGCCGGTGCGGAACGTGACCGACGAGATATGGCCCTCGCCGATCCCGCGGAGCGAAATGAAGAAGCGCACCTCGCCGGGCGCGGCGCCGTCCTGGTTGATCCTCGCCACCATGCTGGGGTTGAACAGCGCTGCCGCCTCGAACGAATATTCCTCGCTGAAATAGGCGGCGACGACGAGCTTCGCCTCGTCCGACAGCGTATCCGCCTGCGGTACGCGGTCGCGCACCTGCTCGAAGCGGCGCATCAGCATGTCCTCGACCCCGCGATGACGCTCGCCGAGCGAGGCGATGATCGCCTCATGCTTGTCGTGTAGCGCGGCATCGTCGAGCGTCAGCACGCGATCGACGATCTGCTGCATGCGCGGATGCGCATCGTCGCGAAAGGCATCGGGATAAGCGATATCGAACGGCCGGATCACCGTGCGCGCGGGGTCGGGGCGCAGATGGAGCCCCGAGAAGGTCAGCAGGCCGGCGTCGCTCATAATCTCTCCAATACCGATTCCATTGCCGCCATGCGACGCCCGGTGGCGAAACATTGTCAAGTCGGCGGTTCCGCCTTGCCGGCGTAGATCAGCCGGCCGGGACCGAGCCGCGCCAGCACGAGCGCGATATCCTGCTCGCCGAACGCAAAACAGCCGTCGCTGCGGCCAAGCTTGCCCTGGCTGACGATTAAGGCGGGATCGGCGTACCAGGCGGCGTGGATGACGATCGCGCGCGCTTCCGCCCGGTCGTCGGTGGGATCGAGCCCGGTCAGGCGACGCGACAGGCCGTGAATGCCGACATAGGTGTCGCCGGTCAGATAGGCGCCTTCGGAGGTCGCCATCGATCCGTCGGCATTGGAGAAGCTTTGCAGCATGCCAGTGTGATCGGGGTCCGATCCCTTGCCGTGTGCGACGAGCAGGCTGGTCGTGGCGCCGCGCAGGATGTCGACGAGATGGAAGCGTGGCACCGCCGAGGAAAGGCCGAAATCGGCGATCGCGATCACGTCGCGCGACCAGATCGCCGCATTGTGTCGCGCCAGCGCGAGCAGCGCGCGATCGATCAGCCAGGGATTGACCGTGGACGCCGCCGCGGCGAGCCCACGCTGTTCGGGATGCGCCGGCGATACCGCGATGCCCGACAGGATCGGTATCGCGGCCTTCGCGAGCGCCCTGCGCGAGAAGCGAAGCGCGCCTCTTATTTCCCGCTTCCACGCAGCCGAAGCGCGTTGCCGGTGGCGCTGCGATGGATCGGCGCGACGGCGGAGGCGCCGAGCGCGACGCTGCGTTCGACGAGCCGGAGCGTAGTGGCCGCGTTGCGCGCAGCCAGATCGGTCCATTCTTCGAGGCGGAGCGGGCGGCCGCGCATCGCCAGTGCGGCGACATGCTGCATCTCGGCAAGGCATTCGGCCTGCATCGCCCACCATTCGCCGGCAACCGCGACGCCGGCTTTCGAAAACGCCTCGAC
>Ga0302314_10016295_pt1 | contig 12570 bp, 12 predicted proteins | sample III_Palsa_N2_3_FD_200533 | JGI IMG/M metagenome (GOLD analysis project Ga0302314, IMG submission 200533) | Peat permafrost microbial communities from Stordalen Mire near Abisko, Sweden - III_Palsa_N2_3 | ecosystem: Environmental > Terrestrial > Soil > Palsa > Peat permafrost | place: Sweden...
CGCCTCCTGCTGACCATGACAAGTACGTGCACCGCAGTCTCCAGCTCTTTCTCGACGGTTTGCACACGCCGGGCCGTTCGGTCCTTCCCGGACGGCCGACCACGCTCAAGGACCTCCGCCGCGACTGCGTGGAGCACTCCGAACGCTGAACAACCTCCCTTCGACAGGCGCACGATGACTGTGCGTCAGCCGTAATCAGATCTTGCTGACACACAAACACGGGAACACCCATGCCTGAATCCGGCACCCTCGCACAACCAAAGGCCGATCCGCAGCGCTGGAAGGCGCTCGCCTTCATAGCCATCGCCCAGCTGATGGTGGTCCTCGACGCCACCGTGGTGAACATCGCACTGCCGCACGCCCAGGCGTCGCTGCACATCTCCAACGCCGACCGGCAGTGGGTGATCACCGCCTACAGCCTCGCCTTCGGCGGGCTGCTGCTCTTCGGCGGACGCATCTCCGACCTCTGGGGACGCAAGCGCGCCTTCATCATCGGACTCGTCGGCTTCGCGCTGGCCTCCGCGCTCGGCGGTTCCGCCGTCAACGAGACGATGCTGCTCGGTGCGCGCGCCCTCCAGGGTGTCTTCGGCGCACTGCTCGCCCCGGCCGCGCTCTCGCTGCTCGCGGTCACCTTCACCGAATCCAAGGAGCGGGCCAAGGCGTTCGGCATCTTCGGTGCCATCGCCGGCGCCGGCGGCGCCGTCGGCCTGATCCTCGGCGGTGTGCTCACCCAGTACGCCAACTGGCGCTGGGCGCTGTTCATCAACATCTTCTTCGCGGTGATCGCGGCCATCGGCGCGGTTCTCTTCATCCACGAGCCCGAAGGCAGCCGCAACTCCAGCAAGCTGGACATCCCCGGCGTGCTGCTGGCCACCACCGGCCTGGTCGCCCTGGTCTACGGCTTCACCAAGGCGTCCACCAGTGGCTGGGGGGCGGGCATCACCATCGGCATGTTCGTCGCCGCCGTGGTCCTGCTCGCGGCCTTCGTGCTGGTCGAGTCCAAGGTCAAGGCGCCGCTGCTGCCGCTGCGGGTGATCACCGACCGCAACCGCGGCGGTGCCTACCTGTCGCTCGGCCTGGCCATCATCGGCATGTACGGCCTGTTCCTCTTCCTGACGTACTACCTGCAGGAGAACAAGGGCTACAGCCCGGTGATGACCGGTGTGGCCTTCCTGCCGATGATCGCGGGCATGATCACCGGCTCCACCCAGATCGGCGCCCGGCTGATGAACCGGGTCCCGCCGCGCTACCTGATGGCGCCCGGCTTCGTGGTCGCCGCCCTGGGCATGCTGATCCTGACCCAGCTCTCGGTCACCAGCTCCTACGCCACGGTGATCCTGCCCGGCCTGGTCCTGCTGGGCCTGGGCATGGGTTCGGCGTTCATGCCGGCCATGAGCCTGTCCACCTACGGCGTGAAGGCCGTGGACGCGGGTGTCGCCTCGGCGATGACCAACACCTCGCAGCAGGTCGGCGGTTCGATCGGCACGGCGCTGCTCAGCACCATCGCCGTCAACGCCACCACCAGCTTCATGAAGGCGCACCACAACAGCCCGGCGTACCTCGCCCAGGGCGCGATCCACGGCTACGTGGACGCGATCTGGGTCGCCGTGGGCATCCTGGTCGTGTCGGCGGTGCTCAGCTACACGCTGATCACGGTCGGCCGTGAGGCCGTCGCCCCGGTCACCGGCGGCATCGGCGAGGAGATCGGCGACGTCGTCCCGATGGTCATGCACTGACACCGACCTGACTCTGACGAATCGTCAGTACCACGGCTGCGGCCCCCGTTCCGGACTCCGGAACGGGGGCCGCAGCCGTTTCCGGAGCCGTTCCGCGGCCCCGGGAAATATCGTTGCGCGGCGCTCGCCCGGCGTGGCTAGATAGTGCCTGCGACCGGCGCACATGACCGGTCCCGAGGCGGTGGAGAGGAGGCGGCAGTCATGCGGGTCGAGTTGATCCGCGGGCGCTATGGCGTCCGCACCTCCCCCAGGCAACGCCCCTCCACCGCCTGTCAGTCCAGCTGACACCAGGTACTCAGCCGCGCCGTACCGGCCTTCCGTACGGCACTCTGATCATGTGACACCCCGACCCCGGAGGTCGATTTCACCATGTCGTACACCGAAGTTCCCGGCGTCCGGGTGCCCATCCGGATGTGGACCGATCCGGCCGCCGTCGAGGGCCAGGCCATGCAGCAGCTGCGTAACATCTCCACGCTGCCGTGGATCGCGGGCCTCGCCGTGATGCCGGACGTCCACCTGGGCAAGGGCGCCACCGTCGGCTCCGTCATCGCCATGAAGGGCGCGGTCTGCCCGGCCGCCGTCGGCGTCGACATCGGCTGCGGCATGGCCGCCGTCCGGACCACGCTCACCGCCCGCGACCTGCCGGACAACCTCTCCCACCTGCGCTCCCGGATCGAGCAGGCGATCCCGGTCGGCCGGGCCGCGCACGCCGAGACGGTGAACCCGGGCAAGCTGCACGGCTACCCGCTCTCCGGCTGGGACGACTTCTGGTCCCGCTTCGACCAGGTGACCCCGGCGGTGCACTGGCGGCGCGAGCGGGCGATGGCCCAGATGGGCTCGCTCGGCTCGGGCAACCACTTCGTGGAGTTCTGCCTCGACGACGCCGGGACGGTCTGGCTGATGCTGCACTCCGGCTCCCGCAACATCGGCAAGGAACTGGCGGAGCACCACATGGGCGTCGCCCGCTCACTGCCGCACAACCAGGGCCTGGTCGACCACGACCTGGCGGTCTTCATCTCGGACACCCCGCAGATGACCGCCTACCGCCAGGACCTGTTCTGGGCGCAGGAGTACGCCCGGCACAACCGGGCGGTGATGATGGCGCTCTTCCAGGACGTCGTCCGCAAGGAGTTCAGCCGCGCCAAGGTCGGGTTCGAGCAGGTCATCAGCTGCCACCACAACTACGTCAGCGAAGAGGTCTACGACGGCGAGGAGCTGCTGGTCACCCGCAAGGGCGCGATCCGCGCGGGCTCGGGCGAGTTCGGCATCATCCCCGGCTCGATGGGCACCGGTTCCTACATCGTCAAGGGCCTCGGCAACGAGGCCGCCTTCAACTCGGCCTCCCACGGCGCCGGCCGCAAGATGAGCCGCAACGCGGCGAAGCGGACCTTCGGCGTGCGCGACCTGGAGGAGCAGACCCGGGGCGTCGAGTGCCGCAAGGACGCCGGTGTGGTGGACGAGATCCCGGGCGCCTACAAGCCGATCGAGAAGGTGATGGCCCAGCAGACCGACCTGGTCGAGGTCGTCGCCCGCCTCAAGCAGCTCGTCTGCGTCAAGGGCTGACGGCGCGGGCGGGCACCAGTGCGGTGCCCGCCCGGTTGGCTGGACTGCTGTTGCGTCAGTCGAACGCCTGGAAGGCGACCGGCTTCCCTTGGCTGTCCAGTGGTTGGGCGGTCCAGGTCGGATTGCCGGATGCCGCCGTGCCCGGGAGCACGGTGGACCAGAACCGTCCTGCGGGGAAGCCCGCCGGGAGCGGCTGGCTGCGCACAGTGAAGGACCTGCGGCCGGGTGCGCTGAGCCGAACGGCGACGGCCGTGGCGGGCAGCGGCCCGTAGTCCACGATGCGCTGCGAGACGAGCGGCGCCGAGGCGTAGTAGCCGGTGGTGTCCGTCGGTTGGTTGGTGAAGCCGCACTCACTGCCGCCGCCGGCCGATCCGGCCTTGGGGTCACGGACCTCAAGGCACAGGCTTGATCCCTGGGCGGCATCGAGCCATCCCCATAGCGACCAGGCCGGTGTGTCTCCGGAGGAGGAGGCGAGTTCCCGGGGGGACGCCGAGGCGTGGGCGGTCTGCGTCCCGGTGGAGGCAGAGCAGGACACCGTCAGCGGCAGGGCCGCTGCCAGCACCAGCAGGGCGGAGCGGCTGATGGACTTGTGCTTCATGGAATCGAAAGTGACCTTTGCCCGCGCCATGTGTGCCCGGGAGCCTAGGGTACGCGCAGTCGGCTTGAAGCCGTCCGGGGGAGGAATCCATGGCGGCTGCACGCGCGTTGGACGGCTCTGCCGCATTCGCGCCGACGTCATCGGTGCTGGCGGTGCTGGCGGTGCTGGTGGACGAGTCCCACATGACCGCGGCCGGTGAATTGATGAGAAGGCCGCCCGCCGAGTCGTCGACGGTCAGGTTGCCGCCCGCATCGACCGACACAGTGCTGCCGTTGCTCGTGCTGATCGCCAGCTCCAGTGCGGCGAGCCCGGGATCGGCCGCGGCGGTCGCGTGCTCGATGACCAGCGTCGTCTCGATGCCGCCTGCGGCGGTGGCAGTGACCTGTAGGTCGACACCGGATGGCAGGACATCCGCATAGGTGGCGGTCGCTACCGACAGCGTCGGGGTCAGCGGCCTCTGCGGGACCGGGGGCCGCCTGGCTGGTGGTGTCCGCCAGTGCGGTTGGTGATCATGTGTTGGGAGTCGGTGACGCGTCAGCGGCCGGCGGGGCTTGCCGTGGTTGGTCGTCTCTTACGTGACTCATGCGGAACATGAGGGTGAAAGCGGCAAATCGGATGGTGCGGCCCTAATGATCCGATGCAGGGCGCAGTCCTGACGCTGCCCCTGCCGCGGTCGAGCCGGGCGGTTGTCAGTGGAGCCTGATAGGAACAGGTCACTGTCCGAGTCGCCCGAGGAGCCACCGCACATGTACCCCGACCACCTCACCGAGTTCCATGGCCTGCCGGTGTTCGACCTGCCGTCCGGCGAATCGTCCGAGCCGTTGCCTGAGGCCGGTGCCGTGGCCTGGCGGCTGGGAATTGGCTGGAAGGACAGTGAGTCGTTCCAGCAGCGCTGGGAGCGCTTCCTGGAGACCGTCGACGGCGCCGGGGTCACCGCGCTGGTCATCGGCCCCTGGCGGGAGGACACGAGCGACCTCCCGACCAAGGAGTTGCAGCTGGTGATCGACGCGGCCCCGGGCCTGCCCGCGCTCCGGGCGTTCTTCCTGGGCGACATCGTGTCCGAGGAGAGCGAGATCTCCTGGATCGAGCAGACCGACCTGGCACCGCTGCTGCTGGCCTACCCGGCGCTGGAAGAGCTCTGGGCCCGTGGCGGCCACCGGGAGTTCACGCCGGTGCGCCACTCCGCCCTGCGCACGCTCCGGCTGGAGTCCGGGGGGATGTCGGCGGCCGTGGTCCGGGGTATATCGGAGAGCGGGCTGCCCGCGCTGGAGCACCTGACACTCTGGTTCGGCTCCGAGGACTACGGCGGCGACACGACGGTGGCGGACCTTGCCCCGCTGCTCGCCGGTACCGGCTTCCCCGCGCTGCGCCACCTCGGCCTCCAGGACTCCGAAGTCCAGGACGACATCGCGGCCGCCGTCGCCGAGGCCCCGGTGGTCCGCCAACTGGATTCGCTCGCCCTGTCGCTGGGCCTGCTCACCGACAGCGGGGCCGAGGCACTGCTCGCCGGGCAGTCGCTGACCCACCTCAAGCGGCTGGACCTGCACTACCACTTCCTCAGCGACGACCTGATGGGGCGCCTGCGCGCGGCGCTGGAACCCGCGGGTGTCGAACTCGACCTCAGCGAACAGGAGGAGGGCGAGGAGGACGACGGCCGCGTCTGGCGCTACGTCGCGGTCGCGGAATAGCACCGGTGTCCGCACAGATGCCGCAGATCACCGTGGTCGGCAACCCGGGCAGCCGCCGGGTCGACCTGTTCCGCGCGGCCGCCCACCGCGCGGGCTGTCCGGAGTCGACCCTCCTGGCCTGGCGGGACGTCCTGCGCGGCCGCTTCGAGCTGACCGCGGGAACGCTGCTGCGCATCGACTCGCCCGGTGAGGACGCCGAGGTGGACCGGCTGCTGCGCGGATCCGCTCTCGGCGCCGAGTGGTCCCCCGAGCGGGTGGAAGGAGGCGCGGAGTGGCACCGCGCCTTCACCGCGGCGCTGCGCTCACTGGCGGAGGCGGTGGCCGCCACGCCCGGCTGCGTCCTGCTGGGGGACACCGACGAGATCGCGGCCATGTTCGACAAGCGCGGCACCCATGCGCTGCTCGGCGCGGCCGGGATCCCGGTACCGCCCGCGCTGGACCAGGGCGCGGCGGCCGTGGCCGACTGGGAGGACCTGCGTGCCAGGCTGCTGGCGGGCACCGGCATGCGCCGGGTGTTCGTCAAGCCCGCTCACGGCTCCTCCGGTTCCGGCGTGGTGGCCCTGGAGTTCGGACCCAACGGCCGTGCTCGTGCCACGAGCTCGGCTGAGCTGGTCCGGCTGACGGACGGCCGGGTCCGCCTCTTCAACTCGCTGCGGGTCCGCCGCTACACCGAGGAGGAGGATCTGCGGGCGCTCTTCGATGCCCTCGCCCGCGAGCCGCTGCACGTGGAGCGCTGGCTGCCGAAGGCCACCCAGCACGGCCGGGCCGCCGATCTGCGGGTCGTGGTCACCGGTGGCCGGGCCACCCACGCCGTGCTGCGGACCAGTCGGCACCCGATGACCAACCTCCACCTCGGCGGCGCCCGGGGCGATCTGGGCCTGGTGCGGGAGGCGGCCGGGCCGCAGTGGCGGCGGGTGCTCGACACCTGCGAGCAGGCGGCCGCGTGCTTCCCTCGCAGCCTCACCGTGGGCGTCGACGTGCTGCCCGGCACCGGCTGGCGGCACCACGCCGTCGGCGAGGTCAACGCCTTCGGCGACCTGCTGCCGGGGCTCACCGGCCTGCCCGGCGGCCCCGCCGAGGGCCAGGACACCTACTCCGCCTACCTGACCGCCGTCCTGCGGGCACCCGCCGCCGCCGAAGGAACCCTCGGATGACCCTCCCCACCGCCGTCGACAACGACGCCGTCGACATGAGCACGATCGTCGGCAGCCACGACATCCTGCTGATCACCCTGGACACGCTCCGCTACGACGTCGCCGCCGAACTGGCCGAGACCGGACGCACACCCAACCTGGCGTCCGTGCTGCCCGGCGGCCGCTGGGAGCGGCGGCACAGCCCCGGCAGCTTCACCTATGCCGCCCACCAGGCGATCCTGGCCGGGTTCCTGCCCACCCCGGCCGAGCCCGGCGGGCCGCACCCCCGGCTGTTCGCCGCTGACTTCGCGGGCAGCGAGAGCACCGCGGCCACCACCTTCGTCTACCGCACCCCCGACCTGGTCTCGGGGCTCGCCGAGGCCGGCTACCGGACCGTCTGCCTCGGCGGCGTGGGCTTCTTCAACAAGCAGGGCCCACTGGGCTCGGTGCTGCCCGGTCTGTTCCAGGAGAGCCACTGGACACCGGAGTTCGGCGTGACCTCGCCGACCTCCTTCGAATCCCAGGTCGCGGCGGCCGAGCGGGTGGCCGCCGGGCAGCCGCCCGACCAGCCGCTGTTCCTCTTCGTCAACGTCGCCTCGCTGCACCAGCCCAACTGGTTCCACCTGCCCGGGGCCACCCGCGAACACGGGGACACCCGTGACTCGCACGCGGCCGCGCTGGAGTACGTCGATCTGCACCTGCCCCGGCTGTTCGCGGCGATGCGGCGCAGGCGCCCGTGCTTCGCCATCGTCTGCGCCGACCACGGCACGGCCTACGGGGAGGACGGCTACACCGGGCACCGCATCGGCCACGAGGTCGTCTGGACCGTCCCCTACGCCCAGTTCATCCTCCCCAACGACCCGGAAGACCGAGCATGAGCACCGCGACCGTCACCACCACCGAGTCCCCGTACCAGAGCTATGTGTACGCCTATCCGCACAAGACGGCCTACCGCCCGCTCCAGCCGCGCCCCCGGCTCGCCGAGCTGTGGGCCCGGGAGCCGAAGCACGCGCTTTCGTTCTACGCGCACATCCCCTTCTGCGAGGTCCGCTGCGGCTTCTGCAACCTCTTCACCCGGATCGGCGCCCCCGACGGACTGACCACCGCCTATCTCGACGCCCTGGACCGTCAGGCCGCCCGCGCGGCGCTCGCGCTGGGGCCGGGGGCACGCTTCGCTCAGGCCGCGTTCGGCGGCGGCACCCCCACCTACCTCACCGCCGGCGAGCTGCAACGCCTCTGCGACATCGTCGAGTCCCGGATGGGCATCGACCTGCGCGCGGTCCCGCTCTCGGTGGAGGCGTCCCCGGCCACCGCCACCGCCGACCGGCTGGCGGTGCTGGCCGAACGCGGGACCACCCGGCTCAGCCTCGGGGTGCAGAGCTTCGTCGAGGAGGAGGCGCGCGCCGCCGTCCGCCCGCAGCGGCGCGCCGATGTCGAGTCCGCGATCAGCCGGATCCGTGAGGTGCGGATACCGGTGCTCAACCTCGACCTGATCTACGGCATCGACGGGCAGAGCGAGGACAGCTGGCGGTACTCCCTGGACGCCGCCCTGGCCTGGGAGCCCGAAGAGCTCTACCTCTACCCCCTCTATGTACGCCCGTTGACCGGCCTCGCGCGGCGCGACGGGGTGGACCGGCCCGAGCCGGCCTGGGACGCCCAGCGGCTCGCGCTGTACCGGTCCGGCCGTGACCACCTGCTCGCCTCGGGCTATGAACAGGTGTCCATGCGGATGTTCCGCCGCGCCTGCGCCCCGCAGGCGGGCGGAACCGAGTACTGCTGCCAGACCGACGGGATGATCGGCCTCGGCTGCGGGGCCCGCTCGTACACCGGCGACCTGCACTATTCCTTCGACTACGCCGTCTCCATGACCGAGGTCCGGAGCATCATCGACGACTACGTCGCGCGCCCCGCAGCGGACTTCGACCACGCCGAGGTCGGCTGGGCGATGGACGCCGAGGAGTCCCGCCGCCGCCACCTGATCCAGTCGCTGCTGCAGCTCGAAGGCATGGACCTGGCCGACTACCGCGAGCGGTTCGGCACCCGGGCCGAGGACGACTTCGCCCCCGAACTCGACCGCCTGCATGCCCGTGGCTGGCTGGCCGACCAGGACGGCGGCGGCGACCGGTTGCGGCTCACGCCGGAGGGGCTGGCCCACTCCGACGCTGTGGGGCCCGCCTTCTTCTCCGCCAGGGCGAGCTCGGCCATGGCCGTCTACCAGGCCAAGTGAGCGGCGAGGCCATGGATCTGACCGTCCTCTACCGGGGCCCGCTCGCCTCCTGCGACTACGACTGCCCCTACTGCCCCTTCGCCAAGCGCCGCGACACCAGGGCACAGCTCTCCGCCGACCGCGAGGCGCTGGACCGCTTCGCCGAGTGGGTCGTCGGCCAGCAGGACGACCGGCTCTCGCTGCTGTTCACCCCGTGGGGTGAGGGCCTGGTCCGGTCCTGGTACCGGCGGGTCCTGGCGGAGCTCAGCCGGCTTCCGCACGTCCGGCGGGTCGCCATCCAGACCAATCTGAGCCACCGGACCGACTGGGTCGGTGCCGCGGATCCGCAGACCCTTGCCCTGTGGACGACCTACCACCCCGGCCAGGTCACCCATGACCGGTTCCGCGCGAAATGCCGGGAGCTGGACGCCCGGGGGGTGCGCTACAGCGTCGGCGTCGTCGGCGACCCCGCCCATCTGGACGCGGCTCGCCGGATGCGCGCCGATCTGCCCGACCACGTCTACCTGTGGGTCAACGCGGAGGAGGGCCGGAGCTACACCGAGTCCGAGGCCGCGGCATGGACCGTGCTGGATCCGCTGTTCGGCTACAGCCGCCATCCGCATCCCAGCGCCGGGAGGCCGTGCCGCACCGGGGAGTCCGTCGTCTCGGTCGACGGCGAGGGCACCGTGCGGCGCTGCCACTTTGTGAAGGAGCCGATCGGCAACCTCTACGACGGCAGCTACCGGGCAGCGCTTCGGCCGCGCGCCTGCCCGCTCGCGCGGTGCGACTGCCACATCGGCTACGTCCACCTCGAATCGCTGCCGCTGTACGACGTCTTCGCGGGCGGGGTGCTGGAGCGCGTCCCGCAGGGGTGGGGGGAGGCGCCGCCGCCCCGGGTCTGACGGGGCGGGCGCGGCGCGGGAGCCGTGGGGCGGCGGGGGTCGGGGCCCGCCGCCGGACGCTCTTCCCCGGGGCGGGTCAGGAGTGCTGCTGGTAGTAGTTCTGGATCTGTTCGATGTAGGCGACGTCGCCCGGGGTGGTGGTCGGGTCGTAGGGGGGTGCGGTGCGGATGTCGTCCTTGCTGCGGTCGAGCCGGACGACCTGCTCCTGTTCGTCCACCTGGGTGATGGTGCCTGCGGGCAGCAGGACCAGGCTGCCGAGGATCCACGGGCCGGTGTCGACCACGATGTAGGCGGAGCCGACCTCGTGGGTGGCCTCGGCGACCTTGCCGAGGTGGCCGTCGGTGGCTTCGACCCGGAAGCCGATCAGGTCCACCCCCGGGCCCGGGGACGCCTGCGGACGGTAGTTCCAGATGTGAGCGCTCATGTCTCTCCTTGTGCCCGTCATCGCGCTTCCTGATCACAGCACCGCCATGTTCTCAGGGGTGGCTTGCAATCGGCGGTGATGACAGGGCGCGCAGGGTCACCCGGTACATGCGCGGCCAGAACTTTCCGGTGAGCAGGAACTGCGGTCCGCCGGGGATCGCGGCGATGCCGTTGAGCACGTCGGTGCCCGCCCTGAGCGCCGGGGGCAGCAGCGCGGAGGCGTCGGCGACGCCGGTGACCGTGCCGGTCGACGGGTCGATCCGGAGGATGTCGCCGGACTTCCAGACATTGGCCCAGACCGAGCCGCCCGCGCATTCGAGCTCGTTCAGGCCGGTGACCGGCCTGCCCGCCTCCGTCACCCGGACGGCCCCGGTGCGGGCGAAGCCGCGCGGGTCGCGGAAGGACAGCCGGTCGCTGCCGTCGCTCATCACCAGCCGCCGGCCGTCGTAGCACAGGCCCCAGCCCTGCCCGGGGTAGCGGACCATCCCGACCACGGCCAGATCCGACCGGCGGCGGGCCAGGGCGATCCCCTCGCGCCAGGTCAGCTGCCAGATCCGGTCGCCGACGACGGTGATCCCCTCGCCGAACAGCCCGTTCGGCAGCGCCGACCGGGCCAGCACCGCCCCGGTCCGCCAGTCCACGGCCCGCACGGTGGAGCGGCCGTAGAGCCCGCTGCTCTCGTAGAGCACGCCGTCGCGCAGTTCCAGCCCCTCGGTGAACTGGGTCCGGTCGTGCGGCAGCACCGCCAGCACGTCGACCGCCAGCCGCTGCGGCCGCACCACCGGCGCGGTGCTCCCGGGACTGCCGTGGCCGCAGGAGACCTGCCCCGCGGCGACGGCCAGCACCCCGGCCAGGCGGGCGGCAGCGGACAGACGCATACCGCCAGGTCTAGCACCGGAGCCGGCCCACGGCAGCTGGGATTGTTTCCAACGCATGACATTGCCGCAGGTGGGAAAGGTCTGGGGCATGAGTGGCATGAGTGGCGTGATGGAGAAGCTCGCGGGGGTCCGCTACAGCCGCAGCGGCAGGCTGCTGGACGTGTACCGGCCGCTGGGGCGCCCGGCCGGGACGGTGCTGCTGTGGCACGGCCGGGGCAAGGAGGAGCGCGACGTGCTCGGCCCGCTGGCCGGGCGGGCGGCCGAGCACGGACTGCTGGTGCTGGTGCCCGACTGGCGCTGCGACGTGCCCGACAGCGGCTGGTCGCAGCTGCGGGAGTCGGTGGACTTCCTCCGCTCGTACGCCGGGGGCTGGGGCGGCGACCCGGACCGGGCGGTGCTCGCCGGGTGGTCGCTGGGGGCACGGGCGGCGATGGCGACGGTGCTGCGCCCGGCGCGCGACGGCTGGCGTCCGGGAGCGGTGGTGGCCATCGCCGGGAACTACCTGACCTCGTCGGACCCGATGATGGGGCCCGCCGCGGTCGAGGACATCGCCGGTACCGAGCAGACCCCGGTGCCGTTGTGGCTGCACCACGGCTCGCTGGACGCGGTGGTGGGTGTCCGCTCGGCGCGGGAGTTCGCGCCGGTCGCCCGGGCCCACGGCTGGCCGGTGCGGTACCACGAGTCGCCCACCGACCACGCCGGGGTGGTGCTCGCCGAGTACGACCGGGGACTGCGCCGCTGTCGTCGGGCCGACGGCGGACACGCGCTGGCCGCGGGCGTGCTGACGGCGGAGATGATGGCCGGGGCGGCGGCGGAGATCCGGTAGCCCGGGCCCGGCCCGGGGTCAGCCGAGGCCGATGCCCAGGGCGGGGCCGGAGGCCGGATCGAGGGCGGGCTCCGGGGCCGGGTCACCGGCCGGTACCCGGGGAGCCGGAATCGGCAGCTGGCGGGACAGGGCCGGGTACGGCGTGGAGATGAGCGTGTAGTCCTCGCCCAGCGACCAGGTGCTCAGCCCGGTCGGCTCCTGGCCGAGGGCCAGCCGCATCGCGGCCCAGGGGAAGTTGACCCCGCACCGGGCGAGCTGGTGCAGCCCGCCGGACGGCCGGGTGTTGATGTCCAGCAGCACCGGAACCCCGTTCTGGTGCCGGAACTGAATGTTCGTCAGATAGGTGAGCTCGAAGCGCTCGGCCAGCTCCCTGGCCGGCTCCAGGTAGGCCGGGTCCAGCGTGAAGCCGCGCCGGCGGCCCTCCTTGCTGCGGCCGATCGCGCCGCGCAGCCGCCCCTCCCGGTCGACCAGGCAGTCCACCGAGACCTCCGGGCCCGCGAGTTGCGGCATCACCAGCCAGTCCACCGGAGGGACGTCCGGATCCTGCTCGGCGGCCCGCTCCAGGGCCTCGACCACCTGGTCCAGCGACACCGTCCAGCTCGGCGACCCGGCCAGTC
>Ga0302314_10016296_pt1 | contig 12570 bp, 14 predicted proteins | sample III_Palsa_N2_3_FD_200533 | JGI IMG/M metagenome (GOLD analysis project Ga0302314, IMG submission 200533) | Peat permafrost microbial communities from Stordalen Mire near Abisko, Sweden - III_Palsa_N2_3 | ecosystem: Environmental > Terrestrial > Soil > Palsa > Peat permafrost | place: Sweden...
GCGCTGCTCAACTCGCTGTGGCAGAGCTACGCGGAGCTGGCCGAGGGCCGTCCGCTGCCGGAGCGGGTGCCCGACGGGGACGGGCCCTCCCCGGTCACCGAACTGCTGCCGGCCGTCTCCGAGCAGGAGTTGGAGGCCTACCTGGCGCAGCGGATCGAACGGGCCGGCCGACACCGGGCGGCCTTCCTGCCGTACGCCGCCAAGGGCGCCGAACCGGCCCCGGGGGCCGCCCGGTTGGCGTTCCGGCGACTGCTGCTGACCGCCGAGTCCACCACCCGGCTGCGCCGGGCCGCCAGGGCCGTCGGGGTGTCCGTCCACGGGCTGGTGGCCGCCGCCGCGCTGCTCGCCGTCCAGCGGGCGCTGGGGCCGGGGCCGCTGACCCTCGGCTGCCTCTCGCCGGTCGACCTGCGCCCGTTCCTGGTCCCGGCGCTGTCGCCGGAGGTGATGGTGGCCGCCGTCGCCTCCTACCTGGACACCCTGGAGGTCTCCGCGGAGACCGACCCGGGCGAGCTGGCCCGGCAGGTCAACGACCACCTGCACGCCTCGATCGACCGCGGCGACTTCCTGCGCGAGCTGCGGATCATGCCCCGGCTGGCGGAGCACCCGGCGCTGCTGGCCGCGAGCGTCATCGTGACCAACATGGGCGCGCTGTCCGGGCCGAGGAGCCCCTACGGGGTGGAGGTCACCGACGTGCGGCTGGTGCCGGCCCGGGAGAACTACCACCCCGAGGCGGGCCGGGGTCCGCTGATGGTCTGCGTGGTCACCGTCGACGGCTGTCTCGACATCGAACTCCCCTACAGCCGGGAGTGCTTCACGGACCAGCAGACAGCCGCGGTGGTCGCGGACATCCGACGGGTGCTGGACGGCTTCGCCCACCCGGTCGACCCCGCCGATTCCGCCGCGTGACGGCCGCCCTCACCAGCAGGCAGAGCCCAGGAGCCCTCCCCATGTCCACGATGTCCACGACGCACGACCCGCAGGCCCTCCTCGCCACCGCGCTGCTGCCCCGGGCACAGGCCGGGGACCGCCAGGCCATGAACGACATCCTGCTCCACATCGCCCCGTTCGTCGGCCGGCTGTGCGTGCCGATCGCCCAACGGCACAGCTCGGACGCCGCGCAGGAGGCGATGCTCGCCATCTTCCGCGGGATCCGGGGACTGCGGGAGCCGACGGCCTTCTACGGCTGGGTCCGCGCGGTGACCGTCCGCGAGGCCGTCCGCACCTCCAAGCGCCTCGGGCAGGAGCCCGCCGACGACCTGACCGACCGCGCGGCCGAGGGCAATCCGCTGGACAGCGTGCACATCGCGGACGCCCTGAGCCGGCTGACCGACGAGCACCGCCAGGTGCTGGTGCTGCGCGGGTTCTACGGGATGAACGAGGAGGAGATGGCCGGCATCCTGGGGCTGCCGATCGGCACCGTCCGCTCCCGGCTGTTCCGTGCCCGCCGCAGTTTCCAGGCGGCCTGGATACCCCCGGTCGCCTGACCCGCCCCGGGTCGGTCGGCCCTCAGCGCTCGATGAAGGCCAGGATGTCGGGGATGGCCGGGGCGTAGCCGTGGCTGGTGTCCACCCGCAGCTTCGGCGCCTCCAGCGAGACCGGCACGAAGTCGTCCAGGGGGCCAGCCCCGGCGGCTCCCTCGGCGAGGGAGCGCAGCAGTTCGCGGTCGTCGTGCGCCGCCTCCGCGACCACCGTCACCCCTGCCCCGAGCAGGAGTCCGAGCACGTCGAAGAAGGCCGCCAGGGTCCGCAGCGCGAGCGCGTCGCCCGGGCTCGACCGGTAGCCGGGGGTCGCGTGGGCCATGCCCTCCTTGATCTCGTCCCGGCAGATCGCGGGGCAGCCGAGGGAACGGGCGAGTTCATGGGCGAGCGTGGTCTTGCCGGAACCCGACGGACCGCTGACCACGACGAGGGTCGGTTGATTCACCGTCACATCCTGTCACTCCGCCCCGCCCTCGACCGCAGCGGTTCCCGCCCCCTAGGCTGGGCGGAGCAACGCCCCTGCGGGGCCCTGCGGAGAACGCGAGAGGAGCCCGACGTGCACCGGCCGACCAAGCGCCGCCACATCGACCTCGCCCGCGTCGCCAGCGCCTTCTGTCGCCGCGACGTCTGAGCAGACCCTCCCCTCCGCGCGCCGACGCGTTCCTCCCTTCCCCAGCGGTCCCGGCCGCTCCTGGAGTTGCCCCGTGACGATCACCTTCCACTGGTTCCTGCCCACCAACGGCGACAGCCGCCATGTGGTCGGCGGCGGCCACGGCACGCCGGTCACCGCCGCCGGCGGCGACCGGCCGCCGACCGTCGGCTACCTGACCCAGATCGCCCGCGCTGCCGAGGACCTGGGCTTCGCCGGCGCGCTCACCCCCACCGGGGCCTGGTGCGAGGACGCCTGGCTGACCACCGCGATGGTCAGCCAGCACACCGAGCGGCTGAAGTTCCTGGTCGCCTTCCGTCCGGGGTTCGTCTCGCCCACCCTGGCCGCACAGATGAGCGCGACCTTCCAGCGGCAGACCGGTGGACGGCTGCTGCTGAACGTGGTCACCGGCGGCGAGAGCCGCGAGCAGCGGGCCTACGGCGACTTCCTGGACAAGGACGCGCGCTACGCGCGCACCGACGAGTTCCTGCAGATCGTCCGGGAACTGCTGGCGGGCGGGACGGCCGACCTGGCCGGCGCCCAGTTGCGGGTCGAGGAGGCCCGGCTGACCCGGCCGCCGGAGACCGCGCCGGAGATCTACTTCGGCGGCTCCTCCCCCGCCGCCGGACCGGTCGCGGCCCGCCGGGCGGACGTCTACCTGACCTGGGGCGAGCCGCCCGCCCAGGTGGCCGGGAAGATCGCCTGGATCCGCGGCCTCGCCGCCGCCGAGGGCCGCACCCTGCGCTTCGGCATCCGGCTGCACGTCATCACCCGGGACTCCGCCGACCAGGCGTGGGCCGAGGCCCGGCGGCTGCTCGACGGCTTCGACCCGGAGGTGGTCCGCTCGGTGCAGCAGGGGCTGGCGCTGAGCGAGTCCGAGGGCCAGCGCCGGATGCTGGCCCTGCACGGCGGCGGCCGGGACGGGCTGGAGATCCACCCCAACCTGTGGGCGGGCATCGGCCTGGTCCGGGGCGGCGCGGGCACCGCGCTGGTCGGCAGCCATACCGAGGTGGCGGAGCGCATCGCCGAGTACCACCGGCTGGGCATCGACGAGTTCATCCTCTCCGGCTACCCCCATCTGGAGGAGGCCTACTGGTTCGGCGAGGGCGTCCTCCCCCGCCTGGCCGCGGCCGGACTCTGGACCCACCCCGCCGCCCCCGCCGCCGTCCCGGCCCTCGGCGCCGCCCGCTGACCGGCGGCGGGTCCGCCGTTCGACCCGGTGGGCGGGCGGGCGACCGCCCGGGCGGCCACCATCGAGGCATGGACCGAGCCGTGCGGGAGTACATCGACGCCATCGCCCCGGAGTTCCGGCCGCTGTTCGACCGGCTGCACGGGCTGGTGCTCCGGGTGCGCCCGGACGCCGAACTGCTGCTGTCGTACGGGATGCCCTGCTACCGGGTCGGCCGGCGGCGGCTCCTCCTCGGCGTCTGGCAGCACGGGGTGTCGGTCTACGGCTGGAGCCGGAGCGGCGACGCCGGATTCACCGCCCGCCACCCCGGGCTGACGTCCGGTCGGGGCACCGTCCGGCTGCGGCCGGAGGACGCGGCGGAGATCCCGGACCAGGAGTTCCAGGCGCTGTTCCAGGCCGTCTTCGACTTCGACGGCTGACGCGTCCGACAGGCAGCTCCGCCGGGGTGGTCCGGGGGCCGGGGCGCGCTCAGTTCTCCTGCGGCGGCCCGGACATGATCTGCCGCACCTCGATCGGCATGTTCAGCGGCGCCCCGCCGGGGCCGGGCGCGGCCGAGACCCGGGCCGCGAGCTCCACGGCCCGTTCCGGGCTCTCGCACTCCAGGATCCAGAAGCCGGCCAGGAACTCCTTGGTCTCCGGGAACGGGCCCTCGGTGACCACGGGGTCGCCGCCGGCCCGGGAGCGCACGATCCGCGCGGTCCCCGGCATGGCCAGCCCCTGGGCGTCGACCAGCTCGCCGCTCGCGGCGAGCTGCTGGTTGGTCTCCACCATGAAGGCGATGTGCGCCTTCACCTCGTCGGCCGTCCAGGTGTCGATCCCCGGGAAGTCGGCGGTCTTCTCACTGAACTGCATCAGCAGCATGTACTTCACGGCCGGGCTCCTCCTCGTTGCGGCGGCCTCACCGGCCGCTCTCACCCTGGACGAAGCATGAACCGCGATTTCGACATCGCCGTGCCGACGCGCCCGTGCCGCCGCCGACCGCTACCGCCGCCGACCGCTACCGGCGCGGCAGCTTCCAGCCCGGCCGCGGGAAGTGGCAGGTGTACCCCGCCGGGTAGCGCTCCAGGTAGTCCTGGTGCTCGGGCTCCGCCTGCCAGAAGTCGCCCAGCGGCTCGACCTCGGTGACCACCTTGCCCGGCCACAGTCCGCTGGCGTCCACGTCGGCGATGGTGTCCAGCGCCGTCTGCCGCTGCGCCTCGTCGGCGTAGTAGATCGCCGACCGGTAGCTCGCGCCGATGTCGTTGCCCTGCCGGTCCACCGTCGTCGGGTCGTGGATCTGGAAGAAGAACTCCAGCAGGTCGCGGTAGCCGGTGCGGGCGGGGTCGAACTCGATCTCGATCGCCTCGGCGTGCGAACCGTGGTTGCGGTAGGTGGCGTTCGGGGTGTCGCCGCCGCTGTACCCGACCCGGGTGCGGGTGACCCCGGGCAGCTTGCGGACCAGGTCCTGCATGCCCCAGAAGCAGCCGCCCGCGAGGACCGCCTTCTCGCTCTGTCCACTCATCGTCGCTTCTCCTTCATCGGTCTTCGTCCGTCCGGACAACCCGAACCATTGTCCGCCCTCCGGCGGCCTGCCGTCGCCGGTCAGCCGGCCGAGGTCACGGCCCGGAGCTGCTCGAAGGAATCGCGGATCAGCAGCCGCAACTCGCCCCCCTCGGGCCCGGCGATCCAGCGGGCGAAGGAGATCCGGAAGACGGCTGTCCCGGCCTCGGCCGCGAGGCCGGCCGCCGGCTCGGCGACGCCGCGCTCGCGCAGCGCCCCGGCCAGGGCCGCCGAGAGCGCGGCCAGCTTGATCAGCTCGCGCTCCTGCAGCTCCGCGTTGGCCGAGATCACGGTCTGCCGTCGGCGGACGCCCTCCTCGCGCTCCTGGAAGGAGGCTCCGGCGCTGTCGAGGGCCGCGGCCACCGCCTCGATCGGCGCGGTGCCGACGGGCGCGTCCAGGACGCTGCCGACCAGGAGTTCCTGGAGTTGGCGCGCGCCGTGGAAGAGGACCTCGCGCTTGTCGGCGAAGTGGCGGAAGAAGGTGCGCTCGGTGAGCCCGGCCCGCCTGGCGATCTCCGCGACCGTGGTCTGTTCGTACCCGCGCTCGATGTACAGCTCCAGTGCCGCCTGCTCCAGCCGGCCGCGCGCGTTGGGCTCCCATCGACTCATGGTCGGATTCTACGCGATGACAGTTACTGACATCGGGTGCTACGTTTGATGGCAGACACTGACATCACCAGTGGTCGATCATTCTGGAGGACTCCCATGCGTTTCTTCATCACCGGCGCGTCCGGCTGGATCGGCTCAGCCGTGGTTCCGGAGCTCGTCGAGGCGGGCCACCGGGTGGTCGGACTCGCCCGCTCCGACGCCTCCACCGCCGCGCTGCTCGCGGCCGGTGCCGAGGTCCGCCGCGGCACCATCGACGACCTGGACGTCCTGCGGAGCGCGGCCGCGGACTCGGACGGCGTGATCCACCTGGCGTTCAAGCACGACCTCGCCTTCAGCGGGGGTTTCGAGGCCGCCGCCGAGGCGGACCGGCTCGCCATCGAGACCTTCGGCGAGGCCCTGGCCGGGAGCGACCGGCCGTTCACCATCGCGTCCGGGGTGATCGGCCTGTCCCCGGGCCGGCTCGCGACCGAGGCGGACGGGCTGGCCGACGACCCGTCAGTGACGGCGCTGACCGGCGGACCCGAGCAGCGCCGCCGCAACGCCCTCGCCACCCTGGCCCTGGCCGACCGGGGCGTCCGCTCGTCGGTGCTGCGGTTCGCACCGACGGTCCACGGCGACGGCGACCACGGGTTCCTGGCGGCCCTGATCACCGTCGCCCGGGAGAAGGGCGTCTCCGGCTACGTCGGCGACGGCGCCAACCGCTGGCCGGCCGTCCACCGCTCGGACGCCGCGCAGCTGGTCCGGATGGCCGTGGAGCAGTCCCCGGCCGGCTCCACCCTGCACGCGGTGGCGGAGGAGGGCGTCCCGATCCGCGAGGTGGCCGAGGCGATCGGGCGGCGGCTCGGGCTGCCCGCGGTCTCCGTCCCCCCGGCGGAGGCGGCCGCGCACTTCGGCTGGCTCGGCGCCTTCATCGGGGCCGACAGTCCGGCGTCGAGCGCGCTGACCCGCGAGCTGACGGGGTGGAAGCCGACCGGCCCCGGCCTGGTCGAGGACCTGGAGCAGGGCCACTACTTCCGCGCCGGTTCGGCCTGACCCTCCGCCGGATCCCGGCTGCCGGGAACGGCACCGGGCTCCTCGGGCGGGCCCAGCAGCGCCAGGATGCCGTCGACGGCCCGGTCGAACCGGCCCGGGTCGTTGGCGGCCCGGGCCAGGACGTAGCCGCCCTGGGCGACGGCCGCGATCGCCGCGGCCGTGGCGAGCGGGTCGAGCGCGGCACTCAGCTCGCCCTGCCGCTGGCCGGCGGCTATCACCTCGGCCAGCCGCTGCTGGAGCCAGTCGAGGGTCTCCTCCAGCGGGTGCTGCAGCTCCGGCGCGGCCACGATCTCCGGGTCCTGGGCCAGCCCGCCGATGGGGCAGCCCCTGAGCACGTCCTGCCCGCGCCGCAGGTAGCCGGCTATCCGGCTGCGGGCGCTGCCGGGCGCGCCGAGCTGCCGGTCGACCTCGGCGCGCAGCTCCTCCGCGGTGCGGCGGATGGCCGCCAGGGCCAGGTCGGACTTGCCCTGGAAGTGGTGGTACATGCTGCCCTGGCCGGCCCCGGCCCGCGCCTGGATCTCCCGGGGGCTGGTGCCGTCGTACCCGCGTTCCCAGAGGAGGGTGCGGGTGCTCTCGATGAGACGTTCCCGAGCGTCCATTCAACGACCGTATTCACTGGTGGGTGGAGGGGTCAACGCACTGCTCCGCGCGATCCGCGCCGAAGGCCCCGACCGGGTCGGTCGGGGCCTTCGGCGCGGATGGGAGGCGGTCATGCCTCGGCCTTGCGGGCCCGGTGGGCGGCCACGTAGTGGCGGTTGCCGCAGGCGGCCGCGGAGCACCAGCGGCGCCGGTGGCCGCGCGAGGTGTCGAGGTAGACCAGGTCGCAGGTCGGGCCTTCGCACTGGCGCATCGTGTCGCGCTCCGGGGAGCTGAGCAGTCGGATGGCGTCGTCGGCCACGGCGGCGAGCAGCTGGTCGAGCCGGATCGGCGTCCGCAGGTGGGCCCGGAGGCTGCCGTCGCTCTCCCGGGCCGCCTGCAGGACCGGGTTTCCGGCGGCGGCGATCCGGTTGAGCCGGGCGAGGTCCCGGCCCTCGGCCTGCTGCCCGCCCAGTTCGGTGTGGATGATGCGGTGCAGCAGCTCCCGGAGCGACCTGAAGTCCTCCAACCACCCCGGCACCCGGCCGAGTTCGTCCGCCCTGGGCACCAGGCCGGCGCCGTGCAGCCACTGGACCAGCCGGTCCGGGCTGTCGAGGCGTTCCACCGGGCTGTTCGAGAGCCGGGAACCCACGGTGGCGAGGAGGTCCAGGCAGGTACGTCCGGTGTCGAAGCGCTGCTCACTGCTGGCGGTCACGGCGGTCACTTCTTTCCTGAGGTCTTCCCCGGAGCGAGGGGCATGGCCAACAGTGTCGCAACGGCGCAGGTGGCCCAGACCAGCGACCAGGAGGCTCCGGCCAGCAGCGGCACCATCAGCGGGGCGAGGAAGCCGGCCGCGAAGACGGTGGTGTTCTCCAGGCCGAGGGCGGTTCCGGCGCGCTGGGCGCCGGCCATGTGCGCGATCTCGGTGTAGGCGACGCCGTGCCAGGCGTTGGCCAGGATGCCGGAGACGACCAGGGCCGCGACGATGGCGAAGGTGGGGGCGTGGGTCAGCACGGCGGAGGCGGCGAGGGCGATGGTGGCCCCGCCACCGACGACCCGGACGTAGGGGCGCCGGGTGCCGGGGTGCTTGTCGGTCCAGCGTCCGGACCAGACCCGGGCCGTGGCGCCGCCGATCTGGACCACGACGATCGCCATGGAGCTGACCACCAGGGCGGAGTGGTGGGTGTCGTGGAGGAAGACGCCGACGAAGGTGAGGATCGCGAACTGGGGGATGGTCAGCAGGCCGGAGGCCAGGGCGAGGCGCCAGATGCTCCGGTTCCGCAGCGGGGAGCCGACGGCCTCCTGGGCGGCGGCGGATCCTGCGGCCGTGCCGAGCTCGTCCGGGGAGTGCATCCAGCGGTAGGCGGCAGCGGCGGCGACGAAGCAGAACAGCGCGAGGACCCCGTAGACGGCGCGGAACCCGTAGCTGACGGCGAGCCAGGGCAGCAGCGCCGACCCGATCGCGCCGCCGGCCGGGATGGCGGTCTGCCTCAGGCTCATGGCGAGGCCGCGCTGTCCGTCCTTGAACCAGGCCATCACCGCCCGTCCTGAGGAGCCGTTGACCGAGCCGCCGAGGACGCCGACCAGCAGCAGTCCGGCGCCGAGCATGCCCACGGCCGGGATGAAGCCGTTGTCGGGGACGTCGACCCCGGCCATCAGGCCGAGCACCAGGCCGGTGGCGATCAGGCCGGTCAGCAGGATCCGGCGCTCGCCGAACTTGTCGGTCCAGATGCCCCAGAGGACCTCCGACACCGCGATGCCCAGCGAGATCGCCGAGAGGACGATCCCGAGGGTGCCGTTGGACAGGTGGTAGGCGCCGAGCATGGCCGTCGAGGTGGTCGGGATCCCCTGGAAGGCGGCGGAGAAGGCCGCCTGCGAGGAGATGCCGATGCCGAGGATCACCCAGCGGTGCCGGGGGCCGAACCTGGAGGCCGGGGCCGGGGTCTGGGCCGGGGTCTGGGCCGGGGCGGGCGCCGGGGTCCGCTGCGCGGATGCGGGGTTGGCTTTGGTGACGGGGATCGCCACGTCGTGCTCCTTGGGAGGTCGAAGCGGGTGCGGTCCGAGCCGGGCGGCTCGTGTAAGGCTTTTGAGTACTTACCTAGAATGGCGGCCGCCCGCCGACTCCACAACCGGGCGTCGGCGGGCGGCAACAGCTGTTCGTCTTCCCCGAACCCGGTTTGCCGGGCAGCGGGTCTGACGGCGGATCAGAGGGTGGCGACCGGCTTCTCCCAGACCACCAGCAGCACGGCTCCGGAGGCGGAGCGCGGGGCGTGCACCGAGCCGGGCTCCATGACCAGCAGCGAGCCGGCCGGGTGGACCCCGCCGTCGGTCTCCAGCTGCCCCTCGAAGACGTAGATGATCTCGTAGCCCTCGTGCCGGTGCGGAACGGCCCCGGCTCCCGGCTCGTAGCGGACGATCCCGGCGGCCGGCCCGCCCTCGCCGGTCTCCTCGGTGGTGTACAGCCGGTGGATGCTCACCCCGGTCCGCCCGTCGGAGGTGATCGGCAGGAAGTCGAGGTCCTCGCTCCGCAGCCCGGTCGTGGCGAAGCTGCGGGCGACGAGCGGCAGGGACGAGGTCAGGGTCTCAACGGACATGGGCGGGGGCTCCTTCGGAGAACGGGGCGGGGACGGAGACGGCGACGGGTGCCGGTGCGGGGACGGGCCGCGCCACTGCGGAGCGGCGGATCTTGCCGGACACCGTGCGCGGCAGGCGCTCGGTGAAGGAGATGCTGTGGATCCGCAGGTCCCTGGTGACCTGGGCGTCCACATGGGCGAGCAGTTCCTCGACCCGGGCCGGACGGCCGGGGACGAGCTCGACGACGGCGTGCGCGGCCAGGCCGAGGACCGGGTGCGGGCCGGGGACGACGGCCGCCGCCCGGACCGCCGGGTGCGTCTGCAGGACCGCTTCGAGCTCGTACGGCGAGACCCGGTGCCCGCCGGACTTGAACACGTCGTCCGACCTGCCGAGGATGCGGAGGTAGCCGTCGGGACCCTGCTCGGCGAGGTCGCCGGTGCGGTAGCTGCCGGTGCCGAGCGCCTGCCGGGTGCGGACCGGGTCGCCGTCGTACCCGGTCATCATGCCGACCGGACGGGCGGTCAGGTCCACGCAGACGGCGCCGTCGTCGAGGTGGATGTCCCAGCCCGGCAGCGGTCTGCCGAGCCAGCCGGGCCTGCGGGCCATGCCGGGCGTGGTGGCGATCAGGGCGGTGGTCTCGGTCTGCCCGTACCCGTCGCGCACCGCCACGTGCCAGGCGGACTCCACCGCGTCGCCGACCTCGGCCGGCAGCGGCTCCCCCGCGCTGGTGGCCTCGCGGAGCCGGGGCGCGGCGGTCCCGAGGTCGCCGGCCATCCGGGCCCACACCGAGGGCGGGGCGCACACGCTGCTCACCCGGTGCCGTTCCAGCAGCCGGGGCAGGTCCCCGGGCTCCACCGCCTCCGGCGGCACGACCAGGGTCGCCTCGGCGCTGAACGGCACGAAGAAGCTGGACCAGGAGTGCTTCGCCCAGCCGGGGGCGGAGATGTTCAGGTGCCGGTCGCCGGGGACCAGGCCGTTGTAGTACAGCGAGGAGAGGTGCCCGATCGGGTAGGAGGCGTGGGTGTGGGTGACCAGCTTCGGCGCCGAGGTCGTGCCGGAGGTGAAGTAGGCGAAGGCGGTGTCGTCGGCCCGGGTCGGGCCGGCCGGGACGAAGCGGAGCGGCGCCCGGTGCGAGTCCCGGTAGTCGGCCCAGCCGGCCACCGGCTCCCCCACCGCGATCCGGGTGCCGAGCTCGACCCCGTCGAACAGGGCGGCCGAGCCGCTGCGCGCCAGCAGGTGGCGGACCCGGCCGCGGCCGATCCGGTCGGCGGCCTCGGCCCGGGTCAGCGAGGTGTAGGTGGGGATGACCACGGCCCCGAGCTTGAGGCAGGCGAGCAGCGTCTCCCAGAGCTCCGCCTGCTGGCCGAGCACCACCATGACCCGTTCGCCCCGGCCGACGCCGAGCCCGGCGAGCCAGTTGGCCACCTGGTCGGAGCGGGCCGACAGCTGCTGATAGGTGATCACCTCGGCCTGTCCGTCGGGTCCGACCAGCTCCAGCGCGGGCCGCCGGGAGCCGGCGGCGATCACGTCGAACCATTCGAGGGCCCAGTTGAAGGTCGCCGGGCGGGGCCAGCTGAAGGCCGCGCGGGCGGCGTCCAGGTCGCTGCGCAGTTCCAGCAGCAGGTCGCGCTGCCGGGCGAACAGGCTGTGCGCGGCGGTGCGGCGGTGCGCGTAGTAGTCGTCGTCGCGGAGGTCCTCGGCCTCGCCCCGGGTCATGACCGCGCTCCGGCACGGGCGAGTTCCGGGCGGGCCGCCGCCAGCGGGGCGAGCACGTCGGCGGCGATGGCGTCGGCGTCCCGGGTGAACTCGGTCCACGGTCCCGGGCGGGAGGAACCGACCTGCATGAACCAGCGCTGACCCTCCGTCGGGATGCCGAGGACGTGGAGTCCCTGGCCGATCCCGCCGTCCGCGCCGATAGGCCGGTAGGGCGCGGGGGTGACCGCGACGCCCGCGGTGTCGAAGGGGGTGTCGCCGGCGTGGTTGTTCCAGGAGGTCCAGTGGCCGTCCGCCACCAGTCGGCGGCTGAGCGGGGAGGTGTCGCGGGTGAGGTCGGGACCGGGGATGCGGGCGTCGATCAGCACCTCGGCGAGCCGGCGCGACCCCTGGACCTGCGGCGACTCGACCGCGAAGAGTCCGTGCTCCGGGTCCGCGGTGAACCGGGAGGAGGGGCCGACCACTTCGAGCAGTCCGGCGTCGATCAGCGCCAGGGTCTGCTGGAGCCGTTCCACCGGCGGCCCGGCGGCGAGGAAGGAGCTCAGCGGGGCGAACCAGCCGAGGAAGTCCTCGCGGTGCGAGTCGGCGGTCAGTCCGCCGTAGTCCACGGCGAGTCTGATGGTGCCGCGGACGTCGCGCAGCACGTCCGTCGCGGCCTTCAGCGGTCCGTGGAAGTTGCCCTCGCGGGCCAGGGCGATGTCGGTCTCCAGCAGCTCGGCCAGGGCCGTGGTGAACTCCTTGGGACCGGTGAAGTGCCTTCCGGCGAACGGCCGGGTCAGCCGGGGCGCGTCCAGCGGCGGCAGCGTGTCCAGGCCGAACCGGCAGGCCTGCCGCTGGGCGACGGCGCCGGCGCCGCGCGGGCCCTCGGCCTCGATCTCGGCGACCACCTGGGCGCGGAAGCTCTCCTCGCTGACGGCGCCGTAGCGGGCACGGAGCGCGGTGGCGTAGTAGACCAGCTGCAGCTCCGCGTCGAGCCAGGGCCAGACGTCGGCCCGGAAGTCCAGCGGCCCGGCGGCGCGCAGCCCGCGGATCCGCTCGGGGGTGAACAGCCGGGCGGTGTAGCGCCAGTCGGGTCCCTTCTGGTTCCGGCCCCGGGCCGGGAGCGGCACGCCCGAGCGGGAACCGGCGAGCAGCAGCGGCTCGCGTCCGGAGGGCAGGTAGCGCAGGCCGCCGTGCCCGTCGCCCGCGAACCGACCGCCACGGCCGATGGT
>Ga0302314_10016297_pt1 | contig 12570 bp, 9 predicted proteins | sample III_Palsa_N2_3_FD_200533 | JGI IMG/M metagenome (GOLD analysis project Ga0302314, IMG submission 200533) | Peat permafrost microbial communities from Stordalen Mire near Abisko, Sweden - III_Palsa_N2_3 | ecosystem: Environmental > Terrestrial > Soil > Palsa > Peat permafrost | place: Sweden...
GCCGAGGTCAGGTCGAGGTCGACCTCCTTGCGGACGATCGCCTTGTCACGGCCATTGTCAGAGACCGCGACGCGCAGCGCGAAGCGTCCGGAGCTGACCGGCTGCTCGGTCGGGGACAGCGCGGCGTAGTCGTTGGCGCTGTCCAGGCTCCAACCGGGGTCATCCTCGAAATCCTCCAGCAGCTGCACCTGCTCGGCCGTGCCCCTGGCGGCGGTCGGGGAGCCGGTGGATGCCGGCGGCACGGACCCGCCGCCCGGACCGCAGCCGGCCAGCACCGACACCACGACGAGGACAGGCAAAAGGCGGCAGGGCACGACCCTGTGCTAACATGCTTTGACCGACATTCCACCCTGGTGGGGCATATCCCGTGGCTAGGTCTTGGCGAGCGTCAGGCACGCCTATGATTGGCCCATGGATGGCGGAAAGCAGTATGTCGGCCACCTGTTCACCGTTCCGGTCTATGTCGGCCTCGAGGCGCTCTTCCTGCTGTACTTCGCCTACCGGCAGTACCAGGGCATGGACGGCGTCCTGGTCCTGCTCGGCGTCACCGCCATCCTCCTGGTCATCATCCTGCATGAGCTCGGCCATGCGCTCGTCGCCCAGGCCTGCAAGATGCCCGGGGTGGCGATCACCATCAGCGCGATGGGCGGCTACTGCTCCTACCAGGGCAGCCCGCCCCCGGGCAAGAAGATCCTGATCACCGCCTCGGGACCGCTCACCAACTTCCTGCTCGCCGGCGCGTGCTACCTCATCTTCCCCGGGGTCTGCCAGATCTACCTGCAGGGGCAGTACATCGGCGACAACCTGATGTACTTCTTCGTCGGCTACTTCTTCTTCTGGAACCTGCTGCTGGGCTGCCTGAACAGCTTCCCGCTCTACCCGCTCGACGGCGGCCAGGTCGCGCTCACCATCTGCACCACGTTCTGCCGCCGCCTGGACACCGCGAAGCACCTCACCCTGATCATCTCGGTGATCGCCGCGACCGTGATGCTGGGCATCGACTACTTCCTGCTTAGCCACACCCTGGGATGGAACACCGTGCTGATCGGCATCCTCCTCTACACCGCCTTCACGAGCCTGCGCTGATGCCACGCGTCCTCTCCGGCATCCAGCCCTCGGGCAAGATGCACCTTGGCAACTACGCCGGGGCCATCCGCCAGTTCCTCGATCTGCAGCAGTCCGGCTCGGAGGTCTTCATCTTCGTCGCCTCCTACCATGCCCTGACCAGCACCCGCGACCCCGTGGCGCTGCGCGAGAACATCCGCCAGGTGGTCATCGACTACCTGGCCTATGGCCTGGATCCCGACCGCACCCACATCTACGTCCAGCACGACGTGCCGGAGGTCTGCGAGCTGACCTGGCTGCTGAACTGCGTCTGCCCGATGTCCTGGATGGAGAAGGCGGTCAGCTACAAGGACAAGATCGCCAAGGGCCTGAGCCCCAGCGTCGGCCTCTTCACCTATCCGATCCTGCAGGCCGCCGACATCCTGGCGGTCGATGCCGAGATCGTGCCGGTCGGCCGCGACCAGGTCCAGCATCTGGAACTGACCCGCGACATCGCCGCGCGCTTCAACGAGGTCTACGCCAGCGAGACCTTCACGCTGCCCGCGTACCGCCTTGCCGCCAATGCCGAGACCGTGCCCGGCATCGACGGCGAGAAGATGTCCAAGAGCTACGGCAACACCATCGACCCCTTCGAGGAGGAGAAGGTGCTGCGCAAGCGCATCATGTCGATCACCACCGACTCCGCCCCGATGGAGGCGGCCAAGGACCCCGAGACCTGCACGATCTTCAAGATCTACCGGGCGGTGGCCGGCAGCACGGATCAGCGCACCCTCGACCTGGCGGCGCGCTACCGCGCCGGCGGCATGGGCTATGGGCATGCCAAGCTGTCCCTCTTCGAACTGCTCATGGAGCACTTCGGGCCGGCCCGCGCACGGCGCCAGGAGCTGCTGACCAGGCCCGACTACGTCACGCAGGTGCTCGCCGACGGGGCGCAGGCCGCGCGCACGCTCGCCCGCGCCACCTTGCTGCGGGCGCGCGCCGCCGTAGGCCTGTGAAAGGACCGTCATGGCCGTGAACTTCGCCCTCCGACCCGCCAAATCGGTGGTCTTCGTCGCGACCATCCGCCCCAGCGAGCCGCCGCCGGCGCACCGCATCGAGCCGGGCGACGATGTGAAGCTCTACGTGGACAAGATCGAGGTCTTCGTCAAGGTCACGGAGGTGGTCTCCACCAGCAGCTTCTCGGGACGGATCCTCGGCACCAACGCCCATGGCGCCACGGTCGGTCCGGGCCTGGCCAACGGCGCGGTCGTGACCTTCACCGAGCACCAGATCTTCACCTGCTCGAAGCGCCGATGACCAGTCCGGCAGAAGCCCAGGTGGTCGACTGCGAGCTCTTCGACAATCACGGCCGGTCCGTGAAGCTGTCCTCGATGTGGCAGGACCGCACCGCCGTCCTGGTGTTCTATCCGGGCGACTTCACCAGCGTCTGCACCGCGCAGCTGTGCGAGTACCGCAACCGCTGGCAGGATTTCACCAAGCTCAATGTGACCATCGTCGGCATCAATCCCGAGCCGTGGCAGAAGCACGCGCAGTTCATCGGCGCGCATGACTTCCCCTTCCCGATCCTCTCCGACCCGACCGGGACCTGCTGCAGGAACTTCCGCGCCAAGGCCTGGTGGGGGACCAGACGCATGGTCGTGGTCATCGACCGCAACGGCGTCGAACGCTGGCGCAAGTCGGTGATGCCGCTCAGCCGCCAGAGCGCCGATGATGTGCTGGCCGCGGTCAAGGCGGCGAACCTCGCCTAGCGCGCTAGGGCTGCGCGGGAGCCGGCCGGCGCTGATCATAGCCGGTGAGCTCGACGTAGCCGCGCCCACCCGGCGCCCCGCTGATGTCCACCGCCCCCTCCCAGTAGCGGAAGCCGACATCAAGCTCCTGGTCGTCCATGACCGGCGTCAGGCGGCAGTCGATGCCCGCTGCCGGCACCTGCACCTGCCAGGTGTCTGGATACACCTCGCCATGCGGACTGGTCCATGCGCCGCCCGCGTGGATCGTGAACTGCGCCTGGGTCAGATGGATGGCGGTGCCATCCGCCGCCACCAGGGTGCCGCTGCTGGCCGGGTCAAAGCCGCCGCTGGCCAGGCGCATGCGGTAGAGCATCAGGTCCCGGCCATCAGCCAGCTGCAGGGCGAACCAGTCCCAGCCGACCTGGTTGTGCGACAGCGCCGTGGTCGACCACTCGCGGTCCATCCAGCTGTCGCCCTGCACGCCGAAGGAGCCGCTCGCGGTGGTGATGCGCCCGGTGGTCGGCATGCGGGTGCAGGAGTAGTAGTAGGACGCCCCGCCGCCGCCCTTGGCGCTGAGTCCGTGGTCCCCTTCGAGCACGAGCGGCTTGCCCGGGGCGAGCAGCAGGTCCAGGGCGAAGGGATCCGCGCCGGCGTGACGGGCCTGGAGATGGCAGGGGTTCCAGCCCGCAACCTCCCAGGTCCCGATCCAGACGCGGAACGGGTCGGCCTGGGCGCCGGCCAGGCCGACCGCGCCGCGCACCTCGTCATGCACGGCGATGAAGCGGTGGTCGGCGGGATCGGACAGCGCAAGATGCGCGAAGTAGACCTGGTTGGTGGACCAGGCGCTGCCCCCGGGTGGCGTCACCACCGCTCCCGGCGTCAGTCCGACCCGGAAGAGCGTATACTGATAGCCGAAGCGGCGGTGCGTCGCGGTCTCGAGATTGCCGGTCCAGTACCACCATTCGGTGCGGAAGTCCGGATGCGGCCCATGGTCGGCGGGGAAGTGGAAGGCGCGCACCGTCTCGGCGCGGGCGAACCCGGGGGCGGCGCCGGATAGGCTCGCGGCGAGGGAGAGGCGCGCCGCCGATGCCGGCGGATGCCGCAGCGCGGGAAGGAGCGCGGCACCTGCCAGGGTGAGGATGCCGGCAACCATGAGAACCAGCAGCAGGCGAACTGGTAAACGTGAGAAGTCCATGCTACTCCCGTCTCAGCGCACTGGCCGGGGGGATGCGCATCGACTGGATCGCCGGATAGACCACGGCCAGCGCGGCGGCGAGGACCGCGAGCCCGACCGTCACCACCAGGCCCGCGAACGAGACATGCAGGGCGAAGCTCCAGCCGAACGAACGCCGGTTGATCACCACCACCAGCATCTGCGCCAGGACGATGCCCAGCGGGATGGCGAGCACCCCGGCGACCAGGCCGGTCAGCAGGGCCTGGCCACCGAGCACGGCCGCGATCTGCCCGCGGGTGCAGCCGTACATGCGCAGCGTCGCCAGCTCGCGGCGGCGCTCGAGGATCAGGGCCAGGAGGGCGGAGAGCACGCCGAGGAAGGCCACCGAGCCGGCGAGGATGCGGATCACCTGGGTGACAGCGAAGGTGTGGTCGAAGACCGCCAGGGATTCGCGGCGCAGGTCGCGGTTCGAGGAGATCTGCAGGAGCTGCGGCGCCGCCGCCTGGCGCATGCGCTCGACCAGGTCCTGGACGTCGGCGCCGGGTGCCGCGTAGGCGGAGAAGGCGGAGAGCCCCCGGTCCTGCCACCAGTGGTGGTAGGTCGCCATCGCCATCAGCACCGAGCCCTGGTCGCTGCTGTAGTCGCGGATGATGCCTGCGACCGTGAAGCCATGCGGCCCGCGGTCGGTGGTCAGCAGCAGCACCTCGCCGACGTGCTCATGGTGGCGCGATGCGAACGGCTCGGTGACCAGGATCGCGCCCTGGTCGAAGTCGTGCCAGACGGTCGTGGCCTCGCCCGCGAGGATGGTGAAGGCGACGGTGGCGGCCGGCGGCATGGCGAAGGCCGTCAGGTCGATGCGACCGAGCGCGCTCATCGGGTGGACGTCGCGCTTGGTGAAGACCGAAGCGACCCCGGGCACGTGGCTGAGGGTGATGATCAGCTGCGGATCCAGGGCGACCTCATTGATGCGCGCCGCGACCGAGCGCGGGGCGGAGACGTAGATGTCCGCGCGCAGGGTCGAGTCGAGCCACACCACCAGCGCGCGGCGGAACGAGTCGACCATGATGCCGACCCCGAGGCTGGCGCTGATCGCCACCGCCAGCGCCGCCACCGCCACCCCGGTGCGGCCGAGCGAGGCGCGCATCGAACGGGTGGCGATCACCGCCAGCGGCCCCAGGACCAGTCCCAGCGGCCGCGCCGCGAGGCGTGAGACGAGGCCCAGCTGGAAGGGGATGACCAGGGCCCAGCCGCCGATCACCAGGGCGATGGCGGTGAAGCCGGCGACGACCCCCTCGCCACCCCACAGCAGCACCAGCCCGGCCAGGCCGATGATGGCCAGGCCGAGCGCCGCCAGGCGCGGGACCAGGCGCAGCGCGCGCTCGCCCTCCCCGGATACGGCGAGCATCGCCTGCGGCGGTGTCGACATCGCCTGCCAGGCCGGGATCACCGCGGCCGCGATCGCGGCTACCAGGCCCAGCACCAGATTGCCGAGCAGCACGCTCAGCGGCAGGGCGACCTCACGGACCTCGAGCACGAAGTACAGGTCGTTGATCGTCCGGGTGACCTCCACCACCAGCAGGTGGGCGATGCCGATGCCGCCGACGACACCGAGCACCGACCCGACCAGTCCCAGGACGGCCGCTTCGATGATGATCGCCCAGAACAGGGCGCGGCGCTGCGCGCCATGCAGCCGCAGCCGCGCCAGCTGCTCGCGACGCTGCACGACCAGGAAATCGATGGTGTTGTAGATCAGGAAGACGCCGACCACCAGCGCCAGCAGGCCCATCGCCACCAGGTTCAGATGGAAGGCCCTGGTCATCTGCGACAAGGCGGCGGAGCGCGAGCCGGCGCTCTGCAGCGTCGCGCCGGCCGGCAGGGGCAGGCTCGCGAGGCGCGCCTCGTCCTGTTCCGGGACGATGAGGTCGATGCGATCGATGGTGCCCTGGCGGCCGAGCAGCTCCTGGGCGGTTCCGATGTCGCACAGGGCGAGATCGTTGAAGGCCTGGGCCGACAGCCCATCCGCGGCGGCGATGGTCGCCGCCACCACCACCGGCTCGATCCGCGTGCCGATCAGCAGCCCGAGGTGGTCACCGGCCGCCACCCCGAGGGTCTGCGCCATGGCCGCGGTGATGATGATGCTGCGGCGACGGGTCATCAGGGTGGCGATGACCGACAGCTCGCCACCGTCGCCGGAACCGAGGACCGGGCGGAAGGGCGTCTCGGAGAGCGGATCGATCCCGGTCAGGTACAGGGCGCGGCCGGGATGCCCGGCGACGCCGACCAGCGATTCGACCACCGGCGCCATCGGCCACGGCGCTGCGGCACCACGCAGCTGGGCGAAGCTGGCATCGGGCATGCCGGATGGCCCGGCGACGATCTCATGCGTCGCGGCGCCGACCACGCCCGCCGAGGAGCGGGCGAAGGCCTGTTGCGAGCTGGCCACCGCCAGATCGATGGCCGTCGACATGGCCACGCCCAGGGCGATGCCCAGGATCGCCAGGACCGCCACCCAGCGGTGGCGGCCCAGGTGCCGGCGGTTGGCCAGGAGGATGACCCGCAGCGCCACTACCGCGTCCGGGACGTCACGTGCCGCATGCCTCGATGACCCGGCCGCGGGACATCGTCCAGGTGCGGTCGGCGATCCGCGCCACGTCGGGACTATGGGTGGCGATCACCATCGCCGCGCCGCTGGCGCGTACCAGGCGCTCCATCAGCGCCAGGACGCGGGCGGCGTTGTCGACGTCGAGATTCCCGGTCGGTTCATCGGCCAGGACCAGTTCCGGACGATGCGCCAGGGCCGCCACCACCGCCACGCGCTGCTGCTCCCCGCCCGAGAGCCGGTCGGGGAAGCTGTCGCCCCGCTCGCTCAGGCCGACCTCGGCCAGCAGCTGGATGGCGTAGGCGCGTCCCACGGCATCATCACGACCGTCCAGCGCCAGGCGCAAAAGGACGTTCTCCCGCACCGTCAAGGTCGGCAGCAGGTTGAAGAACTGGAAGACGAAGCCGATGCGGCGGCGGCGGAAGATGGTGCGGGCGCGCTCATCGAGGGCGCTGACCACGATCCCGGCGATCTCGATGGTCCCGGCATCGGGCAGGTCGACGCCGGACATGAGGTTCAGCAGCGTCGACTTCCCCGAACCGCTCGGGCCGTAGAGCGCGATGATCTCGCCGCGTCCGACCTCGGCATCGAGGGTGTCGAGCACCACGCGCCGCTGCGAGCCCTCCTGGAAGCCCTTCGCGACCTGCCGCAGCGTGACGGCGGCGCTCATGGCGCCGTACTAGCTGCCACGACCTGCGCCCCGAGGGGCCAGCCCAGGATGCGGCGCAGCCAGGCGTAGGCGCGGTCGGAAGCGACATAGAACGATGGCACCACCACCAGGCTGAGCACCGTCGCCAGGAGCACGCCGCCGAACACCGCCACCGCCATCGGCTGGCGCGCCTCGGCCCCGGCGCCGAAGCCGATGGCGGTGGGCACCGCCGCCATCATGGTCGCGGCCGAGGTCATGATGATCGGCCGCAGGCGGATCATCCCGGCATGCAGCATGGCCTCGGATGCGTCCTTGCCCTCACGGCGGGTGCGCTCGGCGTAGTCGACGAGGATGATCGAGTTCTTCTTCACCAGTCCCATCAGCAGGAGGATGCCGATGATGCTGAAGGTGTTGATGCTGAAATGCCCGAGCTTGAGCGCGAAGACGGCTCCGGCGATGGCCAGCGGCAGGACGATCAGGACGGTGACCGGGTGCCAGAACGAGTTGAACTGCACCACCAGGATCAGGTAGGCCATGACCAGGCCCAGGATGAAGGTGATCATGAACTGCTCGAAGGACTCCTGCAGGGAGGCGCTGTCGCCCTGCTTGCTCATGGTCACGCCCGGCGGCAGCGCCGCCGCCAGGTGGTCGACCAGGGCGAGGGCCTGGCTCTGGTCGGAGCCGGTGTTGGCGAAGATCGAGATGGCGCGCGCATGGTCCTGATGGGTGATCTCCTCGAGCACCGAGCGCTCCACGACCGTGACCAGGCTGGAGAGCGGCACGAGCTGGCCGTTGGCGGCCCGCACCCGGTAGTCCTGCAGCGCCTCGGGCACCGAGCGGTCCTGTGACAGCAGCCGCGCCCGCACATCGATGCGGCGCTGGCCCATGGTGAACTTGCCGATCTTGACTCCGCCGATCAGGGCGTTGAGGGCCTCGGCGACATCACCGGTGGCGATGCCGAGGTCCTGCGCCCGCTCGCGATCCGGGATGATCGCCACCTCGGGCTTGCCGAGCTGGTAGTCGCTGTCGACGTCGCTAAACACCTGCGCGGGGACCAGGGTGCGCTTCTTCGCTCTGAACCACGACGTGCCCGGCAGGGTCACCGCCGTGGCCGAGCGCATCTGCGCGATCAGGCTCTTGCTGGTGGCGACCAGCTGCTCCCAGTCATCACCGCGCAGGGAGAACTCGACCGGGAAGCCGCGGCCGCTGCTGAAGCCGCCCTTGGAGAGGTCCTGGATCACGATCTTGGCCCCGGCGTAGTCGTCGAACTCCTTGCGCAGCACCTCCTGGAACTGCAACTGGGTCAGATGCCGCTGGTGCGGTGGTTTCAGCGACAGGAAGATCACGCCGCTGTTGACCCCGCCGCCGAAGCCGCCGATCACCGAGAATTCGCGTTCGACCTCCGGACGCGCCAGCAGGTAGGACTCGACCCGGCGGAAGATCCGGTCCGTCTCATGGATCGAGGCGCCGGTGTCGGCGTCGATGCGGATCAAGAGCGTGCTCTGGTCCTGGGACGGCGACTGCTCCACGTCGAGGCTGAACATGCAGGCGATCGAGGCGCCGAAGATGACCAGGGCCAGGAGCATGGTCAGCCACGGATGGCGCAGCGCCCAGCCGAGCACGCGACGGTAGACGGACGACAGCCTGGCGAACCCGGCCTCCGCCATACGACCAAGCATGGTCTGCTTGCCGCTGCCGATGGCCAGGAACTGCGCGCAGCGCGCCGGCGCGAGGGTCATGGCCTCGAGGTAGGACAGGGCCACGGCGACGCACAGGGTGATGCCGAACTGCATGAAGAACTTGCCGATGATCCCGGGCATGAAGACCACCGGCAGGAAGATGGCGATGACGGCAACGCTCGAGGCCAGGGCCGCGAAGGTGATCTGCCTGGTGCCGGCGCGCGCGGCGTCGACCGGGCTCATGCCCATGTCGCGATGGCGGCTGATGTTCTCCTGCACCATGATCGCATCATCCACGACGATGCCGACCACCAGGGCCAGCGCGAGCAGGGTGAAGGTGTTGAGGGTGAAGCCGCACCAGTACAGCACCGCGATCGTGCCCAGGACCGACATCGGAATGGCGAGGATGACATTGGCCGTGGCGGCGAACGAGCCGAGGAACACCAGGCACACCAGCGAGGTCAGGACCATCGACAGCATCAGTTCGAGCTCGACCTCGTGCACCGACTGCGCGATGAATACCGTATCGTCATAGTTGATCGCCACCTGCATGCCCGCAGGCAGCTCGCTGCGGATCGCGTCGAGGGCGCCCTTGACCCGCGCGGCGACCGCGACCGCGTTCTCGCCGCGCTGCTTGGTGACGCCCACCGCCATCGCGCCGACGCCGTTGTTGCGCGACAGGGAGCGTTCATCGGCGAAGCCATCCTCGACCAGCGCCACGTCCTGCAGGCGCACCGGGAAGTTGCCGCGTCCGCCGACGATCATGGTGCGGAACTCATCCAGGTTCAGGGCCTCTCCCAGCACCCGCACGTCGATCTCGCGCTGCGGGGTCTCGATGCGCCCCGCCGGCAGCTCGACATGCTCGCGCTTGAGCCGGTCGATGACCTCGACCATGGTCAGGTCATGCTGCTCGAGCTTGGACTGGTCGAACCACAGGCGCACGTTGCGTTCCAGCCAGCCGCCGAGCTGGATGTTGCCGACGCCGCGCACCTTCTGCAGGTGCTCCTTCAGGATGTAGCGCGTCGCGTCCGAGAGCTCCTGGCGGGAATAGGGGCCCGACAGGCTGATCCACATGATCGGGAAGTCCTCCGGGTTGATCTTCTGCACCACGGTCGGATCCATGTCGCGAGGCAGCAGCGACTGGGCCTGGCTGATCCGCGCCTGGACGTCGGTCAGGGCCGAATCGACGTTCTTGCCGACGTTGAGCTCGATGGTCAGGTTGCCGGAGCCGAGCTGGGAGCTCGAGGACATGGTAGAGACGCCATCGACCTGCGAGAGCGCATCCTCCAGCACATCCATCACATCATGCTCGACCGACTCCGGAGACGCCCCCTCCCAGGTGACCGAGACATTGATTACCGGGAAATCGACATCCGGGAGATGGCTGATGCCGATCCGGTACAACGCCCCGGCGCCGAACAGCACCACGGCGATGAGGATCGCCCAGGCCGTGACCGGGCGGCGGATGCACAGCTCGGTCAGGTTCATTGCTGGCCGGCCGCGGCCGGGACCGGCGCCTCACGCACGATGCGCACCGCCGCGCCATCGTGCAGCGCCTGCACGCCGCGCGTCACGATCTCCTCCCCGACGGCGACACCGGCGTGCAGGGCGATGTCCCCGCTGCTGGTGTGGTTGAGCACCTCGACACTGCGCTCGACGGCGGTGCCGGTGGCCGCGTCCTTGCCCGGGGTGACCACGTAGACCAGGAAGCCGCGTTCGCTCGGCCTGACCGCCGTCTCGGGGATGACCACCACCTGCTCGGTCGAGCCGACCATCGCGGTGATCTCAGCGAAGGCGCCGGGAACGAGCTCGGGGGCGGTGCCGTCGACCAGCGCCAGGACCGTCACCAGGCGGGTGGCGGCGTCGGCCTGCGCGGCCACGAAGCTCACCGTCGCGCGGTAGTCGAGCGTGGATCCGGGGGTGGTGAAGTGCACCGTCATGCCCTTGAAGCGCGACGAGACCGGCACCGGCACGGCGAAGCGCAGGCGCATCGGATCGCGCTGCACGACGCTGGCGATCGCCGTGCCGGGGACCGCGTACTGGCCGGTCTGGATGAGCCGGGCCTGGATCACCCCGTCGACCGGGGCGGTGATGCTCGCCTGCTCGAGGTCGAGCTGGGCGCGGGCCAGGGAGGCGTGCGCCGAGGCAAGGTCGGCGCTGGCCTGCGCCTCGCGCGCCTTGTACTGCGCCAGCTCCTCGGCATTGACCAGCGCGGTGGCCGTCTCATTGAGGCGCTCGCGGCGGCCATACGCGGACTGCGCATCGCTTTCGGTGGCCTCGGCGCGCTGTTCCGCCGCCTGCGCCAGGGCCACCGCGAGGCGGAAACGCTCCGGCTCGATGCTTGCCAGTACCTGGCCGGCCCTGACCGCGTCGCCCTCGCTGACCGCGATCTTCTCGACCACGCCGGAGACGCGGGCGCAGATCATCTGCGACTCGAACGGTTCGAGCGCGCCGGGCGCGGTGATGGTCGTGGTGTAGGACTGGGCCTGGGCTGGCGCCACTTCGACCGGGAACGTCGAGGACTGCAGGTCAGGCGCCGGCGGATCGTCGTGGCCGCAGGCGGAGAGCGCGACGCACAGCCAGACGGCGCCGAACATGCGGGGGAGTGTCGGGCTGGTCATCTGTCACTCACCGTTCCTGCAGGCGCAGCATCGCTGGTCGGCCAGTAGCCAACCAGGTTGCGCAGCTGGAGACGGTCGGTCTGCAGCGTGAAGGCGCGTTGCACGTAATCGGCCTCGGCCTCGAACTGCGAGGCGATCGCATCGGCGACGTCGAGCGCGGTCGCCAGGCCCTGGGCCGAGCGCGCCTGGATCTCGCGGCTGTTGGTCCTGGCCACGTCGACCTGGACGCCGGACTGGATGATCGCCGCCTCGGCCGAGGACAGGGCCAGGAGCGCTGTGGCGAGGTCGCGGTGCAGGATCGAGCACTGGTCACGGTACTGGGCGTAGATCTGCCGCGCGGCCGCGTTGTAGGCGTCGGCCAGGCCGCTGTGCATCCCGCCGTCGTAGATCGTCCAGTTGGCATTCAGGCCCACCGTCCATACCGGATCCCCGGCCGGTAGGATGCCGGCCGAGAGCGAGGCGTTGCCGGTGACATTGCGGTCCGCATAGCTGCCGACCACGCTGACCTCCGGCACCAGCCCGAGGCGTTCCGAGAGCGCCAGCTTGCGCTGCGCCTCGACCTGCAGGCGCAGGCTCGCCAGATCCTCGCGGTTCTTGAGGGCGAGCAGCTCCAATGAGGCCTCGTCGCGGCCGGGCACGATGATCTCCGGCGCGACGGCGATCGGGCCCACCACCGGCAGGCCGATCAGCTGCGCCAGGGCCAGGCGCGAACTCGAGACGGACTGCGCGTCGGAGGTCACGGTCAGCTGCGCCGTGGCCTGGGTCAGCTGAGCGCGGGTGGCGTCGTTCTGGCTGGCCAGGCCGGCCCCAGCGCGCGACTTGGCATCGATGACCGTCTGCCGGGCGACGGCGAGCCGGCGCGAGCCGGCATCGAGCAGCTGTTCGGTGGCGATGATGACCAGGAAGCTGCGCGCCACGTTGAACGCCAAGGTGCGCTCCAGCTCACGCGAGGTGTAGCGCTGCGCCTGGAGGTTCTTCTTGGCGGCCGAGACGCCGGGGAAGGCTGCCGCGTTGAAGATGTTCATCGACACCTGCACGGTGCCGTTGGTGGTCTGG
>Ga0302314_10016298_pt1 | contig 12569 bp, 14 predicted proteins | sample III_Palsa_N2_3_FD_200533 | JGI IMG/M metagenome (GOLD analysis project Ga0302314, IMG submission 200533) | Peat permafrost microbial communities from Stordalen Mire near Abisko, Sweden - III_Palsa_N2_3 | ecosystem: Environmental > Terrestrial > Soil > Palsa > Peat permafrost | place: Sweden...
CCGCGCCGCGATCCGGGCCAGAAGGTCCGCCGTGAAATGCAGCCCCGCGGTCGGGGCGGCTACCGAGCCGTCCTGGCGGGCATAGACTGTCTGATAGTCGGCGCGGTCGCGGTCGTCCTCGGCGCGGCGCGAGGCGATGTAGGGTGGCAGCGGCATGCTGCCACGCTCGGCGATCGCCAGATCGAGGTCCGGGCCGGCGAGATCGAACGCAAGCATGACCTCGCCGCCGTCGCCCTTGCCGCTGACGGTGGCATCGAGATGGCCCAGAAGACAGGCCCCGTCATCGCGCTCGCCGAACGCGATGCGATCGCCGGCCTTGAGGCGCTTGCCCGGGCGCATGAACGCGCTCCATCCGGACGGGGAAAGGCGGCGATGCAACGTCGCCTCGACCTGGCAGGTCTGTCCGTGGCGGTGGCGCACGCCGAACAGGCGGGCCGCGATCACCCGGGTGTCGTTGAACACCAGGGCGTCGCCGGGACGCAGCAGCGACGGCAAGTCGGCGACCACGTGGTCGAAGAGAGCGCCCGACGCGTCCACCCGCAACAGCTGAGCCCGATCACGTGGCGAGACCGGTCGCAGCGCAATGCGGTCTTCAGGCAGGTCGAAGTCGAAATCGTCGAGGTCCATCCGGGCTTCGCCTACGCCATTGGCGCCGGCCGGAAAACCGTTATCCCGTCGGCGATGAACCTGATCCACGCCGCGATCCTGACCATGGCCGCAGGGCCAGCCTTGCTGGCGCTCCTCGGCCTGGGTGGCGTATTCAGCAAGCGGCTGGATGTTCTTACGCATTTTACGCCACTCTATGGAGTGTGCGGCCTCATCGCCACGGGCCTCGCCTGGGCGATCGGACCGCCCAACCACCTTGCCCTCGCCAGCGGGCTCACCGCCGTCCTGGCGGCGGGCGGGCTAATGGCGCCGGAGCTGATGGCTCGCCTGGCGCAGGAGCAAGGCGATGCCGAGGGCTCTACCCTCAAGCTGATCCAGTTCAATCTCTGGTATCTCAACCAGGACCCCGCCCGAACCGCTCGCTGGATCGAGGAAGAACGGCCGGACATCGTGGTGGTCGAGGAGGCGGTGCGCGCCGCCGCGCCCGTGGTCGACGCCCTGGCGGCGAGCCTGCCGCATCGCTCGCGCCATGCCGGCAAGCGGGGCCGCTCGACCTTGATCCTGTCGCGGTTCCCGATGAGCGAGTCGGGGGATCTGGCCGAGATCGACCCCGTGCATTTCGCCGGGGCCTGGGCCAGGATCGATGATGGGACCGGGCCGTTCGTCGTGGTCGGGCTGCACCTGACATGGCCGGTTCCGCCCCGACCGCACGAGACGCAGAGTCGCCGCACGGCCGAGCGCCTGGCGGTCTTCGACAGCTCGAGCCTGATCGTCGCCGGAGATTTCAACGCCACGCCGTGGTCGTTCGCCCTGCGCCGGCAGGACGCGCGCTTCGCGATCCCCCGTCTCACCCGCGCCATGGCCACCTGGCCGGCGGCAAGGACCCAGTGGGGTTTCACCATCCCCCTCGCCTTCCTGCCGATCGACCACATCTACGCCGGTCCGGCATGGCGCCTGGTCTCCTTAAGCCGCGGTCCCCGGCTCGGCTCCGACCACCTGCCGCTCGTCGCCGTGCTGGCGCGGAACCGCAGGTGAGCAGCGAAGGGCGTGGATTGCACCCCAGCGTCGCTTGCGTCGGCGGTTTGGCCAGCGTATTAGGCCCGTCCTTCAGCGATGGTCTGATCCTCGGTAGCTCAGTTGGTAGAGCAGCCGGCTGTTAACCGGCGGGTCGCAGGTTCGAGTCCTGCCCGGGGAGCCATCGAAGCCATCCGAAAATATCCGGAACCGTCCCAAAGCGCTCCAAAAAGACGAATGATTCAGGCGGGTTATGGGTTCTTGCCATCCTTTTTCGTATCCGTAGGCACGCCATGCCGCGCGTTGCCATCTGGGGGTAGTTAGGGGTAGATTCGGGGGTATCGCGCGCTATGCGTCGGGGAGATACCCCAGCCATGCCTTTGACCGATACGGCGACCCCATCGCGCCGGACAGGCATCCCGCCAGGTCGGGGCCGGGGGTCAAGCCGTGGGCGGTCCAGCCGCGCCAGCGCCTTCATACGCCAAGGTTTCGACCAGCCAGCGGGCGAAGGCGCGGACGGACGGACGGCGCTGGTCCTCACGGCGCAGCAGCAGCCAGTAGGCCCCGGTGGGCAGGCAGAAAGCGAACGGGCGCTCGAGCGGGCCCGCCCGAGCGCTGTTCGAGGCGAGCGGCTCAAGCGCCAGCGCCACACCCACCCCCGCTTCGGCCGCCTGCAGCGCGGCGCCGAAGCTGTCCACCCAGACCGACTGAGCGGGTTCGACGCCGGCCGCGCCGGCGCCTTCGAGCCATGCGGGCCAGGCCAGGGGAAAGCTGGTTACGTGGATCAGCGGAGCGCGTACGAGGTCGGCGGGCGCCGCCAGGCCCAGCCTGCGCTTCAGGGCCACCGCGATAACCGGTGTGGTGCTGATCGCCATCAGGCGCTGAGCGGTCAACTCGCCCCATTGGCCATCGCCGATGCGGATCGCCGCGTCCAAGGGCTCGGCGTCCAGATCCAGCGGCCGCGTCGACTGTTCGATAATCAGCTCGATGTCGGGGTGGGCGGTCATGAAGTTGGGCAGGCGCGGGATCAGCCAAGCGGTGGCGAAGAATGGCGAGACGGCGAGACGCAGGCGGCGCGGCGAGATCTCCGAAGCCGCCGTGGCCCTGGCGAGTTCGGCGAAGGCCCGACCGGTCGCCACAGCCAGCCGGTGCCCCGGGCCGGTTGGCTCGACCCCGTGGCGCAGGCGTGCGAACAGCGGCGTCTGCAGCTCGCGCTCCAGGCCGCGGATGCGGTGGCTGACGGCGGAAGCGGTGATGCGAAGCGCGTCGGCAGCCGCGCCAAAGCTGCCCAGCCGGGCGGCGGCGTCGAACGCCTGCAGGTCCGCCAGCATGCCGGTACGCAGCCTCGTTGACGCCGGCGCCGGCTCGACGCTGGTCAGCAGCGGCGGCGGCCCCGGCGGTCTCGTCCGACGCGGCATCAGCCGCTCAGGGCGCGGGTGAGGTTGCGGTGGAAGTGGACAATGGCCTTCTCAAAGCGGCCGAAGGTGAAGGCCTCGTTGGCGCCGCTGGCGAGACCGCGCTGAATCGCCTGAACCACCGCACGATCCTCGGCCGCCCCGCTGTTGCCGACGAATTCCGCGTCGCGCTTGGCCTTGGCCAGGGCCTCGTCGCCACTGGCGTTGGTCATGGCATAGGTGACGTTGCGCGTGGCCGTCGGCGACTCCGGATCGAGGATTACCAGGTTGGTGTGACTGGACAGCACCGTCACCAGGGCGTTGGGGAACAGGTGATAGACGAAGGTGACCAGCCCCGTGATCTTCCGATTGTCGGGCGGGGCCTCGCGCAACTTGTTGATGCGCTTGAAGGGGTACGTGACGCGACTGTGCGGCCCGAAGCACTCCACCAGGTTCAGGTTGTCGAAGCCGTAGGGCAGGAAGGTTTCCGGGTGGGTGGCGCGGATGTGGTAGCCCTCGATGAAGCCCTCGAGGCTGATCTTCCAGTTCACTTCCTGCGTCGCCTCGCGGGCGGCATAGAGCGCGTTGTCGGCGCCGATCAGGTCGGGGATGTCGTCCAGCAGCGAGGTGTCGCCGCCCAGGTCCTGGGTGATGAACACCAGTCCACCCCGCTCATCGGCGCGAACCGGCGCCAGGCCGTGGCGGACCTTGTCGAGGCCGGGAAAGCCTTCCTCGTCGGGCACGAAACGCAGCCGTCCATCCAAGCCGTAAGTCCAGCCGTGGTAGCCGCAGACGAAGGCCTTGGCGCAGCCGCTGGCTTGCGTGGCCACGGCCATGCCGCGGTGACGGCAGACGTTGCGAAAGGCGCGCACTACGCCGTCTTCGCCGCGCACGGCGACGAGTGGCACGCCGGCGGACTCGTGGGCCACGTAGGCGCCAGGCTCGGCCAGGGCGGCGGACGGACAGAAGGCCAGTGGCGTGCGCCGCAGCAGCGCCCGCTCGGCCTCGAAGCGCTTCAGCGAGCGGTAGTTTTCCACCGGCTCGCGCCAGACCGCGTCGCCGAGGTCGGTGGTCTTGTGGTCGATGTGACCCAGCACGCGCTCGGCCACACCTTGGTCGTCCAGCAGCATCGTCATGCTTCAACTCCCTGTCCGTGTCGGCCGGCGCCGGCGGCATAAAGTGCGAGGCCCTGGGCGCTCTGGCCGGTGGCGAGGCTCGTGCGGCCGTGACGGTATTCGTTGGCCAGGGCGGCCGGCAGGTCCAGCGCCCACTGTTCGTAGGACGACAGCCGGTCGCCCCGCATCGCCGCCTGCGGCAGGGCGGCAATCTGACGCGCGAGCTTGAGAGCTTCCACCAGGGCCCCGCCCTTTGGCGTCAACCGGTTGGCCAGACCCATGCGCAGGGCCTCCTGTCCGCTCACGCCACGGCCGGTGAGGATCAGGTCGAGGGCGTGGCTGTGCCCAATCAGGCGCGCCAGGCGGATGGTGCCTCCATCCATCAGGGGAATGCCCCAACGCCGACAGAACACGCCGAACACCGCGTCCTCGGCGGCGACGCGCAGGTCGCACCACAGCGCCACCTCCAGGCCGCCGGCCACCGCGTGACCCTCGACGGCGGCGATGACGGGTTTGGCCAGGGTCATGCGGGTGACCCCGCAGGGGCCGTCGCCGTCCGGTTCGACGCGGATGCGGGTCGCAGGATCGCGGGCGAGCATCGATTTCAGGTCGTTGCCGGCGCAGAACCGGCCGCCCGCGCCGGTCAGCACCGCGACGCTTAGCGTTTCGTCGGCCTCGAAGCGCTGGAAAGCGGCGGCCAGCGCCGCGGCGGTGGGGCCGTCGATGGCGTTGGCGACATCGGGCCGATCGAGCGTGACGATGGCGATCGGCCCGTCGATCTCAAAATGGATGCTCATCGCCGCGTCTCTCAGGCCCCTCGGAACGCCGCCAATCTGCGCGCGCCGCCGGGGCCTGACAAAGGAAATTGTCGACCCTGGAGATGAATGTGATTCATCTCCAGGCGGCAGCGCGACATTTGTTAGCTCAGCAACGCTAAGGCCGAACAAACCTCGAACATGGCAAAGCCACTACGCTCGCCGATGTTCGGTTCCAGGCTATCCGTAGCTGACGGCACACGACCCTAAACAGACTCAACGCCCGACGCGTGAGGCGGTGAGTGCTTCGAGCCGCCGGCCTCAATGCGCTGCGATGTAGGCGTCGCGCATCTTTCGGAAAACTCGGAACCGCTGAAGGCTGATCCTGTAGATCAGCCCTGGAACATTCTTGTGCAGGAACCAGATGACGTGGGCGATCCACGGAAACACAATCATCGCGCGGTTTCGTTCAACACCAGCCAATATGGTGAGCGCCGCGCGCTCGGCGGTCCATTGGGGAAGCAGGAAATGGGTTCGGCGGCTGTCGCGTTCGATCGTGCTTTTGTCCAAGTTCACGACCGTAAGATTCTTGTAGATGTCGGTCTTCATGTCGCCTGGGCAAACGCAGGTGACCCTGACGCCCAAGTCTGCGCCTTCGAATCTAAGCCCCAGTGAGAGGCCGACCACGCCCCACTTCGACGCCGAGTAGGGCGTGTTTCCCGGCTGGGGCATGATGCCGCCCAGCGACGAGACGTTGATGATATGACCCCCGCCATGTCTGGCCATGGCATGGTAGGCGACGACGGCGCCGTAGACGACGCCGAGCAGATCGACCCCAATAACGTGGTCATACTGCTCGATCGTGAGGTCGCGCGTGTCGCCCCCAATGGCGATGGCGGCGTTGTTGAACATGTAGTCCAACCGGCCAAACTCTGAGACGGCGTCGTCGACCATCCGCTGGACATCGTCCTTCTTGGAAATGTCGACGAGGATCGCCTTGGCCTGTCCGCCAGCGACGACGATCCTAGCTGCGGCGTCCGCCGCAGCATCGGCGTCGATGTCGGCTATGATCACGAGGGATCCTCGTTTCGCCAATGCCTCACATAGGGCCCTGCCCAGACCCATGCCGCCACCGGTTACGATGGCGACCTTGTCCGCGAACCGGCTCATGACGCCTGCTCAAGGGAACGCGTCTCCGACCCTGGCGAAGCTGGATCGATCCCCAGTTCGCCCAGCACCGCCATCAGGTGAGACTTGATCTCATCCGCCGTTCGCTCTCCTGGGCGCACCAATACCTGGTGGGCGATCGCGCCCGAGATGACATCGAGGACGATGGAGACGTCCGCATCCGGGGGAAGCTGTCCTTTTGCTTGCGCCGCTTGAAGCAGGCCAAGGACCGCAAGGCGACGGGGTTCCATGTAAGTCCGCCAGTACGCGGCGATGAGTTCTGGATGGTCGACGGACGCGCCGATGAGGCGGGCCATGATCTTCCTCATGCCGGGCGCGGTGAGCGCCCGCGCCAAAGAGTCGAACAGCGGCTCCGGCGAACCAGCCTGAGCGTCCCCATCAAGTTCTGGAGTGCCCCTCTCGGACGCAATCGCCTCCGCAATCAACGCTGCCTTGGATGACCAACGGCGATATAAAGTCGTCCTTGCGACGCCGGCCCGTTCGCAGATGTCGTCGATCGAGATGTTGTCAAAGCCGCGCTCGATGAAGAGCGCCAACGCGGCGTCTAGGATGGCGCTGTCTGCCGCCGCGCTTCTCGGTCTTCCAGGCGGACGACGGGAGGCGATCGATGGATTGACAGCGTTCATGATGCGTCTCGGATGATGATTACGATACGATCGTATATCGTATCGTAATCATGGGGGCAACATTCCCCGTGCTCAATGGCAGAGGCGCCTGAAATCCATCCGACTTGCCCCTCGTTGCGCCGCTATGAGGCCTTTCTAGTTACGCCCGCAGCGGCAATCTCCCGATAGACCGTCGATCGACCGAGGCCGAGCTGGCTGGCCGCCTTGGTGGGCGACAGCCCCGCTTCGACCAGCTTGATCGCCGCATTCATCTTGTCGAGATTGACGGGTTGGCGACCCGGAAGTTTACCACGGACTCGGGCCGCCGCGATGCGTCCTTCGTCCGCTGGCGGCGCGTTTCGCGTCATGCGGCCCCTGGGGTGTCCAACATGAAGGCGGCGGCCGCCAGGGCGAAACCGAGTGAGTCGATGACATAGAGAGCGCAGATGGAGGGGGTATAGCCCACGACGCCGCCATTGAGGGCAAGGCTGGCCAGGCGGCCCGCGATCAGGCCGCCGAACACTGTGCCCAGGACGACGAAAGCGGCTTCCCGCGGCAAAAGGCCCGCTAGCGCGGCCGCGCAGACCGCAGCGATGGCGAGGAAGAAACCCGCATATTGGGCGCGGACCTCGTTGACGCCGCCGGGGTTGGCGACCGTCAGGCCAAGCCGTTCGGCAAACGCCGCCGGCTTGGCGCCGCTGATCCAGGTGGTCATCAGGCAAAACAAGATGCCGACGACCAGGACGCCGGCGCCGAATTCATGAGTCATGGTCTTAAGTCCTTTGGGTTGGGTCCGTGGCCTGCGCCGCCAGACGAGAGGGGAGCGCCAGACGGCCAGCCCAGGGGTTAGCTCCGGGATGACGCACGCTGATCCAGCACGAGGGCGGTGATCGCCAGGATCAGGCCGAGCCCGTCGATGACGTAGAGCGCCCGGATGGTCGCGCTGTAGCCGTCGAAGCCGCGGTTGGCGGCGAGGCTCGCCAGGCGCCCGAGGAACAGGCCGCCGAATTGCGCGCCCAACAGGAAAAAGGCGATCGGCCGCGATACGGCGCCCAGGAGAGAGGCCGCGCAAACTGCGGCGATCACCAGGAAGCGGGCGGCGCCAGGCTGGCGAACAACTCGGCGGTGTCGACGTAGGAGTCCTTCCGCGTCACCCGACCGCCCTCGACCCAGATGACATCGACAGAGTGGCTGGAGAATTCGAGGTCCGGCCCGTCGGCCTGCGGCCGCGTGCCATTGACCACCATTTGGGCGGTCCAGAAGCCCTCGCCGAAGCGCAGGTCCCAAGCCCTGAAGGAGATGTCCGGCGCCATTTGCAGCAGGTCGGCGAACGCTGCCCGCACCGCCGCCGCTCCCGTCACCGGCGCCTGTCCCGTGTGGGAGTGGAAGATGGTGTCTGAGGAATGCAGCGCCATGATCGCATCCAGATCGCGCGCGTCCCATGCGTCGAAATACAACTTGGCGACCGCCTGGATGTCGTCCGTCTGATCTTTGGTCATCAAGTCCATGGTCATTACCTCTCCACTCATCGAACTAGGCGCGCCGGACGCTGAAGCCGGCCCGCGGGAAATGGACGACGACTTCGCCGACCTCAGGTCCGCGCCGCCGGACGGCGATTTCGCGGGCGTTCGAAAACACCACCTCGCCTCGCACCGGATCTCCGCCGTAGTCCTCGGCAGCCACATCCACGGACATCCCCGGCTCCAGGCCATTGGGATCGAAGGGGTCGGCGGACACTTCAGCTTGCGGCTGACCGTCGCGCGCCACCGCCAACGCCTCGGCGGCGGTCATCGGCGTGCCGTCGCCCTGCCCGATCTCGCCGATGCGTGCGACCCAGGCGCTGAGCTCAGGGAACTCGGCCAGGACGGGCGCGGCGATGTGCGGCGCGCCCTGGAGCAGCAGCCGGATGTTCATACTCAAGACGACGTCGAGCACGCCTGGACGGTCACCGAACAGGAACGGGCGGCTGTCGCTCAGCTGCTCGGCGACCAAGGCGACCTGGGCCCGCCACTGGTCCTTCAACTGCGGAAGCCTTCGGCTCATCGCCTCGACGTTGAACGAACCGTCCGGAAACATCGCTTCCCGATCCTGGATGAACTCGGGCGGGATCATCTCCCGCAGCGTACCGAGCACCAGGGAGATGGACGGCAGAAAGGACGCGCGATCGACCCAGTAGCCCACGCCATAGGCCTCTTCGCCCACCATCAGACGGGGCTCCGGAAACCGTCGCTCAAGCGTGCGCAGGATGATCTGCGAATCGCAGAAGATATCCGCCCCGATCTGCAGCACCGGCGCTTTGCGATACCCTCCGGTCAGCGCCACCAGGTCCGGCTTCGGCGCGATGTTCGGGGCCTCGACCGAGCGCCACGCCAAACCCTTCAACGAGAGGTAATGGCGAACTCTTTCCGAGAACGGCGACAGCCAGTAGTGATGCAAGATGATGTCCTGCGACACGCGCCCTACTCCCATCGGATCGACAACGCCCGCGACGTGCGACAACCGACGGCGCCAGCTTGCGCCCAGAGGCCCCGAAATCAAACCCGCTGGAACATAATCTGATTATGTTGGATAAAATTATTATGTCAAGTGACGCGGGTGCAGATTAATGGCGAACAAGCCGGTGAAGATGCGCAGGGAGCTGAATATCGAAGCCACGCGCGCCGCCCTCATGGCAGTCGCGCGGAAACATTTTGCACGTGACGGCTACTCGGGCGCCGAGACGGCCCGCATCGCCGCGGACGCCGGTGTGACGACGGGCGCGATCTACCATCACTTCGCCAATAAACAGGGACTCTTTCTGGCAGTAGCGGAGGGTCTTGAACGCGAGATTCTGGCCGTGGCCGCCACAGGGGACGAAGCCGACCCGTGGCCGCGCCTCAAAGCCGGCTTTGACCGGTTGATCGATGTCTGTGCCTCTCCAGCCGTACAGCGGATCATCTTCGTCGAGGCTCCGCAGGTCATCGGGCCGGAAGCCTGGCTCAAGATCGAGCTGCGGTATGCCTACGGCGCCATGAGTGTCGTGCTTTCGGCCTTGCGCGACGCCAAGATCATCAAGCCCTATCCGACCGAGGTGATCGCCCGGACACTACTTGCGCTTCTCCGTGAGTTGTCGGCGGAAGTCGCCCGATCCAAAAAAGACCCGCATGTCCGCGCCCAGGTGGGCGAACTGGCGGCCGGCATGCTCGACGTCTTCCTGATCCACTGATCGCCCTTCAGGGCGCGCCTGCTTAGCTGAGTCCCCGGGTGGCCCTGGCCTGGCGCCTTTGGCCATTGCCAGCATTTCGCAGAGGCTCGGATCGTCGCTGAGACTTGGCGGCACACAGTCCCGCCAGAGATCAAATCGCCTATTGGGCCGTCACTCTGGTGGTGATTTGCGAACGCAAACCTCGACAACGATGACATGCGGATTCCGGCGTGATCACGCCTAACCGCCGGGCTCCGTCTACCCTCGAACGCTGAGGTCTGACTCGAAGGCCGTGGCCGGGATTTAGACTGGCGACTGAAACGCTTCGCGCATCGGCTGCAACGTGGCCAGTTGGAAGGCGTCGAGATGCGCGACGACCCTCAGCAAATATGACGGCTTTAAAGATCGCGGTAGGGACGCCCGTTGCTTGGCGCCCCCGCACAGATCCGGACGTGCGGCTTTCCCCCATCCGGTTCCTCCCTTGGTTATCTGACGGCGAAGCGCTCCTGAGGCCATGGATGGAGGCGTTTTACTGGGGGGAGCCAGTCGTTGGCGATCTTCAGTATCCGCGCCCATGTCATCGCATCCTTCTGACTGCGTCGCCGGAGCGTTCGCAGCCAGAGGCGCGTGACATGGTATCGGAACGCCGCCATGGCGCGCTCGTTGGTGGGCACGGCATGGTAGGCGAAGAAGCCTTGGACGATCTGCCTCAGCCAGTGCCCCTGGTCAGGGATCGACTGAGGCATTCGCCGCCGCAGTTCCTCTTTGATCTCCCGAAGCTTGACCCTCATGCGGTCGCGGCGGGATCGGCGGCGCACTTGGAAGCCGCCCCCGCGTGATCGGCCGCAGAGGAAGGTAAAACCCAGTTAGTCGAAGGTTTCCGGCTTGCCGAGCCCGGCCTTGGCTCGCCGTGCCGCCGCGTAGCGGCCGAAGGCGATCAGGCGGGTCTTTTCCGGGTGCAGCGTCAGCGAGAACTCACCCATTCTCTCGCGCATCGCGTCGCGGAAGCGCCAGGCATCGTCTTCGTGCTCGAAGCCGGCGGCCACGTCATCGGCGTAACGCACGATAATCATGTCCCCCGCTGCTTCGCGCCCTCGCCACTGCTCGGCCCACAGATCGAGGACGTAGTGCAAGTAGATGTTGGCCAGGAGCGGCGAGATCACCGACCCCTGCCCCGTCCCCATCTCGCTCTGCGTCACGATCCCGTCTTCCAGGACTCCCACTTTCAGCCATTTCTGGATCAGGCGGATGATGCGCTTGTCGCCGATGCGGTGCTCCAGGAACTTGACCAGCCATTCCTGGCTGACCGTGTCGAAGAAGCTCCGGATATCGGCGTCCAATATGAAGTTCACTTTTCGGCGCTCGATCCCTACCACCAGGGCGTCCAGCGCATCATGCTGGCCGCGCTTGGGTCGGAATCCGTAGCTGAACCCGAGGAAGTCTTCCTCGTAGATCTGGTTCAGCACCGTCATCACTGCCCTTTGGACTATCTTGTCTTCCAGGGCGGCGATGGCCAGCGGGCGCTCCTTTCCGTCGGCCTTCGGGATATAGACCCGTGGGGACGGCTGCGCCCGATACGCTCCACGATGGACCCGCCCGTGCAGATCGACGAGCCTGGCTCGAGATCGGCCTGATAGTCCGCCCACGTCACGCCATCCACGCCCGCCGCCGCGTCCCGCTTGAGGGCGAGGAGCGACAGCCGGAGCAGGTCGACATCGACGTGGTGCAGCAGCGCGGTGAACTTCGCCTTCTTGTCCAGCCTCGCGGCTTTCCGTACGCGCTCGAGCGCCTGTGACACGCGCTCCCGGCTCTGTATCCGGTGCGTGCTTTGCTCTCCCGCGTTCCCCTCGGTCCCGGCCCTTCGCTCCCCGGACTCCGCCGCCGGTTCCCCGGCTTTGTTCGCCCGCTTCACAGCTACTATGGCCGAGTGTGACTTCTCATGCCCGTTCATCGCCGGCTTCGGCTCCTCGCCTTCCCGACGCGGACCGGCGTGACCGTAATCACTCGGCCAGACATGAGATCTCCCAAGTTCCGACGCGTTCCTTTTGTACGTGATGAGGTCTTCGACCACGGTGGAGCCTCGACGCCTCGCTTACCGGGTAACTGCTCACCCCCTTATGGGGACGGTGTAGCGAGGGTCGGCCAGACGACGTCGGAGATGGCCTGAAGGGCTGATAGCCCACGCAGTCTGCCGGTGGCGATGACGGAGAGGGCGGCGGCGTAGAGCCTCGCGCCCCAGTGCGAGCGGAAGCATCCCGTGACTTTTCGGAAGATGACGGAAGGTCGCAGGGCGCGTTCGGAGCCGTTGTTGGTGTATGGAACATCACGGCGCACGACGAACAGGAACAGATCGTTGCGGCATTTCTTGACGCCCTTGGCCAGCTTGCGTCCGGCGGCCGTCGTGGGCGGGGGTTGGAGTAGCTTGTCGAGGCGCCGGTCGAGATCGGCGCGGTATTGGGCCAGGGTGGTGTCCTTGAGGATGTCTCGTCGTCGGCCGATGAGGATGGCGCGCAACAGCAGGGCTTTGAAGGCTGGGGCGAAGACGGTGTCGCCCTCGTCGATGGCGTATTGCGCGTCGCGCAGGAGGTGGGCCAGGCACAGCTGGCGCTCTTGGCCGTGTCCGTTCTGGGCCCCGTAGCGGTCGGCGATCCATACCTCAGGCGTGGAGCCCTGGAGGAAGTCGGTGACGACCTTGGCGCCGCGGCTGT
>Ga0302314_10016299_pt1 | contig 12569 bp, 14 predicted proteins | sample III_Palsa_N2_3_FD_200533 | JGI IMG/M metagenome (GOLD analysis project Ga0302314, IMG submission 200533) | Peat permafrost microbial communities from Stordalen Mire near Abisko, Sweden - III_Palsa_N2_3 | ecosystem: Environmental > Terrestrial > Soil > Palsa > Peat permafrost | place: Sweden...
CGACCGGTAGAGTGCCTGGCGAACGAGCCCCGGCGGACGCCGTGTACTCGGCGCCAGCCGCGCCCGCCATGGAGAGCCAATCGGCGGTGGGGTAAACGTGCCGGACGACCCCGAGCCGGACAGCTTTGCAGCCTACGCGCTCGACACCGGTCGGGTGCGGCGATCCTTCGATCGTGCCGCAACGACCTACGATGCCGCCGCCGTCCTGCATGCGGAGGTACGCGGCAATCTCTTGGCTCGCCTCGACCTGATGAAGCTCGCGCCGCGCGTCGCGGTGGACGCTGGCGCCGGTACCGGCCACGCGTCTCATGCACTTATACGTCGCTACCCCAAGGCATTGATCATCGCCTTGGACAGTTCGCAGCGCATGCTGCAAGCGGCCGGCCGCCGGCAGACGTGGCTGCGCCGCTTTGCCCGCGTGTGCGCCGACGCCGCACACTTGCCGCTGGCGGAGGGCAGTGTCGACTTGATCGTCAGCAATCTGATGTTGCAGTGGTGCGACCCTGATGCGGTGTTCGCCGAGTTTCGCCGCGTGCTGGCGCCGCACGGCCTGGTGAGCTTCACCACCTTGGGGCCGGACACCTTGCGGGAGCTGCGCAGCGCTTGGAGGGCGGCGGACTCGCGCACCCACGTCAACCAGTTCATCGACATGCACGACATCGGCGATGCGCTGGTGCGCGCCGGCTTCGCCTCGCCGGTGTTGGATGTGGAACGTTACACCCTGACTTATCCGGACCTGCGGCGGGTGGCCGCGGATCTCAAAGACACCGGCGCCCACAATGCGACCATGGGCCGAGCCAGGGGGCTCACCGGACGGCGCAGATTCGCGGCGGTTCAGGTGGCCTACGAGGCCTATCGGCAGGACGGCCGCTTGCCGGCCACTTACGAAGTCGTATTCGGCCACGCTTGGACGCCCCCCGCGGACACCCGGCGCAACAGCCGCGAGGGCGTGGCCGTATCGCTCGACGAGGTCAGGCAGCAACTACGTTCGCGGCGGCGCCCATGACCCCTCGACCCATGACTCCGCAAGCTCTGTTCGTTACCGGCACCGATACCGGCGTCGGCAAAACCCGCGTCGCCGCGGCCCTGTGCCGCGCCTTCGCGGCCCGCGGCAGGCGCGTGGCTGCGATGAAGCCGGTGGCCTCGGGCTGCACCGCCACACCGGAAGGTCTGCGCAATGAAGATGCCCTGGCTCTTCTCGCTGCCATGAACGTGCGCGCCGATTACTCCACGGTGAACCCGTATGCCTTCGAGCCGGCCATCGCGCCTCACATCGCGGCCCTGGAGGCCGGCGTCGACATCGACTTCGCCGTGCTGGATCGAGCTTATGAGCGTTTGCAGATGCAGAGCGAAGTACTGATCGTCGAAGGTGCAGGGGGCTGGCTGGCGCCGCTCGATGGCGCCCGCGGTTTCGCCGATCTGGCGGCCCACTGGCAAATGGACGTCGTCCTGGTCGTCGGCATGCGCTTGGGCTGCCTGAATCACGCACTGCTGACGGCGGAATCCATCGAGCGCCGCGGCTTGCGCCTGCGCGGATGGGTCGCCAATTCGATCGATCCTCTGTTCGAACGCCTTCAAGAAAACATTTCCACCCTGCACAAGCGGATTTTGGCCCCATGCCTCGGTTTTTTTTCATTTGAGCCTCAAGCCGACCCACAAACTCTGGCTGAGGCTCTTGCGCTCAATGCATTGGCGGCAGCAGCTGAGTTATCCTAGGAGGCATGGAACAGCGCATCGAACTGGCGCCGAATTGTTCACTGAAGCCCGCGGGCGCGTTGCTTTTCTTTGGGTCTACATGCCTGTTTTCATTGGCTTTTGCATTGGTTTTTGTGTTCCAAGGCTTGTGGCCGGTGCTGCCTTTTTGGGCGCTCGAGATGCTGGTGCTCGGCCTCGCTCTGCGAGCCAGCATGCGGCGCGGAAAATACACGCAAACGGTGCTGATCACCGACTCGCAAATCAGCCTCGTGACGCATTCACGGCATGGCGCGCAAAAACAAGAGTTTGCGCGGCATTGGGCGAAGGTTAGACTTCGCAGTCCGCCGCGGCGGCATGGCACCAGCCGGTTGACGATCGAGAGCCGCGGACAGGCCTTCGAAATCGGCAGTTTTCTCACGGAAGAAGACCGCTGCCGCCTGGCGGAGCGTTTACGTTACTTGGTGGGCGGCATGAATGAGTCGCCGCCGCTTGAAATTGCGAACATAGGGGATCGGAATTAGATGAGCGTTATCAGAGGCAACAATGACGACAGCAACTCGGCCCGTTGTTATAGAGGGGGTGCCTGGGCGCTGGCGCTGTGCCTAGCCGCCCTGGGGCTGGCGGTCAGGGCCGAGGCCAATACCTCGAATGGCTACAACCTGCCAATCGGCGTCACCAGCCTGAGCCGCGATATCTACGCCCTGCACATGGAAGTCTTCTGGATCTGCGTCGGCATCGCGGTGGTGGTATTCGGGGTGATGATTTATGCCCTGGTGAAATTCCGCCACTCGCAGGGCGCAGTGCCCGACACCACCATGGTCCACAGCACCAAGGTGGAGATCATCTGGACCATCATTCCGGTCGTGATCCTGGTGGTGATGGCGGTTCCGGCCGCCAAAGTCATTCTCATGATGGAGGACACCCGCAACTCCGAACTGTCGATCCGCGTCACCGGCTATCAGTGGAAGTGGCAGTATCAATACATGGATGCGGGCGAGGGGATCAATTTCTTCTCGACGCTGTCGCGCGATTCGAATTTCGCGCGACAGCTGCATTCCGGAATCGATCCGAAGACGGTGCCCAATTATCTGCTGGACGTCGATCATCCCATGGTCATCCCGAGCGGCACCAAGGTGCGCTTGCTGCTGACCTCCCAGGACGTGATCCATGCCTGGTGGGTTCCCGATTTCGGCGCCAAGCGTTCCGCCGTGCCGGGCTTCGTCAATGAACTATGGTTCAAGGTCGATCCGGGCAAGGAAGGCATTTATAGAGGACAGTGCACCTCGCTGTGCGGCCGCGACCATGGCTTCATGCCCATCGTCGTCGATGTGCGCACGCCGGATGACTTCAAGAAATGGGTCGAGGAACAGAAGGCGGCTCTGAAGCAGGCGGCAGCGCCCGCCGGCGATCTGCCGCGTTCCGCGCAAGTATTGCCGACCTCGACCAATTAAGACCGCACTTTACACAAGAGAGCTATTGCACCCATGGCCAATGCCCACGTAAGCGACACCGCTCATCACGACGATCACCATGACCAACCGGCGACGGGCATCAAACGCTGGCTGTTCGCGACCAATCACAAAGACATCGGCACCATGTACCTGGTGTTCAGTCTGATCATGTTCTTCATCGGCGGCTCGATGGCCATGGTGATTCGGGCGGAATTGTTTCAACCCGGTCTGCAGCTGGTCGATCCGGGATTCTTCAATGAAATGACCACGAATCACGCGCTGATCATGATCTTCGGCGCCGTCATGCCGGCTTTCGTCGGTCTCGCCAATTGGATGATTCCCCTGCAGGTTGGCGCGCCCGACATGGCGTTGCCGCGCATGAACAATTTCAGCTTCTGGATTCTACCGTTCGCCTTCACCCTGCTGCTGTCCACGCTGTTCGTACCCGGCGGTGCGGTTGCCGGCGGCTGGACCCTGTATCCGCCCCTCTCCGAGCAGTCCGGCGACGCCTTTCCCATGCTGATCTTCGCGGTCCACATGATGGGCGCCTCCTCGATCATGGGCGCGATCAACGTCATCGTGACAATCATGAACATGCGCGCTCCCGGCATGACCTTGCTGAAGATGCCGCTGTTCGCCTGGTCCTGGCTGATCACCGCCTACCTGCTGATCGCCGTCATGCCGGTGCTGGCGGGCGCGGTGACCATGCTGCTCACCGATCATTTCTTCGGCACCAGCTTCTTCAATGCGGGCGGCGGCGGCGACCCGATCATGTTCGAACACATTTTCTGGTTCTTCGGGCACCCCGAGGTCTACATCATGATTCTGCCGGCCTTCGGCATCATCTCGGAGATTCTGCCGACCTTCTCCCGTAAGCCGCTGTTCGGCGCGACCTCGATGATCTACGCGATCGCGTCGATTGCGTTCCTGTCGTTCATCGTCTGGGGCCATCATATGTTCGCCGACGGGATGCCCGAGGCGGCGCAATTGTTCTACATGATGTCCACTATGCTGATCGCGGTGCCGACGGGCGTGAAGGTGTTCAACTGGACGGCGACGATGTGGCGCGGGTCCCTGAGCTTCGAGCCCCCCATGCTGTTCGCGATCGCCTTCCTGTTCCTGTTCTCGATCGGCGGCTTTTCCGGACTGATGCTCGCCATCGTTCCGGCGGACTTCCAATACAACCAGACCTACTTCGTGGTCGCGCACTTTCACTACGTGCTGGTGCCGGGTGCCATATTCGGAATCATGGCCGGGGTGTACTACTGGCTGCCGAAGTGGACCGGCCACATGTACAACATGACCCTGGCCAAGACGCATTTCTGGCTGTCGGCGATCTTCGTCAATGTGTTGTTCTTCCCGCAACATTTCCTGGGGCTCGCGGGCATGCCGCGGCGCATCCCTGATTACGCCGTGCAGTTCACCGACTGGAACATGGTGTCGTCCATCGGCGGGTTCGCTTTCGGGCTGTCGCAGATCCTGTTCCCGATCTTGATCATCCAGTGCGTGCGCGGCGGCAAGAAGGCGAGCGCCGAGGTCTGGGACGGAACGCATCCCACGGGCCTCGAGTGGACGCTGCCGTCGCCGGCGCCGTATCACAGCTTCGGCACGGCTCCCGAGATTCGATGAGCACCAGCGAGACGCGGGTTTTGGACACTTCGCTGAAACGCCGCATCCGCAACGGAGCGTTGGGCTTGGGAGTTTTGGCGGTGGCGCTGTATTTCGGCTTCATGGCCTTGCTGGTGTATCGCAGTCATCACTGATGGACCCGGTCGACCCGAAAAAGCTCGCCAATCGCAAGCTGGTCCGATCGCTGCTGATCATGACCGCCGGCAGCTTTGCATTCGGCTGGGCTCTGGTGCCCTTGTACGACGTCCTGTGCAGAGCCGCCGGCATCGGTAATGCGGAAGCCAAGGAGGGCAAATCGGTGGTCCAAGAGGCGTTGGATCCCAACCGGGAAGTGACCATCGAGTTCATGGCCGAACCCGCGTCGGTAGGGAGCTTCGATTTCCAGCCCAAAGTCGCGTCGATGCGGATTCATCCGGGAAAGCTCTACGAGGTCGACTTCTATGGCAAGAATCTGACCACCGCGGCCGCGGTGGCGCAGGCGGTCCCCAGTCTCACGCCGACCGGCACGTTCAAGTATTTTCACAAGACCGAATGCTTCTGCTTCAGCCCGCAGAAATTTGCGGCCGGAGAGGGGCGGGAAATGCCGGTGCGGTTCATCGTGGACCCTCAATTGCCGGGCTATGTGGACAAGTTGACTTTGGCCTACACCATCTACGACACGACGCAATCGGCAACACGGCCGCAGGCAAACGTTTTAAACTAATGTTTTCATTCACCCTTTAGTCATTGAACCATAGAGATTGAATCATGGCGCAAGCGCACGCGGATGCAGATAAGTACTATGTTCCTCACAGCAGTCCGTGGCCCATCTATGGATCCATAACGCTATTCACGCTGATGTCGGGCGCCATCGCCACCCTGGATGGCTGGCTCCCGGTCTGGTCTCTGATTCCCGGCTTCGTGATGCTGGCACTGCTGTTCGTCTTCTGGTTCCACACCGTCATCGGTGAGAATCAGAAGGGCATGTACAACATGGCGGTGGACCGATCCTTCCGCATGGGGATGATGTGGTTCATCTTCTCCGAAGTGATGTTCTTCGCCGCCTTCTTCGGCGCGCTGTTCTATGCGCGGAATTTTTCCGTTCCCTGGCTCTCCGGCGACGGCGTTAAAATCTTCACCAAGCTGCTGCTTTGGAAGGACTACAACGGAGCTTGGCCGACCAATGGCCCGGCCGCCGTGGGACCGCGCGCGGACGGTACTTTTGAAACCATTCCGGCGCTGGGTCTGCCCGCCATCAATACCGCCATCCTGCTGACGAGCAGCGTCACGGTCACGATCGCGCACCATGCCCTGATCACCGGACATCGGGCGCGCCTCAAGATTTTTCTGGCCCTGACTTTCCTGCTGGGCTTTACCTTCGTCTTCCTACAGGCTCACGAATATCACGAGGCTTATACCGAACTCGGTCTGCAGCTGGGCACGGGCATCTACGGCTCGACCTTTTTCATGCTCACCGGATTTCACGGACTGCACGTCACGGTGGGAGCCATCATGCTGACGGTGATTTGGTTCCGCGTGATGAACGGTCATTTCACCCCGCAGCGCCATTTCGGCTTCGAGGCCGTCGCCTGGTACTGGCACTTCGTCGACGTGGTCTGGCTCGGGCTGTTTACCTTCGTCTACTGGTTGTAGCCCGGAGCCGTGTGCGGCGGGGATATCCACCCGCTGTAATAGGCGACGATCAGCAGCGCGAACAGGGCCACCGACAGGCCGATACGCCAGGCCAATGCCTTGACCATCTTGGCACCGTCTTCCGCTTTGCTGCTGGTCAAGAAGAACAGGGCTCTGCCGAGGCTGACCAGGATCAGCACCAGCATCGCGATGACGAGATATTTGAATTCCACGTGGACAGTATATCGTGTCGATTAGAATCGGTTCCCGGATCTTCGCACCGCGCCTGTTCACGACGCTGCTCACCATCGTCTTGATTACATTGCTGATATCGCTCGGCCGCTGGCAATTGCGCCGTGCCGACGAAAAGCGCGCCTTGTTCGATTCGTTCGCGGCCGGTGCGGATGCCACGCAGGCCATCGATCTGCGAACACCTCACCTGCGGCGGTACCAGCACGTCGAGGCCACCGGACACTACGATCAGACCCGACAGGTCTTGATCGACAACATGGTCAACGCCGAGCGCGCCGGCTACTTCGTGATCACGCCTTTCGCGCTGGCGGGCGGCGGCTGGGTGCTGGTGAATCGCGGCTGGGTACCCCTCGGGGCGAGCCGCGCCGAGCGCCCGGCGATTCCGGTTTCCGGCGACACCCGTCGGGTGCGCGGCCGCGCCGACAATATGCCGAGTCCCGGCATTCAGATGGGCACCAAGGCAGTCCTCGCGCCACCCTATCCCGTGGTCGCCGCCTTTCCCAGCCGCAGCGAAATTGCGCGGCTATTGGGCGAATCCTCCTGGACCTCCGCGACGGATTTGGTGCTGCTCGACGCCGGCGAGCCCGACGGATACGTACGCGATTGGTCACCGCCCGGATTCCCGCCGATGCGCCACATCGGCTATGCGGTGCAGTGGTTCGCTTTGGCGCTGACCCTGTTCGTCTTATGGGTGGTCACCAACCTGAAGCGGCCCGCCGACCGCACGGGCGCCGGAGCGCCGTCATGACTCAGGACCGCAGTGCGCAAAGCCGACAGCGGCGGCTTTTGATTGTCCTTGTGCTGATGTTCTTCGCCCCGCTGGGGCTGGCTTTCTATTTGTACTACGGTCACGGCACCTGGCACCCCGGCGGCCACGTGAATGCGGGCGATTTGATCCAACCCGTGCGCCCGCTGCCCCCGCTGAGCCTGCCCCTCTGGGGCTCCGGAACCACCGCTGCGAATTTCCTGACGCGCAAGTGGACATTCCTCTATGTGGCGACCGGCCCCTGCGCTGAAGCCTGCCGCACCCGCCTCTACGACACCCGGCAAGTGCGGCTGGCGTTGGATCGAGACAGGGATCGCGTGCAGCGCGTACTCATCGCCGATCCGGATTGCTGCGACGCACGGTGGCTGCACGAACAGCACCCGGACTTGGTCACGATTCGCGCCGGCGCGGCGGCGGCGCCCCTGCTGGCACTTCTGCCGGGGCAAGATTTGACCGCCGCGGCCACACCGCGCGTCTACTTGATCGATCCTCTGGGCAATCTGATGATGTCCTATGCCGCCGACGCAAAAGCCAAGGGCATGCTCGAAGACATGAAGCGCCTGCTGCGCCTTTCCTCCATAGGCTGACGCATGCATCCGCAACGACGTTTATTCTGGTTCAGGCGCCTCGCGTTGGCGGGCGCGCTGCTGGCCGCGGCCGTGGTCGTGCTCGGAGCGTGGGTACGCCTCACCGATGCCGGCCTGGGCTGCCCGGATTGGCCGGGCTGCTACGGCCATATTTATCCCAACGCCGGCCATGCCGCCGCGCAGTCCGGTTCGCATTTCGCCAAAGCTCTGCACGAGATGATCCACCGGTATTTCGCATCGACCTTGGGAGTGGTCATCACGGTCTTGCTGATATGGGCGGTGCGATTCCGCAAAGATCGCGACCAACCGCTGCTGCCCGCCGTTCTGGCGTTCATCGTCGTCTGTCTGCAGGGCACTCTGGGCGCTTTGACGGTGACCTTGCTGCTCAAACCCCTGATCGTCACCGCACACCTGCTCGGCGGCCTCAGCACTTTGGGACTGTTGTGGTGGCTGGCGCTGGCGCCCGCGACTCGTCAGCTGACCGAGCGAGAGACCGCATTACGTAAATTCGCCCTGATCGGGTTTGCCGCATTGATCGTACAAATCGCCCTGGGCGGATGGACCAGCACCAATTACGCCGCGGTGGCCTGCCCCGATTTGCCCACCTGCCAGCACTCTTGGTGGCCGCCGATGGACTATCGGAACGCCTTCATTCTATGGCGCGGGCTCGGCATCGACTATGAGGGCGGCGTATTGGCGAATCCTGCGCGCGTCGCCATTCACTTTACGCATCGCCTGGGCGCGCTGACAGCAGGCTCGATCTTGATCGCCCTGGGACTCGTCGTGGCCGTGCGCGCCAAGAGCCGGCGCCTGGTGTCAGCCGGACGCCTGCTGCTTTGCGCGGTGGCGCTGCAAATTTCGATCGGATTGGCGACCGTGCATTGGGGCGTCCCCTTGGCTCTGGCCACCCTGCACAATGCGGGTGCCGCTTTCCTGGTCATCAGCATGGTGACTCTGATGCGCGCCCTTTGGCCGGCGCCCGCAATCGGCATGGTACCCTTGCAACGTGCCGACCCTCCCCGATAGCCCGCCCATCGCCCTCGTCGGCTCGAGCCGATGGCGGGATTTCCTCGAGCTCACCAAGCCCAAGGTCAGCCTGTTGATCGTGTTCACCGCGATCGTCGGCATGGTGCTGGCATCGCCGGGCATGGTGCCTCTGCCCGCCCTGTTGTTCGGCACCGTCGGCATCGCATTCGCATCCGGGTCCGCCGCCGCCTTCAATCACGTGCTCGACCGCACGATCGATGAACAAATGGCGCGCACGCGCAGCAGGCCGCTGCCCACGGGGCATTTGCAGAAGCGTCACGCGGTGGTCTTTGCCGCGCTGCTCGGGCTCGCGTCCATGCTGATCCTCGGACTGCTCGTCAATCCACTCACCGCGGTGCTGACGTTCTGTTCCTTGATCGGCTACGCCATGGTTTATACGATGTGGCTGAAGCGCGCCACGCCCCAGAACATCGTCATCGGCGGCGCGGCCGGCGCCGCACCGCCGATACTGGGCTGGGCCGCCGTCAGCAACTCCATCGACCCGCATGCTCTGCTGTTATTCCTGATTATTTTCACCTGGACCCCGCCGCATTTTTGGGCCCTGGCGATCGCACGGCGCGACGACTATGCCAAGGTCGGCATTCCCATGCTGCCCGTGACTCACGGCATTCCCTACACCCGCCTGCAAATCGTGCTCTACACCATCCTGCTGGTGCTCACCACGCTCATGCCGTATCTCACGGGTATGAGCGGATTCATTTACTTGGGCTCGGCCATCGCGCTCAACGGCCGCTTTCTTTACTACGTGCTGGCGCTGAATCGCGGCCTGCGCCCCGAGCTGCCCATGCGGGTGTTCAGGTTTTCCATCACTTACTTGATGCTGTTGTTCGCCGCGCTGATTCTGGATCATTATTTTTTGTTCAAGGCGTAGACGCCGCGGGATGGACGCTCCGGACGCCGCGGCGTTTCCGCCAAAACACATCCTTTTGACGGCTTGTCTCCCGGCGGCTGATTCTGCATAGTGCGCACCCTTCGATCAGCCATCCGTACCATGGACCATGCCTGCTTCAATTGAAAATCGCATCGCGCTGGAACTCTCGACCACCGTGCCGCAAGTGGCCGCGGCGGTCGCGCTGCTGGATGGAGGCGCCACGGTGCCGTTCATTTCGCGCTATCGCAAGGAAGCCACCGGTGGCCTCGACGATACGCAGTTGCGCAATCTGCAGGAGCGGCTGATTTATCTGCGCGAGATGGACGAGCGGCGTGCGGCCATTCTTCAGAGCATCGAGGAACAAGGCAAACTCACCCCTCCGCTGCGCGCCTCGATTGAATCCGCGGACACCAAGCAGCGTCTCGAGGATCTGTATCTGCCTTACAAGCAGAAGCGCCGCACCAAGGCGCAGATCGCCCTCGAGGCCGGTCTGGACGCTCTGGCGGCGGCCTTGCTCGCCGATCATGCGCTCAACCCCGAAACCGAGGCGGCGAAGTACTTGAAGGCGCCGTTCACCACGGAACAGGGTGACAATCCTGGCGTGCCCGATGTCAAAGCGGCGCTGGAGGGGGCGCGGCAGATTCTGATGGAGCAGTTCGCCGAAGACGCTGAATTACTGGCGGCCTTGCGCACCCATCTGTGGAACCACGCGTTGCTGGCGTCGGCGGTAACCGAGGGCAAGGAAGAAGCGGGTGCGAAGTTCCGCGACTACTTTGCCTATCAAGAACCCCTGAAGGTGGTTCCTCCGCATCGCGCGCTCGCCTTGTTTCGCGGCCGCAAGGAACAGATCCTGCGGGTTTCTGTGAAATTGCCCGAAGAATTGGCAGGCGATATGCCGTCCGGATCGTTCAATGCGTGCGAGCAGAAAATCGCGGCGCGTTTCGAAATCGCGGATCGCCGGCAGGCCGCCGACGCGTGGCTGCTGCAGACGGCACGCTGGACCTGGCAGGTCAAGCTGTCCTGGCAGCTGGAAACCGAGCTGTTCTCCGAGTTGCGCGAGCGCGCCGAGCAGGAAGCCATCCGCGTTTTCGCGCACAATCTTCACGATCTACTGCTGGCGGCGCCCGCCGGTCCGCGCGTCACGATGGGACTCGATCCGGGGTTGCGCACCGGCGTCAAGGTCGCCATCGTCGATCGCACCGGGAAGCTGCTCGACACGGCCACGGTGTATCCGCATGTGCCACGCAACGACTGGAATGGAACCCTCAAGGCGCTCGGCATGTTGGCGAAGAAGCATGCCGTCGATTTGATCAGCATCGGCAACGGCACCGCCTCGCGCGAGACCGACAAGCTCGCGGGCGAGCTGATGAAGCAGCATCCGGAACTGAAGCTCACCAAGGTGGTGGTGTCGGAGGCGGGCGCGTCGGTGTATTCCGCATCCGAGCTGGCGGCGAAGGAATTCCCCGCGCTCGACGTCACCCTGCGCGGTGCCGTGTCCATCGCGCGACGCTTGCAGGATCCGCTGGCCGAGCTGGTGAAAATCGATCCGAAATCCATCGGTGTCGGCCAATACCAGCACGATGTCATGCAGACACGGCTGGCGCGCAGCCTGGATGCCGTGGTCGAGGATTGCGTCAACGCGGTGGGGGTCGATGTCAACACCGCATCGCCCGCGCTGCTCGCGCGCATTTCCGGCCTGTCCTCCACCCTGGCCGAGGGCATCGTGAAGCATCGCGACGAGCACGGCGCCTTCGCCTCGCGCGATGGGCTGAAAAAAGTGCCGCGCCTCGGCGCCAAGACCTTCGAACAAGCCGCCGGATTTCTGCGCGTCATGCAGGGCGAGAATCCCCTCGATGCGTCCGCAGTCCATCCGGAAGCCTACCCGGTGGTACAGCGAATCCTTGCCGATTTGCAACGCCCGGCGGGCGAACTCATCGGCGATGCCGCGACGCTCAAGAAGCTGAACCCGTCGAGCTACACCGACGAGCGCTTCGGGCTGCCGACCGTGCGCGACATTCTGGCCGAGCTCGAAAAGCCGGGCCGCGATCCGCGCCCCGAATTCAAGACTGCCGAATTCAAGGAAGGCATCGAAGAGATCAAGGACTTGAAGCCCGGCATGATTCTCGAAGGCACGGTGACCAACGTGACCAATTTCGGCGCCTTCGTCGACATCGGCGTGCACCAGGACGGACTGGTGCACATATCGATGCTGTCGAATAAGTTCGTCAAGGATCCCCACGAAATCGTCAAAGCCGGCGAGGTCGTCAAAGTGAAAGTGTTGGAGGTCGACGAGAAGCGCAAGCGCATCGCGCTGACCATGCGGCTCGAGGATCAGGCGGCGCGCCCGCGAGAGGGCGGAGCGGCGCAGAAGCGTGAGCCACAGCAGCAGGGGCAGGGGCGGCAGCCGGGATCGCAGAAACAATCTCCGCGGCCCGCACCGCGCGAACAGCACCAATCTGTGGGCGGCGGCGCCATGGCCGAAGCTCTGGCCAATGCGCTGAAGCGCAACCGCTGACGGACACTAAGCTTTCGACAGCTTGTGCCCCGCAATCGGCAATTCCCGCAGCCGCTTGCCGGTAGCGGCGAATATCGCATTGCATAGGGCCGGCGCGACCAGGGGCACCCCGGCTTCGCCGATGCCGCCCGGAGTCTCATCGCTG
>Ga0302314_10016304_pt1 | contig 12564 bp, 9 predicted proteins | sample III_Palsa_N2_3_FD_200533 | JGI IMG/M metagenome (GOLD analysis project Ga0302314, IMG submission 200533) | Peat permafrost microbial communities from Stordalen Mire near Abisko, Sweden - III_Palsa_N2_3 | ecosystem: Environmental > Terrestrial > Soil > Palsa > Peat permafrost | place: Sweden...
CGGCGAGGATCGCGAAGTCCTGGCGACGGTCCTCGAGGAAACGTTCCTTTGTGCGATGCCGCTTCCAACCATCCAGTTCGACGATCAGACGGTGTTCGTGAAAGTGGGCATCCACGCGATAGCCAGCGACGTGAACGTTGATCCGCGGCGTCGGCAGGTTGTGCTTACGCAGAAGCGGGAGGAAGCGGTCCTCCAGCGGGGAGCGCGTCGGCTCGGGTTGCGCGAACTCGAGGTGTGGCTGCAGCAGCGTGACTGCTTCGTGGGTTGGGTTGCGGGCGATCACGTCGGCGAGCTGATCGATGCTCAGAAGATCGCGGAGGCGCAGGTCATTGATCGCGTGTGCGAGTTGCTTCGCGTTGAGCCGCGCCGCGTTGTCGAGCATCGTCCGAGCGGGGCTCGTCACACGCAGGCCCTGCACGATCGTGACGTCGCGCTGCAGCAGTGTGGTGGCGCGATGGACCGTCAGACCCGACGGTCGACGGTCAGCCGCGATGACGATCTCCAGACGCTTTGGCCAATACCGCCACACGCCCCAGAGGACGAGAGCGGAGCCACCAGCGAGCGCTGAGCGTGGCCCACCGGCAAGCAGTGCAGCGTGGGCGGCATTGATGGGATTGCTTTGAAGGTGCCCTACGGCGTAGACGCCGCGGTGGACGACGAAAAGACGCTTTGAAGAGATCCATCGATCGATCGTCCGTCGTGACATGCCGGCCGCGAGCAGCTGCTCACGTGTGACGTGACCACCCTGCCGGGACGCGAAGCCACGGACGTTTTCCGCCACATCTGACGGAAAACTCCCGGAACCTGGCCTCTCTTCGATGCCCTTCTCTTGATTGCTCATCTCCAATAGAGGCGCCAGCGCCGCCCAATTAACCCCCCATCCACTGCAACACGACCGCAAATAGCTCAAAATTCCGCGACATGCTCCTGCCACTCGCCGCCACTTGGTCCACCGTCTCCTCACTTGCCACCGGAGCCGGCACGCTGGTGCTGGCGGTCGCGACGTTCGCCGCCGTGCGCTCGTCTAACCGCTCGGCGCGGATCGCCGAGGTCGCGCTGCAGGAGCAGCGCCGTCCGATCTTCGTTCCCTCGGGTCTCGACGACCCGATGCAGAAGCTGAACTTCGCAGACGGCGTCTGGATCAAGGCGGAGGGTGGGCGAGCGGCCGCAGACCTCGTCGACGGAAACGTCTATCTGGGGATCAACCTGCGCAACGTCGGAAACGGCATCGGCGTTCTCCAGGGCTGGGCGGTCCGAGCGGGCCAGACGCTCAACAGCCAGCAACCGGTGCACATTCCCGACGACGAGTTCCGCCTGCACACGCGAGATCTCTACATCCCCGGCAACGGGGTCGGCATGTGGCAGGGAGCGATCCGCAACCCAGAGGATCCCATGCGCGCAGCGCTGGCGCGAGCGATCGAGGAGCACACTCCGATCACCGTCGAGCTGCTGTACTCGGACCTCAACGGCCAGCAGCGGGCAATCACGCGCTTTGGACTGATCCCGATCACGACCGAGTCAGAGCAGCGCATCCGGCTGGCGTCGATGAGCCGCCTTTGGTTCCTGGACTTCGAGGGCCCGCGCCCCGACAGCGAAGAGCTGCACGACGCGATCGCGGCTACCCTCGCGCTGACGGCTCAGAAGCCTGTTGAGTCGCCGAGCACGTCCAGCTAACCCCTGAAGCAGGCGCGGTCAGCAGCAGCAACGAAGACTCCTGACGACTGGTGCGGTACCGGTAGAGCGGTGGGCTAATGCGGCAGCGGCGAGCCGTGGCTCGACCCGCCTGAGCGCCGCTCGGCCGCACGGTCGCGACGCTGCTGCCGGCGGTCGCGCAGCTGCTGTCCCGTGACCTGCGCCTCGCCGTGCACCTCACGCTCGATCTGCTCGAGGCTGCGGTTCTTGGTCTCGGGCACCTTCCAGGCGAAGAAGATGATCGCGCCCACGCCGAACAGGGCGTACAGCCAGAACGTCTCTGCCTGACCGATCGCCTTCACCAGGTCGAGGAACCAGAACGACACGAAGAAGTTGAACATCCAGTTGAACATCGTGCACACGGCCATCGCCTTGGCGCGGGCGCGCAGCGGGAAGATCTCAGAGATCATCACCCAGAAGATCGGGCCGAGGCTGATCTCGAACATGAAGATGTAGAACATCATCGCCACCAACGCGATCAACGGGTTGGCGTGCTCGAACTTGGAGCCCATATCGAAGTACCAGCCGAGCACGATCAGGCCGATCACCGATCCGGCCGTGCCGATCATCAGCGGCGCTCGTCGCCCGACACGGTCGAGCAGGAACACCGCGAGGATCGCGCCGGCAAGGTTCACCGCGCCGATAAAGACCGCCTGCGCGATCGAGCTCGAGATCGAAAGGCCGGCGAAGCCGAGGATCGTCGCGCCGTAGTAGATGACGGTGTTGATGCCGATCAGCTGCTGCATGATCGCCATCGTCACGCCGATGATCAGCAGCGGCCGCACGCGGTCGCCGACCAGGTCACGAACGCGGACCCGTCCCTCTTCGGCGGCGACCTCCTTGATCTCCTCGATCTCCTCGTCGGCATTCCGGCCAGAGCGGTTGCGGGTGAGGACCTCCTTGGCCCTGCCCTCGTGGCCGTGCTCGACGAGCCAGCGCGGCGTCTCGGGCACAACCAGCATCGCGAGCGCGAGGATCAGGCCAGGAGCGGCGCCGAGCGCGAACATCCAGCGCCAGCCCGAGACGTAGCCCTTGAGCGCGTCATCGACGAAGTAGGCGATCAGGATTCCGCTCGTGATCGCGACCTGGTTGAGCGCGGTCATGCCCCCGCGCAGCTCCTTGGGCGAGTGCTCGCCGATGTACATCGGCGCCACGAACGAGGCCGTGCCGACCGCCAGGCCGAGCACGCCGCGGGCGACGCCCAGCAGCAGCAGCGTCGAGGTCAGCGAGGACGCGATCGCCGCCGCGGTGTAGATCACGCCGGCGACGAAAAGTGTCCACTTGCGGCCGATCCGATCGGCCAGGAAACCCGACATGAATGCGCCTGTCACGGCACCGAGCAGCAGCGATCCGGTCACCCAGGACTCGCCGCCGGCATCGAGGTGAAGCTTGTGTGTGATCAGCGGCAGCGCGCCACCGACCACGCCAGTGTCGTATCCGAAGAGAAATCCGCCGAGCGCCGCAAGGATCGCGATCCCGAGCGAGAAGCGGTTGTTCTTGGCGATCAGCGCTTTGAAGAAACCGCGGGCCGGCTGGCTGGAAGCTGTCTGGGGGCTGTCAGTGCTCATGCCTGACATTTGCCCCGCCGAGTTCGTGTTTACACGAGCCTAAGGTTTGGGAAGTGTGCCTGGAGCCCTGGGGTCTGAGGCCCGCTGGCCCCAGACCCTTGCTGAAAGCGGCTCAGCCGACGCCCGGGCCCAACACTGGCTGGCCGAGGAAACCCGCGCCGATGATCTTCGCCGTCACGGCGGCCTGGCCGATGTAGCACTCCCAGTCGGTGCCGTCGGCGTTCTGGGAGCGACAGCCACCGTTGACATGCTTGGTGGCGTCGACGGTCGGCTCGACGGTGCCGTTCCAATCGCCAGCGGGCGGCCCTCCGCTTTCGCTGGGTGCCTGCGCGAGCACGCAGTGGTACTCAACGTTCGCCGTCACGACGGTGCAGGTCGGGTCGGTCCCAATCAGCGCCTTGGTGCCCTGCGGCAGGCTGGCGGCAACCTGGCTCGTGCCGAGCAGCTGCGTGGCAGCGACCGCGACAGCCGGGACGAGCACGACGGTGGCGGCGATGCCAACAGCCAGACGTCGGGTGCGAGGGAGACGCCCGGGCCGGCGCACGCGCTGCCCGTGGCTCTGCGGCCGCGCGACCAGGTCTGCCCGGACGGCGCGATCGAGTGCCTCGCCCAACTGGGCGAGGCGATATGGAATATGCGTATCAGCTGTCATCTCAGGTCACAGTCCTTGCTGGGTCGAGTGGTTGAGCCGAGCCCGCAGCGCGCTCAGCGCGCGATGCACGCGCACACGTGCCGCCTGCGGCGAGGTGTCGAGCGCGACGGCCATCTGGTCATAGGCAAGATCGGCGTCGAAGCGCAGACGCACGGCCTCACGCTGGGCCGCCGGTAGCTCGTCGAGTGCCGTCTCGAGCTCCGCAAGCCAGGTGTCGTTGGGCTGGTGGTCGATGCCGCTGAGCGCGGCCGGATCGCTGAGCATGCCGAGGCGCTCGAGCCCCGCCTGCTCGATCCGGCGGCGCCTGACCGACATCAGTACGACATTGCGGGCGATCCCGAACAACCACGGCGCGGCTGAGCCGTTCAGCTCATCGCGGAACCGAGCGCGTGTCAGCCACGCCTGCGCGAATGTCTCCGCCGTCAGGTCGTGGGCGGCGTCGCCGTCCCGTGTGCAGCGGCGGTGGTAGCGGTAGATCGCGGCCGCGTGTCGCCGGTAGAGCTCCGCGAACGCCGAGGCGTCACGGCGCGATCTGGCGACCAGATCCGCATCTGATTTGAGTGCGTGATTTGCATCCATTACCAACTACATTGCAGCCGCTCGCCGGAACGTTACGCACGGTGCGAGCGCCAGTCGGGTACAAGTAGGCCATGAGCGACCAAACCTTTGTGATCGTCGGTGCCAGCTTCGCGGGCGCCAAGGCTGCCATCGAGCTGCGCGAGCGCGACTTTGCCGGTCGCGTCCTGCTGATCGGCACCGAGTCGGAGCTGCCGTACGAGCGCCCACCACTCAGCAAGGATTACCTGCGGGGCGAGTCAGACCGCGACGATCTGTTCGTGGAGGGCGACGCCTTCTACGCGGACAAGGAGATCGAACTACTGCTCGGCCACGCCGTCACCTCGATCGATCCGGTCGCCAGGCGGGTACAGCTGGAGCGCCACGGAGCCGACATCAGCTTTGACGCGTTGCTGATCGCCACCGGCTCAAGCCCGCGGCGGTTGCAGCTTCCGGGCGCGGAGCTCGAGGGGATCCACTACCTACGCACGATCGCCGACAGCGACGCCATCCGCGCGCGGCTCGGGGCCGGCGATCATGTTGCCGTGATCGGGAGCGGGTGGATCGGTTGCGAGATTGCCGCCAGCGCGCGCCAGAAGGGTTTGGAGGTCACGCTGATCTCCGACCAATCGCTGCCGCTGCAGACGCTTGGACCGGAGATCGGCGAGTTCTACCGCAACGTCCATACCGGTGAGGGTGTCGAACTCGTACTCGGCGACGGTCTCGCCGCGTTTGAGGGCGACGGGTCGGCGGTCCAGCGCGTGCGCACGGAGTCGGGGCGGGCGATCGAGTGCGACTTCGTCGTGGTCGGCGCCGGCGCCACGCCCAACGTCGAGCTCGGCCAGCGGGCCGGGCTCGACATCGACAACGGAATCCTCGTCGACCCGCGGCTGCAGACCTCGGCAGAGAACATCTTCGCCGCCGGCGATGTCGCAAACCACATGCACCCCTTCTACGAGCGACGCGTGCGCGTCGAGCACTGGGCCAACGCCCAGGGCCAGGGACCGCTCGCCGCGCACTCAATGCTCGGAAGCCAGCGACCGTATAACGATCTGCCCTACTTCTTCTCCGACCAGTACGACGTCGGCATGGAGTACTCGGGGCTGCCCGACGCAGACGACCGCGTGGTCTTCCGCGGTGATGTCGCAGGCGGCGAGTTCATCGCATTCTGGTTGCGCGATGGGGTCGTGACGGCCGGCATGAACGTCAACGTCTGGGACGTGAACGAGCACGTCCAGGAGCTGATCCGCTCGCGCGAGCGGGTCGATGAGGCTGCCCTCACCGACCCCGGAACGCCGCTGCAATCTTTGACCTGATAGCTACTCAGGGAATCAGGACGATCTTGCCGCGCGTATGGCCCTGCTCGAGCTCGGCGAAGGCATCCCGGACGCGCTCGAGCGGGTAGGTGGCGGCGATCGGAACCTCCAATCGGCCGGTCGCTGCCAGCTCGGCAAGCGCGGTCATCGCCGCGGGAGTCGAGCCGACGACGCTGCCCTCGGTCTTGGCCCCGACCTCGGCGGCGAGCTCGAATGCGGTGACCGTGTCGATCCGCTGCGGCGCAACCCCGAGCGCGATAGCCAGCTCGACGTACTCGGGCCCGTGGGTGTCGATGAAGCCATCAACGCCGTCCGGCGCCGCGGCACGCACGCGCGCCTCGAGCCCGTCGCCGTAGGCGACCGGAGTGACGCCGTGGTCCAGCAGCCACGCGTGGTTGGCCCGCGAGGCTATACCGATCACCTTCGCGTCACGGAAGCGCAGCAGCTGCACCGCAAATGAGCCAACTCCGCCGGCGGCGGCGGACACGGCGACCGTCTCGCCTGGCTTGGGATCGACGGCCTCAACGGCCGCCCACGCGGTTGACCCGGCAACGTTGAGCGAGCCGGCCGCCTCCCAGCTGAGCGCCGCCGGCTTGGCGACGAGTTGCCCGGCCGGGACCGTCACGAACTCGGCGTGGCTCGAGCGGTTCCACGACCAACCCAACACCTCGTCGCCCATCGCGAACTCGCTGACGCCGTCCCCAACCGTGGTAACCACTCCGGCCAGATCGGTCCCCTCGCCCGAGGGGAAGGTCGTCGGCCAGCGCTCGTGCAGGAGGCCCTTGCGAATGCTCGCCTCGCCCGGGTTGATCGACGCTGCCCTGACCTCGACAAGCACCTCTCCCGGTCCCGGTTGCGGGACCTCGAGCTCTGCGATGTGGAGCACATCGCGATCTCCGTATTGATCGAATCTGACGGCTTTCATGCCCTCAACGTTACGCAACCGAAATCAGGGGCCTGTGACCGTTGAGGAACGAGGGCGGTCAGTATTCGGCGCTGATCCGCTCGGGATCGGCGACGCCGCTCTCGATCGCCGCCTGACGCACGGCCTCGGTCACGACCTCGTGGACCTTGCGGTCGAGCACCTCCGGGATCAACTCCGAGGAGACCGTCAGGCCGGCCAGCGCCCAGGCGGCCGCACGCTTCATCTCGAGGTTGATCTCGCTGGCGCCGGCCAGTAGCGCGCCCTTGAAGATGCCCGGGTAGCCGAGCACGTTGTTGATGCTGGTGCCGTCGGCGGCGAAGGCGGCGCCGGCCGCGATCGCCGTGTCCGGGTCGATCTCGGCGGCCGGGTTCGTGAGCGCGAAGATCACCTGGCCCCTGCGCACCATCTCTGGCCTGATCAGCCCTGGCTTGCCGCTGGTGGCGACGACGACGTCAGCCTCGCGCATCAGCGTGTCGATGTCGGTGATCTCGATCCCGCGTGCGCGCGCATGCTCCTGCGCAACCTCATTCGGGTCGGAGGCCAGCACACGCCTGACGCCGGCGTCATGGATCAGGGTCGCGATCCCGAAACCGGCGGCACCGAGTCCGATCTGGCCGACGACAGCCTCGTCAAGCCGGATGTCGGCCTGGCGGCAGGCGGCGATCAGCGCCGCCAGCGTGACCACCGCGGTGCCATGGACGTCGTCGTGCATCACCGGCTGCGGCAGCGCCTCGATCAGGCGGCGCTCGATCTCGAAGCAGCCCGGCGTCGAGATGTCCTCGAGGTGGATGCCGCCAAAGCCCGGCGCGATCCGGATCACGGTCTCGACGAACTCATCGACGTCCTTGGTGTCGATCAGGATCGGCACGGCCGAGATGTCCACGAACTGCGAGTAGAACATCGCCTTGCCCTCCATCACCGGCATCGCCGCAAGCGGGCCGATGTCACCGAGCCCGAGCACACGGGTGCCGTTGGTGCAGATCGCGACGCTGCGGCCGATCATCGTGAAGCGCTGAGCCAGCTGCGGGAATTCGTGGATCGCCTCGGAGACGCGCGCCACACCCGGCGTGTAGACGTCGCGCACCTCCTGGTTGGTGGTGACGGGCCGACGCGATCGCGTCTCGAGCTTGCCGCCCAGGTGGGCGATGAACGCGCGATCGTGGTACCAGACGACACTCACGCCGGGCAGCTCATTGAGCGCCACGGCGAGGTGGTCGGCGTGGTCCTTGTCGCGCAGCTCGACGGTGATCTCGCGGATCGCCTCGAGGCGTGCGACGGTGATCGTGTGCACGTCGCCGATCAGCCCGCCCTCTGCACTGATTTTCAACGCCACCTGCGCAAGCTGTCCCGCCTGGTGCGGGATGCGCAGGCGGTAGGTGCAGTCCATTGACATCGCACGCCATCGTACGCATGACCGACCCTGATCGCGGCCCGGCAGGCCGGTTAGACTGCGGCCGGGCCCGGGGGGTCCCGTTCTGGTTCAGGTAGGTGGGGGAGGCTCTCGTTGGTCTGGATATCCCGTGGCGCTGGGAAGTTATGAGCACGAACTCACGTAGTGGCCTGTGGTCTGTTCTGAAGCACCGCGACCTGCGCCTGCTGTTCGGCGGCCTGCTGTTTTCGTCGATGGGCAGCTGGGCCTACAACGTTGCCCTGCTCGCGGTCATGTACCAGCGCACGCACTCGGTCGGCTGGGTCGCGGCCGCGAGCCTGATCCGCTACCTCGCTGGGCTGCTGGTGACCTCATATGCCGGCCTCCTGGCCGAGCGCCTGGAGCGGATCCGGCTGATGATCCGCTCGGATCTGCTCTGTTGCCTGTGGCAGGCTGGGCTCGCGCTGACGGTGGCACTGGGAGGACCGCTGGTGCTCGCGCTCGCGCTCTCGGTGCTGAGCACCGTCACCGGCTCGGTCTACGGGCCGGCGACGGCCGCGACCATCCCGACGCTCGTCGGTGAGAACGAACTCGTCGCCGCCAACTCACTCAACAGCACGCTCGACAACTTCGTGGTGATTGCGGGCCCGGCCGTAGGCGCGGTGATCCTGCTGATCGGCTCCCCGGCGGCGGTGTTCGCGGTCAATGCGATCAGCTTCGCCGGATGCGCGCTCGCAGTCAGCCGGATCAAGACAAGGACCAAACCTGTCGACGTCACCGAAGACGGCACCGCATCGCTGCGCGCGCAGCTCGCCGTCGGCTTCCAGACGATCTGGAGCGATCGTGCCGCGCGCACGCTGGTCGCGATGTGCGGGCTTGTCACCGTCCTCTGGGGCTCGGACACCGTGCTGCTCGTCGCGGTCTCGGCGCACCGCCTCGGGGACGGCTCGCGCGGCTGGGGCTACCTGCTTGCCTCGCTCGGTGCCGGTGGCATCCTCGCGGCGCCCCTGGTGAACCGGCTGGCACGGTCCGGGCGACTCGCGCCGATCATCACGGTCGGGGCGCTCGGCTACTGCCTGCCGACCGCGCTTTTGACATTGACGCACAGCGTCCCGATCGCCTGCGTGATCGAGATCTTCCGCGGCAGCTCGACGCTGATGGTCGACGTGCTGGCGGTCACGGTTATGCAGCGCGCCGTGCCCTCGGACCGGCTCGGCCGCGTGTTCGGCGTGTTCTTCACGATCGTCTACGGCGCCAGCGCGCTCGGCGCGCTGCTGGGCGCACCAGCGGTCAGCGTGTTCGGGCTCAACCACGCGCTGCTCATATTCGCCTTTGCGCCGGCGATCCTGGTGCTGATCGCGGTACCGGCATTGCTCTCGATCGACCGCGACACCGCGGCCGCCGCGGCGATGCTTGCACCGCGCGTAGCCGTACTCGAGCAGCTCCAAATCTTCTCCGGCGCGAGCCGAACGCTGCTCGAGCGGCTTGCCGGCGCGGCGGTCATGACCAACTTTGCAGCCGGTACCGCGATCATCACCGAAGGCGAGACCGCCGATGCCCTCTACGCGCTTGCCGAGGGCACGGTGGACGTCACCTCCCGCGGCGAGGCCGGAGGCCCAAGCATCGCGCTGCGAACGATGCAGGCGCCCGATCTGTTCGGCGAGATCGGGGTGCTCGAGGGAATTCCTCGTACCGCCACAGTCACGGCAGCCACGGATTGCGTCTGCGAGCGGATCGACAAGGACACGTTCCTCGACGCACTCACCAGCACGCCGATCTCCACCTCGCTGGTCGACACCGCGCGTGGCCGGTTGGCCCTGACGCACCCGTCACGGATGCTCGCGACAACGGCTGAGCCGGCAACGGCCGAGACCTGAGGTCCCTGCAAGCGGCGCGGGCTGCCGACGCGCTTCAGCCGCGCAGCGCCAGCAAAAGGTGCTCAGGAACCGGTGCTGCGAGCACGGGCGCGATCAGCTCCGGGGGACCCGGGCGGCAGAGGTGGTAACCCTGCGCGAAGTCACAACCGAGCGCGAAGATCTCGCCGAGCGTGCGCTCGTCCTCAATGCCCTCGGCGATGATCAAGAGCCCGTGCGCGCGCACGATCTGCGCGATCGCCTCGAAGATCGCGCCGGCCTTGCTGTCGTTGCCGAGCCCGGCCACAAAGGCGCGATCGATCTTCACGCCCGTGATCGGCAGTTCGCCGAGGCGAGCCAGCGAGGAGTAGCCAGTGCCGAAGTCGTCGATGGCGGTGCGGATGCCCGCCTCACGCAGCCTGGCAATCGTCGCTCGCGCGGCGCCGACATCCTGCAGGATCGCCGACTCAGTGACCTCGAACAGCAACGTCGCCGGCGGCAGCCCCGCATCGTCGAGTAGCTCGAGCACCCGGTCACCGAAGGTCGGACGCCCGAGCTGGATCCCCGACACGTTGACCGAGAGCTGGATGCCGGGCAGCATCTGTGACCACAACTTCGCCTGTGCGATCACCAGCTCGAGCACGCGCTCACCGAGTGCCGCCATCAGCCCGGTCTGCTCGGCGAGGTCGATGAACTCCCCCGGCGCGATCAGGCCGCGCGTCGGATGCTGCCAGCGAACCAGCGTCTCGGCCCGGTCCCACACCAGGTCGCGGAGCCGCAACAGCGGCTGGTAGTGCATGACGAACTCGTTCTCGGCGAGCGCGCGGCGCAGCTCGGCCTCGCGCGCCACACGATCGAGCAGCTGTGTGGCGATCAGACGGTCGAAGACACGCCTCCGTCCGTAGCCCTCGGCGCGCGCCGCGTGCATCGCGGCGGCCGCGTCGCGCACCAGGCCGTAGGCTCCGCTCGTGTCATCGCCGTAGGCGATGCCGAGTGAGCAGCTCAGGAAGAACTCAGTCTCCTCGAGCACGACCGGCGACTTGAAGCTCTCCCTGATCCCGTCGGTGACCGCCAGCACAGCCTCCTGGCTGGGGGCGTCGACCAGTAACGCGAACTCGTCAGAGCTGAAGTGCCCGACCAGCCCGTCGGCACCGGCCGCCTCGAGCAGGCGCCGGCCCATCTCGACGAGCAGCTGGTCGCCGGCGTGCTGGCCGAGCGTGAGCCGCAGCGGCTTGAAACGATCGATCTCCACGCAGATGACTGCCACAGGCATGCTGGAGCCGGTGGCGCGCTCGTTGATCAGCTCCATGAAGCGCACACGGTTGAGCGTCCCCGTAAGCGGATCCACGTTGGTCTGCTTGCTCACCCGCTCGGCGACCGACTCGTACTCGATCGCGAGCGCCAGCACTTGGCCCATGCTGGCGACGAGCTCCAGCTCACGCTTGCGCGGGCGCGCCTGAATCGACCGGTAGAGCGCGATCACGGCAATCACCTCATCACCGCCGGTGCGATACAGCGGCACGGCCCAGAGCGATCGCACCCCGAGGTCCTCGAGCCCCTGCGCGAGCCCATTGACCGACGGTTCGCCACGGACGTTGCCGACGATCACGGGCTCGCGGCGAGCTGCGGCAGCACCCCAGGGGCCAAAGCCCTCACCGACCCGCAGGCCATCGACCAGCGTTGCAAAGCCCGACTCCAGCGACGGCCCGGCGGCCTGGCGCATCAGCCCCTCCTGGCGATCGACGAGCAGTATCGCGCAGCCGAGGCCGGGCAGCTGGCCGTCGATCCAGGTCGCTCCGGCCTCGAGAATCTCCCCGAGCGGCTTGCCCTGGGCGATCCGCTCGAGCACCCCGCGGTAGGCGGTGAGCGATTCGCTGTCGGCCTGCCGCCGGCCCTCGAGCCGCTTACGCGCGGTGACGTCGAAGGTGTAGCCGCAGATGCGGGTCACCTCATCGCCGCTGCGCTCGGCGACCGCCATCACGGTCGAGAGCCATCTGGTGTTGCGTCCGTCGCGAACCTGATATTCGACCTGACCTCCGACCCCGGTGCTTGCGACCTGCGTGCGCAGCGCGGAGAGCGCGTCACGGTCCTGCTCGGACAGCAGCTCGAGCCAGGTCTCAAATGCCGGTTGAGTGACGTGCATCGCGGCGGTGACGGCACCGTGCAGCCAGAGGAGCTCCGGGGAGCAGCTCAGGGCGTCGCTGGCGAGGTCGAGGCTCCAGGAACTGAAACCGTCAAGGCGGTCTGCCCTCGCTACATGCCTGGCCTCGCGTCTCACGGACCGTCTCCCCCGGCCTTGCGGGTACTTCCACACTCGCAGCAGTCCCCCGGGACGCCGCACCGGCGCCCCTTGTGAGTAAACCACGCCGGCCAGACCACGTGGGCCGCACGTCAAACGCGGGCATACTGTGTACCGAACCCCCATGCTGCATGCAGGGTTCGGTAACTTGGGATCATGACCAGCCACCCGACTCCCAGCGAGCGTGCGCGTGTCCTCGTTCGTGGCGGCTACGACATGCACGTCCACATCGACCCGGACTTCGTGCCGCGGATCATCGACGACATCGGCCTCGCCCACCGGTGCCTCGAGTTGGGACTCGCCGGCTTCCAGATGAAGTCGCACTACAACTCGAC
>Ga0302314_10016305_pt1 | contig 12564 bp, 6 predicted proteins | sample III_Palsa_N2_3_FD_200533 | JGI IMG/M metagenome (GOLD analysis project Ga0302314, IMG submission 200533) | Peat permafrost microbial communities from Stordalen Mire near Abisko, Sweden - III_Palsa_N2_3 | ecosystem: Environmental > Terrestrial > Soil > Palsa > Peat permafrost | place: Sweden...
GTCGCCGGGCAGGAAGGTTGCCAGCGTGGGCGGCAGGGTGAGCGCCAGCGTACCGCAGTCGTCGCGCAGCGTGAACTCCATGGGCGGGGGCGCGGCGGCAAGGCTCATCGTCAGCGGCTCGCGCGCCACGTTGAAGCTGCCGGCATTGAACCCGCCGGCGCACACGCCCTTGCGGGGCAGAAACGCGCTCAGCCAGTAAGTACCGGGTTGCGCGGAGAAGGTGATGGTGTCTGCGCCGATGTCCATTGACCAGATGCTTTCAAAGCTGTTTTGCGGAATGCTGGCGGCGGGATCGATGTTGAGATTGACCAGTTCATTGGCGCTGTTGGCATTCACCGCCGGGCTGGTTGTTTCCGCATTGTGCAGCAGGCGCAGATGAACCGATGCCGTTGGCGGGGCGCTGAGTGGAATCCGGAGTCCGGCGATTGCGTGGCCGCTGACCGTGAAGGTGACGGCGCCGGCGACGGCTCCCGCTCGCCGATTTCCGCCAACGAGACTGGTGACCACGCCATCCACCAGCTGCCGCTGGGACTGAAAGCCGCGAACGACCAGCTGATACGTGCCATCCGGCAGGCTGGCTTGCAGGCTGTGCGTGGCATCGTCGTATTGCGCGGTGTACGGAAGCGGATGTCCCGTTGCATCCATGATGACGGCCATGTAGCTGCCTGGCGTCGAGGCCTTCCCGGAAGCGGCATCGCCTTCAACGGCCCCCACGGCAGTTACCGTGTAGAAAGGCTCGAGGGCTAGCTGAAAGTTGGCGTCGGCCTGCGAGCCGGCGGAGACTTGAATGCGCGATGCACCGGCGAGGTCATGCGCGTCGGGATAAAAGACCGTTGCATAACCGCTGCGGGCTATGTTGGCCGCGTGGCCGGTGGCTATGACGTTCACGGCCGGCTCGCTCTCAAGAGCAGGCAGGGTGTAGACGGCATACACACCGTCCGGCAGGTTGCCAAAGCGGTATTGGCCTTCGCCGTTGGTGCGGCTGCTGGCTTCCATGGTCCACGTAGCGCGGCCGAAGCGGACCACCTGCTTGAGCAGCACCACGGTGATTCCATCGGCAGGGTCGCCGGTTGAGAGCTCAATGTGGCCGCGAATGGCGCAGTTGGGCCAGAGAGCAAAGTTGAGGTCCGGCATCTGCTCGGCCACCAGCACGCTGTGCGCGGGGCCTTCCGCCTGCAGGCTGCCTTCTTCGGTGGCGTAGGGGCGATCGCGAAAGCCGGGCTTGGCCAGGCGAACGGTCTGCGGGCCGACCGGCACGTTGGGAACCTCAAAGCGTCCTTCGCCGTCGGTGAGGGTTCCGGTATCGGCGTCGCCTTCCACCTGCACCAGGGCGCGGGCCAGCGGCTCGCCAGTAGCCGCGTTGCGAATAACACCGTGAAGAGCCGCGCGGCTTGGTTCAGCTGCCGCGGTTGCCTGACTTGGCGGCTGAGTGGCATCCTGGGCTGCATATGCAGTGCCCAGGGCCACCAGGAACAGGCCCAGCATGGATGCGACACAACTTCGCAAAGCTCGCAAGGCCATTCCCCTTAAGCCCTGCGTTCGTTCCGCGCGTGCGTGGATTCGGCAAAGGAGCACTCCCCATTTTGACTGCTCAGGGGGTGGAAAGGAAATCGCGCTCAAAAGCGAGCCCTGCATTGTCTTCAATGGAGGCTGGGCGGCCAGGCCTGGGCGGTACCGCCATCAGTGCTGGTCTTTCGGAGCTGGTTCCTTCACATCCTGATCCTTCTGGGCCGGGTTCTTTAGAGCCGGGTTCTTGTAATCCGACGGCTTCAAGTCAAGATACCAAGGGATGTTGATGACGATGATGCGCTGATTGCCGCGCACCAGCAGAATCACCTTCAGCAGGTCGGCGCGGCGGTTGTGCATCAGGTTTTCCCACCAGTGCTTCACCACCAGTTCCGGCACCAGCACGCAGATCTTGTGGTACTTGGTCTCGGCTTCCACCTTCAGGATGTAGTCGATCATGGGCGCAAGCACGTAGCGGAAGGGCGAGTCGAGAATCTCAAGCCTGGGTACGCATTTGCCTGCGTTGCGCAGAGGCGCAGCTACGTCGCGCTCCCAGTCTTTGCAAATCTTGTCCGGTTCTTCCACCGTCTGCACGTGCAGGCAGCGAATGTCGTTGGACATGGAAAGCGCGAAGGAGAGCGCCTTCTCCGTGATGCGGCTCCAGCGGTCGATGGGAACGATGACGATGGGCTCTGTAACTTCGGCGGGAACTATGGGCCGGTCGAGGAATGTCTCGCGATCGACGCGCATGTAATGGCGATGGACAGCGCGCATGATCACAATCATCAAAATGATCAGCAGCGCGGTGACCCATGCGCCGTCGACAAACTTGGCCACCAGCACCACCAGGGTGGTGATGCCTGTGGCCACTGCGCCCAGTCCATTGACGAACATGCGGCCCCGCGCATTGCCCTCGCGCTTCCAGTGCATCACCATGCCGGCCTGCGAGAGCGTGAAGGCCATGAACGCGCCGATGGCGTAGAGCGGAATGAGGCGGTCGGTCACGCCCTTGAAGACGATCAGCAGCACCGCGGTGAGCGCCACCAATATGTAGATTCCCCATGAGTAGAGCAGACGCCGGCCGCGCAGCAGGAAGACGTGGGGCAGGTAATCGTCCAGGGCGATGGCGCGGGTAAGGCGGGGGAAATCGGCGAAGGCGGTGTTGGCGGAGAGCGCCAGCACCAGCAGCACGGAGCCGATGGTGACGTAATAAAACCAGCCGTGGCCCATCACCGCGCGCGTCAGCATGGAGAGCACGCTCTCGTAGCCGGGGCCGTCGGGGTTGGTGGCGCCGATACCATAGGTGCGGCACAGCAGCGCGATGCCGATGAGCAGCACGGCCAGCAGCGTGATGATGATGGTGAGTGTGATCTTGGCGTTCCTGCGCGTGTCGTCGCGGAAGGCCATCACGCCGTTGCTCACCGCTTCCACGCCGGTCATCGCCGTACAGCCGGAAGAGAACACCTTGAGCAACAGCCACGCACCCACCATGGCTGTGGCAGGCGGCAGAGCGGGGATGGGCGTGAGCGGGTGCGGATGGCCGCCGGTCTGGATTGCATGGAAGGCGCCGACCGCAATCACGATGAGCAGCGTTCCCGTGAACAGGTAGGTGGGAATCATGAACACCACGCCGGTATCGTGTACGCCGCGCATGTTCACGATGGTAAGAATGAGCAGCACGCCGAGACACAGCGGAAGCGTGTGCGGCTGCAGGCTGGGCACGGCGGAGATGAGCGCGCCCACGCCGGCAGAGATGCCCACGGCGGCGGTGAGGATGTAGTCGATCATGAGCGCGGCTGCGGCCAGCAGGCCTGCGCCCTCGCCCAGGTTCTGCGATGCCACGGTGTAAGAGCCGCCGCCGTGCGGGTAGGCATCAATGGTTTGGCGATAGCTGAAGAAGACAATGGTGAGCAGCACCACGATGGCCGCGCTGATGGGCACGATGTAATGCACGCCCAAGAGGCCTAGCGGGATGAGCAGGGTGAGCGCGGCTTCCGGGCCGTACGCGGCGGAACTCAGCGCGTCAAGGCCGAAGATGGGGATGCCGGCGATGGGGCCGATGTGCTCGGCGCGTTCTTCACTGGTGGCCAGCGGCCGGCCGAAGAGCAAATCCTGGATGCGGGCGGTGAATGGCATGCGTGGTTTGTCCGGTCGGCGAGGATGGAATCAAGGAAGAGCCAACGAGGGCATTGTCTCACGGCTCAGTGTGTGATGTTAGCGCGTGTCAGTTCGTTGTCTCGCGTACGACCTCACTTACGAGACGATCCATCGCCTCTTCCTGCTGCTCCATGGACTCGATCAGTTTGAACTGGGTGCGGCAGCGGTCGAGATTCTGGCCTGGCCGATGGACCTTGTAGTACGCATCGCCCGCAAGGTGATCGGCCAGGAATCGAATCCCTTGTTCAAACGTGATGAGTTTGCCTGCGAATCCAAGCAGTGTCTTCTCCGCATTCGTGAGGAAGCTTCCGGCAGCGCTTAGGTAGCCGCGCAAAAGCGCCTCAAACATGGGCAGCTGCATGGCGACGCGCGCGAAATCCTGCTCGTCTTCCGTGGCCGCGCTGGTGGCGGTGCGCACCATGTCGCCGAAGTCGTAGAGAGACAGGCCCGGCATCACGGTGTCGAGATCGATCACGCAAAGACTTTCGCCGGTTGCATCGTCGAACAGCACGTTGTTGAGCTTGGTGTCGTTGTGGGTTACACGCTCGGGCAGATGAGCATCCAGTAGAACTCCGGCGATGGGCTTGCGTGCCAGCGCGAAAGCAATCTCTTCGCGCGCGTCAACGGCGCGATTCGCCGTGTCCGCTGCAAGTGCTCGCTCAAATGCGCTGAATCGCTGCGGCGTGTTGTGGAAGCCTGGGATGGTTTCATGGAGCGGCGGCGCCGGAAGGTCGACCAGCGACTGCTGGAAGCGGCCGAATGCATGGGCCGCTCGATAAGCCTGTTGCCGGCTCTCGATGGTCTCGCTTGCATGGGCGTGCTCGATGAGGCGAGTCATGCGCCACCAGCCGCCATCGGCGTCCTCAACCCAAGATCGTCCGTCGCGCGTGGGAATGAGGGTGAGCACACGGCGCAGGCCATCGGGCTCGCTGGATAATTTGGCCGCGAGATGGGATGTGACACGCGCGATGTTTTCCATCAGCGCGGCGGGATGGCGAAAGATGGCGGTGTTGATGCGTTGCAGCACGAAGGCGTTCTGCGCCGACCCGCGCCGAAAGAGCGCAAGATAGGTGTCGTTGATGTGGCCGCTGCCGAAGGGAGCGATGCTGATCAGATCGCCATCGATCTGGAATTGGATTGCGGCAGCGTAGGCAGGAGTCTGATTCGGCATGAGCGATGTCTTCGCATCATAAGCTACGCATGCATGACGGTGCGAAGGGGTGAGCGAGTTCAGACGTGTTTGTCAGCTGCAGGCAGGGTGAAGTGAAAGCGGCTGCCTTTGCCGGGAATGCTTTCCGCCCAGATGCGGCCGCCATGCTGCTCCACAATACTGCGGCACAGGGCGAGCCCCAGGCCGGTGCCACCGAGCGCGCGCGAGTCCGACGCGTCACCCTGCTGAAAGCGCTCAAAGATGCGCTCCAGCTTTTCCTGGGCGATGCCGCGGCCCTGATCTTCAACCGTGAAGCAGACATCGGCCGTGCTGTTCGCCGCGCCCAAGCCTGCTTGTGCGGGTCCTGTTTGTGCGGGCGCCGGCTGCGCGGGTATTGGTTGCGCGCTTAAGCGGATCATGGTCTCGGGCGGCGAGAACTTGATGGCGTTGGCGACCAGTTCATTCAGTACCTGCAGAATGCGCTCTTCATCGGCCAGCACCTGCGCGGCGGGCGCTTCCACGCGGAAGCTGATGTGCGCATTGCTGGCGGCCTCATAAGCCACATCGGCCGCGCGGCGCAGCAGATCGATGGCGTCCACCGGCTGCCGATCGAAGGGCAGTTTGCCTTTCTGGACCTTCTCAAAATCAAGGATGTCATTGACCAGGCGAATGAGCCGGTCGCTGTTGCCGATGGCCATCTCCAGCATCTGGCGCTGCTTCTCGGGCCGCTTGTCCAGCGCGCCGGAAGAGATGAGGCCGAGCGATGCACGCATGGAGGTGAGCGGCGTGCGTAGTTCGTGGCTCACTGTCGAGATGAACTCTTCCTTCATGCGCTCCAGGCGGCGGCGTTCGGAGACATCCTGGAAGGCGATCACCATGCCGGAGATCACGCCGCCTTCGAGCAGTGGATTGGCGCTGTACTCCACCGGGAACGAGGAGCCGTCGCGGCGCCAGAAGACCTCGTCGCGCATGCGGATGGACTCACAGCGGCGCAGCGCCTGGAGGATGGGATTGGTTGACTTCGAGTAGGGCGTGCCGTCGGCGTGGCTGTGGTGGATGACCTCATGCAGGTCGCGGCCAATGAGCTGTTCCGGCGCGTAACCCAGCGCCTGAGCACCGGCCTGGTTGATGAAGGTGAGGCCGCCTTCAAGGTCGATCCCATAGATGCCGTCGCCCACCGACTCGAGGATGAGTTCGCGCTGCCGTGTGGCACTGTGCAGGGCTTGCTCGGCCTCGTGCTGCTCGGTGACGTCGGTGCCGTGGATCAGGATGAAGGGCCGTTCTCCGTGCAATTCCATCAAGCGGCTGCGGCAGGCGATGCGGCGGTAGACGCCGTCACTGCGGCGCAGCGGCAACGCGCCCTGCCACTCGTCCCTTTCGAGCAGAGTGCGCAGGCAGTCCTGGAAGATGGCCAGGCCGTTGGCATCCATCAACTCGGCGACAAATCTGCCGGTGAGCGCATCGGTGCGGTAGCCGAGCGTCTCGGCCGTGAATGCGTTGAGAGACGTGAGGCGGCCTTCCATGGAGCAGGTAAAGACGAAGCCCAGAGAGTTCTCAACCACCTCGCGGTAGCGGGCTTCGCTGGAGTGAAGCGCCATCTCCACCTGGCGCTGGTCGGTCACATCCTGGCCGCTGACGATGAGGTACTGGATCTCGCCGTTGGGGCCCTGCAGCGGGCGCAGGGTCCAGCTGACGCGTCGGCTTTTGCCGCTGGCCACGCGCCAGGCCGTTTCGTGCGGGCCGGAGACCTGGCCGTTGGCCGCGTCGCGCAGCTTGAGGCTGGCCCAGGGCCGGTCTTCGGGCTCCAGCACTTCATCCACAAACGGACGGCCGACGGCATCGGCCAGGCTGAGCCCGGTGACCTGCGCGCAGGAATTGTTGAGCCGTACGGTGCGGCCGGCGGTGTCGAGCACGGCGACGAGGGCCGGCACGGAGTCCAGCGTGGCAGCTACAAAGCAGCGCTCCATGGCCAGGGCGCGCTCGGTGCGCTGGCGGGCGCGCTGGGCCTGCTCCTGGGAGCGGATGCGGGCGTAAAGCTCCAGGCGGGTGATGACCTGGCGTCCCAGCACCTCCAGAAGCGTAATGTGCTCCGGTCGGAAGCGGCCGGGCTCGCGCGCGAACACCGCAAGGGTTCCCACCACCTGCTGGGAACTGGAGACGAGGGGAACGCCCGCGTAAGAGCGGCAAGGGCGAGCTCCCGGAAGCGGAATGCCGGTGGGAGGGAAGCGCTGGTCCTCGCCCGCATCGGGAATCAGCAGCGGCTGGCCCTGCTCCAGCATCCACTGGCAGGCGGTGGTGGAACGCGACTGCTCCAGCGCCTTGAACCCAAAACGGGACTTGAACCAAAGGCGGTTGAAGTCCATCCAGCCAATGTAGGAGTAATCGGCGTTGCTCAGGACCGCGGAGAGCTCGGTGAGCTCGTCCAGAGCCGGATCAGGGTTGCGGTCAAAGATTTCAAATTCCTGCCGCAGTGCCAGGTGATCCGCGAGATTTTGACCCTGTGTAGCGCCCATAAGATACACGATCACCCACCGCAAGTATGGTCCATTCGGGAGCGGATGGCACTGCAACTTAGATGGTAAAAAGGTCATCCTCGCTTTACGACCTAAGTAATTCTAAAATCAAGTCTATCGGGCACTTAAGTGTTACTTGTGGCGGTGGAATAGGGGTATCAGATCCGTTACTCTTGATGGTTACCGTGGAAATTCAAGGATGCAAGTGGTCCGGCAGGCGGACGGCGGTCTCAGATGCGACTGAACTCGGCGGAAAGCGCTTCCCAGATCGGGTTTCTATTGTGGTGTCCCAAAAGTTCCTGGTGAAATTGTGAAAGGACAGACGCAGATCCTTCGACTCACCACCCCAAACTGAAAGGCGTTTGGGGCCCCTTTCGCTCAGGATGGCAGGTCAATCTATGCTACAGACTGTCAAAGACAGGACACTAGTTCCCGATGGGGACTTTGCAGCAGTCGCCTGCGGCGGCAGGTTCATTGGCGCCGGCGTCCATCACAACTTTCCAATCGCCGTTCGGCTGCTTGCGCCAGATGGTCATGTAACGGCCGGAAGTGGTCACGGGATTGCCGTTGGCGTCCTTGCTGTGGCCCTCAAAGTGGCCCCAGGTGTAGCCCATATCGCCGGACGGGCCCATGAGCGCGTCGGTCGGCGTCCACGTGAGCTGGTAGTCTTTCGCGGCCCAAGTGGCTGATTTGACGATGGCCACTTTGCCCAGCAGCGGCGCGGCGCCGTTGCCCAGGGCGACGCCGTCGTCGGCAAACCAGTCGGCAAAGGCTGCGCCGCCGCCCGCAGCCACATCTTTTGCAAAGCGGGCTTCCAGGTCGAAGAGGATCATTTTGCCGGGCTTGACGGTAGTGTCGGAGAGCGGGTTCAGCGCGCTGGAGGCCTGGCTGCCCGGTTCCGGCAGTTGCGCCACGGCAGCTGGCGCCACCCAAACCATTGCCGTCAAAAGTCCAATCAAGATTGCCTGTGCAGTTTTGCGCACTCTTTGAGCCTCCGCTTGCATCCTATATCGCAATCGTACAACCCGGAACGCCCGGCACCACGGACACTGGCGGAAAGCCTAAAGAGCGACGGGAGTGCAGCCAGATGCAAGGACTTCCTATGCGGAGATGCGTCTAACTCAATGGCCTGCAGCCGTATGGGTTGGGCCGGAGGAACTGGGAAAGAAGCTGAATTGATATACTTGGAAAGATTTGCTTGTCCCAGGTTGGACAAGCGCGCTGAACTTTTTCATCATTGCGGATTTTTTGTATCAGGATCGTTGTATAGTGCTGGAAGCAAAGCGCATTGACCGGCTCGCGGTCCCCAGGGCAGGGCCCGGCGATCCGGTTGGGAACCTGGCTCACTGCCGGGAGAAGGAAAACGATGGCAGCATTGCTGGAGACCATCCAATCGCCGGCTGACCTGAAGCGCCTGAACTTTTCGCAGATGGCGGAGCTGGCCGAGGAGATCCGGGCATTTTTGATTCAGACGCTGGCCAAGACCGGCGGCCACCTGGGTCCCAACCTGGGAGTCGTTGAGCTGACGCTGGCGCTGCACACGGTCTTCAATACGCCCGACGACAAGCTGTTGTTCGATGTCAGCCACCAGGCCTACATTCACAAGCTGCTCACCGGACGGCACGACCGCTTCGCGACCATTCGCCAGCCGGGTGGGCTGAACGGCTTTATGCTGCGCACCGAGAGCGAGCACGATTGCTTCGGCGCGGGCCACGCCGGGACCGCACTCTCTGCTGCGCTGGGCATGGCCGTGGCGCGCGACCTGGCCGGGGGCAACGAGCATGTGATCGCGGTTGCAGGCGACGCGGCGTTCACCAATGGGATTTCTTTCGAAGCACTCAATAATATCGCCGACCAGACCAAGCGGCTGATCATTGTGCTCAATGACAACGAGTGGTCCATCGACCGCAACGTTGGCTCCATCGCGCGCTACTTCCACAAGATTGTCACCAATGAGCACTACCAGCACCTGCATGACTCCGCCAAGCGCATCGTCGCCAAGATCGGCGGCAAGACGGCTGTGACGCTGGCTCGCCGCGCCGAAGAAGCAGCCAAGAGCATGCTTTGGCCTTCGATCCTGTTTGAGGAGTTTGGGCTCGAGTACTTCGGACCCATCGATGGGCACAATCTTCCGTTGCTGGTGGAGACGTTCAAGTTTCTAAAGGGCGTTGACCGCCCGGTTCTTCTCCATGTTCTGACGCAGAAAGGCCGCGGTTATCAGCCGGCGCTGGATGGGCAGAAGAAGTTTCACGGCCTGGGCCCGTACGACCCCGAGACCGGCTCGACCAAGGCAGGGCAGCAGACTTACTCCGAGGTCTTCGCCAACACGCTGGTCGAGCTCGCGAATCGCAACGACAAGATTGTCGCCATCACCGCGGCCATGCCCAACGGCACTGCCCTTGACCTGTTCCGCCCGCACCATCCCAAGCGCTACTTTGATGTGGGCATCGCTGAGGAGCATGCGGTGATCTTTGCGGCCGGCATGGCGACGCGTGGCTTCCGCCCCGTCTGCGCCATCTACTCCACCTTCCTGCAGCGCGCCTTCGATCCCATCGTGCACGACGTGGCACTGCAAAAGCTGCCCGTTGTCTTCTGCATGGACCGCGCTGGTCTTTCGGGCGATGACGGCCCCACCCATCACGGCCTGTTCGACATCAGCTATCTGCGCGGCATTCCCGAACTGACCCTGATGGCTCCCAAGGACGAAGACGAACTCGCCGACATGATGCACACCGCCGTGCAGCTTCCCGGCCCCAGCGCCATTCGCTACCCACGCGGCGCGGTGGTAGGCGTGGTGCGCAAACCCGAGCCTGCGCTGCTTACCGTGGGCAAGGCCGAAGTGCTGGAAGACGGCTCCGATGTGTGCATTCTTGGCCTTGGCGCCATGACCGCAATGGCGCGCGAACTGGCCTTGCGCCTGGAACGCGACGGCTACTCGGCCGCTGTCATCAATCCCCGCTTTGTGAAGCCGCTGGACCTTGAGCTTCTCGCGCAGTACGCTCGCCGCGTGGCTGCCTTTGTGACGCTTGAAGATCATGTGAAGATGGGTGGCTTCGGCTCCGCGGTCATTGAGGCGCTTGAGGAGATGGGCAGCAAAGTTCCGGTGATCCGCATCGGCTGGCCTGACCAGTTCATTGAGCACGGCAAGGTGGACGATCTGCGCGCCAAGTACGGCCTGACCGTGGAAGCGGCGCGCTCCCAGGTGCTGCCGCTCGTCGCCCATCGCCGCCGCCCCACGCTGGTGGCCAGTTAGCACCGCACGCATGCCCGTACAGAGCCCGCGGCATGCAATGTCTTGGGTGAGTCAAAGGCCGCATCTAATGTCTGCATTGGACCGGACCTTGTGATGGCTCACCCCAAGCCGCTGTGCGACAATCCTCTGAAGACAAGTTCATCTATGCAACCATCTATAAGAACGGTTCGGAACCTTGCGGCCGGTCTATGCACAATGGCTGCGGCTGCCGTGCTGGCGTGGCCGCAGGCCCAGCCGTCGCCGCCGGCCAAGCCGCCCGTCACGCCGACGCCAAGCCCATCGCTCGTTCTGCTCGGCGGCACGGTGATAGATGTCAGCGAGTGGGGGCACTCGGCAAAGGATCTTTCCGACTCGATCGTCATTGTTCGTGACGGGCGCATCACGGACGTGGGCTCGCGCTTTGCCATCCCCGTGCCCAAGGGCTCACGGATCATCGATTGCACGGGCAAATACATCGTCCCTGGCCTGGTGGATGGCTTCGCCGGCATGAGTTCCCAAGGGGAGGCCAGCGCCAACCTTTACATGGGCGTGACCACGGTCGTGGCCTCCAGCGACGATCGCCGCGGCCTTATCGACTTCACCGCCAGCCCCGCGCCGCATCTCTACCTGGTTGACTCCGTAGGCACCACCGACAGCTGGAGTTCGCTGGCCAAGAATCCTGACTGGGAAGCAAAGCTCAAAGAAGGCGCGCGCCCGGCGGAGCTGAGCCCGCAGGACACGGCGCGCCAGATCGTGGATACGGCCAAACTCGGCACGCGCGTCCTGTGGCTGGGCCACAACCTCACCGCGGCCAACACACAGTGGATCATTGCCCGCGCGCACCAGATGGGACTCATCACGTATGGCGAGTTTGTCTCCACGCCTTACCAGGTCGGCATTGAGGCGGGCGTGGATGTGCTGCTGCATATGAGCCGCTACGAGCTGGGCGTAATTCCCGATGAGCTGCAGCATCCGCTGGTGGACGACCCCGAAGATGGAGCCGCCAACACGGCGTATGACTACTCAGAGCGCCTGCCGCCCACAGACTCGCACTGGCGCACCTACGCTCAGTTCATTGCCGCGCACCACGCGGCGCTGATGCCCACCTTCAGCCTCTATTACACGCGGCTGCCTGACCATCGCAACCTGTGGAAGGAGCCGGCGGCTGTGCTGCTCGATCCAGAGCACATGTTCGTTCCGTCGAATCCCGCAACGGGAGACCTGGACTATCCGCTCGCCCCGTGGACGCGCCACCTGCCCGCCGCAGGCCAGCGCTATCTTGAAGAAGGGCAGCGCAAGAAGGCAGACCAGTCGGCCATGCGGCTCTGGCGCATCAACCAGGCCATCTTCACGGCGTACCCGCACTACCTCGCGGCTAGCGGAGCGCCAGTCTTCGGTTCCATGCCCGGCATCTCCGAGCACACGGAGCTTGAGATGCTGGTGCGTCTCGGCCTCTCACCGCGCGAGGCTCTGGCCGCGGCCACCAACAACTACGCGCTGCAGTTCAACTGGACTGAGCTTGGCCAGATTACGCCCGGCCGCCGCGCCGACATTCTTATCGTCGACGGCGACCCCACGCAGAACATATGGAACGCACGCCGCATCTCCGGCCTGATTGTGGATGGCAATGTGCTGGATCGCGAAGCGCTGCTCAACGGCAAAAGATAGCCTACTCTGGCCATTACAACACCGTCCAAAGGCGCCAATCTGGTCTTCGCGCAACAAAATGAAACGCTTGAGTAACGGTGGAGTTGCGTTGCCGCGGAGAGAACTGGCCGCCATCGTTTAACGTATCGATAGGAGCCCGACCGGAATTGGGCCGCACGTCGCCGAGGAAATCATCAACTTTCGATCCAAGTTCTCTCTGGGCAAAGACCATCACAACCGGTGGCTTATGCTCATTGCGGCTTTCAAACTGGGCCAGGCACTGCTGTTTATCGCCGTCGGCGTGGGCGCGCTCAAATTGGTGGGCAAGGATCTTGGCGACGAACTGCTCACCTTGGCCC
>Ga0302314_10016306_pt1 | contig 12564 bp, 6 predicted proteins | sample III_Palsa_N2_3_FD_200533 | JGI IMG/M metagenome (GOLD analysis project Ga0302314, IMG submission 200533) | Peat permafrost microbial communities from Stordalen Mire near Abisko, Sweden - III_Palsa_N2_3 | ecosystem: Environmental > Terrestrial > Soil > Palsa > Peat permafrost | place: Sweden...
GGTGGCGGCTGCCGCGGTCCCGGGTGCGAACAGCCGGGTGTTCGCGACCGAATAGTGGCTCATGGTTTCGTCGCAGATTCCAAAATAGGTCACGAATTCGCGGTCGACATCGTTGGGCGACCCATCCTCGCGGGCGGCCCCGTGCCGGGTGACAATGATGGCGCCCACTAGTCCAGCTGCGGTATCCCGCATGCTATCGACGTGCGAATGGTAGAGCCAGACGACGGAACTCGGATCGTTCGGGCCGGGGCCGGCCCGCTCCGGCACGTCCCAATGGTAAACGTAGGTTTGGCCAGGTGCCACCGCATCCCCGGCTTGGTCGGCCGGACTGGCCGTGCCGGGATACCGCGCGCCCTCGTTCGCCTTGGTGTAGAGCACGCCATGGGGGTGCAGGCTGACCGGAATCAAGGTCTTGTTCTTCAGCGTGATCTCAATGCTGTCTCCGACCTCCGCCCGGATGATCGGGCCGAGCAGTCCAAGATGCTCCTGTTCGGGCGGTCGCGGCTTACGGGTGCTGAAGGTTCCGTCGGTGTATTCCCGATAGACCGCTTTCCGAAACACCGGGGGAATGCCGTCGATGCCCCGTTTCATCCACACCTCGGAGTCCGCACCCTTGCCCATGCCGATCAGCTTGTCGCCGTCCGGGGCATAATTCCAGGGCATCTCCTCGGCGCTGATAAAGTAGACCCGGGTTTTGGCGCCCGCCTCCCGCCCCAGCAGCAGCCCGGCGAGGAACAGCAGCGCCCAGCCGCAACACCGTGCACTCCGGATTGGACAAATCGGGCATTCGGGATTGGATGGAGGAGCCATGAAAGTCGCTGGACTCATTCGTCTTGTCGGGGCGTTAGTCGGTATGGCGGCACTGACGGCGGCGAGCCAGGCTCAAAATGGGCGCGGCCGAAACCGTTACATGGACGACCTCGCCAACCAGGATTACCAGTGGGCGGTCGACCCCGCCTTTGCGGAGGATGTTTTTACCTTTGCGCGGCTGAAGCACGAATCCGGAGGCGGCTGGGGCTACGGCCGCCGCTCGAGCTGGATGGAGGACGCCCCCAACGCCGACGTCATGCTGTCGTTTCGGGTGCATGAGATCACCTCGCTGAACGTGCGGCCGGGATTCAATCCGATCGAGTTTACCAAGGACGACCTGTCGCGCTTCCCGTTTGTTTACCTTTCCGGCGTCGAACGGCTGGCGATTCGCGACGATGAGGCGGCGGTGCTGCGCAATTACTTGCTGAGCGGCGGCTTTGTTCTGGTCGACAATTTCTGGGGCGACGCGGCGTGGCGGAATTTCTCCAACGAGCTGCGCCGGATTTTTCCCCATCTGGAGCCGGTCGAGCTGGGGATCAATCATCCGATCTTTCACAGCGTCTACGACTTCAAGGCCAAGCCCCAGATTCCGTCGGCCGGGGTGTTCGAGAACTTTGGCATTTTCTACGATCCCAACCCGGACTACGACGAGATGGGGCACGAACCGCATTATTTTGCGCTCTACGACGAGAAGGGCCGGATGATGATGCTGATGTGCCACAACAACCATTTCGGTGACGGATGGGAGCATGAGAACGACGATCCGAATTACTTCCACGTGATCGCGGAAGGGATGGCATACCCGATGTTCATCAATACCCTGGTGTATGCGATGACCCATTGACCGCCGCGGGCGGCGCCGCGTAGAGCCGCGCGAGCTGGAGCAGCAGCGGTTCCAGCTGGGCATAATAGTCCGGGGCGGGAAGTTTCGCTTTCGCATCGCGCAACCGGGCAACGAGCAATTCGAGGCGGTCGCGTTCTGCCCGCTGGGCGGGCGTCAGCTGCTGGGCGGACGCGCTCGGGATCAGGACGAATTGCTGCGCCAGCAGGCCGTCCGCCGGAGCTCCGTCCTGCGCCCGCTTGACGGCATGCACGCCCTGAAACCAGTCGGGCGGCGTGCCCAAGCCGTCCCCATTGTCGTCGATCAGCGGGTGTTCGGTCGCCAACTGGCCTGCGGTCTTGTAAAACTCCGCCAACTTGGCCGAGGCGCTGAGGAACGCCTCGAGCAGCGAAACCTCCCCGTCCCGGTCCAGATCGCTCTGTGGGTCGGTGAGCGCCGCGGCCAGATAGGTGCCGAACCGCGCGTAATTCAGCTCTTCGCCGCTGCGCGTGGCCGTGATGATCACGCGGTCGGGACCGGACAATTTGCTCAAAAACGGCGCGCTGGCCGAAGACGTGTCGATGACGGCCAGCGGCCGGCGGAACGGCTGCAGCCAGAGCGCCAGTTCGCTGGCGGTGAAGTCCGGTCCGCGCAGATTGAATTTCGCTTCCTGGCCGTCGAACGTGCCATGGCCGATCAGCACGAGCCAGAACTTGCCCCCGCTGGTTTTGGGTGCGGCCTCCAAGGTCCGTTGCAAGCGGTCCCGATCGGCCAGCTGACCCGGCGCGGATTCGCCGATCACCACGCAGGGCGTTGACGTGGCGGCGCAGGCTTTCTCCCAGCGGCCGGCTTCCTCGGCAAACACACTAGCGTACTGCTCGTCGCCCGACACTCCGACCACCACCACCACTTGGTCGGCGCGAGCCGAGACGAGCGCAGCGGAGGCTAGCACTCCCCAAATCCAAGCCCGGGCGCCAAGCGCCCTCCAAGCTTCGGTGCCAGGCGATTTCCGAGCGCCAGGGTGGAGCGCGATCTCCGAGCGCGCTTTCATGGCAGGCCTTTCCAGCGGCGCAGCCCCCACTCAGCCAGCAGGCAGAGGAGGGCGAAGCCGAACATTTCAGGAGTATGCCACAAAGGATAGGACCACGACTCCATGACGGGAGCTTTGGCTTGGGGCAATTGACGGGCAAAGTCATTCAGCTCGCTGGCGGTGAGGATCCGCCCGCCGGTCCGCTGCGCCAGGTCAGCCAGCAAGGCGCGGTTGGGCGTCAGCGACCGAAACTCCTCCGCGGCCATGTCCGAGCTCCAGCCGGCGGCGGCCCGCCCGACTTCCGCGCCCACCGCATTGGTCACCACCGCGGTCGCATGGTAGCCGCCCGTCAGCCGCGGCACGTAGGTCGCCTCATATAGCCCGGCCTCGGTCAGCGCCGGGCTGGCCAGAATCCGCACCGGCTTGGTTTCGGCGCTGACCGGAGCGTCGAAGAGCACTGGCGCAACCTCGATCGCCACCGACGCTTCATCCAGCGGCTGAAACTTGGCGTCGCGGGCCCGCACCTGCAGTTTGACCGCGTGGTTGGGGTCGCTCTCCACCGGCTCGACGGTCAATTCCACCCGCTTGGGGACATCGGCGGTCAGCCAGCGGAGCATTTGCCGCCAGGACTTATCCAGGTCCTGGTGCGCGCCCTCGTCGCTCAATCCCCACCGCCACAAGTCTCCCACCGTCAGGGCGGCGGCCCGTCCCCGGCCGAAACGCTGGATGGCGATCGCCGGAACTTCACCACCCGCAGGATCGTGGAGCGCCGCAATCACACTGGCACCGGGTTTGGCCCCGCGCACCCAATTGACGACCTGAAAGCCGGTCATGGCATCGCGGCGGGCACGCTCTGCCGGCTCGGTGTCCCGCAGCCGCGCCCACGGCTGCAGCAGGCCCTCGCGAGTCAACTGATAGCGCCAGCCTCCTTCGGGCGGACGGGGAGAGCCGGTGGCGCCGTCGAGGTAGACTGGAAGCATGTCGCCGATCGGCGTCCGCAGATACCCGCCCTCCCGGAAGGATTGCATTCCGCCCATCATCAGGAAGCCGCCGCCGCGCTCGGACACGAATTTTTGCAGCAACATCGACTGGACCGGGGAGAAGAAGGCCGACTCCACGTCGTCGACGATGACCGCATCATAACCGTAGAGATCTTCGGGCACGGCGGGAAAGCCGCTGCGCAGCTCCAACGCGTCCCGGGTGTTCAGCCGGACCAGCACGGGCTGATCGTAGCGCTGGACTTCCTCCGGCGCTTGGTCGCTGAAGCCGCGGTACAGCGGGTTGCTGGATTCCCCGACCCGCCCGCGGTAGTCGAATTTCGGTTCGCTGCGCGCGACGCGGATCAGGCCCACCACCTCCAGCTCCTTGTCCTCCTGGGCCGCTCGGTTCATGAACTTGTATTCCCAGCCGGGATGGCCGCCCACATACAGAATGCGGTACGGGCCGCCGCCCCGATTGACGACCAACACCCGCGAATTGTTGGCCATCGTCGCCTCCTCGGATGCGGGCGGCTGCCCCGGCGGGGCGGCTGGGCCGGCGCCTGGGGCGGGCGCTCCGACCGCCCCCACCGCGACCCGATAAAACAGCAGTCCTCCCCGCGACGGCTTGAGCTGAAAGCGAAACGCGAGCTGATCGGCCTCGGCGCCCGCCGTCATGGTCTGCTCCTGCACCACTTTGCCGCTTTCATCCGTCAAGGTCGCCCGAATCGACCGCCCGCTGAACCCGGCGGCGGTCGCATCCGCCTGCACGGCCACCGGCGCATCCTCAAAGGCGGACTGCGTGGCCGTCGCGGCACCGAGAGCGATATCCCGGACCGGGTCAGGGCTCCCGAGCACGACCGGATAAATCGGCGGCGAATGCGCCAGGTCGGCTGGCAGGCTCGTCAGGTCGGTGGCGTTGCCGTCCGTCAGCAGCAGGATGCCAGCCAGGGGCCGGCCTTGAAATCGATCGGAGAGGGAGCGCAAGGCGCCGCCCAGCGCGGTGGCCCGCCCATCGAAGCTCAGCTCATGAAAATCCGTCGTGGCCTGCAGCCGGGTGTCGAAGACGTAGCGCCGCAACTCGAAGGTGCTTTGCAGCGTGTTCAGCCAGTCGGTATGCGCCGGGTCGAGCAACTGGCGCAGTTCTTCCCCCCGGGTGCGCGGCGAGCCCGCATCCTTGATCTGGAGGCTCTGGCTGTTGTCGGCCAGAACCGCGAACAAATTGGCGCCCGGCCGTGCGCGCTCCCCAAACCAGAGCGGTTCGAGCAGACAGAGCGCCAAGGCGGCGAGCCCCGCGGCCTTCAGCGCCAAACAGGCCCAGCGGAGCGGTCCGGGCGGCGCGGCTCGGTAGCTCCAAAACAGAATCAGGGCGCCCAGGAGCAGCAGGCCTCCAGCCGGCGTCAGCCAGTTCCAACCGGAAAATGTGAGCACCGCCAGCGCGAGGCCTGTCATTGATCCTTTCCCAGCGATTCGTAATACCGGCGGACCGACTCCGCATAGCGGTTGGGGACGGGATCGCGGTCGATCGGCACCAAGGAATCTTTGGACCCGCGGCGGGCCAGCTCGTCGGCGATCTGATTGCGCACGTCCAGGAGGGGCTTGATGATGCGCAGGTCGAGTTCCGCCCATTCGGGCCGTTTGCCGCTGCGCGCGTAGTCCTGGCGGAGCAACCGGGCATGTTCGCGGGCCGCGGCGACCGCGTTCCGCAGGTCCGGAGCATCCACAATTTCCTCGACGGTGCGCAGCCGGTCCGACCATTGACCGTAGCCTTCGCCTGTGATCGGCCCGACCAAGCCGCGGGAGGTGCGTCCGCCCGCCAATTGCGGTGCCTGTCCCCGCTGGGACCCGTCGGGTGAACCCTCGTCTCCATCGCCAGGCTTGCGGTCCTCCGCGTCCGAGCCGGCGCCAGGGCTCGGCGACTGTTGCGCGAGGTCCGGGCTCGCTGGCTCATCCCCGGCTTTGCCGGCCGGGCTCGACCCCTTGCCGGTCTGGTCCCCGCGCTGCGACTCCTCCCGCAGCTGGCGGGTGACCGTGTCCAGTTCGGACTGCGCCAGTTTCAGCGCCGCGGTGTCGTCGCCGACGATGCTCTCTGCCGCCTGCTCCACTCCAGTTTTGAAATGATTGATCTCGTCCTGGGTCCGCTGCTCGGCTTCGCCCGCTTGGGGCAGATAGCCCTTCTGCAGCAGCCCGGAAGTCAGATCGAGCGATTTGGTGCCCGCGGCGGCCTTCTCGTCGGTCAGCCGGTCGTTCAGGCTGCGGGTGAGCAATCCGCTGGTGAGGAGCGATTGCTGGAATTCCTTGGCGGTGCCGGAGTCCTCCTGGGCCAGTTTTCGGACGCTATCGTAAAGCTTTTCCGAGAGGAGCGGCTCGGAGCTCTCGGCTTGCTGGGAGACCTGCTTGGCGCGATTGACCAGGTCCGTGAGGCGGCGCTTCTGCTCCACCAGATCCTGGGGTGGGCCTTGCCCGGCGTCGTCGTCGCTCAGGCGTTTCGGAGCCGCGCTCCCCGCCGGATGGGCAGCCAGCTTCTGACCGATCTCCTCCTCTTTTTGGGCCAGCTCCCGGGCCGCGGCGCGCATGCCTTTGAGTTCGTCCGAAAATTGATTCGAGTTCTGTTTATGGAGCTGGTCCCGCATGGTCTGAAACTGCCGCTGGGCCCGGGTGCCCGACGCCAGCGCTTCCGAGACCTGGCCTTGCGCCGCCGCATCTGCCGCCGTCTGCACTTCGCCGCGGGTCTGGTCCAACTGGCGCCGCTGCTCGCTCATCTCCGCCTGATTCTGCTGCTGATCCATCCGCTGCCGCAATTCGTCGGTGTCGGCCACCAACTGCTGCTGCTCTTCCTGCAAGCGCTTGAGCTTGCGCCGCAGATCCTCGCGTTCGCCTTCGGTTTTCGCCTCCTGCAAGGCGGTCTGCATCTCCTTCAGCCGGTCGTTGACCTCCTGCTGACGGCGGGCCAGCTCCTGCAACCGGTTCATCACCTGGAGCTGCTCGGTGCGCGCGGCATTCTGCCCCGGCGCCGCCTGTTTCTCGGTCTCGTACCGATTCTTTTCCTGAGTCAGATCCAGCTGCGCCAGCTGGCGCTGGCTGGCTCCGCCCTGACCGCCCCGGCTCCGCCCGCGGGAGACCGAGGTGGTGTGCGGCGAGAGCCGCAGCAAGGATTGGTAGGCGGCTTCCTCGGCTTGGAGGGCGACGCTTAATGTCCCGGGCTTATGGCTCGCGGCCGCCAACTGTCCGGCCGCCGTCTTCATCTCGGACGTCACCGCGCTCCAGAGCTCCTGGGCGCGCGGATCCTCGGCCGCCGTCTGCTGCTTCGTGGCTTGGCCGAGCGCGTCGGTTTGCGCCGCTTGGACGACCTTGGCGTCGGCGGGAAAGTTTTCGGCGGCCGCGCTGCGCTGCAACTTCCAGGTGGCGCTCATGATCTGCTTTTCCAGTTGCGCCAGCTCCTGTCCGGGCCCGCCGCCGCCCGCGGCGCCGTCGGGCGATTCCATCGCCTGGCTCTCCCGAAAGCTCTCGTCGAACCGCCGGATCTCCGCGAAATACAGGTCGCCGGCCGTTCGGCGCGGCTGGTCGTCCGGCCCGGTGTCGTCCGCCCACAGGTACCAGGACATCAGCTGGTCGGGCTGGACGCCGAGCTCCTCCAGCCGGAGGGTGTAGTTGAAGGACCGCTTTTCGAGCGGCGGGACGGCTTGGCCCAAAGGAACGTACTTCGTTTCCCCGCCGACCAGCGTGTAAGCGAGCCCATAGCCGGAAAGGCCAAACTCGCCCAGCACGTTGCCGGCAAAGCTCAGTTCTTCGACCGCCGAGGGCCGCTGGTCGCCGCGGGGCGAACTCACATGCAGTTCGGGCAGCCGGTTGGGCAGCACCTCGATCACGATGGGAGTCGCCAGCGGATTGGTCCGACCCTCGCGATCGACCAACTGCAGATCGTAGGTTTGGCTCGAGCCCAGCCGCATCGGCGGCAGGACAGCCACCGCTTTGCCCTCGGCGACCTGCAGCGGCAACGCCGTCTTCGCCTGGTCGTGCGCTACCAGCATCGCCGACGCCACCGGCTTATTGAGGCGCAGATCCAGCTCCAATTGAGTGCCTTCGACCGCGGTGACGCGGCGCGTGTTCTCGATCCGCCGCGGCGGCAGCTTGGTGTAAGTCGGGTAAGTCAGTTGAGCGTCGGCCTGCTCCAACCGGGGATGTTCAAACACCGTGACTTGGTAGTCCCGAGTCGACTGCGAACCGTATTGCAGCCGGTAAGTCAGACTCTGTTGGACCTCCGGCACGCTCGTGCCGAAGACCGGATCGGCCAGACTCTTCACCAGTGCGATTTGGCGCGGCACTTCGCCCGAAGTACGCACCACCAGATTGACGCCGGCGGGCAGCGTTCCGCCAAACTTGGCGAGCACGACCAGGCTCTCTCCCCGCTCGAGGCTGGTATCGCCGGGTGTGACGACGAGGTCGGCCGGCGTTCCCCAAGTCGAACGGTCGCTGCGGGCGAGATAATTGACCGCGGCCAAAATCGCGATCATGGCCGCCAGGCCGGCCCAGTGCAGCACCTGGAAGACGCCGAGCCGCCACCGGGGCGTGATCTCCCGCCAGTCTTGCTGCCGGCTGAGCACGACCGCTTCTTCGATGACCCGGTGCTGCAGAAAAGTGGGTCCGCCGCCGGGCGGCGGCACTTGCTGCACCGCGGTGAGCAGCAGGCCCTTCAACTCCGGATACCGATGTTCGATTCTTTCCGCGAGCCGGCGGTCATCGCTGGGCTGGTACGCCCAGTGCACCACAATAAAGCTGGCGGCGCCGGCGGCGAGGGCGGACAGCAGGGGCAGGGTGAGGAGCGAGGCCCAGCCGGTCTGCCGTCCGATCACGAGGACCGCGGCGCCCGCCAACGCGGCGCCCGCCCAGCACACGGTCAATCGCGCCGTCAGCGTTTCGAGACGGCCGCGCCGGGCGGCACGGCGGAGGCGGGACTGGAGGACGGGGTCCATCAGGAGCTGATCCCTCCCATCGAGGCGGCGGGGGCGACGCGGCGCGCCGTCCAGCCCGCGAGAGCGGATTCCAGCAGCAGGACCAGGAAGGTGGCACCCAGGATCCACCGCCACCATTTTTGCCGGCCTTCGGCGTCAGCGGCCAGGAGCCGCGCCGCTTGCTCCTTGACCTGCGCCGGATCGGGAGCCCGTTTGATGCCGGGGGCCCCGTAGCGCTCAAGTTCGTCTGCGACCCGGGGTTCGGTGCGGCTTTCCGAGGCCGCCAGGTTGACCGCAAAAGCGGCGCCGGCTTTCGTGGCATAGAGCCCCGGCGACGAGGAGTCGGCTCCGAAGCCCGCCGGCAGCGCATCGCCCACCGTGAACTGGGTGGTCGCGTCGGTTTTCCCGCCGGCCAGATCGAGCAGCGCGGCCACCATCGGGACAAATTTGGAGGAGATCGCCAGCTGGCTGTCGCTCGGATTCCAGCCGGTCAAAAAGACGATGAGCCGGCCTTGTCCCACGGGAATGTCGACCACCGCCGGATCCCCCCGATCGAAGCGCGCCACCGCCCGTGCCCCCGCGATGCCGCGGAGCTGAAGCCGGCGATACTTCCAGATGTGGATCTTGGTGAAATCGCTGTAGTGCGGGTCGGCGAAGGGCGAAAACAGGGGATGGTGAAAGTCGATTTCACCCAGCATCGCGTAATCGGCGGGGACCGCGTCCGTCAGGCCGACGGTCGGAACCGCCAGCAGGCGGGCCAGCGTGACGGCGGCCGCGGCGCTGGGCGGCGCCAGGACCATCAGCTTGCCGCGCAGCAGCTCCGCCCGCAGCGCGTCCGCGGCCGCCGCGCTGAGCGCGCCGGTGGCGAAATAAAGTTTCGCCGCCGCCAGATCGGCCGGCGGCGCCGGCTGGTCCGGGGACGCGGCTGACAGCGTCACCGCCAAATGCGGGTTCTGCGGCAAAGCCCGCTCGAGAAAATACCGTGGCCCGCGCACGTCGCCGGCCTGGTCCGCCCCCCAGTAGAGCACCGTCCAGTGCTGTTTCTGCGGCACCGCCACGTAAAGCGTATTGTCGAACGATTCCTGGTCGCCGGTCAGGACAATCTTGCCGGTGCCGCCGCCGGGAGGGACCGGGAGCGCGACGACGCGGCTCTGACCGGGCGGCACATAGATATCCGTCGGCGCGGGTCGATTCCCCGAGCCGTTCGCCAGCGCCCATCCGACTTGGAATTGCTCGCGGGTGGAATCCGCCGCATTGCTGACCCGCACGCGGACCGATGGGCTCGCCTGCTGATCGGCATCGGGCGACTCCGCGATCAGCTGAATTCCCGCGTTCGTCGGATGGTTCGCCTTAACTGGTTCCAACGCCAGTTCGACCATCTTGGGCCAGTCATAAGCGGGCAATCCCCCCAGCTGAGCGCCGGCCTTCAGATCGCTGATCAGATAGATTTGCCGCGGACCCGACGAAGCTCGGTCCGCCGCGCCGTCGGTGAGCAGTTCGGCGGCGCTGATCAGCGCGTCGCCCAAGTGAGCCTCCTCCCAACCGGGGGCGGCGGCCGCCACCCGGCGCAGTGCCAGATCCGTCCGGGCGCTCACCGGAGCAGCCTCCCACGCTTCGAAACTCAGGAGTGGAGTCAGCCGGCGACCGAAGGTTAGGATCGCGGCTTGGTCGGCCGGGCCGACGGTGCGAAGAATCGAGGCGACGCGGTCCTGAGCCTGCGGCCACAGGCCGGTGCGCCGCATGCTGGCGCTGACGTCGAGCAAGATCACGACCCGCCGGCCGGCGGCGGCGGCCGCGGGCGGGGCCGAGGCTTGGCGCCAAAAGGGCCGGGCGAATCCCAACGCCAGCAGGCCCAGCGCCAGGCAGCGCAAGATGAGCAGCAGCAGATGCTCGAACTGGCTTCGCTCCGTCAGCCGCGGCGGGCTGGGCGAGAGGAACATCAGGGAGCTGAACAGGGCCCGATGCCGCGTCGTCCGCCGAATCAAATGGAACAGCACGGGGCCGGCCACGGCGAGCGCCCCAAGCAGGAAGAGCGGCGAGAGAAAGTTCATGCGCGGCGCCGCTCCTGCAAAAATTCGAATAACGCCAGTTCCAACGGGTCTGCCGTCGACAGCCGGTGATAGCCGATGCCGTGCTGCTGGCAGGCCGAGCGCACGGCCTCGCAGTGCGCGGTGATGCGGGCCTGATAGCCGTTGCGGCTCGTGGCCGGATCGAGGTAGACCCGCTGACCGGTTTCCATGTCTTCGTAGAGGGCGGCGTCGCCCAATTCGAGCGTCAGTTCCCGCGGGTCGAGCACTTGAAACACGGTGACTTCCTGGCCGCTGGCGGTCAGGGTGGCCAACCCGGTTTCGAGCCGTTCCAGCGGCGCCAGAAAGTCGGAGATATAGATCACCAAACCCCGCTTGCGCACGAGCGCGGCGAACCGGCTCAAGGGTTCGACCAGATGGGTCGCGTGGCCGCCGGCCGGCTTTTCCAACGCGAGCATCAGATGACGGAGGTGGCCGGGGCGGTGCCGGGCCGGCAAGTACTCGCGCATTTGGTCATCGAAGGCGAGCAAGCCGACCGCGTCGCCCTGCGAATGCAGGAAATGGGCGACGGTGGCGGCCAGGGTCGCAGCGTACTGGCCCTTCGAGTAGCCGGTCGAGCCGTAGTTCATCGAGCGGCTGCGGTCGAACAGCAGATGACACCGCAGGTTGGTCTCGTCCTCGAACTTTTTGATGAAGGACCGGTCGCTGCGGGCGTAGACTTTCCAGTCCAGGTACCGGGGGTCGTCGCCCGGAGAATATTGCCGGTATTCGGTGAACTCCGCCGAAAAACCGTGATAGGGGCTGCGGTGCAGCCCGGTCCAGAACCCTTCCACCACGGTGCGGGCCCGCAGCTCCAGGTTGCGCAGCGTCATGAGCGCCTTGGGATCGATCAAGGCGGAACGAAGCGGCGAACTGGAGCCGGCGGAGGTCACGCAACAACCGGAGATTTTTCGGCCTCGAGCAGGCGGCGAATGATTTCCGCGACCGTGATGCCTTCCGCTTCGGCGCGGTAATTGACCAGGATGCGGTGGCGCAGGGCCGGGTAGGCGAGGGCTTGGATGTCTTCGACCGTGACATGAGCGCGGCCCCGCATCAAAGCCCGGGCCTTGGCGCCTAAAATCAGCACTTGGGCCGCGCGCGTGCCGGCGCCCCAATTCACCCAGTCTTTTACGAAGGCGGCCGCGCTGCTGGCCTGGGGCCGGGAGGCGGCTGCGAGCCGCACCGCGTAACGGACGATCTCCTCGGCAACCGGGACGGACCGAACCAGGGCGTGAAACCGGATCACATCCGCACCGGAGAAAAGCGGCTTGATCGTGGCCGGGCTGCTGCCCGTCGTTTGGGTCACGACCCGCACTTCCTCGTCCTCCGGTAAATAATCCATCACGACATTGAACATGAACCGGTCGAGTTGGGCTTCCGGCAGAGGGTAGGTGCCTTCCATTTCGATCGGGTTTTGGGTGGCGAGGACAAAGAAGGGCTCCGCGAGGACATGGCGGACACCGGCCGCCGTCACCTGGTGCTCTTGCATCGCCTCCAGCAGCGCGGCCTGGGTTTTGGGCGGCGTGCGATTGATTTCATCCGCCAGCACCAGATTAGCAAACAGCGGACCCGGAACGAACTGCAGATTACGCTGGCCTTCCGACTCGCGCAGGATCTCGGTCCCGGTGATATCCGCCGGCATCAAATCGGGGGTGAACTGGATCCGCTGAAACTTGAGGTGAAAGACTTGGGCGATCGACTTGACCAGCAGGGTCTTGGCGAGCCCGGGCGCCCCGGTGATCAAGCAATGGCCGCCGGCCAGCAAGGCGATGAGGATTTGCTCGATCACTGCGCCTTGACCCACAATTACCTTGGCCAGCTCAGCCTCGATCTGGGCGCGTCCGGCCAGGAGCCGCTCCGAGGCCGCGCGGTCCGCGGCAAAGGCATCCAGGGCGGGCGACGAACTGAA
>Ga0302314_10016308_pt1 | contig 12563 bp, 9 predicted proteins | sample III_Palsa_N2_3_FD_200533 | JGI IMG/M metagenome (GOLD analysis project Ga0302314, IMG submission 200533) | Peat permafrost microbial communities from Stordalen Mire near Abisko, Sweden - III_Palsa_N2_3 | ecosystem: Environmental > Terrestrial > Soil > Palsa > Peat permafrost | place: Sweden...
AGATGGACCAGATCCTGCCCTTCCGTCCGATTCCGACGGCCACCCCGATGCCGTTGCCGCGTCGGCTGGATACGGGGCCGGCAAGCTATACTTGGAATGGCGCCACCAAGCCGGTTGAGGTGTTCCTGCGGGAAAATCGGGTCGTCGCCTTCATTGTCGTGCGCAAAGGTGTGGTGGTGCGCGAGTGGTACGGGCTAGGGGCAGGACCGCAGGATCGCTTCACCTCGTGGTCCATGGCGAAGAGTGTCCTATCTACTCTAGTGGGGATCGCACTTGCGGAGGGGCGCATCAGTTCGATTGATGATCCCGTCAAGAAATATGCGCCGCAATTTGCCGATACGGCGTATGCGGATGTCCCGCTGCGTGACCTGCTGACGATGTCCTCCGGCATTGCTTGGAATGACGACACCAAAGACCCCAATTCGGACACGAGCAAGCTCCTTCGCGCGGTCTATTTCCAGGGCGATCGGGCAGGCGCTTTTGTTGGGCGTTCGCCCCGCAGGGCGCCAGCGGGCACGGTGTTCAACTATGGCTCGGCCGATCCCCAGGTGCTTGCCGCCGTTCTGAGCAACGCCACCGGCAGCGCTCTCTCTGACTACCTCTCGCAGAAGATTTGGCGTCCGCTCGGCGCGAGCGCGGAGGGCTATTGGAACCTCGACCGTGATGGCGGCGCCGAGCTGGGCGCCTGCTGCATAAGCGCGCGGCTTGACGACTACGCCAGGTTCGGAGCCATGCTGGCCAATGGTGGCGCGTGGCGGGACAGGCAGGTCGTACCATCCGAATGGATTGCGGCCGCCTCGCGCCCGGGCCGGCCGGGGCTTGAGCCTGGCAAGCTCGCCGGCGAGAACGGCTACGGCTATCTGTGGTGGATCCCGCCGAGTTCACAGGAGGAATTTTTCGCCGACGGATTGTTCGGCCAGGTCCTATGGATCGATCAAAAGCACAAGACGGCTGTAGTCATGCTTGCCGACGACGTTGCGTCCGATGCGCACCTTGCTGAGGAGATTGCGCTGATGCGCGCGCTCACGAACGACGCTCACCACTAGTCAGTCGATCGACGATGCATCAATGTCAAGTTGGCGCAAGCTCACCGCCGTCGCCGTGGCGTCAGCCGAAACCGCAAGCCTTCAAGGCCCGGAATTGGAGGCGGGTCGAACTGCGTGAAATCAACGCTCCCCGTCTGCTTGGCTCCGAGGCTGTGCGAAACTGCGGATCGCGCGCCACCCGGTGGTGTAACTGCGCGCCCGGTGCAAAACCGTAATGTGTGCTCAGAGCATAGGGACATGCGCTACATCCAGAGAGTTCTTCGAGCCGCAATTCACGCTCAGGGCCAGGATCGAGGGGAGAATCCATGCGAGTGGCAGGTTTGAAATCGCTGTCGGCGGCCCTTGCCCTTGGGCTGCTGGCGGGCTCCGCGCCCGCTGTGACGTCGGCGCGGGAGCCGCCCCCAACGGCCCGCGGATCAGACGCCGCGCAAAGCCAGCCGGGCGGGGAAAGCCAGACCGACGCCGTACCCGATCAAGACAGCATGACAACGCCCGCTGAACCGCGGATCGACGAGCCGTTCGGTCATGCTTGGCTGGGCGCCGCGGACGCCGACGTAACCCTCGTCGTATTCGCTGACTATGCGTGCCCGGCCTGCCGCGAAGCCCAGCCGGTGATCGACCAACTCCTGGCGCAAGACAGCAAGCTCAAGGTCGTCTACCGCCTCATAGACAACGACCAGGGCGGCCGGACGGCGGCGCTGACAAGCTTGGCGGTCGCCAAGAACAGCGCGGACTGGGATAAATTCCACCGCGCGCTAGACGCCGCCGGCGACCTGAGTTCGAAGACGATCGCCGAAGCACTCGCCGCGAGCGGGGTTCAGCAGGCCAGCCTGCCCACCTTCAAAGATGAGGATTCAGAGACCCTCGACTTGGTGGAAGAGCTGTCCCGCAACGACAATCTGATCAACCAGCGCAAAGGGACCGGGATACCCGTTTGGCTCATCGGTGATGGTTCAGCACAGGACGGATTTGACCTGCCGCGCATTCAGGCAGCGATCGCCAAGGCGCGGGCGGACAAGAGTCCTTAATTAATAGCAACGGCGGTTGAGGCTGGCTCCCGGCTCCGTCATCCTGAGCCGGCGCGAAGCGACGTGTCGAATGACGCTAGGTCGGCGCCACATCTGCGTCCTTCGACCGCGCCTAAGCGGGCGCGGCTCAGGATGACGAGCTGGGGGAAGGCCCAAGGGCCAAGCTCAAAGGCCGTTGGTATAAGGTCTTATGGCGCCACGGCTACCCTGCACCCTCCCCGCCAACAGCGGGGCGGGGATTCAAAGTGGCGCCCGGCAGCCGGGCCAGGTCGCTCTCGTCCTTTAGAGCCACTCCCGTCAGCCGCAGCCGCAATGCCTCGCCGATCAGCCAGGCCAGCTTGAACGCGGCCTCGTCATAGCTCAACCCTTCGGCGCGGATGTTGGAGATGCAATTGCGCTCGGCGTCCGCGCGACCGGGTTGGGGATCGAAGGTCAGATAGACGCCCAGGCTGTCCGGCGACGACAGGCCGGGCCGTTCGCCGATCAGCACGGCGACCGCGCTGGCGCCCAGGATCTGGCCGATTTCATCACCCAGGGCGACCCGCGCCTGGGTCGCGATCACGATCGGCGCCACGCGCCAGCCGCCGCGTTCGATAAAGGGGATCATCGCGTCCAGAAGATTTGAGGCGTGAGCCTGGACCGCAGCGGCGGAAAGTCCGTCTGCGACGACGAAGGCCAGGTCACAGACCGGTTTTTGGCCGGCGGTTAACACCATGCGGCTCTCGGGCGCGAGCGTTCGGCCTAGGTCCGGCCGGCTGAGAAAAGTGGCGCGATCCGGCGCCGCGCTCCAGGCGACGCGGGTCTCGAAGACGCCCGAGTCCTGGATGTCGGCCTCGGCCATCTCGACATCCAGGGCGGCGTGCACCGCGTCGCGGGCCCGAGCGTGCGCCAGCGAGAAGGCCAGCAGGGCCCGGGTCGGCAGGCCGTTCCCGGCGCGGCCCAGCGCGATCCGCGCCGGCGTCAGCTCGCCCAGCTTCAGCCAGGGGTCTGGACCGAACAGCTCGCTCACGCGGGCGATCCCATGGCCGCGAGCAAGGGGTGCGCGGCGGTGCGCGGCAAAAGCCGGCCATCGCCGCCGGTGACCCCGATCCGTCTCAGCCAGGCCTCGAATTCGGACGCCCGCTTTAGGCCCAGCACCTCGCGCACATAGAGCGCGTCGTGGAACGAGGTGGACTGATAGTTGAGCATAATATCGTCCGCCCCCGGAACGCCCATGACGAAGGTCACGCCCGCCGTCCCCAGCAGGGTCAGCAGATTGTCCATGTCGTCCTGATCGGCCTCGGCATGGTTGGTGTAACAGACGTCGCAGCCCATCGGCAGGCCCATCAGCTTGCCGCAGAAATGGTCCTCCAGCCCGGCGCGGATGATCTGCTTGCCGTCGTAGAGGTATTCCGGGCCGATGAAGCCGACCACGGTATTGACCAGCAGCGGAGAGAAGGCGCGCGCCACCGCATAGGCGCGGGCCTCCACGGTTTGCTGATCCAGGCCGTGGTGCGCGCCGGCGGACAGGGCCGAGCCCTGGCCGGTCTCGAAATACATCACATTGTCGCCGACGGTTCCGCGCTTCAGCGACAGCGCCGCCTCGCGCGCCTGCGCCAACATCGCCAAGGTCACGCCGAACGCGGCGTTGGCGCCTTGCGTCCCCGCCACCGACTGGAACACCAGATCGACCGGCGCGCCGCGTTCGATCAGCTCGATCGCCGTGGTCACGTGGGTCAAGACGCAGCCCTGGGTCGGGATCTCGAAGCGCGCGATCAGCCCGTCCAGCAGGCGTAGCAGATCGCCGATCACCGCCAGACTGTCGGATGCCGGATTGATCCCGATCACCGCGTCGCCGGCGCCATAGAGCAGGCCGTCGAGGATCGAGGCGGTGATTCCGGCCGCATCGTCGGTGGGATGATTGGGCTGCAGCCGCGTGGCCAGGGTTCCTGGCAGACCGATCGTGTCGCGAAAAGCGGTCGCCACGCGGCATTTACGGGCTACCGCGATCAGATCCTGATTTCGCATCAGCTTGCAGACCGCCGCGGCCATTTCCGGCGTGACGCCTGGCGCGAGCGCCGCGAGGCTCTCGGACGTCGAACGCTCCGACAACAGATGATCGCGAAATTCGCCAACGGTCAGGCTGGCGACCGGCGCGAAGGCGGCGGCGTCATGGCTGTCGATGATCAGCCGGGTGACCTCGTCGCTCTCGTACGGGACCAGCGCCTGATCGAGGAAGGTCCGCAGCGGCAGGTCGGCCAGGCGCATGCGCGCGGCCACCATTTCCTCCCCGCTACTCGCCGCCAGGCCCGCCAGCTGGTCGCCCGAGCGGACCGGGGACGCCTTGGCCAACAGGGTCCGCAGGTCGTCGAACACCCAGGTCTGGCGGCCAATGGTCTGGCGATAGGTCATGAGGGGAGACTGCCTGGGAACCCTCGTCCCATGCAATGGCTACGGCCCTCTCCCGCCAAGAGCGGGCGACGTTGCTAGCTATGCGCCGCCGGCGCTCAGGTACTTGTCGAACCAGGCGACGATGCGGCGTTGCAGGTCCTGGGCGTGTTCGGGTTTGCGGATGCCGTGGCCCTCGCCGGGATAGATCACCAGGCTGGTGGTCGCGCCCACCGCGCGCAGGCCGTGCCAGAATTCCAGCGACTGCGGGGCCGGCACCTCGACGTCCCGCTCGCCCACATAGACGAAGGTCGGGGTCCTGGCGTTCTTGATGAAGTTGATCGGCGACTGGGCGTTATAGATCGCAGGGTCGTCATAGACCGAGCCGCCGAAGAAAGGGATCATCCACTCGTCGATGCCGTTCTGGCCATAATAGCTGATCCAGTTGGCGATGCCGGCGCCCGCCACCGCGGCATGGAACCGTTGGGTCTGGGTGACGCCCCACATGGTCATGAACCCGCCGTAGCTGTGGCCATAGAGACCCAGCCGCTTGTCGTCGATCGGCGCGATCTTCTCGACCGCGTCCACCCCGGCCAGGATGTCGCGCAGATCTCCCCCGCCGAAGTCGCGCACATTGGCGCGAGTGAAGGCCTCGCCCTGGCCGTAGCTGCCGCGCGGGTTGGGCTGAAAGACGAAATTGCCGTGCGCCACCAGGCCGCTGATGGTTCCGTGCGAGACAAAGCGGGGCTCCGCCGCGGAACTGGGCCCGCCATGCACCTCGACGATCATCGGATAGGTCTGGCCGGGCTTCAGTTGCAGCGGCGACAGCAGCCAGCCTTGGACGTCGCGGCCCTCGCTTTTCCAGGTCACGCTGCGCGCGGCCACCTGGGGCGCCAGGGCGTCGTTGTCGTGGCTGATCGGCTTCAGCGCCGCGATCCTGCCCAGTTCGATCGCGGGAGGGTGAGCGAAATCCTGCACGATCGCGGCCGCGATCTTGCCATCGGCGGTGAGGGAGATCTGGCCGTTGAAATCGGTGGCGCCGATCTCCACCGGTGAGGACCACAGCGTCTTGGCCGCGCCGCTGATCGGGTCGACGGCGGCGATGATGTTCTGGTCGCCGACCAGGGCTGTGGCGATGAGGCCGCGCCCGCGCCAGGTCAGCGAGGTGAAGGTGCCCTTAAAGCCCGGCGTCCGGTCGACCAGCTCGCCGCCGGCCAGGGGCGCAATGTAGATATCCCCGCCGATCGGGCCGAAATCGCTCATCAGCCCGCCGATCACGCTGACGGTCTTTCCGTCGGGGGAGACGCGCGGATAGTTCATCTGGAATTTGGGCGCCGCCAGCACGCGCTCGGCGCCGGTCCCCGCGTCAAAGGTCTCCAGCTTGGCGATCCACCAGTTGTTGTCGCCATTGCCCTTGGCGGCGGTGGCGATGAAGCCCTTGCCGTCCGGCGTCCAGTCGTACTCGTAGACGAAGGTGTCGGCGGGCGAGACGAAGCGCAACGGGCCACCTGACGGCGTGACGATGGCGATGCGCTGCTCGTCATTGTCCTCGCCGATCTCGCCCACCTGAGGCGCGGCGGCCTGGGTCGCGCCGGTCTTCTTGTGGGCGTCGGCGGTGGCCAGCAGGGCCAGGCGCGACCCGTCCGGCGACCAGCGGGGCTCGCCGCCGACGCCCTTGAACTGGACCACGATGCGCGGCTCGCCCTTGTCGACCACATAGAGGGTGACGGCGAAGGCGTTGTCGTCGCTGGCCAGGAAGGCCAGGGCGTCGCCCGTGGGCGACCAGGCCGGCGAGGCGTAGGCGCAGGCCCCGCAGGGATCCAAGGTGCGCAGCACGGTCCCGTCGCGAGCCGAGCGGATGATCAGCGCGGCGTGCGGCCGCCTGGCCTCCTCGCCGGTCTCGGTGGATTCGACGTCGGCGATGCGGTCGCCGGCGGCGCTCAGCGCCAGGTCGTGGAACTGGCGAACCGGCGGCGCTGACGAAGCCTCGAGCGCGGCGGCGGCGAGAAGTGCGAGCATCGATGAAAATCCGAATCAGTTATGGATTTAGCGGTTACGCGACCCTCGTATGCGCCGCTAGTCTGGTTTGATTGAGACCTGTCGGCTCATTCGACTGGACGCAGTTTCAGGAACGACGAATCGCGAAACGGCGAGCCCTGGGTCATCCGCTCGTGGAATCCCGCCGCTCGCGGGCCCGCCGGGCCTGGACGCCGGTCGTAATAGGATTTATCGCCGAAGAACCGCAAGGTCAGGGTCCGCCGCCGTCCGCCCGGATGGGTCGGCGCGCCGCCGTGCAGGGCAGCCGGATGGAACAGCACCACATCGCCGGGCTCGACGGCCCAAGAGACGATGTCGAAGGCCGCGCGATCAGCCTCGATGTCGGGCAGGCGGGGGACCGCGTCAGTGTCGTGCAGGGGCGCGGTGTCATCGTTCAGATCGAAGCGGGAGCCGTTATAGAGCGCGCCCCGGTGCGAGCCGCGCACGAACTCCAGTGAGTCTTCCCTGGGAATCGCATCGAAGGTGATCCACATCACCATCAGGTGCTCGCCTGCTACGGCGAGGTACGAACTGTCCTGATGCCAGGGGGTGCGCCGGCTTTCGCCGCCCTCCTTCAAGAACACCTGTTCATACATGAACCAGACCTCGGGCGAGCCCCAGACGGCCGCGGTGATATCCGCGACATCGGTGGTCTGAAGCATATGCCGGTAGGCTTCCAAGCAGCCTGGATTGTAGAGGTCCTGATAGAACAGCGCCGCGTTGTCGTGCTGGCGAATCTTCGCGGCGCCGGGTCCCGGATGGGCCAGGCTCCAGTCGAAGGCCTTCAGGGTTTCCTCCATCGCGTAGGCGTCCAGCGCGCTTTTTAGCAATACCGCGCCGTCCCGGCGGAACGCTTCGCCAGCCGCGGCGAAATCCAGACCCATCGCAGTTCCTCCGCGTTTTTCCGCCCCGATCCGATGATCACGGCAAGCCGGGCGGGATGCAAGGAAGGCGGAAACCCGTGTAGGATTCCGACGAACCATCCGGAGTTCCCGCCATGCGACGCCCGCTGCCCGATCAGGGAACCGACTGGTCCGCGCTGAAAGCCCAGATGCTGGACTTCGCCGGCGCCGACGTGCGTTGGCGTGAGGGCAAGACCGCGGTCTATGTGTTCAACGCCGGCGCGGATGTCGAACAGGTGCAGAAGGAGGCCTACGCGCTCTTCATGTCCGAGAATGGCCTTGGGCCCGCCGCCTTTCCCAGCCTGAAGCGGATGGAAGAGGAGGTGGTCGGGTTCGGCCTTGGCCTGCTGCACGGCGACGACGAGGCCAACGGGGTGATCACCTCCGGCGGTACGGATTCGATCACCATGGCATTGAAGGCAGCGCGCGATTTCGCCCGCATCGACCGGGGCGTGAAAGGGCCGTTGAACATCGTCTTGCCGCGATCGGCCCACCCGGCCTTCGACAAGGCCTGCGCGGTGATGGAGATCGAGGTCCGCCGCACGCCGCTCAAGGACCTGCTGGCCGATCCGGCGGCGATGGGCGCGGCGGCCGATGCATCGACGGTGATGATCGTGGGTTCGGCGCCCTGTTTCCCCTACGGCCTGATCGACCCGATCGAGGCCCTGTCGGACCTGGCGGTCGCGCGGGGGCTGTGGCTGCATGTGGACGCCTGCGTCGGCGGTTATCTGGCGCCGTTCGTGCGGATGAACGGCGGGGATGTGCCGGCCTTCGATTTCGAGCTGGCCGGCGTGCATTCGATCTCGGCCGATCTGCACAAATACGGCTACGCGGCCAAAGGCGCCTCGACGGTGTTTTTCCGCGGCGCCGCATTGCGCCAGCGGCTGACCTTCGATTTCCGCGATTGGCCCGGCGGACGGATGGTCACGCCGACCCTGGCCGGCACCCGGCCCGGCGGGGCGATCGCCGCGGCCTGGGCGGTGATGAACCACCTGGGCGTTGAGGGCTACCGCGCCAAGCAGGGTCTGGTGACGCAGGCGCGCGAGACCATCGAGGCTGGCGTGAAGGCGCTGGGTTTCACCGTCCTCGGCCGGCCCCAACTGGGCCTGATCGCCTTCACCCGTGACGACATCGACTGCGCCGCGATCTGGGCCAAGCTGCGCGAACGCGGCTGGTTCACCGGCATGGTCACCGAGCCGCGCGGCCTGCAACTGATGCTGTCGCCGATCCACGCCGAGGTGGCGGAGACCTATCTGGCCGACCTGGCCTGGGCGGTGGAGGCGGTGCGCGGCGGGGACAAGGTCGAGGCGGAGCCGGCGCGGTATTCTTGAACGCGTTCACCGATGAGCGTTGGCCGCTCCCCCGTTGGGCCTGCCCAGGATGGTGAATGGACTGGATCTGGCTTGGCGCGCAAGCCTTTAGGCGTTCACGAGTCTGGCCGTCGCCCCAGCCGCGTTAGCGCCAGCATGACAAGGCCGAACAGAGTCAGCGCTGCGCCCCAGATCAGGTCGATATTGACGCCCAGCGCCTCAGTCCTCAGCCGCGCCGGATCGCCGATCAGGCCGAGACCGATCAGCAGCAGGCCGATGATCAGGAACAGAAGGCCGATCGGCAGGCGGATGTCGAAGCTCATGGGTAGTCCTCAGCGGAAATGGGCCTCGGCAGAAGGGGCCTCAGCGGAAGATGATGTTGAGCACAAGCGCGCCGGTCAGCACCACGACGCCCAGGAACAGCGGGCTGAACCACCACTTGCCAGCCTCCGCTCCGACTTTCGGCGTCAGCGAATAGACCAGGCCCGTCAGGCGCGCGGGATCGGGCGCCCGCGTCGCCAGGCTGACCGCGATGGTGACGGCAAAGCAAGCGCTCCACGACCAGATGGCGGTCCAGAAGTTCTGGGCCATTTCGCTGGGATAGATGTGCTGGACCATGATCCAGCCACCCTTGACCCCGGCGAGCGATCCATCGGGCAGGGTCAGGCCATGGTGCAGCGCGGCCGCCAGAGTGCCGCAGACCAGGCCCACGAATGCGCCGTGCCCCGTCGCGCGCTTCCAGAACATGCCCAGAAGGAAGGTGGCGAACACTGGCGCATTGACGAAGGCGAACACCAGCTGGATCAGGTCCATGATGTTGTTGAACCGGCTGGCCAGATAGGCCGCCGCCACCGATAGCGCGATCCCGCCCGCCGTGGCCAGGCGCCCGACCCGCAGATAGTGCGCATCGCTGGCCTGGCGACGGATATAGGCCTGGTAGATGTCGTAGGTCCAAACCGTGTTGAAGGCGGTGACATTGCCGGCCATCCCCGACATGAAGCTGGCCAGGAGCGCCGTCAGGCCTAGGCCCAGCATGCCGGTCGGGAAATAGCGCAGCAGAAGGTTGGGCGTGGCCAGGTCGTAGTCGAGCACCGGCTGGCCCTTGGCGTCGAGCATCGGCTTGCCCGACGCGGAATCGATCTTGAGGGGGATGATCCCCTGCTCGGCCGGCGCGTGGGCGGCGACGGCGCCGTGAGGGGCGGGCGGCGGCTTCATCGTGCTACTCGTCAGCGCGAAGGCGATCAGACCGGGCAGGATGACCAGGAAGGGGAAGAACATCTTGATCGCCGCGGCGATCAGCGGCGTGCGCCTGGCCGACAGCATGGAATCCGCGGCCATGGCCCGCTGGACGATCAGAAAGTCGGTGCACCAGTAGCCGAACGACAGGACGAACCCCAGGCCCATGACGAGGCCGAAGGCGTCGACCCCCAGCCGGTTGGTCGCCGGATGGGCCATGCCGGCCCAGACATGGGTGTAGGTCGGACCCAGCGTGGTCTTGAGCCCCTCCCACCCGCCGACCTGGCGCAGGCCCAGCCAGACCAGCGGCGCGAAGCCGGCGACGATCAGGAAAAACTGCAGGACCTCGTTATAGATCGCCCCGCGCAGGCCCCCCATATAGATATAGACCAGCACCACCAGGGCCGAGACCGCGATCGCCGCGTGGAAGATCCAGCTCTGCGGCAGGCCCAGATGCTGGAACGGCTGGTCGAACACGTGCAGCGTCTGGATCAGCTTGGCCATCGCGTACATCGAGATGCCTGAGGAGAAGATGGTCATGACGGCGAAGGTGAAGGCGTTGAACCCCCGCGTCTTCTCGTCGAACCGCATGCGCAGATATTCCGGCGCCGAGCGGGCCTTGGAGCCGTAATAGAACGGCATCATGAAGACGCCGACGAAGACCATCGCCGGTATGGCGCCGATCCAATAGAAGTGGGCGGTGGCCATGCCGTACTTGGCGCCGGACGCGCCCATGCCGATGACTTCCTGGGCGCCCAGATTGGCCGAGATGAAGGCCAGCCCGCAGACCCAGGCCGGGATCGAGCGACCGGCCAGGAAAAAGTCCGTCCCGCTCTTGGTCCGCCGCGCGGAGACCCAGCCGATACCGAGAACAAACAGCAGATAGAGGGCCAGGATCGCCCAGTCGATGGTCCCCAGCCCCACGCTCGCTTCTCCCCCGGACCGCTTCTACCGCGACGGTCTTTGATCGTCCTTAGGCGGCGAAACAGGGCAGCATTCGCGCGCTCGTTCAAGGGGCCTTCGCGCTTCCCTTTTGAACCCTCGCCCCGCGAAGAGCCTGGGATGCACAGATTTGGGTGTGGACGATGCAGCGCCACAATTCCTCCCCCATTGGGGGAGGGGGACCGCGAAGCGGTGGAGGGGCCCTTGCCGGAGAGGTCTGTACGACCGCCAGGCCCCCTCAGTCGCTTCGCGCCAGCTCCCCCAACGGGGGAGCAGCCATCACCTCAGGCGCAGCAAACGAGATGTGTGCACCTCTTAGCGCGAAGATCGGGGCGAGGGTTCCAGAGGTCGAGCTGGATCTGAACCCACACAACTTGGCGGTTTCTAGGAAAAGGTCTCGACCAGAACGTCGGGCACGCGCATCGGCCTTCGCGTCGTCAGGCTGATCAGGCACCAAACAGAGACGGCTTGGGCGCAGACTTCGCCATCCGGGCCGTCAATCCTCACATAGCGCACGAAGCGCGGCCCGGAACGCGCTCCGACCCAGGTTCGCGCCTTGGCCGTTTCCCCGGGCAGGAGGGGGCGGCGATAGTCGATCTCGTGCCGCAGGACCACCCAGGTCCAACTCCGCTGCGCCTCCTGCGAAGCCCGGAAGCGCCAGTGGGCCGTGGCCATCTCCTGGACCCAGCGGACATAGACGACATTGTTGACGTGGCCGTTTTCGTCGAAATCGGCGGCGGCCGGCTCCAGGACCTGGGCAAAGACCTGTCGATCCGGCGGCGGTTCTAGGGGTTTCATCGACTGGCTCGGCGTAACGTTCGCCGCACCCTAGGCGTGACCGGTTGGCCAGGCCAGGTCCTGTGAACGACCGCGCGCCGTTCCTCAGGCTCAATCTGACGCGCCGAATCCGGACATCCCGAACGGCGAAAGCGGGTGGAAGCCGGAAATAACGTAGGGTTTGAAAGGTCATTGTTTGCACGACCCAATGCCCCTACGCTTCGTTGATCATGACCGGGTCAGCTAACGACGAAGTTTGGGCGGAGGTCCAACGTCTCGCCAAATCGTTTCTCGCCGGCGAACTAACCCCGCTCGCCGCCGCGTGGACGCTCAGCCAATTCGAGAGCCAGGATCATCCGTCCGCGGCGGACGAACCGCTTCTAGCATTGCTCGCGGTCGCCTCAGAAACCGACGACATCCCCCTAGGCGAGCGACGACGCTTTTGGCACCCAGATGTTCGGTCAACAGAAGATGCGAAACATGATCGCGCACAGGCTTGGGCACGCCCAATTGTTGAGAAAGCTTGCCTTCAATTGCTTTCCAAATCTTGCGAGTGATCGTCAAGGTGGTGCAAAGTATGAACGCCAGTTGTTTTCTGCGAGATTTTCGGCGACCGTCGGAACTACTGCAATCGTCTCGCTTCTGATTGGAAAGACGCCCTATCTTGGATTTTTCCAGCGGAATTTCATTGCGAGACGGAAAATGGGATACGGGGTACTACTGGTCGATGATCGCGCAGTATGTAGCCGTGAGCGCGATCTGTGCATTAGTCTCTGTGTTGTTCCCCACCTTTCCTAGGTGTTTAGTCCCGGGCTTTGATGGTGCAATCTTTTCCAACGATTGGAAGGAGGCACTATGGGCCAGGTTCTTCACGGAAGCGCCCGCACGACTGAGGCAGTCCGTCGAGCGATACAGCAT
>Ga0302314_10016310_pt1 | contig 12562 bp, 9 predicted proteins | sample III_Palsa_N2_3_FD_200533 | JGI IMG/M metagenome (GOLD analysis project Ga0302314, IMG submission 200533) | Peat permafrost microbial communities from Stordalen Mire near Abisko, Sweden - III_Palsa_N2_3 | ecosystem: Environmental > Terrestrial > Soil > Palsa > Peat permafrost | place: Sweden...
CCGAGCCGCGTCCCGCTTACACCGGCACGATCGCCGAAGGCGCAGGCGTGCGCAAGGTTCTGCAGGCGCTGAAAGACGCCGACGGTGGCGTCATCGAGCTGGCCTTTCCCGAGGATCTGGAGAAGGATCCGGTCCCGACGGTTCCAGAAAGCTCGGACGCGGACGGTGAGCAGGCATGACCCTCGGCTGGTATCTGGCCGTCTCGGCCATCATTTTCTGCATCGGGGTCGGCGGTGTCCTCGTGCGCCGCAACCCGCTGGTGATCCTGCTCTGCCTCGAGCTGATGCTGAACGCCGGCAACCTCGCCCTGGTGACCTTCGCCCGCATGCACGGCGGCGAGGCCGGCCAGATCTTCGCGTTGATCGTGATGGTCGTGGCTGCCTGTGAGGTCACCGTCGGTCTTGGCCTGATCGTCGCGATCAGCCGCCGCAACCTGCCTGTTGATGTCGACAAACTGCATGAGCTGAACGGATGAGCCCGACTACCTGGGGCTGGCTCGTCCTGCTATTTCCGCTGATCGGCACCGTAACCATCGGTGTTGGCTTCAAGCGGTGGGGCAGGGCGGCTGGCGTAATTGGAACTGTTGCGATCGCGCTGTCATTCGTGGCGGCTGTCGGAGCGCTGTTGTCGCTGCTCGGCAGGCCCGAGGGCGGCCGCGAGGTGACCTCAAGCCTCTGGAACTACGCGTCCAGTGCTGGAGTCGACGCCAAGCTGCAGATCCTCGTTGACCCGATCTCAATCTTCATGATCCTTGTGGTCACGGGCGTGTCGACGCTGATCCACCTCTACTCGACTGCCTACATGAGGTCCGATCGGGGCTACGCGCGGTACTTCGCGTACCTCAACTTCTTCGTGCTGTCGATGCTGATCCTGGTCCTCGGCGGCAACTTCATCATGCTGACCGTCGGCTGGGCCTTCGTCGGAGCCGCGTCGTACCTGCTGATCTCCTTCTGGTATCGCCGCAACACGGCAACCAGCGCCGGCATCAAGGCGTTTGTGATCAACGTCCTCGGTGACGTCGGCATCGTGCTCGGCACCTTCTTCATCTTCCGGCACACCCACACGGTCTCGTACCTGGGCAGCTTCAAGGCCGCTCCGCACGTCTTCCACACGGATTCGCCTGATCTGGTGGCCGGCTGCCTGCTCTTCCTCGTTGGCGCCTTCGCCAAGTCAGCTCAGCTACCGCTGCACACATGGCTGGCAGACGCGATGGAGGGCCCGACTCCGGTCTCCTCGCTGATCCACGCCGCGACCATGGTCACCGCCGGCGTCTACCTGATCGTGCGCCTGCATCCGTTCTTCCAGCTCGCACCGACCGCCGCCGAGGTCGGCGCGATCGTCGGCTGCGCCACGCTGCTGGTCGCGGGCACGATCGCGCTCGTCGTCACAGACCTCAAACGCGTGATCGCCTACTCGACCATGTCCCAGATCGGCTACATGATCATGGGCGCGTCCGGTGGCGCCTACTCGGCGGCGCTCTTCCACCTGATGACGCACGCCTTCTTCAAGGCGCTGCTGTTCATGGCCGCCGGCTCGATCATCGGCGCAATGGCCGGGGATCAGTCGCTCGACCGCATGCACGGTTTCCGCAAGGCCATGCCGTTCACGTTCGCCTGCTTCCTGATCGGCGGCCTGGCGCTGTCCGGTATCCCGCCGTTCGCGGGCTGGTTCTCGAAGGACGACATCATCGCCTACCTCAACAACCGCGGCGGCATCTGGGAGGTCTTCGGAATCCTCGGCTACGTCGGCGCCCTGCTGACCGGTCTCTACACCTTCCGGATGATCTTCCGTGCCTTCTTCGGCGATCCCTCGCCCGAGGCTGTCGAGCTCGAGCACGGTCACATCGCTCACGCGGAGGTGCCGCGCAACCCGATGACCGGCGAGGAAGAGGACACCGACGTTGGCTTCCCCGGTCCCGAGCACGTGATCGCCGAGCGCGAGTGGGCGATGAAGGTCGCGATGGGCGCCCTGGCGGCACTGGCCGTGGTCGGTGGCTTCCTGCAGATTCCGGGCGTTGATCACGTGATCGAGAACTTCCTTTCGCCCGCGTTGGCCGGTGCGCCGCTTGCCGCCGCCAGCCACGAGCCGTCCACCTCGACTGCGTGGATCGGCCTGATCATCGGCGCCGTGATCGGCCTCGTCGGGATCACGCTCGCGTACTCGGTCTACGTTGCGCGCCCCGGCACCTCGGCCCGGCTCCAGCGGCGCCTGCCGGCCGTCCACAACTTCCTAATCCACAAGTGGTACTTCGACGAACTCATCGATTTCGTGGTCGTGCGTCCGGCGCTGACCATCGGGCGCTTCTCGCAGGACGTGCTTGACCGGATCGTCGTGACCGGCGGCGTGACCGGTGGCGTGACCGCCGCGGTGCGCTCTGGCGGTGCCGCTGTCCGTCGCGCTCAGACCGGGTTCCTGCGGTACTACGCAGGTGCCCTGATCTTCGGTCTGACGATCGTTGTCCTCTACTTCCTGATCTCCTCGACCTGAGCCGAACGTGAGTCTTTCAATCCTTCTTTGGTTGCCGCTGGTCCTGGCCCTGGTCGCCGTTGCGCTTCCGGCCCGTCTTACGCCCAGCGCCGCTTCCGTGCTGAGCGCGGTTCCGCTCGGCATCGCGATTGACTTCGTCGCGCGATTCAACTCTCACGTCACTGGCCTGCAGTTCGCCACTGACAAGCTCTGGATCAGCTCGCTCGGGATCCACTACAAGCTCGGCATCAACGGGCTCAACGTCGCCCTGATCCTGCTGACCACGGTGCTCTTCACCGTGTCGTTGATCTGGTCCGCACAGCGCGAGATCGACCATCCGAAGCTCTACTACTTCTGGTTCGGCCTGGCAGAGACCGCGGTGCTAGGCGCCTTCCTGTCACAGGACCTGATCATGTTCGTTGGGTTCTTTGATCTGATGCTGATCCCGTTCTACTTCCTGGTGGGCTCCTGGGGTACCGGGGAGCGCATGCGCGCGACCGTCAAGATGGTCATCTACACGGCCGTCGGGTCGTTCCTGATGCTTGCGGCGGCGATCGCCGCCGGCGTCCTGGCCTCCAGCCAGCACGGCACGCCGATCAACTTCACATTCACCGCGCTCGCGCATCTTGGCCTTTCGCACACCGACCAGGATTGGATCTTCCTCGGGTTCGCCGCGGCCTTCCTTGTGAAGATGCCGCTGACACCGTTCCACGGCTGGCTGGCCGACGCGTACAAGTCGATGCCGATCCCGGCGCTGGCCGTCTTCTCCGGAGTTGTCTCCAAGGTGGCCGCCTACGGCTTCCTGCAGATCGTGCTGCCACTGTTCCCGCAGGCGTCGCATCACTACCAGACGCTGATGCTCGTGATCGCGCTCGTCTCGATCCTCTGGGCCACGTCGATGGCGTTCACCACCCGCGACGCGCGTCTTGTGATCGCCTACTCCTCCGTGGCGCAGATGGGCTTCATCACGCTCGGGATCTTCTCCCTGAAGGCGACCGGCGGCCAGGGAGCGCTGCTGCAGATGATCAACCACGGCGTGGTGACCTCGGCCTCGTTCTTCGTGGTCGCCGCCGTCGCAGCCCGGACCGGGGGCAGCGAGAACCTTGATGACATGGGTGGGATCGCCTTCAAGGCTCCCGTCCTGGCCACGGTCTTCCTGATCGTTACGTTCGCCAACCTCGCGATGCCTGGCTCCTCGAACTTCATCGGCGAGTTCATGATCCTGCTCGGCGCCTTCTCAACCCACATCTGGATCGCGGCGGTCGCTTCGCTGGGTGTGGTTGGGGCCGGCTACTACGCGCTACGTCTGTTCATCGGCGCCATGCACAACCGCGTCGGTCCAAGAGTCAAGTCGTTTGAGATCGATCCGATCGAGTCGATCGCGCTCGTGCCGCTGGTTGGGATCATCCTCGTGCTCGCCTTCTACCCGCAGTTCGGCCTCAGCAAGTCCGAGACATCGCTGAAGGCCGCGATCGCCCCCGCAGCGCAGTTTGCGAACCCGACAGCGGTGGCCAATGCCGCAAGGACATCGGCGCCGCGCAGCTCCGTCGCATATTCACCCACGACCACCACGAACCGATGACCAGCTTTGTAATCGCCGCCGCCCACCTCAAGGGCCCGCACATCGACTGGTCGGGCCTGTCGCCGATTGTCGTGCTCGCGGTCGGGGCGCTGGTCGTGCTCCTGGTCGGCCTGCTCCGCGGCGCCGTCGCGCGTGAGCGCGTCGTCCCGCTGCTCACGATCCTGACGCTTGCCGGCGCGATCGGTACGGAGATCTGGCGCTTCCCGCACGCCGCGACGATCATCCACGGCGCGCTGCGGATCGACGACCTTGGCCTGCTGATCGACCTGATCTGCGCCGTCTCGGCGATTGCCGCCGTGATCCTCTCCTGGCGCTCGCAGGCGCCACGCGAGGCGGGCCACGGCGAGTACCACAGCCTGCTCTTGTTCAGCGTCATGGGCATGGCGATCCTCGCCTCGGCGCAGGACATCATCACCCTGTTCGTCGGCCTCGAGCTGCTCTCGATCCCGCTGTACATCCTCTGCGCCGCCGAGTACCGCCGCGAGGGCTCGCTCGAATCTGGCCTCAAGTACCTGATCATCGGATCGATCGGCTCGGCCACGCTCGTCTACGGCCTGGCGATGGTCTACGGCGCCACCGGCCAGACCGGCTTCAACGGGATCGCCTCGTCGATCCTCAACAGCAACCTGCTCGGGGACCCGCTGCTGCTCGGTGGCGTTGCGCTCGTCGCCGTGGGCTTCGCATTCAAGGCCTCGGTGGCGCCGTTCCACCAGTGGACACCTGATGTCTACGAGGGCGCACCCACGCCGATCACGGCCTTCATGGCTACCGCCACCAAGGCGGCGGCGCTCGCCATCTTCCTGCGCTTCTTCGACGTTGCGCTGATTTCCGACCAGGCCAAGTGGGCTCCGCTGCTCGCGGCGCTGGCGGCTGTGACGATCATCGTCGGCAACGTCGGTGCCCTCGGCCAGACCTCGCTCAAGCGCATGCTCGGTTACTCGGGCGTTGCCCAGGCCGGTTACATGCTGTCCGGTGTCGTCGTCGGAACGCGCCTCGGCGTCTCCGCGACCGTGCTTTACCTGGGCGCCTACCTGGCGATGAACATCGCCGCCTTCGCCGTCATCCACATGCAGGAGACCGAGACCGGCAGCGACCGCATCGCCGGCCTCTCCGGGCTCGGCAAGCGCTCCCCGGCGCTTGCCTGGTCGCTGACAATCGCGATGCTCGGCCTCGGCGGTATCCCCGGCACGGTGGGCTTCATCGGCAAGTTCCAGCTGATCCACGCCCTGGTTGACGGCAGCTACTCGTGGCTCGCGATCGTGCTGGTGGTCGGCGCGATGATCTCGCTCGGCTACTACCTGAAGGTCGTCGCGGCCGTCTGGATGTCACCGGCTCCGGCCACACCCGACATCAGCACCGTGTCTCCGCCCGCCGCAACCCCTGCGGTTGCGAGCGCGATGCCGCCGATCGCCGGCGGCTCGCCTGAGGCCGACGCCTTCCCGTACCCCGAGGTCGTGTTCGTGGCGGTCTTTTTCGCCGCGCTCGTCGTCGTCTTCGGGATCATCCCGCAGCCGCTCTTCCACCTCGCGGCTCACGCGGGTGCGGCCCTCACGGGTCTGCTCTAGGTCTTCTTAGACACCCGCCACGGCTGGGCTTGACGGGTCCCCGATCGCTGGCCCTGCGGGGCCAGCGACTCAGCGCACGGTGTTGTCGAGCAGCGACTGATGCAGGGCCCTGACCACCTGGGCATCAGTCGCTTCCGGCCGTCCGGCCTTCCCGTCGCCCGGGATCGTGGCCGCGCGCGGGGAGAGCACGTCGGCCAGACGTGCGAGCGCGGGTGCTCGCTCGTGGTTCCACCACAGGCCGGTCGCGATCGGGTCCGAGCCCCGCGGGGCTATGTGGAGCGCCTCGGCCGCCTGTTCAAGGGCCTCAAGCAGCGCCCCGTACTGCTCTGAGGTCAGGGCAGTCGTCCCAGACTTCAGCTTTGCCAAGGCGGCCAGGATTTCGCGGTGGTGACTCATCGCCTGCCATCCTTATCGGCCGTTTTCCGGCGCGATTAGGACTGACGTCATGAATCTGGACACATTCCCGACCCACTGGCCGGGCCTGCCCCGACGTCAGACCTTGCGGAACTCAGGTATCCACGAGCCGTCATCGCGGCGCGTGAAGTCCTGGAAAAGGTTCGGAGCCTCAGCCTTCATCGCCTCGGCCACGTCGTTGAATACCTGACGCAGCTCTTCTTCGGCGCCCGGGGCGGTCCGCATCTCAATCACGTGACGCAGCGTGCGGACGTTGGCCGTCCAGAGGATGTCGGTACTGAGTCCGATCGGCGCCAGGCGGCGCAGAGCCGACGTGATCTCCTTCTTGACCGCGAACGGAATCTCGCCGTTGTCGAGGTCGAGCTGCTCGGCGGCGCTGACCTGGAACTCCTCGAGTGTCTCCACCAGGCTGATCACCTGGTTGCGGAGCGGTTCGAGCGCGGGCGGGACCCGGAAGCCGATGTCGGTCAGGCGGACGTACCGCAGGCTTTCCTGGCTGAACGCCGAGCCGGCGCGGTGCCGGACCAGCTCGTGCGTGAACACGCGTGAGACGTTCCGGAAGGCGAAGCTGTAGTTGGCGTGTTCGAGCACGCTGCCGTGTGCGCTCTGCAGCACGTTCGCGAAGTACGCCTCGCGATCGGTGCGGATCCGGGTCACGTTCGGGTTCAGTCCCGGCTCCCAGCTGCGGTAACAGATGCGCCCGGCGAACTCGGCGAGCAGCTCGCTGTCGGCGACCTCCTCCTCGCTCTCGCGCATCGTCAGCCAGGAACCGCCGCCGACCGTGTCCAGGTACGCGCGCACCGCCTCGAAGTCGACCGAGGGGCGGGCGATCAGGAACACGGATGGCTGCGTCTCATGCACGTTCCCCATGCAAGCGAACGTCTCGGACGAACGTCGCTGTTTAAGGCTCGCGTCAGTACGAATTCATCGCAAAGACCGTCCAGAAGTTGTCTTCTTATACTCGCCTCGATGCCCGCAGCAAGACGACCCTCGTCGAGGGCGATCGAACGTCGCCGAGCCGGTCAGCGGCGTTTGGGGGTACTTCTCGCCGGCATTTTGGTGATCGTCGCCCTGGTCGTGACTGACGGCGCCCACGGTCATTCAAAGAGCGCGACGACCGCCGGCAAGGCTTCCGCTCACCGCAAACACCCTGCGGTGGCCAAGGCGCCGGTTGATCCGCTGACCACGACCGACGCCAAGAATTGGGTGGCCAGCCGCTCTGGTCAGGTCAGCGCCGCCGTCGAGAATCTCAAGACGGGCCAGGAGTGGCTGCTCGACCCAAACGCGCGTGATCAGACCGCGAGCATCATCAAGGCGGACATCCTGGAGACGCTGCTGTACCAGGCAGAGCAGTCCGGCCAGCCGATCACCTCGGTCGAGACCAGCGTGCCGCAGGGAATGATCGAGGCCTCCGACAATGACGACGCGACAAGCCTGTGGGACACGATCAACGGTGCCTCTGGGATCAGTCAGTACAACACGCTCGCCGGCCTGACCCAGACCACCCCCAACACCCAGGGGTTCTGGGGGGAGACGCTGACCTCGGCCGCGGATCAGATCAAGATCCTGCGGCAGCTCGCGCAGCCGTCGAAGCTGCTGACCCCGGCCGCGCAGGCCTACCAGCTTGGTCTCATGGAGAACGTCGACCTGGACGAGAACTGGGGCGTCAGCGGCGGCGTCCCGCAGGGCGTGACGGTGGCACTGAAGAACGGCTGGGTGCCGCTGACCTCCAACACTGACTGGGAGGTCAACAGCATCGGTTGGATCAAGGGCGACAGCCGCGATTACCTGCTGGCCGTACTCACTGACAACGATCCGAGCGAGCAGTACGGCATCAACACGATCAACAAGTTCGCCGCCGACGTTTACGCCAATCTCGGCCCCGCCGGCACGAAGCCGCTCTCGATCACCTACGGCAGCGCCACCAACACGCGCCAGCCGTAGCGCTGCCAGTCGCGGTTGCTTACGCACTCCGTCGATCTTCCGGATAACTACGATGTCCTGAGTGAGCGATGGTGAATTGAGCCACGGCGAGGTGAACGGCACGCCTGTGCCTGACCTGCGTGCCTCAGATCAGGATCGGGAGGCAACTCTTGAGGTGCTGGCATTGGCCGTCAGCGACGGCCAGCTCACGCTCGAGGAGTACTCCGAGCGAGTTGACGTGGTGCTTGGCGCGCGGATGCAGGGCGAGCTCACGCGGCTGGCGAGCGATCTACAACAGAGCCGTCCGGCCGTCACGATGCCCGCCTCCTCGGTACCGCAGGCCGGTGAGCCACAGCGGATCAGGGCAGTGCTCGCCGAGAACAAGCGCCGCGGTCGCTGGAAGGTCCCGGCGCACCTGCAGGTCAGGGCTCTGCTGGGGGAGTGCACTCTGGAGCTGCAGTCGGCGGTGCTCACCTCTCACCGTACGGTGATCGATGCACACGCGACCCTCGGTTCAATCACGATCTACGTGCCTGAGGGCGTCGAGGTCGATCTCTCGGGCACTGCGATCCTGGGCTCCAAGGGGTCAGAGATCCGCGCCGAGCCCGCACCGGGCGCGCCGATCATCGAGATCCGCGCCAGAGCTGTGCTCGGGGAGGTCACTGTCAAGCACCCAGACTTGCGCCACCAGGTTCGGGACGCCGTCGAGCGCGAGCTCGGCCGGGCCGCCGACCGCCACTTGGACTCAGGAGAACAAGAGCCGTGAACGCCAATCAGCTACTCGACGCGAGCGATCTGCCCTACGGCCTGCCGGCCTTCGGCGGTATCACCGTCGACGACTACCGCGAGGCGATCGAACTCGGGATGACCGAGCAACTTGCGGCAGTGGCCGCGATCGTCGCTGATCCGGAGCCTCCGAGCTTCGCCAACACGCTCGTGCCACTGGAGCTCAGCGGCGTTCGCCTGGAACGTGCACTGAACGTCTTTTTCAATCTTGCAGCCGCTGACACGACTGACGAGATCGACGCACTCGACGCCGAACTTGCGCCCAAGCTGGCCGCCCACAGCGACGCGATCCTGCTCAACTCTGCGCTCTACCGGCGAGTGGAGGCGGTTGATGCTGGCGGTGAGGAGCTTGACCCGGAGTCGGCGTACCTACTCGAGCGCCAGCTGATCTGGTTCCGGCTGGCCGGCGCAGCACTCCAGGACGCTGACAAGCAGCTCCTGAAGGCACTGAACGAGCGGATCGCCGGACTGAGCCGTCAGTTCAAGATCGCACTGCAGGCCGACACCAAGGAGCTGGCGGTCCAGATCGACGATCCCGCAGAGCTCGAGGGCCTGTCGGCAGGGGAGATCTCTGCTGCCGCTGCCGCCGCCTCAGCGCGTGGCCTTGACGGCAAGTACCTGATTACGCTCGTGCTCCCGACAGCGCACCCGTACCTCTCCTCGCTGGAGAACCCGGACGTACGGGAGCGGCTGTCGATCGCCCAGCGTTCGCGCGGCTCGCGTGGAAATGAGCACGACACGCGCGCGATCGCGCTTGAGATCGTCAAGCTGCGAGCGCAGGCCGCCCGGCTCCTCGGCTTCCCGGACTACGCGTCGGTCGCGACCGCGGACAGCGTTGCCCGCACGCCTGAGGCCGTGCACGACCTGCTCACGCGGCTGGCGGCGCCGACGGCGGCCAACGCCGAGCAGGAGCAGGCACGGCTCCAGGAGAACGCCGGACACGAACTGCGAGCCTCCGACTGGCCGTTCTATGCGGAACGGGTACGGGTCGCGCAGTACGCCGTGGACCGCGCCGTGCTGCGTCCGTACTTTGAGTTCGAGCGGGTCCTGCGCGACGGTGTCTTCTTTGCGGCGACCAAGCTCTTCGGGCTGACCTTCTCCGAGCGCCGCGACCTCACCGGGTACCACCCGGACGTCCGGATCTTCGAGGTCTTTGAGGACGACGGCACGCCGGTCGGGCTGTACCTGCTCGATCTCTACGCGCGCGACTCCAAGCGCGGGGGCGCATGGATGAGTTCGTTCGTCGATCGGGCCAAGCTGGCCGGCTCTGACACCGCCGTTGTGGTCAACACGCTCAACGTGCCCAAGCCTGCTCCTGGAGAGGCGACGCTCCTGACCTTCGAGCAGACTGAGACGCTCTTCCATGAGTTCGGGCACGCGCTGCACGGGCTGCTCGCCAGGGCGACCTACCCGTCGCTGGCCGGCACCTCGGTCCCGCGGGACTTCGTCGAGCTTCCTTCGCAGCTCTATGAGACGTGGATGCTCTGGCCTGACGTCCTGGACAACTACGCGTTTCACCACGTGAGCGGAGAGCCGATCCCAGCCGAGCTCGTCGAGCGCATCCGCGCCGCCCAGACCTTCAACGAGGGCTTTCACCTCAGCGAGTACCTCGCGGCCGCCGTCATCGATCAGGCCTGGCACTCGCTGACGCCCGACGAGGTGCCGACTGACATCGAGTCGATCCCGGAGTTCGAGAAAGCGGCGCTGCGGGCCGCGGGGCTCGTCAACGCGGCACTGCCACCGCGGTACGTGACCCCGTACTTCTCCCACATCTTCATCGGCGGCTACGCCGCCTCGTACTACGCCTACGTCTGGGCCGAGGTGATGGACGCTGACATGGCCACCTGGTTCGCTGAGAACGGCGGCGCCCTACGTGAGAACGGCGCTCAATACCGCGAGCACGTGATCGGCTTCGGCGGCACTCGCGAGCCGCTCGCGGCCTACGTGGAGTGGCGCGGCCGTCCGGCGCCGATTGAACCGCTGCTGGCCCGGCGCGGACTGCTCAAGGCGTAGAGGCGACCTAGGTGTCGCTCACTGGGATGATGTCGGCGCTGGCTCAGGTGCCATCTACCGGCCTCGCTCTACCGCGACCTGCACAAACCGAAGAAGTGCGCCGCCGAGCTGCACTCATTCGAAATCCGTCGCGTTTTCGCCCACATTTCGAAGATCCGCCGAGTCGTAATGCGGTTCTTCGGTTTAAGCAGGTCGCGAGACACCATCACCCGACCAGTCCAACCGATCACTGGATCTCGATCCAGGCGGAGGCGTTGCGATTGCAGAGGAAGCCCTCTCGTCCCACCTCATCCAGCCCGACAGGAGCGACTGGCGCAACCAAAAGAAAGAGCCAGGCCGCTGGCCTGGCTCCAAAAACTGAGACACATGTCCCGACTCATCACATCAGCGGAGAGAGGGGGATTCGAACCCCCGAACGAGTTTGAGCCCGTTACACGATTTCCAGTCGTGCCCGTTCAACCACTCCGGCACCTCTCCTGGATCAGCCCGCCTAGCGTAGCGAGATAGGCCTCCTCGGGCGCGGTCCCGCAGGACCGCGCCCGGCCCAACGCCAACCCGCCGCCAGGCCCCGCGCCGCGCCCCTCAGATCTGCCAGGCACCCTCACGCAGCAGCGGCACCACACTGCCGTCGGTCCGCACGCCGTCGACCGACACCTCTGGTGAACCGATCATGAAGTCGATGTGAATCGAGCTTGAGTTCGCGCGTTCACGGTCCTCGTCGGACTCGACGCTGAACGGGTAGGCCATGCCGACCGCGATGTGGCTGGCGGCGTTCTCATCCAGCAGGATGTCGTAGAAGACCGTGCCCGTCTGGCCGACGCGGCTCTCGCGGTCGACCAGCGCGACCTCGCCCAGCCGGCTGGCGCCCTCGTCCTTCGCCGTCATCTGACGCAGGATTCCGGCGCCCTTCTCGGCCTCGATCGCGACCGCACGCCCGCCTTCGAAGCGCACGGTCAGACCTTCGATCACCGACGTCCCGGGAATGAACAGCGGCTTCGTCGCGCGCACGTAACCGTCGACCCGCTCCGGGTCGGGGGCGGTGAACGCCTCCTCCGTCGGGAGGTTGGGCGTGAACTCGATCCCGGCCAGCGACGTCTGTTTCCCGCTGAGCCAGTGGGAGCTGGGCAGCAGACCGACCTTCAGGTCAGTACCCGGACCGACGAAGTGCAGCGAATCGAGCGCGAGCTCGTTCAGCTTGTCTGACTTCGCGGCCAGCGACTTCACCCGTGACTCCCACGCCGCAGCCGGGTCGGGCTCGTCGAGCCTGCAGATGAACGCGATCTGCTCCCACAGCTTCTCGTACGCCTCCGCCACCGGCAGATCCGGATGCACCAGCTGCGCCCAGTTCTGGTTCGGGAACGGGACGATGCTCCAGTTGGTCGTCTGGTTGCCGGTGACGATCGTGCTCTCCCGTACACGGGGCGTCTGGTCCAGGCCGAGTACGTCCGGATCGAGGTCGTCCATCAGGCGCGGCGCCGGTGCACCCTGGAATGAGAGACGGGCCGCGTTCATCTCACCGAGCTTCAGCATCCGTTCGCCGATCCACGGCGGCAGGTACGTCAGCGTCTCGCGCGGCGCATGCTTCAGCCGCGAGTGCTTGACGAACAGGTCCACGTACCAGAGGTCCACGAACTTGGCGCCACGCGCGTACGCCTTCTCCGCCGTCGCCCGGGCGATCAGCTCCTGACCCGACTGGACGGTGATGCCGACCACCTGGCCGGGCTGGACGTTGGCGCCGACGCCGACGGCCAGCTCTGCAAGGGCGTCCAGATACTGGGCCGGCGGCTGCAGCGCAAAGCCGCCACGACCTTTG
>Ga0302314_10016311_pt1 | contig 12561 bp, 11 predicted proteins | sample III_Palsa_N2_3_FD_200533 | JGI IMG/M metagenome (GOLD analysis project Ga0302314, IMG submission 200533) | Peat permafrost microbial communities from Stordalen Mire near Abisko, Sweden - III_Palsa_N2_3 | ecosystem: Environmental > Terrestrial > Soil > Palsa > Peat permafrost | place: Sweden...
CCGAGGGGAAGCCCTTCCTCACCGATGTCCTGACGCTGCGGGCGCGGGCGCGGGAGAACCTCAAGGACGGCGCGGTGACCTCGACCTACCGGGGCGACGTGCAGAAGACCATCGAGATCCTGCAGAGCGTGCTGGCGACCGAGATCGTCTGCGTGCTGCGCTATTCCATGCACTCCATCGCCGCCGCCGGCATCTCCAGCGAAGGCGTCAAGGCCGAGTTCGCCACCCACGCGGACGAGGAGCGCGAGCACATGATGGCGGTCGCCGAGCGGATCAATCAGCTGGGCGGCAAGCCCGACTTCAATCCCGAGGGCCTGGTCTCCCGCTCCGCCTCGCAGTACGGCGAAGGCGGCGACCTGGTCGGCATGATCAAGGAGAACCTGATCGCCGAGCGCATCGCCGTCGATCACTACCGCGAGCTGATCCGCTATTTCGGCGACGACGACCCAGGCACCCGCATCATGCTGGAAGGCATATTGGTGGTCGAGGAAGAGCACGCCGACGACATGCACGACCTGCTGGTCGCGCACGAAGGCAAGCCCATGCTGCCCGGCTGAGGCCTGCTCCGGTTACAGCGCACGAGCGTCTGTAACCAACGTGACCGCCATGTACCGATATATGCGGTGTGCGGATGTATGGCTGCATCATTCCGTCCAACTAAGGCCAAGCTGGCCCTTCAGATTGGCCGCCATCGGAGGATGGCTGGGCCCCTCCCGACATCCTCTGACGGGAGCCATCCGTGCAGGTGTTCGTCGTCGGCGCTCCGAGATCAGGGACGACCATCGTCACCCAGGCGCTGAACGCCCACGACCAGATCAAGATCTTCGACGAGGTCGGCCTGATCGATATGCTCGACCTCGGCGGCGTGGTCGTCGGCAAGCTGCGGGCGTTTCTGATCGAACGCGGGGGTTATGACGACTACTGCGTCCGGGTCCAGAACGGCGAGGACCCGGCCGCCGCGCTGCGCCAGGTGATCAGCGCCGTCACCGCGCCGAGGCCGATCTGGGGCGAGAAGAATCCGATGTATGCGACGCGCCTCGACACCCTGCGGCGCGGCTTCCCCGACGCCCAGTTCCTGTTCGTGGTTCGCGACCCGCGCGAGATCGTCAATTCCTGCCTGCTCTATCGGGACTCGCCTGTCCGATCCCGGCAGGACTTCTGGATCAAGGACTCGGTGGCCGACGCCCTGGCGCTGGTCGAGCGCTGTTGGGAGCCGCTGGGAACACGGCAAATCGACGTGTCGATCCTGCGCTATGACCGGTTCATCGCCGGTCCGAAGGCGACCCTCGACCACGTCTTCGCGGCCTGGCAGGTCCAGTTCCCGGCGGAGGCGATGGTGGGCGCCCATGCGGCGCCGGACACGGTCGGCGATCTGCAATTCTTCCGACGGGGCGCGACACTGCCCTGGAAGCTCGCCAACCTGTCGCCGATCCGGCCGGAAACGCCGCCCAGGGAGCGCGTCGATGCGTCCGATCCGGCGTGGGCGCGCGTCGACGACCTGGCGGCGCGTTTCGGCTACGTCTGACCTTCAGATCGGGATCGCCAGGGCCGTCTGGATGCGCGAGGTGTCGTAGATCGCGCGCTTGCTCCTGAAGCGCCAGCGGCCGTCCAGCTCGACCACCACGTCGTGGTAGCGGCCGGTCTGGTAGACCAGGGACTGGCCAAGCTGGTTGGTGTTGATCACCAGATAGCTCGACTGCATCTCCACCGTGGTCTCGCCGATCCGCTGGAACGAGAGGCCGGAGGTGAAGTGCCGATAGACCACCGGCTGGAAGATGTTGGCGTTGCGCAGCGACACCACCCGGTCCCGCAACATCGCCTTGCTGTCGCAGTAGATCACCGGCGCCGGCAGACCGAGATCGAAGTTCTCCTTGGGGATGATCTCATAGAGGCAGTCGTCGACGAACATCTCGGGCCAGAGTTCGAGCGCGTCCGTATCCAGGGTCGAGATGTACTCGTCCTGGAGCGCCAGCAGGACCTGGCGCAGATGAAGGTCGGTCATCGGCTAGGCCTCGATCGGGTCGGCGGCGCCAAACCCCATCAGGGCGCCATAGCCGGCCCAAAAGCTGCGGATCAGCTTCTCGGTGATCAGGGTGTCGCTCTGGTCGGGCGCGTCCCTGGCCATGTCGATGATCGAGGTCGCCGCGCCGTCGCGCACCGTGCCCCGCTGCACCAGTTCGGTCGCCTCGGTGTCCTCCATCGAGATATAGCCGGCCGGGCCGACCAGGTTGGCCTGCTTGATCCTGAGCTTGCGCATCTCCGGCGTATCGTCGGTGTAGCCGAAGAAGTGGAACACCAGTTCGAACGCGCCAGGGCCCTTGGGCAGGAGCTGGCGGGCGACCAGGGTGTTGTGGATCTGCTGGATCACCAGCTGGGGGAAGATCGGCTGGATGTGGTTGGTGGCCAGGACGTCGTACTCGGGCTCGAGCGCCAGGATGCTCTCGTCCTCCAGCACGAAGCCGCTGTCGAAGGCGCGGATCTTCTGGTCCTTGTAGGTCCCAGAGGTTTCGGCTCCGGTTTCGCCCCCATCCTGCTTGATGGCCATGATGATGCTGTGCATGCCATGCCCGCCGTCGGTGACGCAGTGCGCCTTCATCCCTACACGGAAGATGTTGAAGGTGGTGTGGAACAGGTGCAGCAGGCTGGCGTGGTAGGGGTCCTTGACGTTCTCGAGGTAGAGCTTCCAGTTCGAATTCGAGAACTGGCGCGTGCAGCCGAGATACGCCACCGGCTTGTGGAAGATGCGGTCGATATAGCCGCCCATCACCGGCCCGATGTAGTCGGCGAGCGAACCCACCGTGTCGCTGAAGGTGGCGAACACCAGGCCGGCGTAGCTCTCCACCCGCAGCTTGCGCAGGCCATGCGCCTTGCGATCGAAATCCTTGGGCATGCCGGCCTGATCGTTCAGGCCGCGCAGGAACGGCACGCCGTAGAGATTGCCCTCCAGGTCGTAGCGCCACTGGTGATAGACGCAGGAATGCGACGTGGCGTTGCCGCGCAGCTGGCGGCAGACGATCGCCCCGCGGTGGGCGCAGCGGTTGACCCAGACGGCCAGGCCGCCGTCCTCGGTGCGGGTCATCACCACCGGCGTGTCGCCGATGAAGGTGCTCTTGAAGTCGCCGGCCTGTTCAATCTCGGCTTCCAGGCCCAGGAAGCTCCAGGTCGGCCCGCGGAAGATCCGCTCCTGCTCCCGGTCGTAGATCGCCTGGGAATGGAACACGGCGTAGGACGTGCGCGACCCGTCAGCGGAGACGGCCGGCTCGGGCGGCGGCGTGTGGGCGTTCATCGGCGCGCTCCGGATTCGGCGCGAGGTTAGCCCCCTCCCCGCCGACCTCGCGCGAAAACCGCGACTGCACGAGGCCATCGCCGCCGAACGCGGGAAAATTGGGCGCCGGCGGCTACCCCAGCCGCTCGAGACCGTAATCGTCGAACTGGGCGATCGATCGCGGGGCGATGATCAGCGAGGGCGAGCCCGCGCTGTCCAGGATGAAGCGCAGGGCCGCGCCGGCGACGGTCAAACCGTTTTGCTCGGCTTGGCTGCGGAGGGCGGCGATGGCGTCGAAGGTCGCCGGGGTTAGCAAATGGTCGTAGAAACCGGGCGCGTCCTTGACCCGGCCGGCCGCGGGCGGCTCGCCGGGCTTGTACTTGCCGCTGAGCAGGCCGCCCGACAGGGGGCTGAAGGCGACGTACTGCAGGCCCTCCGCCTGGCAGAGTGGGATCACCGCCTGAAGATCGCCCTGGTCCAGCAGGTTGAACTGGTTCTGCACGTGGGTGAAGGCCTGGTGCAGCCGGCCGGTGGCGCCCGCCAGCACGCCCTGCAGGTCGGCCAGGGTGGCGTTGGAGACGCCGAAAGCGGCGATCTTGCCTTGCCCCAGCGCGCGGTCCAGCGCCTCCAGCGTTTCGCCGATCGGCGTCTTCGGGTCGAACTCGTGCAGATAGTAGAGGTCGATCCGCTCGAGGCCGAGCCGGCTCAGGGACTCGTCAAGGTGGAAGGCCACCTGCGCGCGGCTCAGCGGTGTGTCGCCCTCGGGGCAGCCGTTGGGATTGCCGACCTTGGTGGCGATCTGGAAGCCGGCGCGGACGGCAGGGCTCTGACCCCGCAGCCATTCGCCCAGCACCCGCTCGCTGGTCCCGCCGCCATAGGTGTTGGCGGTGTCGAACCGCGTCAGGCCCCGGTCCCGCGCGTGGTCCAGCAGCGCCAGCGCCCGCTCGCGGTCGTCACCCTTGTCGCGCAGCGTCGGCGACGAGCCCAGGCCGCCGAAGTTGCCGCAGCCGAAGACGATGCGGGAGAGGGTGTCGCCGGTGGTCGCCGCAGCGGCTCCATTCATTCCAAACCCCTTCATAGTTATCCGTCATCCTCGGCCTTGTGCCGAGGATCCACCTCTCAGCGTCGCCGCGGCTGAACCATGGGTCCTAGAGACAAGCCCTAGGATGACGGCCAGATGGACACTGAATGAATATCAGCCCCTAAAACGGGTCCTGCCCGTTCAGGATACCGCCGAGCTTCGACGCGTCGATATTCCCGCCTGAAACCACGCAGACGATCGTCCCCTTGCCCGCACGACCGGACAATGCGGCGGCCACGGACGCCGCGCCGGCGCCCTCGGCGATGATCCGGTGCTTGAGGGCCAGGAGCCGGATAGCGTCGGCGATCTCCTTGAACGAGACGCACACCGCGCCGTCCACCGTCTCGCGCACCAAGGGCCACATCTCGTCCAGCACCACGCTCGAGCCCATGCCGTCGACGAAGCTCTGGTCGAAGTCCACCTTCACCGGGCCGCCGGCCTTCAGCGCCGCGGCCACCGGCTGACCGGCCTGGGATTCCACCGCCAGCATCCGCGTTCCGGGGCTCAGCCGCCGCATCACCGAGCCGATGCCGCTGATCAGGCCGCCGCCGCCGAAGGGGACGATCACCGTGTCGATGTGATCGATATCTTCGAGGATCTCCGCGCCGATGGTGGCGTTGCCGGCCACCACGGCGGACTCGGCCACCGGGTGGAAGAACACCCCCTCCACGCCCTCGAACCGGCGGGTGGTCAAGACCTGCCACCAGGCGTCGAACGGGATACGGTGCACCGTGGCGCCGAGGGCCTTGAGCGAGTCGGTCTTGGTCATCGCCGAGGTCTCGGGCGCGACGATCACGGCCGGCACGCCCATCCGCCGCGCCGCCCAGGCCAGGCCCTGGCCGAAGTTGCCGGCGCTGGGGGCCATCACCCCCTTGGCCAGGGTCTTGGGGTCCGCCGCCATCATGGCGTTGACCGCCGCGCGGATCTTGAACGAGCCCAAGGGCTGCAGGTTCTCGAGCTTGAGGTAGATGGTGGTGTCGGGCACATCCGCCTCGAGCCGCCACAATGGCGTACGCCGGGCGATCCCGGCGACGGCGGCGCGGGCCGCTTCGACCTCTTCCGCCGACGGCAGGTGCAGGGGTTCGGTCATGCAACAGTTCCTTCAAGGCGGCGCGCCGCCACGACCCGCTTCCAGACGAAATAGCCGATCGTGAGCAGGATCAGCCAGGGCACGCCGACGATCCAGGAGATGTTCCAGTCGCGGTCGAGGCCCATGGTGGCGAGGAGGGCGGCCAGCAGGCCGAGACCGGCGATCTGCATGGCGGGGAATAGCGGCATGCGCACCACCAGGTCGGCCGCCTTGTGCTTCTGGCGAAACCGCAGATGGCTGACGAAGATCAGCGCCCAGACGATGATGGCGCCGAACAGCGCCACCCCCTGCAGATAGGCGTAGGCCTTGGGCGTGAGCCTGGCGGCGCCGATGGCAGTGAGGATGACGGCGCCGGACGCCAGCGTGGCCATCACCGGCGTGCCGGCCTTGTTCAGCCGGCCCAGCGCGCGCGGGGCGTAGTTTCCGCGCGCCAGCGAGAACAGCATGCGCGAGCACAGGTAGACGTTGGTGTTCATGCCGGAGAGGGCGGCGCTGACGATCACGAAGTTCATGATCCCCGCGGCGTAGGGAATGCCCGACAGGGTCAGCACCTTGACGAACGGACTTTGCGCGACGGCCACACTGCCGCCGGTCTGGGTCCACGGGATAACCGCGGCCAGGACGCCGAGCGCCAGGACGTAGAACAGGAACAGACGGATCGCCATGGTGCGGAGGGCCGCCGGGATGGCGACCTCGGGGTTGGGCACCTCGCCCGAGGTGACCGCGATCACCTCGATGCCGACGTAGGACAGAAGGCCGAGGATCACCGCCATCCACATGCCGTGGAGGCCATGCGGCAAGAACCCGCCCGGCAGCTGGTAGAGGTTGTGCAGCCCCACCGGCGCGGTCCCGAGGCCGAGAATCCGGCTGAGGCCCAAGAGGATGAACAGCACGATGGCCGTCACCTTGATGAACGAGAACCAGTACTCCACCGTGCCAAAGTTGTTCACCGGCCGGCAGTTCACGTAGAGCACCACCGCGGCGAACCCGAGCGAGAACAGCCAGACCGGCGCGCCGGGGAACCAGTAGGTCATGTAGAGACCGGCCGCGACCGCCTCGAACCCCGTGGCGATCACCTGGGCGAACCAGTAGGTGTAGCGCACCACGAACCCGGCCCACGGGTTCAGATAGGTCTCGGCATAGATGCCGAACGAGCCGGCCGAGGGGTGCGCCACCGCCATCTCCGACAGACTGAACACCATGGCCACGGCGATGAAGCCGGCGATGGCGAAGCTGACCAGCACCGAGGGTCCGGCGTATCCCAGAGCGATGCCGCTCGACAGGAACAGGCTGGTGCCGATCGCCCCGCCGAGGCTGATCATGATCACCTGGCTTTTGCTCAGGCTCTTGCTGAGGCCCGTCTCGCGGGCGGTGACGGCCAGATCTTCCAAACAGCGCTCCCTTCAGACTGACAGCTCAGTTCGAGGGGTAGAGCAGGTCCGGCGCGTCCGCGAGTCCCCTCTCGGAACTTCGCCCCCGATCGACCGTTAAAGCCAAGCTCGCCAATCACGGCCGGGGCGCCCGAGGGCTGGATATGCTTGGAATCATTGCGCTGGTCCTGGTCGTGCTGTGGCTGCTGGGTTTCTTCGCCTTCCACATCACCGCCTTCGCGATCCACATCATCCTGATCATCGCGGTGGTGCTGATCGTCATGCACTTCCTGCGCGGCCGGCGGGCTTAGCGGGGAGTATCTGGCGCTCGCCGCCAGGCGCGCCCTTACCTCCCCCGATCCCGCCGCGGCCTGCGCAGCGTGAACGTCTCGAACGGGGCGATGCGCCCGTCCACACCCACCACGTCGTAGTAGGTGACCTTGATGGTGGTGACCCCGCCCGCGCGCGTTCCCGGATCGACGGTGAAGGCGGCGAAGCCGTAGGCGTGGGCGGCGTTGCGCACGGCGGACCAGGGGGCGTGCTCGTGCACATAGACCGGCGGACGGCGGCCGGTCTTCGGATCGGGGGCGCCGACGGCGGTGACCACCCGGCATTCCGGCGGATTGAAGAAGACGTCATTCGACGGCTTCGACGTGCCGCCACCGCCGATCACCATGTGCACCGTGCCCTTTGTGGTGTCGATCTCCCGGGTCCCCGTCGCTGCCGGGATCGGCGTGCGGGTCGGGTTCGGCTCATGGCCGCGGATCGGGTGCGAGCGTTCGTAGTGGTGCTCGTGGCCGCAGACCACCAGGTCAACGCCATACCGGTCGAACAGCGGAACCCATTCCTCGCGGATGCCGAGGTCGGCGCCGTTGAACTTGTCGGCGGTCGAGATCGCCACCTGGTGCATGCAGACGACGATCCAGTCGATGGCCGGGTCCTTGCGCGCCGCGGCCAGCTCCGCCTCCAGCCAGGTCTTCTGCGCCCCCTTCGAATAGCCGCGGACGTAGGAGTCGCCGCCGTCCTGGTAGGTCACATCGTCATTGGCGATTGACACCACCCGCACTCCGCCGACCGTGAAGGCGTACCAGAGGCCACGCGTCGTCTCGGTCTGGCCGGCCGCCTCGGGCACAGCGAAATAGGTCTGGTAGGCCTGATAGCCGATCGGCCCGTTGCCGAGCTCGTTCTCGTGGTTGCCGGGCGAGGGCATCCACGGCCGGTTGGCGGCGCTGCGACTGTTGTTGTCCCAGAAGTCCCACCAGGCGCGCACCCGGTCGTGGGCCAGGTTGGCGTAGCAGAGATCGCCGTTGAACAGGTGGAACAGGGGCTGCACCCGCTCCACACCGAGGGTGGTGTCGCCGGCCGCGGGCGAGCCGAGGTTGTCGTTGACGAACAGCGGATTCGGCAGGCCGGCGGGCAGTGTCACGCCCTCCGGCGGTGTGAAGGCGCGGCCGAGGGTCGGCGTGCCCTGGTCGCCGAAGCTGGTGAAGGTGAAGGCCGCGCGCCTGCGTGGGCCGGTGCGGAAGGTGCTGAACTGCGGCGCCGCGCCGTCGTGCAGGGCGCTGTAAAGGTAAGCGGTGTCGGCGTGCAGCCGGCTGAGCCGGGCGTGATGGGCGTAGACCGCCTGGCCGGACTTGGCGTCGGTGTAGGTGCGCGTCGCGGCCGGGACCGTCTGCACCAGCCGGCCGTCGAGGTGGCCGAGCAGAACGCGCGGATGGCGCACCGGCTGCAGGGTGTGCCAGGAGACCACCATCTCGGACGACGCATCCGCGCCGAACTGCAGATGCAGGCCGGATACCGGGGGCGTCGCAACGGGATCGACGGGCGCACTGGCTGCCTCCACAGGACCGGTTGCAGCGGCGGACGCCGCCAGCGCGGCCCCGCCAAGGCCGGCGGCGGCCAGCAGCTTGCGCCGGCTGAGGTCGAGGTCGTCGATGGGTGCGTTCATGCCGGCCAGGACGCCACAGCGCCGCTCGGGAATCCACCCCGGTTTTGCGACAACCGGCGAACCTGCCGGCGCCCCCCGGCCAGGGGCTTGCGGCGGCCCCGCCGCTGGTTTCAATGGCGCACTCAGGTTGGAGAGCAGAATGTTCAAATGGATCGCGGGCTTGGCGGCGCTCGCCCTGGCCGGAAGCGCGGCGGCGCAGACCGTCAACCCGGCTTGGCATGCGCAGGAGGGCGACTTTGTCGCCAAGGACTACCGCTTCAAGGACGGCGGGACCCTGCCGGAGGTCCGCATCCACTATATGACGCTCGGCGAGCCACGACGCGACGCGGAGGGCCACGTCACCAATGCGGTGATGCTGCTGCACGGCACCGGCGGGTCGGGCCGTCAGTTCCTGTCGCCCCAGTTCGCCGGTGTGCTCTACAAGCCGGGCGGCCTGCTCGATCCGGCCAAATACTTCATCATCCTGCCCGACGATGTCGGTCACGGAAAATCGTCGAAGCCGTCGGACGGGCTGCACATGCGGTTCCCCAAGTACGACTACGACGACATGGTGGCGCTGGAGCACGCCATGCTGACGGGCGGGCTGAAGGTGGACCGGCTGCGGCTGATCCTCGGCACCTCCATGGGGTGCATGCACGCCTTCGTCTGGGGTGAGACCTATCCGACCTTCGCCCGCGCGCTGGCGCCGTTCGCCTGCCTGCCGACCGCGCTCGTGGGCCGCAACCGGCTGTGGCGCGCACTGTCGATCCAGGTGATCGAGAAGGACCCGGCCTGGGAGGCCGGCGAGTACAAGACCCCGCCGGTCGGCGGACTGCGCGCCGCCCGGATCGTCAACGTTATCGCCGGCTCCGCACCGATCCAGATGCAGAAGGAGCTGCCGACCCGCGCCGCCGCCGACGCCCGGGCCGCCGCGGTCCTCGACGGCGCCGTCACGGCCACCGACGCCAACGACTACATCTACCAGCTCGACGCCTCGCGGAACTACGACCCCTCGCCAGGTCTCGAAAAGATCAGCGCGCCGGTGCTGTGGATCAACTCCGGCGACGACTTCATCAATCCGCCCGAGCTCGGCATCGCCGAGGCCCTGGCGCCCCGGATCCGGAAGGCGCGCTTCATCCTGGTCCCCGCCAGCGACCAGACCCACGGCCACGGCACGCACACCTGGGCGGCGGTCTGGGAAAAGGACCTGGCGCGGCTGATGAAGGAGACGGAGTAGTTTCGCTTTAACCGGCGGAGACGAATCAGAGAGACTTGATCGCTCTCGGCTAGAGGGCGACGCGCGCTTCGATATCCGGTCGCTCAAGGAACGCCAGCAACTCGGCGCCGGCCTCGCGATTGCTTGACCAGAACGGGTTGCTGAGCTTCACCTGCCGACGCTTGCCGCTGAAGTTCGTCCAATAGAGCGCGCGGAGCGAATTCGCGTGTGCTGGCTCAAGTAGCCGCTCCAAGTAGGGTTGGAGCGGTGCGCCAGCGAGCGCCAATCCGCATAGCACCGCGTCACCATCCCAATGGGCGCGAAAAAGATCCGCATCGGAGACGCCTGAATTCAGAAGCGACTCGAACCAAGCCTTCAAGATCGCATCAACGGCGCCAAATTGAGCTGGCGGCCAGGTCTTCCAGTGCGCGAGATTGAGTTTTCCCAACAAGACTTCGGGCGATGGCCACCACCCGGCTTCTGTCGCGCAAATCTCCAGGAGTCTCGGCAGGAAGTAGCGGAAGTCGCTCTCACTGCCCTGGGTCAAAAAAACAGCGGACGCATATTTCGACAAATTGTCCGCAGACAGCGAGCGAAGCGGGCTTGCGAGCAAACTGCAGAGCAGGTCGAAATCCGAGCAACACAGGCATCCGTCGATCTTTGATGGCTTCGGAGTGGACGCGAACGCAGCATATCCGTTCTCGATGGCTTCGGAGAGACTCATGGGTTGGCTTGCATTTTGGTGAGGTCGAACACGAACAAGGTAGCATGGCGACGGCTTCGGACGTTGATTGTTCGCCAAGCCGCGCCGCGTAGGGTTAAGCTGAGCTGCTACGGACTTCGACCGGAAGCAAAGGGGCGGTAATGTCAGACAGCGCCGATCGCAGGACTCTGCTGAGGGCCATCACGGGCCTCGGGGTCATGGCCGCGCTTCCGTCATCAGGCCGCGCCGCGGAGACGGGCGCTGCGCTGCGGATCGACGCCGACCGGCTGAGGCGGAATATCGAAGACCTCAGCGTGTTCGGCCGGCCCGCCGGAGGTAGCTTCGCCGACGGCGTCAGCCGCTTTGCCTATTCCGACGCCGATCTGGCGGGTCGGGCTTTCACCATGAAGCTCATAGAAGCGGCCGGCGGGACGCCGCGGATCGACGCCGCCGGCAACATCTTCGCCCGCCGGGAGGGCGCCGTGGCCGGCCTCAAGCCGATCATGATCGGCTCGCACGTGGACTCGGTGCCGGGCGGCGGCAACTTCGACGGCGCCCTGGGGTCGCTGGCCGCCATTGAGATCCTCCGTGTACTGAACGCGCGCAAGGTCGCGCTGCGTCATCCGCTCGAGCTGTCGATCTGGTCGAACGAGGAAGGCGATCTGATCGGCAGCGGCCTGGCGACGGGCGGCCATCCCGCGTCGATCCTCGAGTTCAGCCAGAACGGGATCAAACGCGCCGACGGCGTTCGCCGGATCGGCGGCGATCCGGCGCGGCTGGCCGAGGCGCGCCTGCCCGAGGGATCGGTGCAGGCCTATCTCGAACTCCATATCGAGCAGAGCGGCGTGCTGGAGACGTCCGGCATCCCGGTCGGGGTGGTCGACGGCATCGTCGCCATCGACGAGTACGAGGTCGAGATCCGCGGTATCGCCAACCATGCCGGAACTACCCCGATGGCCGAGCGCCACAACGCCCTGCTGGCCGCGGCGAAGCTGATCGAAGCCGTGCAGGAGGAAGTGACCCGCGAACCCGGCCGGCAGGTCGGCACTGTCGGCCATCTGGAAGTCTTCCCGAACGCCCGCAACGTGGTGCCGGGCCTGGTGAAGCACACCATCGAGCTGCGCGACCTCGATCCAGCCAAGGTCAAGGCCATGGGCGCGCGGATCGCCAAGCGAGCCGAAGCTATCGCCGCCGAAACCGGGACCGAGATCACCCTGAAGGCGCCGGAGCACGATCCCGCCGCCCTGGCCACGCCGGCGGTGCAGCGGCAGATCGAGGCGGCGGCGGCGAGCCTCGGCCTCAAGACCCTTCACCTGCCCAGCGGCGCCAGCCACGACGCCGGGATGATGGCGCACATCGCACCGATGGGGATGATCTTCGTGCCCAGCGTCGGCGGGGTCAGCCATTCGCCGAAGGAGCTGACCCGCTGGGAGGACTGCGCCAACGGCGCCAACGTCCTGCTGCAGACCGTGCTCAGGATCGACGCCGAATAGGGCGGCGGCAGAGGCCCCCGCCCTGCCCGATCAGGGTTTCGCGTGTCCCACGGCCCAGACGTAGGCCGAGAGGGCGTCGAGGTCCGGAGCCGAGAGCGAGGCCCCGCCCATCGGCGGCATGGCGCTGCGGTACTTCTTCGGGTCTGGCACGCCCTTGGCGATGGTGTCGTGGATCGACGCGAGGCTGCCATCGCCCCACAGCCAGGTTCCGGAGGTCAGGTCCGGCGCCAGCGGCGTGCCCTTGGCGTCGGAGCCATGGCAGCCGGCGCAGCTCTGGGCATGATAGACTCGGTCGCCGGCGGCCACCTGAGTCGCGGTCGCGCCCGGAGGCGTAGGCAGGGCCACGGCGGCGGCCTGTGCGACGGGCGCCGCATCCGGGGCCTTGGCCGCCACGAGCTTCGCGCTCGCCGGGCCGC
>Ga0302314_10016312_pt1 | contig 12560 bp, 11 predicted proteins | sample III_Palsa_N2_3_FD_200533 | JGI IMG/M metagenome (GOLD analysis project Ga0302314, IMG submission 200533) | Peat permafrost microbial communities from Stordalen Mire near Abisko, Sweden - III_Palsa_N2_3 | ecosystem: Environmental > Terrestrial > Soil > Palsa > Peat permafrost | place: Sweden...
AGCGCCCCGCGTGACCTGGGCGATCGAATGGATAGTTTGCGGCGCTAAAGCTGGCAGGGACCTGAAGTCCCGCTCACGCGACTAGAAGCGCTCGAAGTCGAGTTCCGAGCCGGAACACGCTGGCGGGTAACTCGTCGTTCCGCTCCGTAAAGTCAAGGGAGGCCTCAATTTTCTGAGCGAAATGCGGGCGCCGGGGTTCGGTTTAGCGTCGCAATTGAATCCCTTGTGACAAAATAAGCACTAAACTAATAATTGCTTGCGCCCATTGGAACGGTATTGGCATGGTCCGCCCGCGCCCTTTGGGGGCGTCGGGGTTGGTCATCTTCTTGCTAGTAATCGCGCAGCACCGGCTGCGCCGTACGCTTTTGTAACGGGGGTAACATGCCCACTTTCGATCCGCGCACGCGCATTCGCACTATCGCGCCCCACCTTATGGTCGGCGCGATCGGCCTGGCGGCGCTGGGACTGGGCTGGCGGATGGTATCGACCGAACTGGGCCAAGCCCACGTCAATCCCGACAAACCTCAAGACTCCGCCGCCGTAGCCGCGCTGCAGGTCGAGGCCTTCGCCCAGGCGCAGGTGCAACCCGGCTTCGCCGCGCCGATCACCGTGCCGGTCAAGGTGCTGCCAGGCGAAACCTTCGAAGCCGCCGTCCGCCGCGTCGGCGTAGCGCCGAACGAAGCCCACCAGGTGGTGGCGGCTCTCGGCCAGGCCATGGATACGGTGAACATCAAGGCCGGCATGGCCTTTAACGCCGCGATCGCCCGCCCGACGGATCAACGTGGCGCGGTTCGCCTGATCGGTCTGTCGATGACCACTGGCCCGGCCACCAGCATCACCCTCTCGCACACCTTCGACGGCGCGCTGCACTTGCGCGAGATGGAAGAGAAGATTCACGACGACACCCACGTCGCGCAAGGCTCGATGAAAGGCTCTCTGTATGAGAGCGCCGAGGCCGCCGGCGCGACGCCGTCGATTACCGCCGACGTGGTCAAGCTGTTCTCGCACAAGCTGGACTTCAGCCGCGACATCCATCCTGGCGACGAGTTCAAGATGGTGTTCGACCGCAAGGTCACAGACTCGGGTCGCACCGTCGACACCGGCGATCTGCTCTATGCCGAGATCGGCGCCAAGGGTCAGGTGACGCGCTTCTACCGCTATCAGGCGGACGGCGCGCAGCCGGAATATTTCGACGAGGGCGGCAAGAATATCAAAGGCATGCTGCTGCGCACGCCGGTCGACGGCGCCCGCATCACCTCCGGCTTCGGCATGCGGATGCACCCGCTGCTGGGCTATACCCGCATGCACCAGGGCATCGACTTCGGCGTGCCGATCGGCACGCCTGTCTACGCGGCCGGCGACGGCGTGGTGGAGGAAGCCCGCTGGGCTGGCGGCTATGGCCGCTGGATGAAGCTGAAGCATTCCGGCGGCTGGGAAACCGGCTACGGACACCTGTCCGCCTGGGCGGTTCACGCCGGCGCGCACGTGCATCAGGGCGAAGTGATCGCCTATTCCGGTTCGACCGGCGAATCCACCGGGCCGCACCTGCACTACGAAGTCATCAAGAACGGCGAGAAGATCAATCCGAAGGGCGCCAACGCCCCCTCGGGCACCATCCTGGCCGGCCGCGACCTGAACGCCTTCAAGGCCGAGAAGAACCATATCGACACCCTGATCGCCGCCGCCGCCGCCCCGACCAAGGTCGCCATGGCCGACACCGCCGGCCTGCGCGGCGAAACGATCCGGCAGTAGACTAAAGCCCCGCTCATCCCCACGAAGGCGGGGACCCAGGGCCGCCAGACTCTATCTTTCCGCCGCACCCTTTTGGCTCGCTTTGGTCGAACGGCGCCTAGTCCCCTGGGTCCCCGCCTGCGCTGGGATGAGCGCTATGGAGTTTCCTGACAATCACCCTCCAGCCCCATTCAGCCTGGGTTCATGGCGGATGGCGAGAATAGCCTTCAACAACGCGAGAGCCTTCCGGCATGGAGCCGCCAGCCCTCTGGAGCGTTGAATCGGTCAAGAACGAAGGAGGTTCGAAATGCGTAAGATCCTGACAGCGGCCCTGGCCGCGGCGACCCTGAGCGGCGCGGCTCTTGCTACGATAGCGGCGCCGGCTGAAGCGGCCCCCGGCTATCATGGCGGCGGCTACCACGGCGGTGGCGGCTATCGCGGCGGCGGCCGCGGCTACTGGCGCGGCGGCCACTGGTACGGCTACGGCGGCGCGGCCCTCGCGGGCCTGGCGATCGGCGCGGCCCTGGGCGGCCCCGGTTATGGTTATGGCTACGGCTACGGCCCTGGACCCTACTATGCGCCTGGCCCCTACGCCTACGGCCCCAGCCCCTACTACGGCTGCCACAGGTACTGGGATGGCTACCGTTGGGGCTGCTAAGCCCTAACGCCTAGTCCACCAGCAGACCCCGCGCCTTCCCCCCGAGGCGCGGGGTCTTTCATGTCTGGAGGTCTTCGAGTTGGACATCCCGCGTGATGGGAATATCACGGGGGCATGGCCATCGCGGCGCCGACCATGAACGACAGCGGGTCATCGACCGCCGCCAAGCTGCTCACGGCAGCGATGGACGAGTTCAACACCCACGGCTTCGCCGGCACCGACACCAACCGCATCGCCCGCCGCGCCGGGTTCGCGCCCCAGACCTTCTACCGTTGGTACAAGGACAAGATCGAAATCTTCGTCGCCTGCTACCGCGCCTGGGAGGATGAGGAAAAGGACGCCCTGCAGGCCTTGTTCGACCGCGACGCGCCCAGCGAGGCCCTGGTGGAGGCCGGCGTCGCCCATCACAAACGCTACCTGATGTTCCGGCGCAGCCTGCGCCAGCTTTCCATTGACCACGCCGTCGTACGAACCGCGCGCGCGGAAAGCCGCCTGCGTCTGATCGGCCGCATCCGCGACTGGTCCGGCCAGCCGGAGTTTTCCATCGAGACCCTGGCCGTGGTGCAGTTTCAGTTCGAGCGGCTGACAGACGCCCTGGCCGAAGGAGAATTCGCCGACATGGGCCTGGGCGAGGACGCCGCCCGCGCGGAGATCGCCAGGCTGATCGACGCGCTGAGGGCTTAAGTCATCGCCGCCCGGCCAAGCGAGGCGGCCAGCACCAACAGGCCGCCGGCGATGGCGATGTCCTTCAGGCACAGGGTCCGCTCGGCCTTGTCGGACCAGTCGCGGTGAAACGCCACGGCGGTGAGCAGGCAGAAGGCGGCCAGGGCCAGCGACGCCCAGAGGGCCTGCCAGCCGATCAGCACCAGAATACCGCCGCCGAGTTCCAAGGCGATCACCGCCGGCAGCAGAATCCCCGGCACGCGCTGCTCGTCCATATGCGCCAGGAAGGGCTTGGGGCCGATGATCTTGGCGACGCCGGCCAGGATGAACAGAAGCCCCATCAGCGCGCGCCCGGCGATCATCACGTACGCCCAGGACATGTTCGTCGCTCCGTTATGCTCGTCATCATAAAGTGATATGGATATCACTTCATTGTAACCGGTCAAGAGCTGGCCATGGCCGGCGACTGGCGGGCCGGCGGCGCGGCGGCTAAGAGGATGGCGAAAACAAGGAGCAAGGCCGTGGCCGACACCAAACCCATTACTGGCGGCTGCCTCTGCGGCGGCGTGCGGTTCACCTATGACGGCGAGCTCGGCGGCTCGCTCGGGCTGGTGACGATCTGTCACTGCAGCCAGTGTCGGCGCGCCCACGGCTATGCCGCCGGCGTCGTCCCCGTCCAGGCCAGCGGCTTTACCGTTATCCAGGGCAGCGAGCTGATCCGCGAGTTCGAGTCCTCGCCCGGCAAGCTGCGCGGCTTCTGCGGGACTTGCGGATCGCCGCTCTATTCGCGACGGGTCAGCAGCCCCGAGGCGCTACGCCTTCGCCTCGGCACACTGGACCACCCGCCCGCCGACTTGGTGGTCGAAGCTCACATCTTCGCCACCGACGTCCCCACCTGGGCCGAGCCGGACGACGCCCCGCGTTATCCAGGGCTCGAGCCGGGGCGGCCGTAAGCCGCCATTACGCCACTCCTCTAGTCGTCCTGAGCCGACGCGAAGCGGCGCGTCGAAGGACGCACGCCGCTGCAACGTCCTTGCGTCCTTCGACACGCGCCCTGGCGGGCGCGGCTCAGGATGACGTAGAGAATGACGAGATACAAAAGGAGCCCCCATGCGCGCCGCCTGGTATGACCGCACCGGACCTGCCCGCGAAGTGTTGCAGATCGGCGAGCGGCCAACACCTGTGCCCGGACGGGGCGAGGTGCTGATCCGCGTGCGGGCCTCGGGGGTCAATCCGTCGGACGTGGGCATGCGCGGGGGCGTCAATGCGCCGATGGCCTATCCCCGCATCACGCCCAACAGCGACGGCGCCGGCGTGGTCGAGGCGGTGGGGCCGTGGGTGGATGAGGGCCTGATCGGCAGGCGGGTCTGGTTCTACAACGGCCAACGCAACGGCCGCGCGTTCGGCTCGGCAGCGGAATACATCGAGCTGGACGCCGACCTGATCAGCGAACTCCCCGACAGCGTCAGCTTCAATGAGGGCGCCACCCTCGGCATTCCCGGCATGACCGCGCACGTGGCCCTGTTCGCCGCCGGGCCGGTGCAGGGCCGCGTGGTGCTGGTCACCGGCGGCGCGGGGGCGGTGGGGCTCTATGCGGTGCAACTGGCCAAGTGGGCCGGCGCCACGGTGATCGCCACCGTCTCCTCGCCCGAGAAGGCCGCCCGCGCCAAGGCCGGCGGGGCGGACTTCACCATCGATTATCGCCGCGAGGAGGTGGCCAAACGGGTCCGCGAGATCACCGGCGGCGAAGGCGTCGATCATGTGGTGGACGTCGATTTCGGCGGCAACCTGGCCCAGACGGTGCGGGCGCTGAAGGTCAGCGGCGCCATCGCCTACTACGCCTCCAAGGGCGAGCCCGCGCCCGTGCTCACGGCGGGCGAACTGATGCGCAAGAACCTGACCGTGCGCGGCGTGTTGCTGCCCAATTCCCCCCACGAAGCGCGCCGGAGAGCCCAGGCCGACATCACCCGCTGGATCTCCACCGGCGAGCGCGTCCTGGCCGTAGCCGGAACCTACCCCCTGCACGAAATCGCCGCCGCGCACGAGGCGGTGGAGCGCGGCGACAAGGCAGGGACGGTGGTGGTGGAGGTTTAGATTCCTTCTCCCTCTTGCGGGAGAAGGTGGCCTCCGAAGGAGGTCGGATGAGGGGTCGCACTGGATTATCGGGTTTCCTGCAAATAGCCTTTCAGAAGGACCCGCGAAACCTCTTGCACAGAACAAATGTTCTTGTATTGTTCCAATATGCGTGACCCCTTCACCCAGTCCCTCGCCAAACGCATGCGGCGCAATCCCACCTCCAACGAGGCGAAGCTTTGGGAGCTGCTGCGCGGACGCCAGCTCGATGGCCTGAAGTTCCGCCGGCAGGCGCCGATAGGTCGGTATGTGGCCGACTTCGTCTGTTACCAGCGCCGGCTGATCATCGAAGCCGATGGGCCGCTTCATGAAGAGAACGGCGCGCATGATATGGCCCGCGACGCTTGGCTGCGCGAGCAGGGGTTTCGGGTGCTCCGGTTTCCGAACGCGAAGATTGCCACAAACAAGGACGCGGTGTTGAGCGCGATCCGGAGGGCTGTCGGGACTGCCGGATAGAGGGGCCGGCAGGCCTTTCCGATGAGCTGTTCGCAGGAAACCCGCGAGCCGGCGCGACCCCTCATCCGGCCCTTCGGGCCACCTTCTCCCGCAAGGGGAGAAGGGGCTCCGAGTTTTAGTTTACCAACACCTTCCCGACTTCGAGCCCATTCTCGCCGGCCGTGACCTGGATCACCGAGCCGTCGGCCAGTTCCCCGGCCAGCAGCTTGCGCGCAATCACATCGACCAGCTCCTTCTGGATCACCCGCTTCAGCGGCCGGGCGCCGTAGACCGGGTCGTAGCCGCGTTCGGCCAGCCAGTGGGTGGCTGAGGCGTCCAGGGCGATGGACATGCGACGGTCGGCCAGGAGGCGTTCCACCCGTTGCAGCTGGATGCGGACGATCTCGTCCATCTGCTCGCGGCCAAGGCGCTTGAACAGGATGATCTCGTCGATCCGGTTGAGGAACTCGGGCCGGAAGTGTTTGCGCACCACGTCCATGATCAGCGGCCGCACCGCCTCGACGTCGCCCGCCTCGCCATCCGGCGAGGCTGACAGCTCGGCTAGATACTCCGACCCCAGGTTGGAGGTCATGATGATCAGGGTGTTCTTGAAGTCCACCGTCCGGCCCTGGCCGTCGGTGAGGCGACCGTCGTCCAGCACCTGCAGCAGCACATTGAACACGTCCGGGTGGGCCTTCTCCACCTCGTCGAACAGCACGACCTGATAAGGCCTGCGCCGCACGGCCTCGGTGAGCGAGCCGCCCTCGTCATAGCCGACATAGCCCGGAGGCGCGCCGATCAGCCGGCTGACCGAGTGTTTTTCCATATATTCGGACATGTCCATCCGGGTGATGGCCGCCTCGTCCGCGAACAGGAAGCCGGCCAGGGCCTTGGTCAGCTCGGTCTTACCGACGCCGGTGGGACCGAGGAACAGGAAGGAACCCATCGGCTTGCCGGGATCGGACAGACCAGCGCGGGAGCGGCGCACGGCGTCGGCCACGGCGGCCAGGGCGTCTTCCTGACCCACCACGCGGCCACGCAGGGCGTCTTCCATCTTGAGCAGCTTCTCGCGCTCGCCTTCGAGCATCTTCTCCACCGGCACGCCGGTCCAGCGGGCGACCACCTGGGCGATCTGCTCGGCGTCGACGACCTCGGGAGTCATGGCGTCGACGTTCTTCGACTCTTCCTCGGCCAGGCGGCGTTCCAGCGGCGGGATCTCGCCGTAGAGGATTTCAGACGCACGTTGCAGGTCGCCGCGGCGCTGGGCCTGCTCCAGCTCGGCGCGGAGGCGGTCGAGCGCCTCGCGGGACTGGGCCTGCTGGCCGACCTTGTCTTTCTCCGCCTTCCAGCGGCCGGTCATTTCGCGGGACTGGACGTCGAGCTCATTCAGCTCTTTTTCCAGCCGCTCCAGGCGTTGCTTGGAGGCCTCGTCGGTCTCCTTGGCCAGAGCCTCGCGCTCGATCTTCAGCTGCACCAGGCGCCGGTCGATCTCGTCCAGCTCTTCCGGCTTGGAGTCCACGGCCATGCGCACCCGGCTGGCGGCCTCGTCGATCAGGTCGATGGCCTTGTCGGGCAGGAAACGGTCGGTGATGTAGCGGTTGGAGAGGGTGGCCGCCGCGACGATGGCCGCGTCGGAGATACGCACCCCGTGGTGCACCTCATACTTCTCCTTCAAGCCGCGCAGGATGGAGACGGTGTCCGTCACCGTTGGCTCGCCCACGAACACCGGCTGGAACCGGCGCGCCAGGGCGGCGTCCTTCTCCACATGCTTGCGGTATTCATCCAGGGTGGTGGCGCCGACGCAATGCAGCTCGCCCCGCGCCAGCGCAGGCTTAAGCAGGTTGGAGGCGTCCATGGCGCCGTCGGATTTGCCGGCGCCGACCAATGTGTGCATCTCGTCGATGAACAGGATGATCGAACCCTCGGCGGCGGTGACTTCGTTGAGCACCGCCTTCAGCCGTTCCTCGAACTCGCCGCGGTATTTGGCGCCGGCGATCAGCGAGCCCATGTCCAGCGACAGCAGCTTCTTGTCCTTCAGGCTCTCCGGCACATCACCATTCACGATGCGCAGGGCCAGGCCCTCGACGATGGCGGTCTTGCCGACACCGGGCTCGCCGATCAGGACGGGGTTGTTCTTGGTGCGGCGGGCCAGCACCTGGATGGTGCGGCGGATTTCTTCGTCGCGGCCGATCACCGGATCCAGCTTCTGGTCGCGCGCGGCTTGGGTCAGGTCGCGGGCGTAACGTTTCAGGGCGTCATAGCCATCTTCGGCGCCGGCGGAGTCCGCGGTGCGGCCCTTGCGAACCGCCTGGGCGGCGTCTTCCAGGCCCTTGGCGGTGGCGCCGGCCTTCTTCAACGCGTCCGAAGCGGAGCCGCCGTCCTTGGCGATGGCGATCAACAGCCGCTCGGTGGTGACGAAGGCGTCGCCGGCGGTCTTGGCGTCGGCCTCGGCGGTGTTGAACACCCGCGCGGCGTCGCCGTTCATATAGAGCTGGCCGGAACCGCCCTCGACCTTGGGTGTCTTGGTGAACAGGTCTTCGACGGCCTGGTCGACCGCATCGGGCCGTCCGCCGGCGCTTTGGATCAGCGCGCGGGCAAGACCGTCCTTTTCCTCCAACAAAACCTTCAGCAAGTGCTCGGGCGCGAGCTGCTGATGGCGGCGCGCGAGCGCCAGCGACTGGGCGGACTGGATCGCCTGCTTGGCGCGGTCGGAATAGAGATCGATATTCATGGTTCCCCTTGGGTCGGCGGATTTCGCCGGCCGCCTCCATTGAGCACGACCGACGCTCTCGTCGATGTAGGTGTGGCCTTTGCGCCACACAACCCGGCGCAACAGGATTTTCTCATGCCCTCATGTTTTCGGCTCGCTCTGCGGCGAAACGGAGAGTGCGAGCGAAAGAACCTAGGTGATAGTGGTAAAAATCCCCATTCCGGGCCTGTCGGAGCCGCTGTATCTGGCGCTGAGCGCCCGCTTTCCTAAATACAAGCTGAACGGGGCCCTCAGCCTTTTTTCAACACCCTTGCTGCATGCTCGCAACGGTGAACCAAGCGCGGCCGTCCGCGTTCGGCTCAAGTGAGAAACCGGAAGGCTAGGCCATGAAGGGCAGACGTCCGACAGGCGTATTGGGATTGGGATGGGCCTGCTTCGAAGCCGCCGCCTTCGGCCGCACGGAGCACGCCAACACCCTCGACTCCTATTCCGACGATATCATCCGGCGGGTGAAGTTCACCGCCGGCGGCAGCCATGGCTGGAAGATCACCGCGCTGGAAACCCCGCGCGAAAAGGCCCCCGCCTGGAAGATCATCGTGATCACCGGCGCGCCGTCCTGGGCCGAATACTGGGGCCCAGTGATGGCCGCCCTGCCCGCCGACCGCCAGATGGTCGTGGTCGATCGCCCCGGGTTCGCGGCGAGCGAGCCGGATATCTGCATCACCGACATCACTATTCAGGCCCGCGCGCTGGAGCCGATCCTGGACGCGGCGCCCGGTCAGAAGATCATGCTGGTGGGCCAGTCCTATGGCGCGGCGATCGCCGCCTTGATGGCCGCCAACAACCCGAGCAAGGTCCAGAGCCTGGTCATGCTGTCGAGCTTCCTCGGCGAGACCGGCCCGACCGCGCGTTGGCTGGTGGAGATGGGCCAGAAGCTGCTCACCGTCCTGCCCCGCGACCTACGTCACGCGATCCTGGAAGTCAGCGGCCAAGCCGACCAGCTGCATCACCTGCGTGAGGCGCTGCCGCGGCTGCGCATCCCGGTGCACGTGATCCATGGCGACAAGGACGACTTCGCCCCGATCGAGACCGCCGAGAAACTGGCCAAGGAAGTCCAGACCCTGCACCCGATCCGCTTCGAAGCCGTGCCGGGCGCCAACCACTTCCTGAACGACGGGCCGACCGACGTGCTGCTGGCCTCGCTGGAAGCCTGCATTCCCGTCGAGCTGGCTCGCGCCGGCTGGCGCTGGCCGTCCTTGCCCAAGTTCAAATGGCCGTTTGGGGCTGTGCGGACGCCGGTTCAGCAGGCGGCTTAGGGTGCCTGTGCGTGCTTCGACGCGCGCCCATTGGGCGCGGCTCAGCATGACGTGGAATTCTAGAGCCCATCCAAACACGTCATCCTAAGCCGGACGCGTAGCGGCCGTGTCGAAGGACGCACCAATGCCCTACCGAAACACCATCACCAGATGGTCTTCGTCGTAGTCGCGCCCGTCGATGCGGATGGCGCGGGGTTCGGTCCCGTAGAGGACAAACCCCAGCCGCAGATAGAGCGCCTTGGCGCCCAGGTTGTCCGACGACACTGAACAGCGCAGCAGGTCCACGCGCGGACGCGCCCAATCGATCACTGTCTGCGTCAGTCGCGCGCCCAGGCCACGGCCTTGCAGGGCCGCGCGGAGGTAGACGCCCCAGAGGTAGCCCTTGTGCTTCTCCTTGGCGCCCGCCTCGCGCATGAAGCCAGCGCAGCCCATCAGCTCGCCGTCCAGATAGACTCCAAACAGGACGTCGTCACCGCCCGGCGCGGGGATGCGGCCCGCCACCTCATCCATCGCCAGCCGCTCCCAGTCGTCGGGACTGGCGGAGAAGGCGCTGGGATAGGCGCGCATGGCCTCCAGGCGCAGCGCGCGCCAGACCGGCGCCTCTTCGCGCCTGATCGGCCGGATATCGACACCACCCGTCATCAGGCGTCGGCGTGGGTTTGGTCGGGCGCCGCGCGAAGCCGGCCGAGGCTGGCGAAGAGGTCGTCCAGGCCAGCTGTCAACAGCTTGCGGAACGGCCGGTCATAAGCGCGGTCCACCAGGACGCACAGGGCCATGATCGCCGCCAGGAAGGGCGCGCCGATCCAGGGACCGAGCTGTTCCATCCGCGGCGCCTGGTGGCGCACCAGATGGATCACGATCTCGCCCAATGGCTTGTGCAAGGCATAGAGGGGATAAGAGATCGCCCCCAGCCGCTCGAACAGACCCGCGGCGCGGACGCCGGGCCGGGCGTCCGCGCCGGCCAGCACCAGGGCGGGGAAGACCGCGAGCACACAGAGCAGCGGGAAGAAGAAATCGTCCAGCCTCACCCACATCAGCGGCGGCAGCACCGCCAGCGCGATCCAGGCTGGAATGCGCGGCCGGGCCAGCTTGGACTGGTAGAGGCGATAGACGGCGAGGCCCGCCGTGAAGGAGAAGGCCACACGCGGCAGGCCACCCAGCCAGTCCTTCCACATGAAACCGATATCAAGCTTGCCATAATGCCAGCAAGCGTAGACCAGCGCCGCCGCCGACACGGCCAGGGTCGCGGTCAGCACGCGGATGTCCTTCAACGGCTTCCAGGCGAGGGCATAGACGGCGTTGACCAGCAGTTCCAGCGCCAGCGACCAAGCTACTGAATTGACCGGGTAGAGCATGGGCTTGATGTGCGGCCCCGGCAGCATGGCCAGGGCGAAGGGCGCGGTGCGCAACACCTCGGCGCCAGTCAGATTGTCCCGGCCCGGCAGGGCATGCGACGCGGCGGCGATCAGGCCAAGGACGGCGCCCAGCAGATAGACAGGCCAAAGCCGTAGGTAGCGGGAGGCCAGAAACCGGCCAGCGGACAGGCCACGCTCAAATCGGCGTCCATAGGCGTGGGCGATGACAAAGCCTGAGAGGACAAAGAACAGGTCCACGGCCATGTAGCCGCCGTGGATGTTCAGCGCCTTGAAGAAGGCGATATGGCGCATGGCGACGAAGACGGCCGCGACACCTCGCAGACCATCAAGCGTCGCAAACACGCGCCTATCGTTGCGCTCAGCGCTCAAAACTCGCCCCATCCCCCTGGAATGGCGGCGTTATTGGCGATCCGTCAGCGGAACAGCAAGAGGGAAAATCGTCTCAGGCGTCTTCCGATGGCACAATGGCCGCAGGTGTTGCATCGACGGCGTCGGCCGCGCGGGGCGCCCGACGTTTGCGCGGCTTTGGCGCGGCGGCCTCCACGGCCTCAGCAGCGGGTTCGGCGCGCGGTTGCTGCTGCAGGAAGGCCGGCGCGTGGCTGACCGCGCCGTCATGCGAACGCAGCACCGGCGAGGCGGCCGAAGGTTCGGCCTCCGGCGTCAACGGCGTGGCGCGCGGTTCGACCACCGCGAGCGGGTCGACGCGCTCGGCCCGGTCCTGCCGGTCGAAGCGGTCGCCGCGAGGACGATCCTCACGAGGACGATCGTCTTTGGGACGGTCATCGCGATTGAAGTTGCGGTCGCGGGCGGCCCGCTCCTCGCGCGGGCGATCATCGCGGGGACGCTCGTCCCTGGGCCGCTCGTCACGGGGCCGATCGTCGCGAGGGCGCTCTTCCCTGGGGCGGTCGTCACGGGGGCGATCATCGCGATTGTAACTACGTTCGCGGTTTTGCGGGCGGTCGTCGCGGGGACGGTCATCTCTGGGGCGGTCGTCTCTGGGGCGATCATCCCGTTGCCGGTCATCTCTAGGACGATCTTCCCGGGGCCGGTCATTGCCCCGGTCGCTCTGGTAGCGATCTCGGCTTTCGTAGCGGTTGTTGTCCTGTTGCCGGTATTGGCCATCCTGGCGATCGTCGTTGTCGCCCTGGTCGGGGGATGCGCCGCCGCCGTCGCCGCCGCTTTCGTCTTCGAAGTCGAGGTCATAGCCGGAGACAAAGGCGTCGCGGCCGATGATATCGCTGGCCGGACGGTTCGGCTGCATGGCTCGCAGGAGGCGGAAATAGTGTTCGGCGTGCTGCTGATAGCCTTCCGCCAGCACCCTGTCGCCGGCGGTCAGGGCGTCGCGCGCCAACTGCTGGTACTTCTCGAAAACGTGCTGCGCGGCGCCCCGAATCTTGACGCCCTCGGGTCCGTTGGACTCGAAAGCGCGGTTGGCGTTCTGCTGCGGCTTGCCGCCGCCGGTTCCGCCACCCCGATTGCGGCTGCGCTGCCGCTTCATACCCTTGAAATCTCTCATGTTTTCCAGTAATTCTAGCCGG
>Ga0302314_10016314_pt1 | contig 12560 bp, 10 predicted proteins | sample III_Palsa_N2_3_FD_200533 | JGI IMG/M metagenome (GOLD analysis project Ga0302314, IMG submission 200533) | Peat permafrost microbial communities from Stordalen Mire near Abisko, Sweden - III_Palsa_N2_3 | ecosystem: Environmental > Terrestrial > Soil > Palsa > Peat permafrost | place: Sweden...
AGCGGTGGCGCGTGCTGCAGCGAGTCATGGTCAGCCCGACCACGATCGGCGACATCGCCAAATCCGTACTCGTCCTGACGCTATTCGAGCACAAGATGATCAGCTGATAGTTACTGAGAAAACCTCAGTGGAGTCCTGACTACGCTGCGCAGCCCTCTCTGGGCTCGGGAGTGCAGGTCACGTCAGCCTCAGCAGTTTGGAGAGAAGACAGCGGAGATTTGGTCACCCATTACGTCAAGAAACGTAGCGAGTTCCTCCCTGCCAAAGTCCGCGCGGATGACTCGCATCCTGAGAGTCACGGCCGGATACGCGTTGGCGACCAAATAAAATGCCGGTCCCGTGCTGCGTGCGGGCGTGATCCACTCCACGGACGGCGCGGTCCACTCGGTTGCCGACCGGCCATCGAGCGGTGCGGGCAGGAAGGTGAAGTGCCAGCCGGGGGGCGGCATCAGGCCATCCCGCGCGAGCTCGGCCCGGATCGCAGCGATCGCATCGGGGTTGTAACAGCCGTACTTGAGTGCCTTGAAACTGCGCCAGTGGAGGCTCGCTGCCCGTTGCGGAAACGGTCGCCCGTCCGGGCTGAAGAGCACAGGGACCCATTGATTGAGTGAGGACACGAGATTGGAGTACGCGGGATCGAAACGATTGGACGACATGGGATAAAGCAGCAGGCTCTCTCGCTTGAAGGTGATCGCGAGGGCGTGTGCGTAGACCGCCAGAAGCAAGCTGGGGAGGGAAATGCGGAGTCGGGCTGCGATCTGTTGCGCGGCCTCGGCTGGAACCCCGGTGTGCAGGTCGGCCCGGACGACCTCGCCGCGGGGCACTGGGGGCGCCGTGACGGGTCCCGCGCCGATCAGAGTCCTGCGCCAGTAAGCCTCCGCAGCCGCCAGCGCCGCTTCCTGACGTCGGGAATGCTGCTGGGCGGCCAGCTGCCGCGGTTGCGGGCCGGGGTCGAGCCGGCCGCACGCCAGTAGGACCTGGAAGTCGCGCTCCAGCACGCCTATCGCCATGCCGTCGGCCGCGATGTGATGGATGACGACGAGGAGTTCGTGCGGACGGCCGTTGGCCATAACCAGCCAGGCCCGCCAAGACGGCTCGGAGGCCAGGTAGAACCCGCGCCGCAGTTCCCGGGCCTCAAGTTCGGCCCTCTCGGCGACGGTGATTTCGCTGCGGCGCACCGCGCCCATGACGTCCGCGACCGGAAGGACGCGCTGCCGCATCCCGCTGGCCCGTAGGTCGTACACCGTGCGCAGAGACTCATGCCTCTCGGCGAGGGCGCGCACCGCAGCCCACACTCCATGCGCCGAGATGCTAGGTGGCACCGGGCAGGCGGTGCTCAGATTCCCCTCCCAGCTCCGGTCCGGCGGCATCCGCTCAATGTCTCGCCAAACTGAGAGCTGACCCAAGGTGAGGGGGTCATCCGACTCCTGCGCCACCGTAACACCTTCCGTGTCCCTCGATCGCGTGCGGTTCATCAGGCCGCCGACCGCGTGAGCAGCGGACGGCCCGCCATACGAGACGGCGGGACCGCCCGGCCACTCGCGGGTCTGCCGGTATCAAATCGTCGAGGTATTCTTCGTGTTCATTTCGCACCTCCCAACTGATTGTGGTCCGATCTCGCTGGACGAATCGTCGCGACCGTCCCGGCCTATCCCGCAGGACTAATGCGGTACCGGAAAACCGATCGACGATTCGTGTGCGATCAAGGCAACGGACATCCGCTCCATGAGTATTGCCAGTCACCATCACAATGTCAATAGTTTCAAAATCGCAGAGGAGGCTGTGGTGTTCCTGTGAATGTCGGTGGCTGCCGCGCAATGGCCTTGCTTTAGACCGCACGCGGATGATGTTGCTGGTTGCTGTTCCTTGTCTCTTGCCTTAGATTGGCATTATGCCGGAGCCGAGAGTCCGTATTCTCCGACGAACCGGGAGGGAAAGATGTCGGCGCGGATCGTGGGCTATTTCGGGATGACTTCGGCCCTGTTCTGCGTTCGGGTCATTGGTCGGCCCACGCTATTCGAGCTCGCGAGCGGTATTTACCAGGATGGTGGAGGACGTGGGCGCGCGCGCATCTGACCGAGATAACGGCACTATTCTGCCGATGCCCCCGATGAGCCCGCCCGCGACCGAGCACAGGCCGATCGACCATGCGGCGGCGCTCGGCACGCGCCCGGTGGGGCGACTGCTATGGAGTTCCTGCTCACAGACCACATTGTCGGTCGGCGTCTATGGGATCTACGCGCTGACCAACACCTGGTTCGTCGCGCATGGCGTGGGTGACTCCGCCATGGCCGCAGTCAACCTCGTCACTCCTCTGCTGCTGCTGCTCGGTGCCGTGGCCGCCGCCGTCGGCGTTGGCGGCGCCTCCCTGGTCTCACGCAGCCTGGGCGCGAGCGATACTGCCTCCGCCGCACGCGCCGCCGGCAACGCCTTCACGCTGTTCTGGGTTAGCGCGATCGCCACGACCGTGATCGGTCTTTCAGCGCTCGACCCGCTGCTGACGATGCTGGGCGCCCACGGGGCGCTGCGCGGCCCTGCCCGCTCCTACGCGATCGTCCTGCTCTCAGGGGCGATCGTGAGCACTGGGTTCTCCAGCCTGGTGCGCGCCGAAGGCCGTATGCGGTTCTCAACCCTGCTGTGGGTGGTCCCGGTCATGGCACAGATCGCCCTAGACCCTGTACTGATCTTTGGGCTGCGCCTAGGCGTGCGGGGCGCGGCGCTCGGCCTCATCGGCGGCCAAACCATCTCCGCCGCGATGAGTGTGTGGTTCTTCTTCCTGCAACGTGACCGGCCCTACCGCATTACCCTGGCCAACCTGCGCCCGCACGCCCCCACGGTACGCTCCCTGCTTGGCATCGGCGCGCCCTCGTTCCTCACCGGCATCGGCGCCACCGTCCTGGCTGTCCTTGTCAACTCCACCCTCGCACACGCTGACAGCGCCACCGCACTGGCCGCATATGCGGTATGTGCTCGCATCCGGACCTTCATCACGACGCCCCAACTCGGCATCAGCCAAGGCCTGCAACCTGTCGTCGGCTACAGTTACGGACGCGCCCAGACTGAACGCGTGCAACGCGCAATGACCCTTGCGCTGCGCGCTACCACGCTCTACGGCGTCCTGGTGCTGGCCTCCGTCATCCTGCTCGCCCGGCCCATGGTCGCCGTGTTCGTCACCGACCCCACCATCGCCTCGACCGCACGACACGCTTTGCGCATCATCGCTCTCGCGTTCGCTGCCTATGGAATTGCCCCCCTCGTCTCCGCCTACTTCCAATCCGTCGGGAAACCGAAACCGTCCTACCTGCTCGCCCTCGGCACGCTCCTCGTCATCAAGATCCCACTCGTGATCGTGCTCGGACGTACCGGAGCCAACGGAATCTGGATCGGCCTGGCCGTCGGGGAGCTCGCCTCCGCCCTTACCGCCCTGATCATCCTCAAACTCGTGGACCATCAACATCGGCCAGCTACTACACCTACAAGCGGTTCTCACGGGTGAGCTGCGGGGCGGGCGGGGACGACAGACCGGCGGGATGATCGGGGCGGTCGTGTTCGACTGTGACGGTGTGCTGATCGACTCCGGGTCGGTGTGGGAAGAGGTCAGGCGGGCAGTGGTCGCCGAGTTCGGCGGCCGGTGGAAACCGGACCCCAGGATCGGCTGATGGGGATGTCCACCGGCGGGTGGTCCCAGCCTGACCGGTGGCTGCGCGCTAGCCGAGCCGGGCGCGGTCAACCTGAACCGGCTGCTCAGAATCAACGTAGTTGCGGACGATGACCTGCGCCACGCAGGCCGGAACCCGCGTCCCCTTCACTTCGTAGGTAACGGTGAAGGTGAGGTCCTTCGCCCCTCTGAGCTCGGTAACTTTATCGAGCACGGCGCCAGCGCGGATTTCCGAGTCGACCAGCACGGGGGTAAGGAAGCGCACTCGCTCGCAGCCGCGATTCACACTCATAATCAGGCCCTCGGCGGTACCCGTGGTCCGCAAGGTGGGGATCTGGCCGAGCAGCGACGGCGTAAGCGACAAAATGAGGTAGCCCGGCACGACCGCGGCGCCGAAACGGCTCGCGGCCGCCCGAGCCGGGTCGGTGTGAATCCACTGGTGGTCGTTGGTGGCGTCCGCGAACAAGTTGATCTGCGCCTGGGTGACCCGCACCCATTCGCTGTAGCCCACGTGCTGCTTGACCAGCTCGGCCAACGGGCGCATGCCCGGGTCGGCGTTATCCATCGGCCTATGACCCTTTCGTCGCGATGAGCTACTTGACCGTTCTTGTCTGCGGAAGCGCGTTGCCTAGCAGTCGCGGGTCCATGAGCGGAGGCGCGGGAGCCGAGTAGTCCTGCAGCCATCCGGTCAGTGCAGCAGGGAAGACCTCCGCGACGTCCTCGCTGGACCAGCCGCCGTCACGGATCACAGCCGCCACTTCGGTTGGATGCGACCAGATCGAGATCCGGTCTCCGCCTGCGCCAATGCACTGGCCGGTGATGCCCGACGAGGCAGCAGAAGCCAGGTAGACGACAACCGGCGCGACGTCCTCGGGAACGCCGAGCCCCCGGTGCCGCACCGGGCGCGGCACCGGGGCGCCGGCGCTGACCTGCTCGGCCAGCCGCCGGACGCGGGGTATTCCGTCGATCATCCTGGTCAGCGCCCGCGGCACCACGGCATTCACCGTGACCTCGATTCTCGCGCACTCCACTGCCCACGTGCGGACGAAGCCGACGATGGCCGCCTTAGCCGCCGAATAGGCCGTCTGCCCCATGCTCGCGCGCTGGCCACCCGGCGACCCGGTGAGAATCAGCCGTCCACCGTGGCCCTGCTTCTTGAAGCAGGTCACAGCTGCCCTGCTGCATGTGAACGTGGCGCGTACATGCGAATGGAGCACGAGGTCGAAGTCCTCGTCGCTGGTGCTTATCAGTGTGCTGTCACGCAGCACGCCGGCATTGGCGCACATGATGTCAAGATGCCCGAATTCTTGGCAGGCCCGCCTGACCAGGGCGTTGGCGACGTCTGTCTGGCCGGCGTCGCCCACCTCGCCGATGGCCGCACCGCCCGCGGCCAGGATGGAGCCGACGGTCTCCTGGAGCACGTCGTCGTCAACATCGTTGACGACGACTGCGGCCCCCGAGGCCGCCATGGTTTGCGCGTATGCGCGGCCCAGCCCGCGGCCTGCGCCAGTGATCACGGCAACCCTGCCTTCGAGCATCCGGCTCACGCTCCTTCGTGAAATTCGGCAATGGTCCAGTCTTTGGCGGGAAGCTGCACCAACGCGGCGTGGCCCTGCCCGCGGGGCGAGGACAGCGTGGTCCGCACCGGCCGCTCGCCGTGATTGATGACGACGGCGCGGGTGGGCCGTCCGGCTAGCAGGACGATTTCGACCTCCGGCTCGAGACAGTCGACCACAGGACCCAAGCCGGCCAAGGCGGCCAGCCGGCGGTAGAACCGTTCCCAGGCGGCCTCACCGAGGCGATTCGGCATGTCGAGCTGGAGCTCGAAGGGCGCGGCGCAGAAGACGACCCGGCCGCGGCCAACCCGATGGTCCATCAGCGCCGGCGATCCGTCCGGATAGGTGCCAAGCACCCGGGCGGTGGTCGGCCGGACCTCGGCAGGCCGGCGGCCCGCCGCCGACCAGCAGACTGGCCAGCTTTCCCCGTCCCAGCTAACGGCCGACCACTGAGCCGGATCGTGGTAATCGACAAGTTCCGCCCCGACAAGAGGCTCTCCGGGGAAGCCGTGCAGATGATCGCTGAGCGAGACGTAGACGATGGCACCCAACTCGGCTGCCGCGGTCAGGCGCTCTATGTCGCGGAGGGTGGCGTGGGCCAGCGACGGGCAGATGACAAGGGACCGGCCGGCCAGGTCCGCAGCGGTGACGTCGAATTGAAGGTGCGCCCGCTTGAGCAGCAGGTAGGCGTAGAAGGTGGCGAGCGCCCCGCCGCCGGTCTCCAGGTATCCGCCGCCCCCGCCGCGAGCCTGTTCGGGGAGGTACAGCGCGGTCTCGGCTCGCGGCCGCGCCGCGGAGAGCTGCCCGGCAGCCTCGGCGACCCGCTGGTACGGCGCCATGCTCGGCTTGGGGGAACCGTCGAGCCGGAGCAAGCCAGCAAGCCGCTCCGCCGGCCGTTGCCGGTAAGGCTCGTCCGCTGAGGCGATGTCCTGCCAGCACCAGGCGAGAACGCCGGCGACCCCGTTGGCCAGCGCCGAGGCCGCGGATGCCCGCAGGTATGCCGCAGCGATGTCCTCGTCCACGCCGTAGCTGCCGAGTTCGTCGATGAACGGAACCCCGTACGCCGCACTGACCCTGGACAGGAACGGCGCGATGTGCGTCGCCTTGTAACACATCGTCGACTCGATCGACCCCGGTGTCCAGGCGGGGAACCCGTGGATCCCGATCAGGTCCAGTGCGTCGCTGTTGTCGCTGCCGTAGGCCCCCCCGCGGAATACTCCGGAGGAGTCGTTGGCCTGGAGCACCAGCGCCCCTGGCGCTTGTCGGCGCACAGTGTCCGCCAGCGCGCCCTGCCAGGCGGCCACCTCCGCCCGGGACAGAGTCCGCGCCTCGGCCGGGTCGATGTTCCACAGCTCGTCACCCAGGTCGTAGGCGAGGACATTGCCGCAGTCACGCAAGGCGTCGGCAACGTCCCGGGCGTAGCGGTGCTCCGCGGCCAGCATCGATTCGTCGCGCCATATGCTCCGTCCCCGCCGCCAGGGCAGGTCGAGCAGCTGCCCGTTCATCCAGATGGTGAACAGGGAAACGACACAGGCGATGCCGGCGTCAGCGGCGAGCATGACGGCCTGCCGCAGGTGCCGCAACGCGAGCGGATCGGTCGTCCCGGCTGCCGGCTGGAAGTCTCGCCAGAACAGGAACAGCCGCGCGGTGTTCAGCCCGGCCTTGGCCATCGTACGGAAATCGCGTTCCAGGGCTTCCGCATCCCAGTCCGCCCAGATGCGGCACCCGGACGCCGAGGGATGGTAGTTGACCCCCACCGGCCGGAATGTGCAGCCGTCACGGAGTATTTTCTCGTCGTCGACGCTGAAACCCACAGATCAGCCGTTCCGATCCGGCCGCAGCGCCGAGTCGAGCTGGGCCACCACATACCTGACGTCATCCTCGGACATCCGGCAGTGCAACGGCAGCGACAGGAGCCGGCCCGCCACGGCCTCGGTCACGGGAAGGTGCTCCCGGGAGGTGACCGCCTCGCGCCACCCGGTGTGCCGGTCACGGTAGTACGCCAGCAGATGGGTCGGCGGATAGTGCACCGACGTCGGGCATCCGGCTGCGGCCAGCCTGCGCTGGACATCGCCGCGCGAGGCGCCTGGCGGCAGGACGATGGCCATCAGGTGGTAAGCGGCGTCTTCCGGGGAGACCGGTGACGCGATCGTCACACCGGGCAGGCCGGCCAGCAGTTCACCGTAACGGGCAACCAGGCGGCGGCGCTGGGCACGGTCCTGTGGGAGTTTGCCAAGTTGCACCCGCCCCAGGGCGGAGCTGATTTCCGTCGGCCGGTAGTTCAGCCCGATTCCCGACACGTCGTAGTCCGAGGTCCCCGCGAGCATCCGTTCCTGGGTGGAGCGGGTAAGGCAGTGCGAGCGCATCGCGCGAATGCGCTCCAAGACGTCCCGATCGCGGGCCACGACCATGCCGCCCTCGCCGGTGGTGATGTTCTTGGTGGCGTAGAAGCTGAAGCAGCCGATGTCGCCGAACGTCCCCAGGGCCCTTCCGCCAAGGTGCGCGACCGGAGCGTGCGCGGCGTCTTCGATGACGGGGATCCGCCGCGCGCGGGCGATGGCGGCTATCTCCGCTACCTGCGCCGGGTATCCGCCGTAGTGCATTGCCACCACCGCCCGCGTGCGCTCGGTGATCAGGCGCTCGACCTCGGCCGGAGCGATGGTGAGATCGGATTCCGAGCGGACGTCGGCGAAGACGGGGACGGCATCGCACAGGGCAGCCACCGCCGCCGAGGCGACGAAGCTGAGCGACGGGACGATCACCTCGTCCCCGGGGCGCAGATCCAGGGCGAGGAAGGCAAGGTGCAGCGCGGCTGTCCCGCTGCTGACCGCAACCGCATCAGGCACGTCGAGCGCGGCGGCGAATTCGCGCTCGAACGCCTGGGTTAGCCGCCCGGCGGACAGCCAGCGGGAGGCGAGCACCGCCGTCACCGCGTCGATCTCGTCCTGCCCTATCGTGTTGTCGGAAAATGCCACCTGGTAGGCGGGCGGGCGAACGGCCATCAGGGCACCTGCGCGGAGGAAGGGCCGACGGCTTCGGCCGCATACCAGTCGAAGGTGGCACGCAGCCCGGTGCCCAGATCGACGAAGGGCCGCAGCGGCAGACGGGCGCGGAGCGTGGCGAGGCTGGGCAGCCGCCGGTCCGGTGAGCCCGCTGGCGGTGGCAGTAGTTCCAGCCGGGCCTCAGCGCCAGCGAGCCGCAGCAGGCGGCGCGCGAGCTCCGCGATCTGAATTTCCTCGCGATCGTTACCGATATTGGTCACGATCGGCTCCGGCACGGCCAGCCTCGCCAGGTCAACCGTGGCGGCGACGGCGTCGTCGATGTAGCAGAACGCCCGCGACTGCAGCCCGCCGTACACAGGAAACGGGTCGAGGCGCGCCAGCACGCGTTCGATGAACTGCGGGATGACGTGGGCGCGCCCCATGCGCGGGCCGTAAACGTTGTAGTAGCGGCCGATTCTGACCCGGAAGTCTTCGGCGCGCTGGAGGAACATCGTCTCCACCACGATCTTGCTGAGCGAGTACGAGGCGCGCGGCAGCCTGGGCTGCGTGAGGACGAAGGGTACGTCTTCCGGGGTCGGGAACCGTGCCGCTCCCGACCGCGCGGCTCCGTCGGCGACCTCGCTGGTGGAGCTGAGGAAGAGCGCACCGGGCGGATTGCGCTCGCACCACCGCAGCAGGTGCTCGGCGGCGAGTATGTTCCCGCGCAGCACCGCGGCCGGCCGCGCCGCCGTTTGCTGCACCCCCACCATGGCGGCGAGATGGTAGACCGCGTCGAACGGGCCCGCGATCATGCCCTGCGGAATGGGCTCGGTGAGATCGTGCGTGACAATCCGGATCTGGTCGCCCAGGCGGTTCAGTTCCGCGTCCGCACGCCCGCGCGAGAAGTTGTCGATGACGGTCACCTCGGCGCCGTCACTGAGGAGTCGGCGCACCAGGTGCAGGCCGATGAAGCCGGCGCCGCCCGTGATCAGCACTCGTTCAGCCACGGCCCAGGCCCAGGTAGGTAACGGAGTCCAGCCCGTGCATCTGCTCGTACTGGACGCCCCACATGTCGAAGACGACTGGTGCCGGCCGCATGCGGCGGAGGATGTCACCCGCGTCGAGCGCGTGGTACGCGGCGTGGTCGGTCATCAGCATCAGCACGTCGGCGTCCTGCAGTCCCTCCGCTATGCTCTGCGGCTGGAACCCGAGCTGCGCGATCCTCCCCGCAGGCACGACCGGGTCGTGCCCTGCCAGCGCGCCGACCTGCCCGGCCAGTTCCTGCGCGACCTCGGTCGATGCCGCCCCGCGCACATCGTCTGTGACCGGGCTGCCCTTGTAGGCGATACCTGCCACCATCACCTTGGCCTCGGCTGGCGCCGTGCCCCGTTGGCGCAGCGCCGCCATGACCCGCGCGACGACATGGCGCGGGATGCTCTCGTTGAGCGAGCGCGCCGTTTCCACCAGCACGGGCTGGTAGCCGGCTTCCCGGCTCGCGTACGCGAGCAGGTAGGGGTCTTTCACCAGGCAGCTGCCGCCGACGAAGCCGGGCGCGGACAGGTCCGGCCGCGGGTAGCGGAGGTTGGCGCTGCGGATGAGCTCGTGCGCGTCCAGGCCGAGCCGCTCGGCGATGAGGGCCACCTCGTTCCCGAAGCCGTAGATGAGGTCGGTGTGCGCGTTGCAGATGAGCTTGATCATTTCTGCGGCTTCCAGCGACGAGACCGTGACCTGATCGACGGAGATCGGTTTGAACAGCAGCCCGGCGCGCTCGGTACTGTACTTGTCCAGCCCGCCGATGATCTGCGGTAGCGACTGAATCTCGGACAGGGCCTGCCCCTGGATGGTCCGCTCCGGGCAGAAGGCGAGGAGCGGTGCCGTCTGCCGTCGCCTGAGCTGCGGCAGCACCAGGCGCCGGCACGTGCCGGCAGGGACCGTGCTGCGGATCACTATCAGCGTGTCATCCCCGGCGCGAATCGCGGCCTGCTCCACCGCGGCCTCGAGATGGCCGAGATCGGGTTCCTTTGAATCGCGGTCTACCGCGGTGCCCACGCAGACCACGATCGCCTTGGCGGGGTGGTCCGGCAGCCGGTCGGACACCGTGAGCGATTCCCCGGGCAGCGACTTGAGCAGCGCCTCAAGTCCGGGCTCGAGACCGACCGGCTCCCTGGCCAGGACGGCGGCGCGCACCGCCGGGTTGGTGTCGATGCCCACGACGTGGGTTCCGCTGGCCGCGAGGCAGGCCGCCAGTGGAAGTCCGATGTAGCCAAGGCCGATGACCGCGACGTAGTCGCTCATAATCCCCTCATTCATCTCTTCAGCCATGTCCGGTGACCTCCTCGTTGCTCCGTTGTGCTGCGGACGTCCGGGTGATGCTCGCGAGCAGGGCCGGCAGGCTGACTTTGCCCATGCCGTTCCTAGGCAGCCCGTCCACCACGTGCAGGTGGTGCGGGCTCTCGTAAGGCATGAGCCGGCTCCGGCAGAACTCCAGGACCTGGGCGGCCTCGCCCGGGTCGGTCAGCACGACAGCGGCGTGCACGCTCTGCTCGCCGTGTTCCTCCTGGCCGAAAACGTGAACTTCCCGCACGCTCGCGTGCTGGGCGATCACCCTTTCGATGCGGCGCGGGCTGACCTTGCGGCCCCCGACGTTGATGAAGGTGTCCTTCCGGCCGACCAGGTACAGGTGCCCTCGCTCGTCGAGGCACGCGACATCGCCGGTGTCGTAGCGGTCCCCGGCCGTGACCGCGGGGGCGGTGTCGCCCAGATAGCCGGAGAACATCGTCCTGGTGCGGACGAACAGCCGTCCCGGCTGGGCGGCGGCTCCCTGCCGCGCCAGGGACTCGGACTCGATCCAGCACGAGACGCCAGTGGCGGGCACGCCGACCGAACCCTCCGGCCAGGGCTCCGGCCGGTCGGTCTGGCATGCGACCAGGCCGGTCTCGGTGCTGCCGTACACCTGCCGGACCGGGCGGCGCAGATGGAGCTCCGCCTTCACCGCCACCTCGGCCGACAGCGGTCCTCCCGAGGAGAGAGCGAGTCGGACAGCGGTATCGGGGGGCGGTGCCGCGGTTGCGAGGAGCCGGTAGACGAGCGGCGTGCCGAGCAGGACGGTGGCCTGCTCGCGCAGGCCGCTGTGCAGGGCGCTCAGCGCGAATCGGGGCAGCAGCAGCAGTTCGGCGCCGCTGGCCAGCGCGCCGGCGAGCCCGCCGACCATACCGAACGAGTGGGCGAAGGGGACAGACAGCAGGATCTTGTCTTCGGCCGTGTACCGGTAGACGTCACGGTACAGTTCACCGCCCGTGGTAACGCTGCCGAGGCACTGCCGGACGAGCCTGGGCTGCCCCGTGGATCCGGACGTGACCTGGAACACCGGCGTGGTGGCGTCTGGCGACATCGTCGCCGCCTGGTCTCCTGGCCCGTCGAGGAGGTCAGGGTAGGACAGAGCAGGGCAGCCGGGGGCAAGGCGAAAGGACGCGCCTTGCGGCCCGACGACAGCGGCAGAGCCGACGCGCCGGACCACGGACTGGTCATCGGTCAGATACGAAGTGTTCCGCTCGATGCAAACAGTGCCGACGCCGGCCAGCATCAGGCCCAGGAACGTCGCCGCACTCGCCGTGGTGTTATCGGTGACCAGAATGGTCGGGTGCTCTGCGGAGCGCAGTGACCGGGCGCGGAATGCCGCCCGGCGCGCGGCTTCGCTGAGCTCTCCCCACGTGGTTGCCCGCCAGCCCGAAGGCGTGTGCTCTCGTATCGCCACCCTGTCCGGCGACTCTTGCGCGTGCTGCTGCAGGACCTGGAGCATGGCTGTCCGCCTCCTGTGCTAAGACCGCTCGGGTTCGCCCGTGCCGCGCTGCTGCGGACCTTCCGGGGTGAAGCGGCAGTTGAGGAATGCGTCAGGGTTCCCGCTGTACGCCCGCTTGGCCACGCCGTACCTTTCCGGGGTGCCGATATCGTGCCAGAGGCCCGATAGGCGAACTGCGCGCACCAGATGGTCCTGGCCGGTGAGTGTATTGATCAGCTCGGGCATGTCCATCGGCTTGTCCTCTGGCAGGTAGTTCCGTACCTGGGGGTCGGCCGCGTAAATGCCGGAAGCGGCCTCGACCTCGATGCTCGGCTTTTCCCGTATGCCGTTGACTTTCCCGTTCGCAGACATCTCCAGCATGCCGAAGTCCACGGGAACGCAACAAAGCCGGTACCCCACCGTGAGCATGGCGCCGCTGTCCCGGTGTGCCCGAACCAGTCCGGCCAAGTCGACCGATGTGAGGATGTCGCAGTTCATGACCAGCGCCGCCATGCTCCAGTCCGTTACCAGGCGAAGCGGGCCCGCGGTGCCCAGGGGAGTGGTATCACGGCAGTAGTCGATGGCCA
>Ga0302314_10016316_pt1 | contig 12559 bp, 9 predicted proteins | sample III_Palsa_N2_3_FD_200533 | JGI IMG/M metagenome (GOLD analysis project Ga0302314, IMG submission 200533) | Peat permafrost microbial communities from Stordalen Mire near Abisko, Sweden - III_Palsa_N2_3 | ecosystem: Environmental > Terrestrial > Soil > Palsa > Peat permafrost | place: Sweden...
AGAATCCCAGGCGGGCAAGGTATTGGGCGTGGATTCCAGGCTGATATCTTCCGGGTCGACCATCATGACGTTGGCCATGATTTCCCGGACCTGTTCAAACTCCGGCGAGTCCATACGCTTCCCCTGATTCGGCCTTTGACGACGGAGCGTTGGCCAAGCAGGCAGGGGTGTCAACGCGACCTTCTACGCCGGTTCCGTACGCCCTCGTCAAAAAGAAAAGCCGCACGGAAGAGTGGGCTTCCGTGCGGCAGGTTCAGGTGCGGGAGGAAATACTAGGTGCACCTGGGGGAGGGATGCGGCCACCTCTTGCCGCGAAGACATCATCAGGCCGGCGCGGTCTCGGGCGCGACAAAGCCGGCCTTTTCCAGCTCGCGCTGATACTGGGCCCACCCCTGGTCCGGGATGGTCTCGCCCTGCCGATCGGTCAGCTCCGCCCAACGCGCCAGAAGGGTTTCGGCCGACCGAGGCTCATCAGCGATGTAGATGCCCTCCGACAGGGTGATGTTGGCGACCTCGAACCCGCCGGCGCCCGCGCAAACGATCGCCCGGGTCGGCGCGGCTTCCGAAACCAGCGCCAGCACCGCGGGGCTGACCAGCTCCGGCCGCAACATCGCAAGCTGCTCGGCCGGCAAAATGCCCTCCATCATCTGCGTCGCCGCCGTGGGCGCGATACAGTTCACGCGGATGTCGTTCCGGGCGCCTTCAAGGGCTAGCGTCTGCATGAGGCCCACCAGAGCCAGCTTGGCGGCGCTGTAGTTCGACTGGCCGAAGTTGCCGTACAGACCGGACGAGGACGTGGTCATCACGATGCGGCCGTAGTTCTGCGCGCGCATGGCGTCCCAGACGGCCTTGGTGCAATTGACCGCGCCCATCAGGTGCACGTCGACCACCAGCTTGAAGTCATCCAGGCTCATCTTGGCGAAGGTCTTGTCGCGCAGAATGCCGGCGTTGTTGACCAGGATGTCGACCCGGCCCCAGGCGTTCAAGGTGTCGTCGACAATGGCCTGTATGCGCCCAGCGTCGGTGACGGAGCCCTGTGCGGCCCAAGCCTGTCCGCCCGCGTCGACGATCTCTCGCGTGACGGTTTCAGCGCCGTCCCCGAGATCGTTGACCACAACCCTGGCGCCCCGCTGCGCCAACAGCCGCGCATGCGAGCGGCCAAGTCCGCCGCCCGCTCCGGTTACGATGGCCACACGGCCCTGCAAATCGATCAAAACCGCCCTCCCATCCGACTCGGCGGCCCGGCTCATACCGGGCGCCAGCTGGGCCTTGAGGGCCCATATCGCCGGTGACAAAGACCATCATGCCGTCGTGGAAGCGGAGCCGTCAATACTCACTATGGTGATGATGAATAAGTGAATGGTCCTCTCGATGACGCCGGGGACGCCTGTGAAAGAGCTGGTGTGGCGTCATGGACGCGGTGCGGATTTTAGATGAATCCACATATTCGCTCTGACGATAATTAGCATTGACACGTGACTAAACAATCTCCAGCCTTACGGGATGCGCCCAAGAGCGCAGGCCAAATTCGGCAGGGGGAGGGGACTATGAGAATCCAAACACTAGGCATGGGCGCTTCTGTGCTGGCGCTGATGTGGGGCGGCGCGGCCGCCGCTCAAACGGCGCCGTCAACGAACAGCGACTCCAGCGGCACGACGGTGAAGGAGGTGGTGATCACCGCCGAACGCCGGACCACCAATCTGCAGAAGACCCCGATCGCCGCGACGGTTTTGACCGGCAGCGACCTGATCAAGAAGGGCATCTTCACGATCGACCAAATTCAGTTCAACAGCCCCTCCGTGACCGTCAACAACTTCGGTCAGGGCAACGACGTCGACATCCGGGGCATCGGTAAGGGCGAACACAACTCCCAGACCACGACGGGCGTCATCACCTATCGCGATGGCGCGGCGACCTTCCCCGGCTACTTCCAGGAAGAGCCCTATTACGACATCGCCAATGTCGAAGTGCTGCGCGGCCCGCAAGGCGCCTTCAGCGGCCAGAACGCCACCGGCGGCGCGGTGATCGTCACGACCAACAACCCGGTCATCGATGGCGGCTATAACGGCTATCTGCTGGGTCACTACGGCAACTACAACGACGTCGGCGCGCAAGGCGCCGTGAACCTGCCGATCAATGACACCTTGGCGGCGCGGGTCGCCTTTAACACCGACTACCACGACACCTTCTACAAGATATCTGGGCCCATTAAGGGCGATCAAAACCCGGTCTGGGGATCGGGCCGCATCTCGCTGCTGTGGAAACCCACCGCGGCGCTGACGGTGCTGTGGAAGACCGACTACGACTACCTCGACAACGGCGGGTACTTCGGCGACGCGCTTGTGCTCCCCAACGGACAGCCCAACACCGAGACTCACAATCTTTACAGTTTCGGCAATGACTTCCACACCTACGCCCTGGATCAGTTCGTCAGGAACACGCTGAAGATCGACTATGTCGATCCCAACAGCGGCATCACCTTTCAGTCCATCACCAGCGGCCAGACCGGCCGCACGGCGTGGTCGGGTGACATCGACGGTATGAACTCGACGGCCAATCCGGCCGCCGGTGTTTCGATTGATGAAGCGGTCAGCGAAACCCTGCTGTCACAGGAATTCAACATCATCTCGCCGACCAAGGGGCCGCTGTCCTGGGTGCTCGGCGCGGATTATACCAGCAACAACTACAACTTCCCGCACGGCCATTTCGATATCGGCTTCCCACCAGGCGGCATCGACGAAGACCTTCAGGGCACCAACTTCACCCACAACTGGGCTGTGTTCGGTCAGGTAAGTTACGAGCTGCCGGCCGGTCTGCAGCTTCAGGTCGGCGCGCGATACTCCGAGTGGTACACGAAGAATGTTGCGCGGTGGTATTCGCCGGAGTTGGCGGCCGCATTCGGTGGATTCGACTACCCGGATGTACAATCGACGAGGGGCTCAAACGTTACCGGCAAGATCGCGCTGAACTGGAATCTGGATGCGCATAACTTCCTCTACGCCTTCGTGGCCAGTGGCGCGAAGCCCGGCGGCCTTACCGGTACGCTGCTGTTCTCGGGCGGGGGAAATCCCGCGCCGTTTGGCCAGGAATATGTGACCGATTACGAGATCGGCTGGAAGTCCAGCTGGTTCGATAACCATCTGCGCACTCAGATCGGCGCGTACGACAACCTGTTCCAGGACTTCCAGGTGATCGTGCCAATTCCGGACGAGCCCACCGAATCGAGCGAATTAAACGTTCCAGGACGCACCAAGCTGTATGGTGTGGAAGGCTCGGCGCAGGTCGCCTTTGGTGACTTCTCACTCAGCGCCGGTGTCGGTCTTGAAAAAAGTTCGCTGGCGACCTTCTATTCTGAAGACCCGCGAGAGCCGACGAGCGGAACCTGCAATCCGACCAGTGGGCCTGCCACGACCACCTGTATAAATTTGAGCGGCAAGTCGCAGACCTACGCGCCAGATGTTACCTACGACATCAACATGCAGTATAACTTCCGGCTCGCCGGGGGCGACATTATCACGCCGAACCTCAGCTACAGCCACATATCCAGCCAGTGGGCGACTCTGTTCGAAAACCGGTCGCAGGACGACTATCTGACGCCGCGGGATATCGTAAATCTGTCGGTCAGTTGGACCCACAATGGCTATGTAGCGACCGCCTACAGCTACAACCTGACGGACGATCATTACATCGCCGCGGTGGCCTCGCCGATCCGTCTGGCGGGCGCGCCGCGTCAGTTCGGCGTCAGCCTGATGAAGACGTTCTAGTTTCCCTCGTACCCATCGGCCGCCGCGCTGCTTCAGTCAGCCGGCGGCCGTTTTTTCTTAAAGCTCATTTCATCGCGCCCGCATGCAGTCCTACGCCCTCACGGTAGACAAGTTCCTCGACCATGCCGCCAAATGGACCGGCAAACAGGAGGTGGTCACCGCCGAGGCGGGGCAGGTTGTAAGCCGGATCGGCTATGCCGACCTGCGCGAGCGCAGCGTCCGTCTGTCGGGCGCCCTGGCGGCCCTGGGCCTGCGGCAGGGTGACCGGGTCGGCACCCTGGCCTGGAATACACAGCATCATGTCGAGATGTATTACGCGGCCATGGGGGCCGGCATCGTCTGCCACACCCTCAACCCGCGCCTGACCGCCGCCCATCTGGCCGCGATGATCAATGAGGCCGAAGATCGGGTCCTGGCGGTATCGCCCAATCTCGCGCCGTCGCTTGGGCAACTGCTCCCGCTTTGCCCCGGCCTTGAGCACCTCATCCTGATGGATGGCGACGAGACGGCGCCGGCGACGGTGGCTGGCTCGTCCGCGAAGGTGTGGGCTTACGAGAGTCTACTTGCGACACATGGTGTGCCGGCGATCTGGGGTGAGTTCGACGAAAACACGCCAGCGGGGCTCTGCTACACCTCCGGCACCACGGGCCGGCCCAAGGGCGTACTCTATACCCACCGCTCCAACTATCTGCACACCCTGCGCGCCCTGCAGGCCGACGCCTTTGCTCTGACCGGCAGCGATGTGCTGCTCGTCGCCGTGCCCATGTTCCACGCCAATGGCTGGGGCATGCCCTTCGCCGCGCCTGCGGTCGGCGCCAAGCTTGTGCTGCCGGGACGCAATACAGATGGAGCCAGCCTGGCGAAGTTGATGCGGGATGAGGGCGTGACCGTCGCGGCAGGCGTTCAGACCGTCTGGCTCGGGGTCGTCGACCATCTCGACGCCGTTGGCGGCGACCTGCCCGCGTTGAAGCGCGTGGTCATCGGCGGGTCGAGCTGCCCCGACGCGCTTATCCGGCGCTTGGAACAGCGGCTTGGCGCGACGGTGCAGACCAGTTGGGGCATGACCGAGCTGTCGCCCTTGGGCACTGTCGCCCCGTCCAATGCGCCGTCGACGCAAACCCGTGCGTCCGGCCGTCCGACCATGGGGCTGGACCTGAAGCTTACCGACGCCGATGGCGTGACGCTCGTCGAGCAGCGCAATGTGGTGGGCCACCTCAAGGTCAAGGGCGCCAGTGTGCTCGACCGCTATTTCAAGGCCGAGTCAGACGCCTTGGACGAAGAGGGCTATTTCGACACCGGCGACCTGGCCAGCCTCGACGACGAGGGCAACCTGAGCATCCGCGGCCGTTCCAAGGATCTGATCAAATCCGGCGGCGAATGGATCAATCCGGCCGAGATCGAAGACATTGTCGGCCGCCATCCAGCGGTGGGTCAAGTCGCTGTCGTCGGCCGCTTCGATCCGAAATGGGGCGAACGGCCGGTGCTGATCGTCGAGGTGCGGCCGGGCGAGGCGGTCGACTCTCAAACCCTGCTGCAGGCCTTGCGCGGCAAGGTCGCGGACTGGTGGCTGCCGGATCAAATCGTGCAGATTGGCGCCATGCCGCTGGCGGCTACGGGAAAGATTGACAAGAACCAACTGCGCGCTGACTACGGGAGTGGGGAAGGCGTTTAGGGGCGGCCCATTCCTTGACCAGCCCCCGAGCGCGGGGCTCCCAGGGCGTGGAGGGATTGCCTGATGTCCGAGGGTTCAACGGCCAAGCGTGTCCGCCGCAGCAAGGCTGAGCAACGCGCCGAAACGCTTGAGCAAATCCTCGACGCGGCGGAATACCTTTTCTCGATGAACAGTCTTCACGCGGTGACGCTCCGCGATGTGGCCCAGCGCGTCGGCGTCCACACCACGCTGCTGCACTACTATTTCGAGGACAAGCGGAGCCTGTTCGAAGCGGTGTTCGCCAGGCGCGCGGGCGTCACCAGCGGACGGCGCATCGAGGCGCTGGATCGTTACGAGGCGGAATCCGGTGATCACCCCACCGTCGCCGGCGCATTGCATGCCTTTCTGGATACCGACCTGGACCTCTATATCGAGGGCGGCGCGGAGTGGATGAACTATGCGGCCTTCTGCGCGCGGGTCAGCAACACGCCCGAGGGCGCCGAGTTGATGGATGTGCACTTCGACCCGGTGGTGCTGCGGCTCGTCAGCATCCTTAAGCGCGCCATGCCCGACATGTCTGAAGAAGACATCTTCTGGGGCTACCACTTCGTGACCGGCTCATTAATGAACACCCTTGCACGGACCGGCCGCCTCGACCGGCTTTCCGGCGGTGTCTGCAAGTCCGACGATTTCCCGGCGGTGAAGCTGCGGATGGCGAAGTTCATGGCCGCCGGCTTTCTCGGGCTAAGCCAGGAAGACTAGCGAGCACCGCGGTCGCGTGAGGTCGTCGGCGATGCGCCGCCTTGGTCTCAAGATATATTCACCCTGGCGATAGTGAGCGTTGACGCGGGGCTTCCCCGAAAGGCATGATGAGCCGCGCGCCGACGTGAACGATCGGCGCCAGGGGGGCGAGCGATGCAGAACAGCCTGCTGGAAGACACGCTCGGCGTGCGTCCGGTCCGAACGCCGGCCCAAGCCTGGATTGTCCTGGCCGTCCTCTGCTTCGTCTATGTCCTGAACTTCCTGGATCGCCAACTGCTCTCGATCCTCGCCAAGCCGATCCAGGACTCGCTGCATCTCAAAGACGGCCAGTTGGGGCTGATCGGCGGCCTCTACTTCGCGCTGTTCTATTGCCTGATCTCGATCCCGGTCGGCTGGCTCGCCGATAAGACCAACAGGGTAGGGGTCCTGGCCGCGGCCTGCGCCCTCTGGAGCGCCGCCACGGTCGCCTGCGGCCTGTCCGCCACCTACCCGCAACTGGTCGCCGCGCGCATGACGGTCGGCGTCGGCGAGGCCGGGGGCGTGCCGCCCTCCTACGCCATCATCTCCGACTATTTCCCGCCGGCCCGCCGTGGCACGGCCCTCGGCCTCTACAACCTGGGGCCACCGATCGGCCAGGCCGCCGGCGTCGCCATCGGCGCCTCCATCGCCGCCGCCTATGGCTGGCGTCCCGCCTTTATCGCCCTGGGCGCTGTGGGAGTGTTGGGAGCCATCCTGGTCGCGGCGATCGTTCGCGAGCCGCGTCGCGGCGGTCTGGATGCAACGCCCGCGATTGTCCCCAACATCGCCGTTCCAAAGGCCAGCTTCAGCGCGACGGTGAAGATGTTCTTCTCCAGCCCGACCCTGCTGCTGGTCGCCTTCGCCAGCGGCGCCACCCAGATCGTCACCTACGGCGGCGGCAACTTCTCGACCCTGTTCCTGATGCGCGAAAAGGGAATGACCCTCAAACAGGTCGCCCTCTACTACGCTCTGGTGGTCGCCATCTGCATGGGCGGCGGCATCTTCGTTTCCGGTCGGGTGATCGACCGCTTCGCCCATCGCACCAAGGCGGCCTACGCGGTCATCCCCGCCATCACCCTGGCCGCCGCTGTTCCCTTCTTCCTGGGCTTCATCTGGGCGCCGTCCTGGCCGCTTGCTCTGCTGTTCCTCGCGGGGCCGACCTTCCTGAACTACTTCTACCTCTCGTCCGCGGTGACCCTGGTGCAGAACGAGGTGCGCGCGGACCAGCGGGTGCTGTCCGGCGCACTGCTCCTGCTGATCATGAACCTGATCGGCATGGGCGTTGGACCGACCTTCGTCGGCGCGATGAGCGACGCCTTCCACGCAGCCCACCCACAGCATTCCCTCCAACTCGCCTTCCTGTGCCTGACGCCCTTCTACGCCCTCGCCATCCTGCTGTTCATCGCCTTGGCGCGCGTGTTGGTGCGGGGCGCGGCCAAATCGGGAGCCCCCGTTCGATGACCCTCTCGCGTGCCTTCTACGCCCTGGCGGCTTCCATTGTGCTGATGTCCTGCCTGCCCGCACGGGCTGACCCGGGACCTGTCCTGCAGTCCCCGCAGGGTGCGGTGGAAGGGCAGTCGGACGGCGTGGTGAGGGCCTTCAAAGGTCTACCCTACGCCAAGCCGCCGGTGGGCGACGCACGCTGGACGGCGCCCAAGCCGGCGGCCGACTGGCAGGGCGTTCGCAAGGCGACCCAGTTCGGCCCATCCTGCATTCAACCCTTCCCGCTGCCCAAGTCGATCTACACGGACGTGCCGGCGCGGATGAGCGAGGATTGCCTCAATCTCAATGTCTGGACGCCGAACGACGCCAAGGGCGCGCCAGTCATCGTCTGGATCCATGGCGGGGCCTTCACCACCGATGCGACCAGCGAGGGGGTCTATGACGGCTCGAAGCTCGCGCGCAAAGGCGTCGTTGTGGTGTCGATGGACTACCGCCTGGGCATTCTGGGCTATCTGGCCCATCCGGAGCTCAGCGCGGAATCGCCTCGTGGCGTGTCCGGCAACTACGGCATGCTCGATCAGATCGAAGCCCTGCGCTGGGTGAAGCGCAACATCGCGGCCTATGGCGGCGATCCCGCCAACGTCACCATCGCCGGCGAATCCGCGGGCGGCCTTAGTGTTCTCTACCTGATGACCTCGCCCGACGCGCAAGGCCTGTTCAACAAGGCCATCGCCGAAAGCGCCTATATGATCTCCACCCCGGCGCTCAAGGACGCCGTGCTGGGCCAGAAGTCGGCGGAGATGAGCGGCGCCCTTATCGCCGCGAAACTCGGCGCCCCGCACATCGCCGCCCTGCGGCAGGTAGACGGCCGCATCATCACCAACTACGCGGCCGCGCTGGGCTTTAGCCCCGTCGGCACAGTGGACGGGCAGGTTCTTCCCAAGCAGTTGGTCGACGCCTTCGAGCACGGGGAGCAGGCCCATGTGCCTGTGCTGGTCGGCTTCAACAGCGGGGAGATCCGCTCCTTGCGGGTCCTGGCGGCGCATACGCCCGCCAACGCAGCGACTTACGAGAGCCAGATCCGAGCCCGCTATGGCGACCTGGCCGACGCCTATCTCAAGCTCTATCCGAACACGAACCTGGAAGAGAGCGTCATTGCCGCGACCCGCGACGCGCTCTACGGCTGGACCGCCGAACGGGTCGCGATCGATCAGTCCCAGGCTGGCCAGCCGGCTTACCTCTACCTCTTCGATCACGGCTATCCGGCCGCCGACAATGCGGGCCTGCACGGCTTCCACGCCAGCGAAGTGCCCTATGTGTTCGGCGCCGACCACCTCCCGCCCTTCTGGCCAAAGCCGCCAGCGAATGCACAGGAGGCGGCGCTTTCTGACGCCATGATGGGCTATTGGAGCAGCTTCGCGCGGACGGGAACCCCTGAGGCCGCGGGCGAGCCGGCGTGGCCGCTGTTCGGCAAGACCCACGCCTATATGGCGTTCAAGGAGACGCCGCAGCCCTCGGATAATCTGATGCCGGGCATGTACACGCTCAACGAGGCGGTGGTTTGCCGTCGGCGCGCCGAGGGAAACACGCCCTGGAACTGGAACATCGGCCTGCTGTCGCCGCCCATCCCGGCGCAGGCGCCAGGATGCCCATCCGCGCCTTAGCGCTTAGGACGCTGGCTTGGCGCGGAGCAACTCAGTGAGGTCCGCGACGGCCTTGGTGAGCAGCAGGACCTCGTTCTCTCGCAGCTGATCGATCTTCTGATGCAGCAGTTCGATCTCGAGCTCGGCCTTGATGTTGATCTTGTGGTCGCTCTCCGCCTCTTTGCGGTCGATGTCCTGCTGCCGGTTCTGGCTCATCATGATGAAGGGCGCGGCGTAGGCGGCCTGGAACGACAGGGCGAGGTTGAGCAGGATGAAGGGATAGGGGTCCCACTTCTGCACGATGGCGGTGATGTTGAGAGCGATCCAGACCGCCAGGATCGCGGACTGGATGATGATGAAGGTCCAGGACCCCATGGTCGCCGCCACCCTGTCGGCGATCCTTTGGCCGAGGGTCAGCTCATCGGCGGGCGGTTTGGGATCGTGCACCCTCTGAGTGCGGCGCAAGATCCGCAGATCGTTGAGCAGGCGTTGTTCCATCTCATGGATTTCATGGCTCAGCGTCCGCGTTATCGATTCTGACTTCATGCTTGCCCTCGCGTCTGACCGATCGATGCGCTCGGGCCTGTGCGGTTTCAACGACTAATTGCCGACAGTCCTTGCGTCGTTTTCGCCCTATTCGCTCAAGCTGCCGTGGCGGGCGAAGGTCGCCGCAGAGGCGAGGCGAGGTAGCAGCCGAATTCCTTGGGGAAATCTACCGAGACGCGGGCATGTACGCGGCCCTGTCGGTCGAGGAAGCTCGCCTCGTCATCATGCGGCACGAAAGCGCCGTGCCAGACATTGGGGTGGATGTAGAGGCCCCGGCCGCCATCGCACCAGAAGGTGATGAACTGTTCCGGTTTCACGTCGTCGCCGGGCAGGGCCAACGGGACCACGAAGCTCTCGCCGTTCATGGGATAGATCATCTGGCCGCCGTCTGGGTGGTAGTTGGCGCGCCAGATCAGCGCCCGCTCGCGGGGCTTGGCCGGTCCGTCGGTCGCCGCGTCCTCAGGCCAGTTGCTCCAGCCGAACAGATAGCTGTCGCCGACCGCATTGTTGCGCGCGAACAGGGTCTCGCCCCGCCAAGCGAACTCGAACACACCCTCAGCGACGCCCCCCTGATCGCCCGAGTTCAGGTCGACGGGACGCCAGCCCTGCGCTGGCCAGCGGACGATCTCGATGGGGAAGTCGGCCGGTGACTCGACCAGGCGGCCATAACCTTCGAGGCTGGCCTCGGTCGCGATCACCAGCGGCGTCTCATGCGCGCGGCGCACCCCCATGGTCGGGGTGTAGGCGATTTCGGCGTGGTCGATGATCATAGCTTGTCGTCCTATCACGGTTTGGTCGCGCGAGCCGGCGCGGCCTGGACCGCGTCCTCGCCATATTCCGCCTCGCTGTCGTGGCCGACGATCAGTGCGATGATCCCGGTCATCAGCACGCAGCCAGCGATCACAAGCAGCCCCGGCGCATAGCTGCCGGTCCGATCCTTGATCCAGCCAACCACAAAGGGGCCCACGAACCCGCCGATGTTTCCCAAGGCGTTGATCAGCGCGATGGCTCCGGCCGCCGCCGCGCCATCGAGAAGGGCGGTCGGGAGTGTCCAGAATACCGGCAGGATTGCCAGGGTGCCGACCACGCCAAAGGTGATCGCGGTCAGGGAGAGGACGGCCGAGTGCGGCGCATAGGCGCTGGCCGCCAAGCCGGCGCAGGCGACCGCCGATGCGATTGCGATATGCCAAACCCGCTCACGCGTGCGATCCGAATGCCGACACCACAGAACCATGACAGCGGCGGCGAGTGCATAAGGCCCGGCGACCGCCCAGCCGGCATTGGCCGACGATACGCCAAGGTTCTGTAGGATCTGCGGTAGCCAGAGGATGACCCCATAGAGTCCGATTTCGGCCCCGAAATAGCAGAAGCCAAGGGCCAGGACGCGAGGGTGGACCAAGGTCTGCAACAGGGCGCGGGCATGAGCCGGTCGGTTTGAGCGCTCTGCCTCCAAGGTGCGAGTCAGCCAGGCCTTCTCCTCCGTGGTCAGCCAGGCGGCCTGCCCGGGCTGATCGTGAAGCCACATCAGCGTAGCGCACCCGAGCGCCAGGGACGGGACCGTCTCCACCAAGAACAGCCAGCGCCACCCGCTCAGGCCAAAAGCGCCGTTCAGCGACAGGATGAAACTTGAAATCGGCGCGCCGAAGGCGGTTGAAAGCGGGATCGCGGTCATGAACAGGCCGATCAGCCTGGCGCGGTGCGCCGCCGGCGCCCATCCGGTCAGGTAGTAGACGATGCCGGGAAAGAAACCCGCCTCAGCGGCGCCCAGCAGGAAGCGCAGGATGTAGAAGCTGAGCGGCGTATGGATGAAGGCCATCGCGCCGAAAAGCCCAGGTCGTGGTTCATCTGCAGCGCGGCGAAGCCGACATTCACCCGGTCGATGAAGGCGGCGAAATAGAGCAAGGCGATGAAGGGGATCAGCCGCCAGCTGATCTTGTGCATGGCGGAGGCTTCGACGCCCTTGATCGGCTTCTTCAATGCCCGAGCCCCTGACGAGTCGCGCCGCGACCCAAGAAAGGCGTTTAGCCTCCCTACATCGCAGAAAAGTGACGGTGGGCCACTGCTAACCGGCGACAGCCTCGAAGATGATTCGACACATGGGCGGCCAAGCTGGAAGAATAGGGATGTATCGGGTCGAGTTCGTCTCGGCCTGCGTTTGAACGAGAGTGCGATGGCCCTGGTAAAGACGTCCAAGCTTGCGGCGGGTGCGGCGGAGGCGGGCGCCAGGTCGCCCCTGGCGGCGGTGGCTGGAACCGTTCGGCCGGCGGCGCGGGCTCGTCGGGCTGGCTCGGCATCCCGCGAGGAGAAGGTTTCAGAACGGCTCGCCGCGGCGACCGAAGAACTCGCCAGCGGCCTTGCCGAGGCGTCGGCCGCGGCGGAAGAGCTGCGGCGGGCCATGGAGCAGATCGCCAGCGGCGCCGACGAAGCGGCAGGCAGCTCGCAGGAACAGCTCGCGGCGATCAAAAGCGTTCTCGCTAATCTGACAGTAGCACGCGGACAGGCCGACAGCGCGCGGCGCCGGACCGAAGCGGTGCAGATGGTCCTGGCCGAAAACGGCGTACAGATCACCACCTCGGTCCGCGCCATCCAACGCAACGCCGAGCGCCAGGCCGCCTCGGTCAACATCATTGGCGAACTGGAACGGCGCGCCCGCGACATCGCGGAGATAACCCTGACCGTCAGCCGCATTTCCGATCAGACCAACCTCCTGGCCCTGAACGCCGCCATCGAAG
>Ga0302314_10016318_pt1 | contig 12559 bp, 14 predicted proteins | sample III_Palsa_N2_3_FD_200533 | JGI IMG/M metagenome (GOLD analysis project Ga0302314, IMG submission 200533) | Peat permafrost microbial communities from Stordalen Mire near Abisko, Sweden - III_Palsa_N2_3 | ecosystem: Environmental > Terrestrial > Soil > Palsa > Peat permafrost | place: Sweden...
GACGACTCAGTTCATGGTCACGGGCCATCCGGTGGTGCCGGTCACCCAGGCCCCCTCCGCCAACTACCGGCTGGTCACCCCGGATTATTTCTCCGCCCTGCAGATCCCGCTGAGGGAGGGCCGCGGTTTCACCGAGCGCGATGACCCGCAGCATCCGTTGGCCATGATCATCGGCGCGACCCTGGCCGACTCGGTCTTCCCCCACCACGATGCCATCGGCCGGCACCTTGACGTTCAGGATGCCGACGTTGGTTTCCGGACCGCGGTGATCGTCGGCGTGGCGGAAAACGTCAAGCAGACCAAGATCGAGGACGCCCCGTCCTTCGACATCTACGTACCATTCCGGCAAATGCATCCGATCGCCGTGCCCTGGCTCCGCTACCGCACCTACTGGGTCATCCGCGGTTCCCAATCCCCCGCCGCACTGGAGGCCGCCTTCCGCAATGCGGTCCGCGCGGAGGACAACACGATCGCGATCTCGGCCGTGCGGACGATGGCGCAGGTCGGCGATGCCGCGCTCGCCACCCGCCGCTTCTCGCTTCTGCTCGTGGGCTTTTTTGCCGGTACGGCGCTCCTGCTGACGGTCGCGGGCATCTATTCGGTCATCGCCTTCGGGGTCGCCCAGCGCACCCGCGAGATCGGCGTTCGGATGGCGCTCGGGGCGCAGGCGGAGCAGGTGTTTTCGCTCATTATCCGGGAGGGCCTATTGATCGTGGCTTGGGGCGCGCCGGCGGGAATCATCTTTGCCTTGGCGCTCTCCAACCTCATTGCCTCCCAGCTTTACGGGGTAGGGCCGCGCGATCCCGCGGCCGTGGGATCTGCCCTGGGGATCGTCGCGGCCATCGCCCTGGCTGCCAGCTGGCTGCCGGCCCTTCGGGCTTCAAAGGTCAACCCGATGGCCGCGCTTCGCGCGGAGTAGCGCAAAGCGGAGGCAGCTTCGGGCGAAGATTGACCGGCGCCCTGCAAAACATTTGGCAATCCGGCCGCCCTGGGCATGTTGGGGCGCCATGCTTGAGGTGCGCGATCTCCGGAAGTCCTATCCCGGCGCCGACGGGCGCCGGGTGGAGGTCGTCCGGATCGCGCACTTCGCCCTCGCCGCCGGGGAGGAGCGGGCGCTGCGGGGCGAGAGCGGGGGCGGCAAGACGACCTTCCTGAACCTGATCGCCGGGATCCTGGCGCCGGACGCGGGGACGATCGGGATCGGCGGGATCGACATGGCGGCGCTCCCGGAGGCGGCGCGGGACCGGCTGCGGGCCGCGCGGCTGGGCTACATCTTCCAGACCTTCAACCTGCTCCAGGGCTTCACCGTCCTCGAGAACGTCGTCCTCGGCATGAGCTTCGGTCCCGGGGGCGCGGACGCCAAGCGGGCCCGCGAACTCCTCGGCCGGGTAGGCCTCGGCCACCGCCTGCACCACTTCCCGCGGCAGCTCTCGACCGGCCAACAGCAGCGGGTGGCCGTGGCCCGCGCCCTGGCCAACCGGCCGGCGCTCGTCCTCGCGGACGAGCCCACCGGCAACCTCGACCCCCGCCACGGCCGCGAGGCCCTGGCCCTCATCCGCGACGCCTGCAAGCAGGACGGGGCCGCCCTCCTCCTCGTCAGCCACGACGAGGGCGTCCTCGGGCAGTTCCGGGCGGTCGAGGACTTCGCGGTGCTCAACCAGGCGGCCCCGGAGCTGGCGCCATGACGCTCCTCCTCATCGTCTACCGCAACCTGCGGCAGTACGCCTTCTCCACCGTGGTGACGGCGGGTAGCCTGGCGCTGGCCGGGGGCCTCCTGATGAGCGTCTGGATGGTGAAGGCCCAGGCCCAGAAGTCCTTCCTCCAGACGACGACGGCGTTCGACGCCGTCCTGGGCGCCCGGGGCTCCAAGCTCCAGCTGGTGCTCAACGCCATCTTCCACCTCGAGGCCTCGCCGGGGAACCTCGCCTGGAAGGACTACGAGTTCATCCGCGCCCACCCGGCGGTCCAGGCGGCGATCCCGATCGCCGTCGGCGACAACCTGCGCGGCTACCGGATCGTGGGCACGATCCCGGACCTCTTCACCAAGGTGGAGTACGCGCCGGGCCGGCACTACGGGGTCGAGGCCGGCGGCCGGCTCTTCGACCCGGCGGCCAAGGAGGCGGTCGTCGGCAGCTTCGCCGCCCGCAAGCTCGGGCTCGCGGTCGGCGACACCTTCCACCCGTTCCACGGCCTGGCCTATGACCCGGCAGCCCAGCATGCCGACGTCTTCACCGTCGTGGGCATCCTCGAGCCCTCCAACACGCCGCTCGACCGGGTGGTCCTGATCCCGATTGAGGGGGTCCAGACGATGAGCGGGCACGACCCGCGGGCGGCCACCGATATCAGCGCGGTCCTGATCAAGCTGCGCTCGCCCGCCGCCGGCTTCATGCTGGACATCATGATCAACAAGCAGGGCAACCGGCTCACCTTCGCCTACCCGGTTGGCGCGATCCTCGCCGACCTCTTCGGCAAGCTGAACTGGTTCGACCGGGTGCTGGCGCTGATCGCCTACCTTGTGGCGCTCGTCGCGGCCGCCTCGGTGCTGGCCAGCATCTACAACTCCATGAATGCGCGGAAACGCGACATCGCGATCCTGCGCGGCCTCGGGGCCCGCCGCCGCGTGGTCTTCGGCGCGGTGGTCGCGGAGTCGGCCTGCATCGGGTTCCTCGGGGCCGTTGCCGGCTTCGCGGTCTATTTCGTCCTGCTGGCGATCGTGGCCGGCATCATCCGCGCCCAGACGGGCGTCGTCCTCTCGCTGACCGAATTACACCCGGTCCTCTACCTGGCGCCGCTCGGGCTGGTGGCCCTCTGCGCGCTGGGCGGGGTGATTCCCGCGCTCAAGGCCTATCGTCTGCCGGTGGCCGAGAACCTGGCGCCGGTTTCCTGAGGAAAGCGTCGACGAGAGTTGGGCCGGTGGGGAAGAATGGACCTATGGCCAAGCGCGCCCAGGACGAGGTGGATAAGTACATAGAGAAATGCCCCAGCGGGGCCCGCGCCGGCTTAGCGGAAATCAGGGCCGCCATCCGCGCGGCGGCCCCGGGAGCCGCGGAACGCACCGATTACTTCCAGATGCCCGGGTACTCCTATCCGGGATTCGCTTACGACGGGATGTTCATCTGGTTCAGCTTCAAGCCGCCCTCCATCCGCCTGCACGTGCGCCCGCCGGTCCTGCAAGACCACGCGGGCGAACTGGGCGGCTACGCCACGACGAAGGCGATCGTCAGTTTCCCGATGGACCAGCCGGTGCCGCTGAAACTCGTGCGCAAGCTCGTGAAGGCGAGCCTGGCGGTGATGCGGGACAAGGCGAAACTGAAGCGCCCGGCGAAGGCGGCGGCCGTGAGACGCTGATTTATCCTGTTCGGTTTTCGCCGGGGCGGGTGCAGAGGGGTAAATGTTGACCGATTCCAATCTGCTTCAGGCCGACGCCCGGACCGGGGCCGATGAGGCGTTTGCGGAGATCGTCCGCCGGAACCTTGCCGCGGTTTACTCCGCGGCGCTGCGGCGGGTCGGGGGCGACAGTTGGCCCGCCCAGGATGTGACCCAAGCGGCGTTCATCGCCTGGCCCGCCAAATCCTGACCGGCGGCCGAGAAGCCGCCGCCGGTCTCACAGCGGCCGGCTCGCGGCAGGCGCCGGGGCGACGTTCCAGCTGGGCGCCTTGAAGACAAAGGGGACGAGCAGGAAGGACCGGGTCGGGCCCGCCGCGTCCTCCGCCGGCCGGAACTTCCAGCGCATGACGGCTTGCACAGCGACCTCGTCGTAGGGCGGTTCGCCCGGCTCCAGCACGCGGGCCGCCTCTACGTCACCGCGGGCGTCCACCACGAATGACACCCGCACTGTGATCGGCGGATGGTTGGCCGGGACCTCGACCCACTCCGGCGGCACGGAGGAAATGAGCTGCGGGGGCCGGCGGAGGTGCTGGTTCGCGCCCTCTAGGGCCGCGTACCGGGGCTGGTCGTCCCAAGCGAGGGCCAGGGCGGCCTCGGTCTCGAGGCCGGAAGGTTGGCCCGCGCCGACGGGATCATTCTCGCGGTAGCGGCGGGCCTCCGCGGTGCTCCGGGCGGCGTCGTCCAGCCTCACGGTCATCGTCCCGAGAGCAAGGTGGCCCAGCGGCGGCGGGAGGGGAACACCCTCGACGTGAAACGGCAGCTGCACCAGCGAGCGGGGGGTGAGGAGCCAGGCGACCAGCCGCGCGCCCGGCGGGAGCGGCCCGAGAAGGCGGTAGGTGTCGAAGCGCCGCCCCGGATGCCCCACATAACCGGATGAATGGTAGGTGCCACCGTGGTTGTACCGCAGCGATCGGCCGTCGGCCGTCTGTAGTTCGAGGCTCACCAGGTGGTCGGCGGGATCCTCGATCCCGACCGCGATGTCGGTCTCCTCCATCCGCGGCCGAGGGATGTTGGTGGGAAGCTGCGCCATGCCGAAGAGGATGGCGGAGTCGTACTCCTGCGGCCCATACGGGGCCTTGGCCGCAGCCGCCGCCATGGCGGTCACCTTGTCATAGACCACCACGGTGACGCCGGCGTTTGCCAGCGCCGGAGATGCCAAGGGCGCCCCCAATTTCCCGGCGAGATCCGGCACGGCGACGACCGAGGAGGGATCGAGGTCGGGCACCACCATTTCCAGGACGGCCGAGAGCGTCTTGATCTTGGCTGCGTCGGCGGCGAAGCCCAGCAGCGAAAGGGTGATGGGTTCCGCGGCGGTGACGCCCCGTGACGTGTCGGCGCGGCCCACAGTCACCGTGTAGAACTTTCCGCTGGTCTGCGGGGTGAGGACCGCGCCGGTGTCGTCCTCCGCATGGGACACGGTCAGTCGGCCCGCCCGCACCCGCAGCGCGGCCTCGCCGGTGGGCGCCAGCGCCAAGCTCATCCCGACGTCGCGCGTCCGCATGTTGAGGATGCGGTCGGCGGTGATCTCAAGGTGCACCACATCACTGCTCTGGGCCCGCAGGACGGCGGCGAGGAGGAAGGGGGCGGCGAAGCGGAGGATTTTCATGGCCGGCCGGGGTGGCGGATCGATTTCACGCGGCCGGACGCCGGCCGGCAATCCCCGAAGCGCCGGCGGCCCGAAACCCTCCTTTGACGAACCGCCCGGATATGGTAGGGTGGGGTGTGAAGCTGAGCCTCGCCGCCGTCCTGCTCCTGCCCGTCGCCCTCCTGGCGGCGCCCGCGCAGCTGCAGATCCCGGCCCCGGAAGTCGACGGCGGCTATCTGAAGCTCGGCTTCGATCGCCTCTCGAGCTTCAAGTTCATCGCGCCGGAGTACGATCCCCTCGCCAACCCGAAGACCACGCCCCCGACCGGCGAGGACCAGATCCCCGGCATCGTCAAGGGCTGGAATGGCAAGAAGGCCATCGTGACGGGCTTCATGCTCCCCACCAAGCTGGACAACGGCAAGGCGGTGGAATTCCTCCTGATGGCGAACCAGATGGCCTGCTGCTACGGCACGGTTCCGAACATGAATGACTGGGTGATCGTGCGCATCCCCAAGGGCGTGCCCATCACCCAGGATGTCCCGATCTCCTTCCGCGGGACGTTTCGGGTCAATCCGACCTTCGAGAGCGGCTACATGACCGGTATCTACCAGCTGGACGCCGAGGGCCCGGGCCAGATGGCGGAGTAGTCTCCGGTCGGCCTCCCTAGCGCGAGATGTCGCTCTGCTGGAGAACCTTGAAGCCCCGGTTGGAGAGGGCCTGCGCCGCGGTGTCCTGGTCCTCGGCGCTGATCGCGAGCGCCGAACGGTCGGCCGGGCGCTTGATGAAGCTGTAGACGTAGTGGGTGTTGATCTCGGCCTCGAGGAGCGCGGCCAGGACCCCCTGCAGGTTCGCCTCGTCCGCGATCTCCACCGCCAGGAGGTTGCATTCCCCGTATGGCATGTCGTTGCTGATCAAGAGTTCGCGGGCCTTGGAGGGATCGTCCACGACCACGCGGATGATCGAGCTGTCCGTCGTGTCCAAGACCGTGATCGCCATGATGTGGACGTTGTTGTCCTTCAGGAGCGTGGTCAGGTCGTAGAGGCGGCCGACCCGGTTCTCGGCGAAGACCGAGAACTGCTTTACCGGGTCATGGGGCAGGGAGCTCGTTCGGGCGGCCATGGCAGGGTCGGAGCATTGGTGCCAATTCCCGGACGGTCAACGGCGAGGTATTGAGATTTTCCCAGCGGACACCCAGCGTCCGAGCCGCCATGGCCCAAAACCTCCCCGCCCACCACGCCGCGATCGCGGACCGCGCGCGCGCGGGCGCCCGGCTGATCGTGCGCGGGATGGCGCTCAACGTGGCGCTGGCGGTGGTCAAGGTGGGCGGCGGGTTCCTCGGGCACGCCTACGCGCTCGTCGCCGACGGGATCGAGTCCCTGACCGACATCGCCATCTCGATCCTCATCTGGGCCGGCTTCCAGTGGGCGGCGCGGCCCCCGGACGCGGACCATCCCTACGGCCACGGCAAGGCCGAGGCGGTGTCCGGGCTCTTCACTGCCACCGTGATCCTGGCCGCAAGCTTCGGGATCGGCTGGCACGCCGTGGCCGAGATTCGCGATCCCCAGCAGGTGCCCCGCTGGTGGACGCTCGTCATCCTGGCCGCGGTGGTGGTCACCAAGGTGTTCTTCTCCCGCCGCCTCGAAAGGGCGGGGCGCGACACCGAGAGCACCGCCCTGGGCGCGGAGGCCTGGCACCACCTCACCGACGCCCTCACCTCGGCCGCGGCCTTCGTCGGCATCTCGATCGCGGTCCTCGGCGGCCCGGCCTACGCCGCGGCCGACGGATGGGCGGCCCTGGTGGCCTCGGTGGTGATCGCGGTCAGCGGGTTTCGGATCTTCCGCAAGGCGCTGAACGAGGTGATGGACATCGCCGTGCCGGCCGAGCTCGAGAACCAGGTGCGGGCGATCGCCCTGCGGGTGGCCGGTGTCGCGAGCCTCGACAAGTGCCGGGTCCGCAAGAGCGGGCTCAGCTACCTGGTCGACATCCAGATCCGGGTGCGGGGGGAACTGAGCGTGCGCGAGGGCCATGAGATCGCCCACTCGGTGAAGGACACGCTCGTCGCCTCCAACCTGAAGGTGAGCGACGTGTCGGTGCACGTGGAACCGGCCTGACTGGGCCGCGGGCTCACATCCGCTCGATCCGCTGCGCGAGCTTCCAGCCCAGGTAGACGCCGACCAGGCTGCCGACGCCGCTCGCGATCACCTCGGTCATGATCCCATAGGGTGAGGCGAGGAAGCCGAAGGCGTAGCCGACGACGGTCGTGCCGACGAAGATGCAGAGCTTGTTCACGGCCGGCCACTTTGGGCGCCCCCGGCCGGGAAGGCGAACGCTAAGGCGCCCCGCCCGGGGCCGGGGATTGCGTAGGGGAATCGCGAAGGGCTACGCTGGGCGCCGGTGTTACTCTGGCTGATCAGGTCGCCGATGCCCCATACCCCCTTTCTCGCCGCCCTCCGGGCCGCGGCCGGCCGCGGCCCTTTGTTCCTGGCCGCCTTCGGACTGGCGTCCGCTGCCCCCGTCCGGGCGGCCGGCGAGATCACGGCGATATTCTCCCAGACGAGCCCGGGCTACGCGCGAGTGAAGGGGCCGGGCGGCTCGTTCCTGCCGGAAACCTACACCCTGGGCGACGGCGGCTGCCTGCCGGGCGCCGCGCCGGACCCCTCGATCGACCGCCTGAACTTCATCGACCTGGCGAAGCTGGTCACCGGGCCGCTCGAGGCCCAGAACTACCGCCCGGTGCCCGACCGGGACCCGAACAAGACGAAGCTCCTCGTCATGGTCTACTGGGGGACGACCCGGGGCGCGGCCGGCGCCATGGGCTCGGCCGCGACGCAGGCGCTGCAGGACGGGAACCAGGCGCTGGCGGGGCCGCCGCCCCCACCCCCGGCGCCGACCGCGGGCGGCCCGATGGGCCATACCGCCGATCCCTCCGTGGTCCTGCAGGGGGCCCGCCAGAACAGCGTCACCACCGCGCTGGCGACCGTGGCCCTGGAGGACCGCCAGCGGGAGGAGGCGACCCTGCGCAATGCCCAGCTCCTGGGCTACGATTCCGAGCTCGGTCCCTCCGCCGGGGGCTTCGGGGCGTCCGAGCGCCGCCGCGCCGACCTGATCGCCGAGCTGGAGGATGACCGCTACTTCATCGTCCTCATGGCCTACGACTTTGACGGGCTGTGGAAGCACCGCCGGCACAAGCTGCTGTGGCTGACCCGATTCAGCGTCCGGGCCCGCGGCACCAATTTCGCGGCGGTCGCGGCGGCGATGGTCCAGCAGGCCTCCTCCTACTTCGGCCGCAGCAGCGGTGGGCTGCTGCGGGATGCCCTGCCCGAGGGGCGGGTGGACATCGGAGCGGTCAAGTCATTGGGTGAGGTCCCCACCCACTAGGCCCAGCGGCCTAGCGGTGGAAGCCGCCGCCCGCGTGCATCGCCCCGCCGGCATGGCCCCCGAATCCGCCGGCGTGGCCGTAGCCGCCCGGATGGGCGTAGCCACCGCGGCCGTATCCACCGCCGCCATACCAACGGCCGCCACGCCAGTAGCCGCCGCCGTAGTAACCAACCCCGACGAAGCCGCCGCCCCAGAACCACGGGTCGCCGGCCCAATAGGCGGGATAGTCATAGTAATACGGATACGAGGCGGAGTAGTCGGCCGGACCGTAATCGGTGGTCACCACGCCCTGGTCGTAGCTGCGGTCGACCCCGCCGGGGCCATCCTGACCGTTGACGTAGGGCGCCGGGGTTGACGGCATCGAGACGCCGGTGCCCGGGGACACCATCTGCCCGTCCGCGCCCGGAGGCTGCGGCGGGCCGGCCTGCGGCGCGGGGCCCTGCCCCACGTTCCAGGCGCCGTTCACCCAGACCCAGGCCCCGTTCTGCGAGGCCCAGTGGCCCGCCACATAGGAGGCGTCGCGCGCCGGCGGGAGCTCCCAGTGCGGGGCCACCCACTTCCATTGCCCGTTCACCGAGTCCCAGTGGCCGGCCATCATGACGTAGGCCTGCGACGGGGCGGGGGCGCCGACTTGGTCCTGGATGCCGATCTGGTCGGCGGCGACAGCGATGGTCGCGGCGCCGAGGAGGCCGGCCGCGACGGCCATCAAGAGTTGTGATTTGGCTTTCATGTTTGTGGAAATTTAGCGGGTTCGGTCCGGCGGCGGTTACCCCAATTGGACCCCCGGCGTGGCCACGGTGTTCCGCCTTTCCGGCCGGACGAGGGTGGGGACAACGGGCGCATAGATGAGGTTATTCCGGTTCCGGCGAGGTGCAAGTAGTGGTTCCGGTTATAACGACGTGCAGCGCCGCGCGAAGTTACACCGGAGGCCGCGGGGACGGGCCGCAGATTGCACGGCGCAGTCGGCCGCAAACCGCCGCGGTTGGGAACATTTTGGTATCGCGCGGTCCAACTGTGCACCGGCCCAGTCGCAAGACCGGGACGCTAAATCGGTATATCCAAATAAACGATACAATAAAGAACATGAACCTTAAGAAACTAACCCTCCTCTCGGCGTTCGCGCTCGGGGCTCCCCTCTTTGCCGCCGCGCAAGCGCAGCAAACCACGCCCGCGCCCATGCCGACCAGCAATGCCATGACCCCGGCCGCGGACCCGGGCTCCGTCGATCCCGGCCCGGGCCTGATCGGCACGAACTACGCGGAGCTGACCTACGGCTACCAGCACTATCACGATTCGCCGACCAGCCTGCATGACTACGAATTCTTCTCCAACACCGCCGCCTACCGCACCGGCATCTTCGGCGTCGACGGGGACTTCCTCTATGAGCACACCAACGCCAACGACGACGGCTTCAGCGACCGCCGCGACCAGCTCGAGATGGGCGGCACCGGCTTCCTCACCGAGATCTGGGGCAAGCCGTTCCTGAGCGCGGATGCCGGCATGGCCTGGGAGCACGTGGGGGGCGCCTCCCGCAAGGGGTTCGTCTACGACCTGCAGAGCGGCGTGGAGTTCGAGGTGCTGCGCGACCTCGCGATCACCCCGTTCATTGGCTACGAGGCGCTGCCGAAGCTGTACAACCACGCGCCGGCGGTGGCCGACTTCCCGGACCACACCTTCGACTACGGCGTGAAGGAGACCTACCGGATCACCCGGAACTGGAAGACCTCGCTCACCGAGACCCTCGACCAGTACAGCGGCCGGGACTGGGGCCTGCGCGGCGGCGTGAGCTACCGCTTCTAAGCCCTGGAAAAAACTGACGGCGGATTCGGGCCGGGCCGCGCCTCCGCGCGGCCCGGCCTTGCCGTCGACGGTTTTTGCTTGGCCGCGCGAGGCCCGGTGCGGTGCAATGGTCGGATGGAAGAAGCCGAAATCCCCACCGAGCACCTGCATGAGGCAATGGAGCACCACGCGGCGCACCACAAGGCGCCCTGGACGATGGGCGTGGCGCTCACCTCGGCGCTGCTCGCGGGCCTGGCGGCCGTGTGCTCGCTCCTGGCCGGCCACCATGCGAACGAGGCGATGGTCGACCAGATCCAGAGCTCGGACAAGTGGGCCTTCTACCAGGCCAAGGGCATCAAGGCAGCGGTGCTGGGATCCAAGCTCGAACTCCTCGAGGCGGAGGGCCGGCCCGTGAACCCGAAGGACCGGGAGAAGCTGGCCGAGTACAAGAAGGACCAGGACGGGATCGCGGCCGAGGCCAAGGAGCGCGAGGGCTCCTCGGCGGAGCACCTGCAGCGGCATGTGGTCTTCGCGCGGGCGGTCACGCTCTTCCAGATCGCCATTGCCATCGGGGCGATCGCGGCGCTCACCAACCGCCGCCCCTTCTGGTTTGTCAGCATGGCCTTTGGCGCGCTCGGGCTCGTCTTCCTCGCCCAGGGCTGGCTGCCGCGCTGAGCCCCGCCGCTAGGCGGTGAAGTCGATGTAGCCCCGCGCGGCGTCGGTGTGGGCGAGGCGGACGCTGAGCCGGTCGCCGACCTTGCGGTTCTCGAAGCCCTTGATCAGGCGCCCCTCGATCGTCGGCCGCACCAGGCGCACCCAGGTGCCCTTGTCGGAGGCGCCGGTCACGACGGCGTCGAAGCTCTGGCCGACACGGCCCGCCAGCAGCATCGCGCCGGCGGACTTCACCACCTGGCGCTCGACCTTCTTCGCGGCCTCCTCCTGCTCGGTGCAGTGCTGCGCCAGGGCCACGAGCTCGTCGTTGGAGTACGGCGGCGGCTGGCCGGCCAGGGCGGACTTGACCAGCCGCTGGATCAGGAGGTCCGGGTACCGCCGGTTCGGCGCCGTTGAGTGGGCGTAGTCGGTGACGGCGAGCCCGAAGTGCCCGGCCACCGTGCCGCCGGGCAGCTCGACCACGTATTCGCCGCGGCCGAGGAGCTTGATGACGCAGAGGGAGAGGTCGGGAAAGCCCACCGGGTCCTTCTTCATCTCGTCGAGGAGGAAGCCCTCGAGGGCCTTCCCGTCCGGCTGGGCGGGCAGCGCCCCGCCCCGGCCCGCCGCCAGCTCGACGATCTGCTCCCACTTGCTCGGGGTCCGCACCACCCGCCGGATGGCCGGGAAATGGCGCGCGGCCAGGAAGCGGGCGGTCACGCCGTTGGCGGCGACCATGAGCTCCTCGATCAGGCTCTTGGCGACGTTGCTCTGGTCCGGGACCAGGTCGCGGAGGATGTCGCCGTCGAAGACGGCCCGGGGCTGCACCGTCTGGAGCGAGAGCGCGCCGCGGCGGTGCCGGAGGGCCCGGAGCTGCTCCGTCAGCCGGAACTGGAGCCGGAGGTTGGCATCGAGCCCGGGACCGGCGGCGGCGGGCGCCGGCAGGGGGCCGGTGCCATCGAGCCAGGCGGCCACGCTGTTGTAGGCGAGCTTGGCGCGGTTGTGGACCCGGGCCTCGTACACCGCCGAGGCGGCCATCGTGCCGGCGCGGTCGAACGTCATCTCGATCACGAGCGCCAGCCGGTCCGCGCCGAAGGCCAGCGAGGTGAGGTCGGTCGACAGCTTCTCCGGCAGCATGGGGAAGATCCCGCCCGCCGTGTACACCGAGGTGGTGTTCACCCGGGCGTGGGCGACCAGGGCCGACCCGGCCGGCACCAGCTCGGTCACGTCGGCCACGGCCACCAGCACCTTGGTGCCGCCGTCGGGTAGGGCCTCCCCGACCGAGAGCTGGTCGAGGTCCCGCGAGTCGTCGTTGTCGATCGAGCACCAGAGGAGGGACCGCTGGTCCCGAATGCCGGGACCCGTGCCGGGGGCTGGGGCGCGGATGGCGGCCAGCTGGGCCAGCGCGGCCGGGGCGAAGTCCGGGTCCAGACCCCGTTCCACCATGACCCTCCGCGCGATCTGCTGCAGCTGCGGACGGGTCCGGGAGTCGACGGTGGAAATCATGGGGTTGCGCAGAGTGGACGCCGTTTTCCCGGCCGGGTCAAACGACCCCTTCGGGCCGCCGGCCTTGCGCGGGGTCCGGATGTGGGCATACTAAGGGAACCTTTTACCCCCGCGCGGTACTCGGTTACACATGGATCGCTCCCTTCCGATCTTGGTCCTGCTCTGCTCCGCAGCCCTTCCGGCCCTGGCACAGAACTCGACGTCGCCGGGCGCCCAGGCCGCGGCCAACAGCGCCCAGCAAGCCGCGGCGGCGGGGGACACGTCCAAAATCATCTT
>Ga0302314_10016319_pt1 | contig 12556 bp, 10 predicted proteins | sample III_Palsa_N2_3_FD_200533 | JGI IMG/M metagenome (GOLD analysis project Ga0302314, IMG submission 200533) | Peat permafrost microbial communities from Stordalen Mire near Abisko, Sweden - III_Palsa_N2_3 | ecosystem: Environmental > Terrestrial > Soil > Palsa > Peat permafrost | place: Sweden...
ACAAGCTGATCAACGTCCACGTGCTGCTCCCCTAGATTCCGGTGACTTCGCCGAGCGCTGCGGTGCCGGCGGCGCTCGTCTGCAGCGTGAAGAATAGGGTGTCGCTGCCGATCGGTCCCGGGTCGATACCGACGCCGGAAGCCGGCAGCCGGTAGCCCTTGGGCAGCGGGTACTGATGCAGGACCCCATTGGCCGTATCGAGCACACCAACCGTGCCGGCACCGGTGCTGGTGTTGGTCTCATTCAGGAACCAGATGTTGCCGTCCGCGCCGGTTGTCAGGGCCACCACATCGGTGAGACCGAGAGAGAACGATCTCAGGCGCGCGCCTGAGTGCGGTGAGATCGCACGGATCAGGTCGTTCTCAAAGAGCGGGTCCGAGCCCTCCCCCGCGGCCACGAACAGGTCGCCGTCGGGGGCGCTCGTGATCGTGTCCGGCAGCGCGCTCGCCTCACCGGCGACGACGACACCGCTCAGATCTCCATAAGGCCCGGCGAAGCTGTTGTTGGCGGGGTTGAAGCTCGCCAGTTCACCGACGTCGTCGGTGAACCAGACGCGCCCGCCGCCCTGGCCGATCGCGTCGACCTGGCCGCCGTCGAACTTGATCGGCACCGGCAGTGCCTTGCAGGACGCGTGCGGTTGCTTGTTGATCGCGCAGCGATCGATGAAGCCGGCGTTGTCGGTCATCTCGAGCGTGTTGTCGGGACCCGCTGTCAGGTCTGTGAGCGCACCGGCGAGGGTCGCGACTTCCTGAGTGTGACCGCTGGACGAGATCGCATAGAGCGGTGCCGCAGCGGCCGAGTAGTTGAGCACCCATACATAGCCATCGGCGTCAACGCTGCCGTAGGTTGGCAGCACGCTGGTCTGGCCGCCGGGCGCAACCGCCGGGGGCAGCAGGCTGGAGGCAACGGTGCCGACCTTGCGCCCGGCGGTGACCGAGAGCACCTCGGCCTCGAGCCCCGAAGTCACGACCACCCACTCCTGCGGCGAGTTGATCGTCTCAGTCACGAACTTGGTCCGCTTTTCCAGCTTCTTGACCTTTTTCTTCTTCTTCTTGCCCTTGTGCTTGACGGTGACCGTGACGGTCACCGTCACCGTGTAAGTGACTTTTACGCGGGCGCGATGACTCGGTGCGTTGATGATCGCCGGGGTCACGCGCATGCCCGTGAAGCCGGGCACCTTCAGCGTGAAGGCGCGGACTCTGAGCGCGGGCAGCGGCTGGGCAGACGCAGTTCCGGGAGCGGCGCAGAGAGCGATTGAGGCCAACAGCGCAGTGCTGACAAGCGTGTGGCAGATCCGACGCTTGGTCGCGAGGTGTGCACTGCTGATCGCGCCGGCTAGCTTCACTTAGGCGAGTGTAGTAAAGCGAAAAGCGGCAATTTGGAGGGTCAATCGGAGAGCGCCGCTAACCTGGGATTCATGCCGGTCAACGCCAGCGCTCGTTCGCGCCGCTTGACGCTCCGACAAACACTGCGCTCACTCTGTGTCGTCGCCGGGTCGCTCGGAGCGCTGCTGATACCGGCTGTCGCAGCTGCGTCGCCTGTCGTTTCGAGCCGGCCCGTATCGGCTGTCAACGTCACCACGACGCTGGTTCGCGCGGTGCCGACTTCCTTCCTCGGCTTCTCGATGAACGTCGAAGAGATGGAGGACTTCACCAACCCGCCGGAAGGCAGCGCCTTCACGACGATCATCAACAACATCCTGAATACGAACGGCAACGGCCCGTTCGTTTTGCGTCTCGGCGGGACCTATGTCGACTCCTCCTACTGGAACGGCGACGAGAGCCTGGTGTTGCCGCAATACCAGGCGAACCCGGCCTTCTCGGTCTACCTCAACCAGACCTGGATGGACTCGCTCGCCGACGTCGTCCAGCAGACCGGCAGCAAGGTGATCCTCAACGTCAACGCGGTCGCCCACTCGCCACAGATGGCGTCCGACTTCATCCAGGACGCCGAGAACACGTTGCCGAGCAACAGTTTGATGGCCGTCGCGATCGGCAACGAGCCGGACGACTACAACACCGCGGTGATTCCGGTTGCCCGAAACGCCGCATGGGCGCGCGGGCTTACCCCGGCCACGTTCGCGTCGATCTTTGGAACCTACGCGCGGGTGCTGCACCGCACGGCCGCCGGGGTCCCGCTCGCCGGGCCAGAGTCGACCGGTGGCGAAACCAACTGGACCTCCGTGCTGCTGCAACACGACGCCGCACAGGTGGGCCTCGTAACGAGCCACATCTACCCGCTCACCGCCTGCGCCGCTCCGGGCACGGCGACCTACCCAACCGTCTTCAAGTACCTGCAGAACTCGCTCTACCAGGGCACCACGAATGGCCTCAGCAGCCTGATGACGCTCGCCAACAACCTCAACCTGCCGTACCGGCTGACCGAGCTTGGTTCAGGCACCTGTGGCGGCGTAGCCGGCGTCAACAACAGCTTCGCGACGAGCCTCTGGGTGATCAACCAGCTGTTCTCGTTCATGTCCGCCGGGCTCGACGGAGTTAACGTGCATCTGCGCGCCGATACCCCGAACACCGCGATTGAGCAGAACCCGGCGCTCACCAGCGGCCTGCAGGCCGAGCCGCTGCTCTACGGGCTTGCCGCTTTCGCCAACGCGCTGGAGCCGAATGACGTGCTGACGCAGGTCAGCGGTCCGCTGCAGCCGAACGTCAGCGTCTGGGCGGTCTACGGCAGCGAGGGCTGGCATCTGGTGCTGGTCAACGGGAGCTCGAGTTCGCAGCTCGTCAACCTCACCGTGCCCGCTACCGGCGCGATGACCGTCACGCCGCTCTCCGCGCCGGCGCCATGGTCAGGCCAGGTGACCTTCGGCGGCCAGACGATCACGCCCCAGGGCACCTGGTCGGGCGCGCTCGACAGCTCCCAGGTGCAACCGTCAAACGGTGCTTACCCGGTGGTGCTTCCCCCGGCCAGCGCGGTCGTGGCCGATGTCAGCGCCACTCCTGGCACCACGATCAGCGCCGCGATCAAGCGCCATACGACAGCAAAACAGCGCGCCAGCAAGCAGAAGCCGGCCAAGCAGACCGCTAAGCGACGAGCACGCGCAAAGTCGTAAAGCTCGGGTCGGCAGCGCCATGCAGCCGCGCGCCGGCACTGGTCAGGGCGCGCAGGTAGGTGATCACCTCAGCGGTGACACGCTCCCCCGGCAGCAGCGTTGGAACGCCGGGCGGGTAACCGGCCACCGCCTCGGTTGAGATGCGACCAACGGCCTCATCCACCGGCACCGCCTCACTCTCGCCGAGGAAGGCGTCACGCGGGGCCACGGCCGTGTCATGACCGAGCGCCACCGGCGGTTCGGTCAGGGCGTTGCGCGTCGCGGAAGCATCGACTGAGTGCGGCCCGCCGGCGGCCGAGACGGTGCGCTTGACGGTCTCCCCCAGATCGTGTGCGAAGCGCTCGAGTGCCTCGACCGGTTGGCCGATGCCGAGCACCAGCACGACCGTTGCGTGGGTCGCCAGCTCGACATGGATGTCGTAGCTCGCGCGCAGCGCGGATGAGACCTGGTAGCCGCTCAGGCCAGTGCCGCGCACGTCGATCACTAGGCGCAGCGGGTCCCAGGCGGCGATCCCCGGCCGACCGACGAACTGCTCGCCGACGACCTCGCAGCCCGGAATTGCGCTGATCGCCGCCCGTGCCTGCGCGGCGGCGTGAATCGTGCGGTCGAGCAGCAGCTCACCGTGCACCGCCAGCTGGCGCCGGGCGGCATCGAGTGAGGCCATCAGCAGCGAGCTGGGGCTGGTTGAGCGGACCAGACGCACGGCGCGACCCACGGCCGCCTGGTCGACGCGGCCGCTGCCGGAGACGAGCAGCATCGCCGACTGGGTGAGGCTGCCGACGATCTTGTGGGTCGAGGCCAGCATCGCGTCAGCCCCGAGCGCGAGTGGGGACTGCGGCAGTGCGTCATGGAAGCCGAAGTGCGCGCCCCAAGCGCAGTCGACCACCAGCGGCACGCCGGCCGCGTGCGCCGCCTCTGCGCAGCCAGCGATGTCTGCTGCCATGCCGTAGTAAGTCGGAGAAACAATGAAGACGGCCTCGACTCCGCCCTCGACACGGCTCAGCGCGGCTTCGAGCGCGGCCGGCTCAACCCCGTGCGCCATACCGAGTTCAGGGTCGTACTCGGGCGCGACGAAGCTCGGCAGACCGCCCGAAAGCACCAGCCCGTCGATCACGCTGGCATGTGAGTTGCGCTGCATCAGCACGCGCTTGCCAGGCCCCGCCAGTGCCAGGCAGAGCGCATGGTTGCCCTGGCTGGCCCCGTTCGTCAGAAACCAGCAGTGATCGGCGCCGTAGGCGTCGGCTGCGAGCGTCTCGGCGCGTTCATACGGCGTCGGCGAGGGGCCGATGTCAATTCCTTCGATGTCCTGCGGGACATCGAGCAGCAGGGCACTGTCTCCGAGCGCACTCCTCAAACCAGGATCTGCGCCGGCGCCGCCCTTGTGCCCCGGCACGTGGAAGCGCGTCGAGCCGCGCAGTCCGTAGGCGGTGACGGCCTCCAGGTAGGGCGCGGTCGGCTGCTGGGCCAGCGGCTGATCGTCGCCGGATCCGCTAGTTGTCATTGGCGGCCTTCAGCAGGTATGCGCGCACAAAGCCGTCAAGGTCGCCGTCGAGCACGCGGTTAGCATCGCCCATTTCGTAGTCGGTGCGGTGATCCTTGACCATCGTGTACGGGTGCAAGACGTAGGAGCGGATCTGCGAGCCGAAGTTGACGTCCTGGGCCTGTCCCTTTTCACGCGCGATCTCTTCGCGGCGTTCGCGCTCAGCGCGTTCGGCGAGCTTTGAGCGCAGCATCTTCATCGCCTCGGCGCGGTTGGATGACTGCGAGCGCTCGTTCTGGCACTGCACGACAATGCCGGAGGGCCGGTGCGTGATGCGGACCGCCGAGTCGGTCTTATTGACGTGCTGACCACCGGCGCCGCTGGCGCGGTAGGTATCGACCTGGAGGTCGTCGTCATCGATCTCCACCTCGCCCACGTCTTCAACCACGGGTGAGACCTCGACCCCTGCAAAGCTCGTCTGGCGGCGGTTGGCCGAGTCAAACGGCGAGAGCCGCACCAGCCGGTGCACGCCCTTCTCGCTGCCGTAGAGGCCATAGACGTTCTCACCCTTGACCAGGAAGGTCGCGGATTTGATCCCGGCTTCCTCCCCAGCCGACGCTTCCAGCAGCTCGACCGCGAAGCCGCGGCGCTCCGCCCAGCGCATCTCCATGCGCAGCACCATCTCGGCCCAGTCCTGCGCATCGGTGCCGCCGGCCCCGGAGTTGACGGTCACGAACGCGTCGCCGGCGTCATAGCGTCCGGAGAAGAGCCGCTGCTCCTCGAGTGCCTCGAGCCGCTGCTGCACCGCGCTGACCTGCTCCTCGAGCTCACTGGAGAGCGACGGGTCTTCCTCGGCCATCTCGGCGAGCGCGTCGAGGTCAGCGACATCGCTCTCAAGCGAGCGAAAAACCTCAAACTTGCGGCTGGCGCGCGAATGCTCGGCGCTGATCTTCGCCGCCTGGTCCTGGTTGTCCCAGAAGCCGGGCTCGCCCATCTGCGTTTCGAGCGCGGCGGCGCGCTCCTTCAGCGAAGTCGGGTCAAAGATAGTCCGAGAGCAGTTTTAGCTGCTCACGGATGGCTGCGAGGCGCTGTGATAGCGGCTCTGGCGGTACTGACGGCATCGGCGGCAACCCTAGCAGCGCCGCTCACATTCGAGCCGCCGGAGCGTGCTACCGCCCCCGTTATTCTGGGTCGATGAGCGAAATCACAGACGAGGGTGTACAGAGCCTGTTGGCCGCCCCCAACCACGCCGTACTGTCTTCATACAACCCCGACGGAACGATTCTCAGCACGGTCGTCTGGATCGACTACGTTGACGGCCAGCTGGCCGTCAACAGTGCTGTCGGTCGCCAGTGGCCGTCGAACCTTGATCGCGATCCGCGCGTCAGCATCGTCGTGCTCGATCAGGAGAACCCGTACCACTTCACTGAGATCCGCGGCACCGCCTCGGGCTCGATCGACGGCGCACGCGAGCACATCGACGCGCTGGCCCACAAGTACATCGGCAAGGACTACCCGTGGCTGGGCCCGGGTGAGCAGCGCAAGAAGTTCGTGGTCGCGCCGGCCAAGGTGCGCTACATCAAGCAGTAGCGCGTCGGTAGTTGCGCGGGGTTACCAGCTGAGCGGGGTCATCCGCTGCCCGGCTGGTCCCCGTGCTCGTGACGCCGCTCGGCAGCCTTTAGCTGATGCTCGGCGTGGCGCCCAGCAATTTTTACCTGGTGCTCCGCGTGGCGCTCGCGCTCGCGAGATGACTTCCCAAGCTCGGCCTCGACCTTGTCGAGGTCCGGCGACGGCCCGTACAGCGCCCAACCGTTCTTGACGATCGAGAGCAGCGTGAAGATCAGTACCAGCGCCGGCCAGAACATGCCGCCCCCGGCGAACGCCCAGACTCCCGTACAGACCGCGAATGTCCCCAAGCTGCCACCGGACTCCTGGAGCACGCGCCTTCGCAGGTCGCGGCGTCTGGCCGCGAACTGCGCGTGAGCCTCAAGCTGCCCTGCCTGGAGCGCGGGTAGGTCGGACAGAACCGCGGCGATATCTGATTCGGTGCGGGCCGCGTAGACCGCGTTCAGGCGCTCGTCGAGCTCTGCGTCGTTGAGGCGGCCGGCAGCGTAATGCACGCTGAGCACCGCCCCTGCCTGCTCGCGGTCGTGATCGGATACGCGTAGATCTGGTGATTCGGGCATCGCTGCCCGCAGAGCGTACGGGTCAGGCGCCGTGGCAGCGCTTGTACTTCTTGCCAGACCCGCACCAGCACGGGTCGTTGCGTCCCGGCTCGTTCTCGTCGACATGACGCTGCTCCACGGCTGCCGGTGCAGCGGCCGCTTCGGGCGCCTGGGCATAGCCCTGCGCTTCGGCTCCCATCGCACCAGCTGCTGCCGCGGCGAGCGCCTGCGCGCCGGTCGCCACGCCGGTCCCGCCGGAGTAGCTGACGCGACCGCCGCCGGTTGCCGTGCTTGAGGCCTGGCTGGCCGTGTGGGTCGGGATCGCGGGCGGCGCGTCGGGCGCCTCCTGGAACTGAACCTGCACGTGGTAGATCATCCGCGCGAAGCCCGACCAGACGAGGTTCATGAGGTCGCCGAAGAGCGCGAACGCCTCATTCTTGTAGGCGACCAGCGGGTCGAGCTGCGCGACTCCGCGCAGATGGATACCGCCCTGCAGGTAGTCCATGTCGTGCAGGTGCTCCTGCCAGTACTGATCGATCGTCTGCAGCAGCAAGAAGCGCTCGAGCGAGCGCATCAGATCGTCTCCGAGCTCCTGCTCGCGCTGCTCGTACTGAGCGAGCGCCTCTTCCTGGATGGCCTCTGCCAGGTCCTCGCGATCCACCCGGTTGGGGTCGACCCCGAGGATCTCGTCGCTCGGGCGGAAGATCTCGCTGACCTGTGTCAGCAGACCGTCGACGTCCCAATCCTCAACAAAGTCGCCGGCCGTGTACTCGGCGACAAGGCGGTCAATCAGCTGCACGATCTCCTCACGGGCAACGTCGCCCATGTCACGACCCTCAAGGATCTCATCGCGGTAGCGGTAGATCACCTCGCGCTGCTGGTTGAGCACGTCGTCGTACTCGAGCACGTGCTTGCGGGAGAGGAAGTGCTGCTCCTCCACCTTGCGCTGTGCCTTCTCAATCTGTTTGGAGAGCATCCCGGCCTCGATTGGCTCTTCGTAGCCATCCTCATCGACCGCGCCGAGGCGGTCGAGGATGCGGTAGATGCGGTCACCGGCGAAGAGACGCACGAGGTCATCCTCAGCCGACAGAAAGAAGCGTGACTCACCCGGGTCACCCTGACGTCCGGCACGGCCGCGCAGCTGATTGTCGATCCGGCGCGACTCGTGGCGCTCGGTGCCGATGATGTAGAGGCCGCCGGTCTCCATCACCTCAACGCGCGCAGCTTCAACGCGGCGCTCGATCTCCGGCAGCAGCTTGTCGTAGTGCTCCTGGTAGTCGGGAGCCTCGGGCGTCAGGCCGAGCTTCGCCAGCTCAAGGCCGGTCAGGTGCTCAGCGTTGCCGCCGAGCTTGATGTCGACGCCGCGTCCGGCCATGTTGGTGGCGATCGTGACGGCGCCGGGCGCGCCCGCCTCGGCCACGACCTCGCCCTCCAGCGCCGCGAACTCGGGCTTGGCGTTGAGCACGGCGTGAGGGATGCCCTTGAGCTTCAGCTGCTCGGAGAGCAGCTCCGAAACCTCAACCGAGATCGTGCCGACCAGTACCGGCTGGCCCTTCTCATGGCGCGACCCGATCTCCCGGACCACGGCGCTCCACTTGCCGTCCTTGGTCTTGTAGACCTGATCGTTGTGGTCGGCGCGAATCATCTTGGCGTTGGTCGGGATCTGGACAACCGGCAGCTCATAGATCTTCATGAACTCGGTGGCTTCGGTCAGCGCCGTACCGGTCATGCCGGCGAGCTTGTCGTACTTGCGGAAGTAGTTCTGCAGGGTCACCGATGCGAGCGTCTGGTTCTCCTCCTGGACGCGTACGCCCTCCTTGGCCTCGACCGCTTGGTGCAGGCCCTCTGACCAGCGCCGGCCTTCAAGGATGCGGCCGGTGTGCTCGTCAATGATCATCACCTCGCCGTCGACCACGGCGTAGTCGACGTCGCGCTTCTTCAGCGCCTCGGCCTTCAGCGCCTGGTAGAGGTGGTTGACCAGCGGCCCGTTCTCAGCTCGGTAGAGGTGGTCGATGCCAAGGAACTTCTCGGCCTTTGCGACACCCTGCTCGGTCACGGAGACGGTCTCGTACTTCTCGTCGAACTCGAAGTCGAAGTCGGCTAGGAACTCCTTCTTGCTGCGCGGATCCATGCCTTCCGGGGTCTTGCCGGCCACCATCTGTGGCGCCAGCTTCGCGAACTTCACGTAGAGATCGGCCGCCTGCTCGGGCGCGCCCGAGATGATCAGCGGGGTACGCGCTTCGTCGATCAGGATGTTGTCCACCTCGTCCACGCAGGCGAACGCGTGGTAGGCAGAGCCGCCCGCCTCGGGCTTCGGACGGCCGCCGTTCTGGACCTTCTCCTCGAGCGTCGTGGCCATGTTGTCGCGCAGATAGTCAAACCCGAACTCAGAGTTGGTTCCGTAGGTGACGTCCGCCGCGTAGGCCTCGCGCTTCTCCTCGTACGGCTGCATGTTGTGCAGGATCCCGACGGTTACGCCGAGCAGATCAAAGAGCGGCTTCATCCAGAGCGCGTCACGCCGCGCGAGGTAATCGTTGACCGTGACGATGTGAACGCCGCGACCGGCGAGCGTGTTCAAAATAACCGCGGTGGTCGCCGTCAGCGTCTTGCCCTCGCCGGTCTTCATCTCGGCGATGGCACCGTCGTGCAGGACCATTCCGCCGATCAGCTGTACGTCGAAGTGGCGCATCCCCATCGCGCGCTTGCCGGCTTCGCGGACGAGCGCAAAGCACTCGTACAAAAGGTCGTCGAGGCTTTCACCGTTACGAGCGCGTTCGCGCAGGTCGTCGGCGAGCTCACGTAGCTCCTCGTCGGTGGAGCTCTCCATCTCGGGCTCGTACGCGTTGATCCGTACCACGCGCTGCTCGTAGGTCTTGAACTTTTTGGCTTCGCCCATGCGAAGCGCGCGATCGATGAAAGACATAGAGCGAAGGTTAGCTCAGGGTAGGGGTGCGGTCCCGCTGGACCGCACCCCTAACAAACCCGTTAAGCGCAGCGGCTAAAGCGCTGCTCAAGGGTCAGCGCAAACTCGGCATCCCTGAAACGGTCGCTCCGAGACTCGGCTGAGCGAAGACGTCCAGCTCCTCGGTCTGGGCAGTCGCATCGGGGACGGCCTGCGCTCGCGCCTCGCGCCGTTTGCGGCGCTTGTCGCGGTGGCGCTTGACCTGGCGGTTCAACTCCTCGCTGACGACGATGATCGAGTGGTTCAGATCCCTGGTAGCGCTGTGCGCGCGCAGGGTCACGCCCTTCAGGTGCAGCGTCGCTTCGGCGACCTGACAGTCAGCAATCGACGGGTTGTGTTCCTCGAACACCTCAACCTCGAGCTGCGCGAACTCCGACACCTGCTTGTCGACCACACGGAACCTGCGCGCGACCTGTTCCTTCAGATCGTCCGAGACTGGCAGGTTGCGGCCCTTGACCTCGATCTTCATCGATCGACCTCCTTGGGAGCAGAGGGTGTATGCAGTCAATCCACCTTAGTCCCATAAATGGGCGTTGTCGAGCTGGATTTACCCCCTTTTCCGGGATTCTTACGCTTCCACAATCCGGTCCAACTGCGTGCTGGGCAGATGCTCGGCGACGCACGTCCGTGCGCAAATGGAAGAATGGGACACGGTGTCTCCACCGATCGTCTGGACATTTGAGCCGAGCGTGCTGGTCGGCGTCTGCGCGCTCACCGTCGCCTACGTGTGGGCGTGGCGTCAGGCCCGCCGGCCCGGCATGCCCCACCCTCCCGGCTTGGGCCGGCTGTCGCTGTTCGCGGGCAGCATGATCTGCGTGCTGGTCGCGCTGGTCTCGCCGGTCGACAATCTCTCTCGTGATCTGATGGTCATGCACATGGTCCAGCACATGCTGCTGCTCGACCTGATGCCGGTGCTGCTGATCCTCAGTCTGACCAAGGGCCTAATGCGACCGGTGACCAAGCGCGTGATGGTGATCGAGCAGCGCGCGGGGCTGCTCGCCACCCCCGCCTTTGCGGTTCTCATGTACGTCGGCATGATGGGGCTCTGGCATATCCCGGCGATGTACGACTACGCGCTCGCCCACGCCGATGTGCACGTGCTCGAGCATCTCTGCTTCTCGACGGCCGGCTTCCTCTACTGGTGGCACCTGCTCTCACCTATCCGGGGCCGCAAGCACATGACCGGGATGGGAACGATCGTCTACATGTCGATCACCAAGTTCTTCGTCGGGATCCTCGGCATCGTGCTGACCTTCTCAACGCACTCGCTCTACCCCTGGTACCAGGACCATCCGCACTACTGGGGCCTCTCGGCAAGGGTCGATCAGAACCTTGCCGGGGTCTTCATGGCCCTCGAGCAGTCGATGATCATGGGCGTCGCGCTCGTCTACATCGTTGTGAAGATGCTCTCGGAGGGCGAGAAGCGTGGTCCCAAGGAGGACCAGTACGGCACGGCGATGGCCAACTACCGCGCCGCGATCGCGGCGCATCGCTCGACGCACGCCGACTGAGCCGGGGCGTCGGTCAAGCGCTGCCGAGCAGGTCTGCCACCTGCGTCAGCCCGGTCGCAACCTCTGCAAAGCTCGTACTCAGCGGAGAGAGGCCGATCCGCAGGAACTGCGGCGGCCTGAAGTCGGGAATCACACCGCCGACCCAGAGCTTCGGCGTGAGGCTCGAGAAGCTCGGATGCGCGACCGTCACATGGCCCCCGCGCTGCTCGCTAGCGCGCGGAGAGGCAAGCTCCGCGCCAAGCGGAGCAAGACAGGCGTCGACGATCTCAATCGCGAACTCGGTCAGTGCAACAGACTTCGCTCGGATCGCCGCCATGCCCGCCCGCTCCACCAGGCTGAGCATGTCGCGCATAGGCAGCATGGCGAGGATCGGCGGAGTGCCGCTGACGAGCCGGCGAACGCCCGCCGCCGGCTCGTAGCGCTCGCCCATCGCGAATGGGTCCGCGGCGCCCATCCAGCCCTGAATCGGCTGGCGCAGATCGCCCTGAAGCGCCCGCGCCACGTAGGCAAACGCGGGCGCGCCCGGGCCGCCGTTGAGGTACTTGTAGGTGCAGCCGACGGCGAGATCGACGCCCGCCTCGTCCAGCGACAACTCGACCACGCCGACCGAGTGGCAGAGGTCCCAGAGGATCAGCGCCCCGACCGAGTGCGCGATCTCGGTGATCGCGCGCATCTGCGCCATCTGTCCAGAGCGGTATGAGACGTGGCTCAGAAGTACCAGCGCCGTGCGCTCATCGACCGTAGCCTCGATCGCCTGCGGCGTGAGGCCGGCAATGGGGTCGGGTCGCACCCAGCGCACGCTCAAACCGCGCTCCGCTGCGATGCCCTCCGCGACGAACCGATCGGTGGGGAAGTTCTCGGTGTCCAAAACGATCGTGTCGCGCCCGGAGCGCAGGTCGACCGCGGCGCGCGCGAGCTTGTAGAGCAGGACCGTCGTGGAATCGCCGACGACGGTCTGGCCCGGCGCCGCGCCGAGCGTCACCCTGCCGATCGCGTCGCCGAGTTCGGTCGGCGCGTCCATCCAGCCCTCATCCCAGGCCCGGATCAAACGCTTCCCCCAAACCTCCTGCACGAACTCACCGACTTGCTCTCCAGTCACCCGCAGCGGGCGCCCAAGCGAGTTGCCGTCAAAGTAGGCGATGACCTCGTCTGCATCGATGAATTCGTCGCGAGCCTGACCCAGCGGGTCATCACGATCGAGCGCGTTCGCGCGCTCACGCAGCCGATCCGGGACCGGCGCCTTGAGCTTGTCCGTCGTCATTGTGGGCAAATCTAGTCCCTGGTGGAGACCAGGCCGACGGGAGCGAGCGCAGAACGGCCTGGGGGCGGGGGGGGGCGGGCGGGCCCCCCCCCGCCGCCCAGACACAGGGG
>Ga0302314_10016320_pt1 | contig 12556 bp, 8 predicted proteins | sample III_Palsa_N2_3_FD_200533 | JGI IMG/M metagenome (GOLD analysis project Ga0302314, IMG submission 200533) | Peat permafrost microbial communities from Stordalen Mire near Abisko, Sweden - III_Palsa_N2_3 | ecosystem: Environmental > Terrestrial > Soil > Palsa > Peat permafrost | place: Sweden...
GCGGCTTGGCGATCGCCGTGGTGGGCCCGAACGGGCGGGTGATGCTGAAGCCCGTCAGCATCGCCCGCGACTTTGGAACCACCGTCGAAATCGCCACCGGCCTGGCCCCAAACGATGCGGTGATCGCCAACCCGCCCGACTCCCTGACCGACGGCGAGCTGGTCCGGGTCGCTACGGCGCGGGCCGGCTGAAGATGCGCCGGCTGCTCCCCCTGCTCGGTGCATCGCTGCTCGTCGGCTGCAACCTCGCGCCGGCCTACCAGCCGCCCGCGACGCCAACGCCCTCCGCATTCAAGGAAGCCGGTCCCTGGCGCGAGGCTGCGCCGGCCGATGCGCTGCAGCGCGGGCATTGGTGGACGCTGTTCGACGTTGAGCGGCCTCGAGGATCAGATCGAGGGCGCCAATCCGACCTTGCGGGAGGCGGTGGCGCGCTACGACCAGGCGCAGGATTTCGCCGCGGAAGCGCAGGCCGGCCTTTACCCCAGCGTCGGCATCGGCGGACAGATCAGCACCAACCGCCAGTCGGCCAACCGCCCGCTGCGCAGCGCCAGCCAGCCCACCTACTACGGCGGCGACACCGCCGGCGGCGCCATAGCCTACGACCTCGACCTCTGGGGCAAGCTGCGCAACGAGGCGGCCGCCGGCAAGGCGGAGGCGCAGGCCTCGGCCGGCGATCTGGAGTCGATCCGACTCAGCCTCGAGGCCCAGCTCGCCGACGACTACGTGCGCCTGCGCGGCTTCGACGCCGAGGCGGCCCTGCTGGCCGACACCGTGACGGCCTACCAGCGGGCGCTCGCCCTCACCGAGGCGCGGCACGCGGGCGGCGTCGCGACCGGGCTCGACGTGTCGAGGGCCCAGACCCAGCTCGAGACCGCCAAGGCGCAGCTGGCGGACGTCGCCGGCCAGCGCGCGCTCTACGAGCACGCGATCGCGAGCCTGGTCGGCGAGCCGGCCTCCAGCTTCGGCCTCGCGCCCGCCGAGCCGAGGCTGACTCTGCCGGATATCCCGGTCGGCCTGCCCTCGACCCTGCTGCAGCGCCGGCCCGACGTCGCCGCGGCGGAGCGAAGGGCGGCCGCGGCGAACGCCGGCATCGGCGAGGCGCGGGCGGCGTTCTATCCGGACGTGACGCTGCAGGCGCTGGCGGGCTTCCAGGACACCAGCCTCGGCGGCTGGTTCGCCGCGCCCAACAGCTACTGGACGCTGGGGCCGTCGCTGGCGCTCTCGCTGTTCGACGGCGGCGAACGCCGCGCCCAGTTGCGCGCGGCCAAGGCCGGCTTCGACGCCGAGGGCGCCGCCTATCGCGCCGTTGTGCTGCAGGCGTTCCAGGACGTGGAGGACAATCTCGCGCTGCTGGACCATCTGGCCAGCGAAGCCCAGTCGCAGGCGGCCGCCGTCGATGCGGCGAGCCGGACCGAGGGCCTGGCGCTGACTCGCTATCGCCAGGGCGCGGTCAACTACCTCGAAGTGGTCACCGCCCAGACCGCCGACCTGGAGGCCAAGCGCGCCGCGCTCGACATCGAGACTCGCCGGCTCAACGCCAGCGTCGGCCTGATCCGGGCCGTCGGCGGCGGCTGGACCCGCGACGATCTGGACAAGGGGCCGACGCTCGCGCGGAAATAGGCGCCGCCAAGAACGAGCCCTATCGTCCGTCCCGAGCGGGAGAACAGCGATGGCGACGGCGATGGTGACTGGCGCGAGCCGGGGGATTGGCCGAGGCGTCGCCACGGCGCTGGCCGAGGCCGGGTACCGGGTATTCGCCACCGGGCGCGGCATCGCCGGCGCCGACCTGCCGCCCGCGGTCGAGCGCATCGTCTGCGATCATCTCGACGACGACCAGACCGCGGCCGCGTTCGAACGGGTGCGTCAGTCCGCCGGCGGCCTGGACCTGTTGGTCAACGCCGCCTGGGGCGGCTACGAGCGGATGGTCGAGGGCGGCGCGTTCACCTGGACCGCGCCGTTCTGGGAGCAGCCGCTGCACCGCTGGCGCGGCATGATCGACCAGGGCCTGCGAAGCGCCTTCGTCTGCAGCCAGGCTGCGGCGCGGCTGATGGTTCCACAGCGCGCCGGCCTGATCGTGGTGCTGAGCTACTGGGCCGCGCGGCGCCATCTCGGCAACGCGATCTATGGCGTCGCGCAGGCCGGCGCGGACAAGCTGGCGGCGGACATGGGCGAGGAGCTGCGGCCGCACGGCGTCGCGGCGATCTCGCTCTACCCCGGCCTGGTGCGGACGGAGCGCGTGCTGGAAGCGGCGGCGCAGGGCGCCTTCAGCCTTGGCGGCAGCGAGAGCCCGCAATTCGTCGGCCGGGTAGTCTGCGCGCTGGCGGCCCAGCCGGACCTGGCGCTGCAGCACTCGGGCCGGGCGATCGTGGGGGCGCAGCTGGCCCGCAAGCTTGGCGTCGTCGACATCGATGGCAGCCAGCCGCCGGTGCTTGGCCCTGCCGACGTCTAGGTCAGCGCCCGCAGCGCGGCGTTGGCGATGGTGAGTTTGGCGAAGCTCCAGCCGCCGCCGTCCTTCTCGATGTCGGCGATGGTGGACCTGGCGGCGCGGACCGGCTCGCCGTTGAGACTGCTCCAGGCGCTGACGGTGGACCTGGCGGCGGCGGCATCCTCACCGGCTTGCGGGCGGCCGGCGTAGGCCATCACCGCGCGGGTCAGGGACGCCTGCTCGTCGAGCAGGTCCTCGATCAGCCGGCGCACGGCGAGGCGCTCGTAGGCGTCGCCCGAGGTGCGCGAGCCGGCTGCGGCGCGAAGCCGATCGAACGCGAAGCTGCCGCCGATCTGGTGGTAAAGCCGCGCGGCGGCGGCCACCGGCCAGTTCTGCTCGCGGGCCAGGTCCGCCAGCACCGCGGCGATCGACAACGGCCGGTAGAGCGCCACCTGGTGGGCGATCTCCTTCGGCGCGCCGGCCCGGATCCAGCCGGCCGCGCGGCGAACCGCCGCCTTCTGCTCGAACGGCGAAAGCACCTGCGGGAACAGCGGCTTCAGCGCGTCGGCGGCGCGGCGATAGGCGCCGATCAGGGCGTCGACGCCCTGGTTGTCCTTGCCGGCGCGGCGGGCGAGCCAGTAGGTCTGGCCGCGCAGCACGTAGGCGAGTTCGCGAAGCAGCGCGGTCTGCGCGGCGGCCGGCGCCTTGCCGTCCAGCGCGGTCACCTTCAACCAGATCGCCGCGAAATCCAGCACCTCGCGCGCGGCTTCGAAGCTCACCGCCAGCTCGCGCACGCCGCAGCCCGCGGCCGCCATCAGCCGGCCGGGGAAGGTCGGGCCGCAGAGGTTGATCAGTTCGTTGCCGATCACCGTGGCGATGATCTCGCGCCGCAGCCGGTGCCGCTTCATCTCGTCCTCGTAAGGGGCGAGGCCGGTCGGGAAATAGCCGCGCAGGGTCTTGAGGAAGTGCGGGTCGTCCGGCGCCTGCGAGGCGATCATCGCCTCGAACAGGTCGAGCTTGCCGTAGGCTAGCAGCACCGCCAGTTCGGGCCGGGTCAGGCCCTTGCCGGCCTTGGCGCGTTCGCCAAGCTCCGCGGCGCCGGGCAGACCCTCGAGGCCGCGGTCGAGCTTTCCGCGCTTCTCCAGGTCGACCATGAAGGCGCCGTGGGCAGCCAGATCCTCCACCGCCTCGGCCTGCATCATCGAGAGCGCCAGGGTCTGGTCGTAGTTGTGCGAGAGCACGTGGACCGCGATCTCGTCGGTCATCGACGCCAGCAGCGCGTCGCGGTTCTCGTGCTTCAACCGGCCCGACCGCTCGGCCGTGCCGGTCAGGATCTTGATGTTGACCTCGTGGTCGGAGGTGTCCACGCCGGCGGAATTGTCGATCGCGTCGGTGTCGATGCGCCCGCCGCTTTCCGCGTATTCGATCCGCCCGGCCTGGGTGAAGCCGAGGTTGGCGCCTTCGCCCACCACCTTGCAGCGCAGGTCGCGGCCGTTGACGCGCACCAGGTCGTTGGCCTTGTCGCCGACGTCGAGGTGGCTCTGGGCGGCGGCCTTCACGTAAGTGCCGATGCCCCCGAGGTAGAGCAACTCGACGCGGGCGGTCAGGATCGCGACGATCAACTCCGCCGGCGTCAGGTGATCGACCTTCAGGTCCAGCAGCGCCTTCACCTCGGCGCTGAGCGGGATCGACTTCAGGGTGCGTGGAAACACCCCGCCTCCCGGGGAGATCAGTCCGCGGTCGTAGTTGTCCCACGACGAGGTCGGCAGCTCGAACAGCCGATGCCGCTCCACCCAGCTGCGACCCACGTCAGGGTCTGGATCGAGAAAGATGTGGCGATGGTCGAAGGCGGCCACCAGGCGCGTCTGCATCGACAGCAGCATGCCGTTGCCGAACACGTCGCCCGACATGTCGCTCACGCCGACGCAGGTGAACGGCTCGGCCTGGATATCCTTGCCGAGCTCGCGGAAGTGCCGCTTGATCCCCTCCCAGGCGCCGCGGGCGGTGATGCCCATCGCCTTGTGGTCATAGCCGGCCGACCCGCCGGAGGCGAACGCGTCACCCAGCCAAAACCCGTAGGACTCTGCCACGCCATTGGCGATGTCGGAGAAGGTCGCGGTGCCCTTGTCGGCGGCGACGACCAGGTAAGGATCCTCGCCGTCGTGGACGATCACGTGCGCCGGATGGATCACCTTGCCCTCGGCGTCGATGGTGTCGGTTATGTCCAGCAGGCCATCGAGGAAGATCTTGTAGGCGACGATCGCCTCGGCGCGGATGTCGGCGCCGGCGCCGCCCTTGGGCAGGCGCTTGGGAAAGAAGCCGCCCTTGGAGCCGACCGGCACGATCACCGCGTTCTTGACCTGCTGCGCCTTGACCAGGCCGAGCACCTCGGTGCGGAAGTCGTCGCGCCGGTCGGACCAGCGCAGGCCGCCGCGGGCGACCGGTCCCAGCCGCAGGTGCACGCCCTCGACCGCGGGCGAGGCGACGAAGATCTCGCGGTAGGGCTTGGGCTCAGGCAGGTCGACCAGCTCGCGGCTGGCCACCTTGAAGCTGATGTACGGTTTCGGCTGCCCGTCGGCGCCCGGCTGGTAGAAGTTGGTGCGCTGGATCGCGGCGGTCAGCGCGGCCAGGCGGCGGAGCGCGCGGTCGGCGTCGAGACTGTCGACCGCCTGCAGCGCTTCCTCGATCTTGGCCAGGGTCGCCTCGACTACCTCGGCGCGGGCCTCGGCCCCAAGCCCGAGGGTTGGATCGAGCCGCAGGCGGAACAGCTCCAGGATCAGGCCGGCCACCTCGGGGTGGTCGCTCAGCGCCTGCTGCTGCATCGCCGGGCTGGGATCGAGCCCAGATTGCAGGCGGTAGCGCGCTAGCGCCCGGATCAACGCCGCCAGCCGCCAGGGCAGCGACAGCTCCAGCACCAGACGGTTGAAGCCGTCGCTCTCGGCCTGTCCGGCCCAGATGGCGAGGAAGGCGTCCTCGAACACCTTCCGCACCGCCTCGAAGCTCAGCTTCTCGCCGCGCGGGTCGTCCAGGGCGAACTCGTGCACCCAGACCTGCCGGCGCTCGCCGCTGGCGGCGGCCGGGCTCAGCACGAAGCCCTCTTCGGAGAGCGCCTTGAGCCCCATGTTGTCGAGGATCGGCAGCACCTCGGCCAGCGCCAGCGGCTCGCCCTCGTTGTAGAGCTTGAAGCGGAAGCTGCGGGCGCTGTCGTTGGCCTGGCGAAACGCACGGACCGCGATCGGCGTATCGGGGCCGAGTCGGCTCGCGGCCGCCAAGTCTGCCAGACCCTCGGCGGCGCCGTAGCGATCACGATAGCCGGCCGGGAACGCCTCGGCCCAGACCGCGAGGATCGCCGCGGCCTGGTCGGCCGGTGCGCGCCGGCGCACCACGGTCTCGAAGTCGTCGCTCCAGGTGCGGGCCAAGAGCGCGATGGTGCGCTCGAGCGACGGCAGGTCAGGATCGAGGTGCTGCAGCGGCGTGACGCCGACGATGTAGTGCACCCGCGCCAGCGGCGCGTCGGAGTAGTTCGGGTAGTAGGCCGAGACGTGGCCGCCGAACGCCTCGGCCAGCAGTTGGCCCACTTCCTCGCGCAGCCGTGCGTCGTAGCGCTCGCGTGGCGCATAGAACAGGATCGAGATGAAGCGGTCGAACGGGTCGGGACGCACGAACAGCTTCACCCGCGGCCGGTCCGACAGGTGCAGCACGCCGAGCGCGATCTCCAGCAGCTCGTCCTCGGAGGCCTGGAACAGCTCGTCGCGCGGATAGGTCTCCAGGATGTTGGCCAGCCGCATGGCGTTGTGCGAGCCGACCGCCTGGCCGGCCCTGGACATCACCCGGTCCAGCTTGCGGCGCACCAGCGGCACGTTGCGCACCGGCTCGTCGTAGGCCTGGGCGGTGAACAGGCCGACGAACCGGGTTTCGCCACTGGGCTTGCCGTCGGCGCCATAGCGGCGCACGCCGACGTAATCCATGTAGACCCGCCGGTGCACCAGCGACTTCAGGTTCGACTTGGCAACGGTCAGCGGCGGAGCGTTGGCCAGCTCGCGGCGCATCTGCGGCGAGAGCACTGCCGGCTCGCTGCCGCGGCGCAACACCACTCGGTCGGGATCGCGCAGCAGGCCGAGGCCTGAGCCCGCCACCGGCACCGGCTCCTCGGCCGCATACTCGCCGTCCGCCTCGCGTGGATAGTCGTAGGCCCTGGCGCCGAGAAATACGAACTGGCCGGTGTCGAGCCAGGCCAGGAAGGCGAGATCTTCCGCGAGGCTGGCCGGATCGCTGGCCACATCGGCCTGCTGGGCGGCCTTCAGCTCGTCGATCGAGCGCGCCATCAGGGCGGTCATGGCGTCGAAGTCGCCGACCGCGAGGCGCACGTCGGCCAGGGTCGCGCGCAGACCCTCGGCCAGGTGCGGCCAGGCCTCGTCGCCCATCGGCTCGATCCACACCTGGATGGTGGACCGCCGCCCGGCTGCGGTCTCGAGCACCGGGTGGAACATCGCCAGGATGCCGGCGCCGGCGGCGACCACCTCGCCCATCACGCTGTCGACCAGGAACGGCGCATCCAACTGGACGATCTCCACTAGGTCGACCCCCAACGGCTTGCCGTCCGCGCCGGTCGCCGCGCTGACGCGGATCTCGGGCCGGTCGCCGGCGGACGCCTGGGCAAAGCTCCAGAGCCCGGCGGCGCGCGCCGCGACGTCGGCGGCGCTGACCCCGGGCAGCTCGTCAGGGCGATAGTCGGCCGCGATCGCCTTCAGAAAGGCGTCGGCGCCGGGCGGCGGCCGCTCCGGGCGGCCAGGCAACGCGGCGAGAAAGGCCGCCTCGAGCGGGGCGACGTCGGGACCGATATGGGCGAGGGCGGTGTCGGATTTGGTGATCATGCGCGCGGGAGCCTACGCCGGAACGATCAAAGGTCTATGGCGGCCGGGGCGCTTTCTGGGTCGATCCGGGCACAGGTTAGCGGCGCCCTGGCGAAACGCAAAGCGCCGCCGGTGGGGGATCCGGCGGCGCGAGGCAGGGCCCATGCCAAAGCGGGGCCGCTCTCGTCCGGCCGAGCGCTGGTCAGGGCGCCGGCCGGTGTCCGGGCTTGGGGGGGTCCGAACCTTAAATAGATGGACGCGAACCCTTCAACCTTAAAGGGCGGCCGCTTCACTCTTCTGTGAGTTTTGCAGGGCGGGGCGCGACGGCGCGCCCAAGCTGTGTGGATCGCCATCGGCCGAGAGCAGCACCGCGATCCAGCGCGAGCCGTCGAACTGGGCCAGGACCACCATCACCAGGATCGTCAGCGGCGTGGAGAGGAACATGCCGGTCACGCCCCACACCGCGCCCCAGAACGCCAGCGACAGCAAGAGCATCACCGGATCGACGTTGAGATTTCGACCCTGCATGCGCGGCAGCAGGATGTTACCGATGATGAACGACAGCGCCAGCAGGCTCACGGCCAGCACGAGGCCCTGCCAGTAGGTGGGGAACTGCAGCAGGGCGAACAGCGCAGGCGCCAGGATGCCAATCGCCGCGCCGACGATCGGAATGTAGCCGATCACGAAGATCAGGAAGGCCCAGAAGAAGGCGTTCTCCAGCCCGATCACCATCATCAGGCACCACGAGCCGATGGCGATGAAGCCGCCGCAGACGGTCTGGATGTAGAGGTAGCGCTCCAGCGAATCGCGGACCCGCAGGAACACCTGCAAGGCCTCGTGCCGGCCCGGCCGGCCGCGGAACAGCCGCACCGCCTTGCGCTCGAACCCGCGGCGCGACGCCAGCAGGAAGCCGAGATAGACCATCACCAGCACGCCGAACTGCACCAGCGTCTGCACACTCTGCGCCACCGACGGCAGCACGCTGCCAAGATCGATGCCGCCGATCAGCTGCGCCACGGTGTGGGGCATGCGAACGTGCAGGCGGTGCGAGAGACCTGCCAGCAGCAGGTTCAACCGAGGCTGGTAGGCCATCAGCTTGCCGACGAACTGAGCTGCGTGGCCGGCGATGAAATAGACCACCACCGCAAACACCAGGATGCAGGTGGCGATCGCCGCCGCCAGCGATGCGTCGGGACCCAGCCGCGGCAGGCGCCCGTGCAGGTCGCGGGCCATGGCGTCGATCATCAGCATCAGGAAGATGGCCAGCGCTGGCGGCGTCAGGATCGGCGCCATCCAGGTCATCGCCGCCCCGGTCAGGATCACGGCGATCAGGACCAGGGCATTGCGAGCGGTCGTGGAGGGGGGTGCGGAACCGGCCATCCACGGGTTGTCCGCGCCAGCGGCGGAGAGGTCAATGGCGCGGCGCATGTCCGATGCAATGTGTAAGATAGCGCGCCGCGTGCGATGAACTGGTCGGAATGGCGCGCAATCGCTGAAGGAGCTGCAGGTGAGCGACGGATCGAACGGCGCACAGATCGACTATTGGAACGCCCAGGCTGGAGAGACCTGGTCGCGGTTCAACGAACTGCTCGACCGGCAGATCGAACCGCTGGGCCGCGAGGCCATGCGCGCGATGGGTCCCCTCCCGGGCGAGCGGATCGTCGATATCGGCTGCGGCTGCGGCCAGACCACGATGGCGCTGGCCGAGCGGGTCGGCGCCGCGGGCGCGGTGATGGGCGCCGACATCTCGCGGCCGATGCTCGAGGTTGCGCGGGCAAGGCCGGTCCCAGCCGGCGCGCGCCAGCCGGAGTTTCGCGAAGCGGACGCGCAGTCCGACGCCCTGGGCCGAACCGCCTTCGACGCCGCCTTCTCCCGCTTCGGGGTGATGTTCTTCAGCGACCCGGTCGCCGCCTTCGCCAACATCCGCGCGGCGCTGACGCCGCAGGGCCGCCTCGCCTTCGTCTGCTGGCGGCCGTACGCCGAAAACCCCTGGATGCGGGTCCCGATGGAGGCGGCCGAGCCGTTGCTTGGTCCGTCGCCGCCCGTCGATCCGCTCGCACCCGGCCCGTTCGCCTTCGCCGACGCCGATCGGGTGCGATCGATCCTCGGCGGGGCAGGCTTCACCGGGGTCAGCGTCGACGCCTTCGACGCGCCGATCGGCGGCTCCAGCATCGACGACACCGTCTCCATGACCTTTCGCGTCGGCCCGCTGGGCCGGGCCCTTGCCGAACACCGCGACCGCGTTCCCGCCGTCGCCGAAGTTGTGAAGGCCGCGGTGACGGCTTACGACACCCCCGCCGGCGTCTTCATGCCGTCAGCGGTGTGGATCGTGCAGGCGCGCGCCGGCTGACAATGACGCCCATGACTTCGACCGCGCCTGCGTAGTGAGATTAGCACACGACGATGAGCGATCTGCCGATTATTATATTTCGCAAGGCGAGAGCGTTGTTTCCCGGATATTGGCTTGCACGAAAGTTCGAGCAAAGCACCCATGGCGGTCGAGCGACCTATATCGGGAATAATCGCGTCCTGACTAAGGTGATTGTTGGCGACTGCGATTTCGCGTTCGTTGTCGAGGCCGACGACAGACTCATCAGTCCCTGGTTCATTGTGACAGGTAAGTACGACACGGCGACAACCAACTATCTGCTCCGCAACCTGAAGCGGGAAAGCCACTGTCTCGATGTGGGGTCGAACTTCGGCTACTTCACCTGCCTTATGGCTCGGCTCTGTCCTGCGGGGAAGGTTATCGGGATCGAAGCCGATCCCAAGATCGTGGAATTCGCGCGCGACAACGTCGTGATCAACGGATTGCACGAGGTCGCCCGGGTCGTGAACGCCGCCGCGTCCAACAGCGCCGCCGAGATGACCCTCTACCGCCGCTCCAGCCGCTCGGCGAACACCAGCATCATCCAGTGCGGGCCAGCATTCACAGATATGATGAGAGAATCCCCCGAAGAGGCGTTCAGCGTCCCGGGGCTTCGCATCGACGACCTGATGGACGAGATGGGCGGACGTGTGGACTTCGTGAAGCTGGACGTCGAAGGGGCGGAGCCGCTGGCCTTGGCTGGCGCCACGGCGACGATCGAGCACAATCCGCAGATCCAGATCCTCATGGAATGGTCCCCTGGGCAGATCCAGGCGGCAGGATTTGAGATCGGCCCGTTCCTCCGGAAGATCGAAGCCTCGCAGTTGCGGCCGTTCGAAATCGACCGACGCAGACCGCGCCCGATCTCGTTCGAAGAGCTCACCAACCTGCCTTACCGCTCGAGCATCCTTCTGAAGCGGACCTGACGCCGGGTCGGTCGATCCGGCGACGCCCGACTCCGCCCTTGTCCCGCACGCGCCGCAAGGCCTAAGCGCTCACCCGGTAACAGGTGGAGAGGCCGCAATGGGAAAGCTCGCAGGGCGCACCGCGCTGGTGACCGGCGGCAGCCGTGGGATCGGGCGGGCGGTCTCGCTGCGCTTCGCCGGCGAAGGCGCGGATGTCGCCATCAACTACGCGAGCAACGAAGCCCAGGCGCGAGAGGTGGCCGAGGAAGCTCGCGGCCTCGGTGTGCGCGCCGAGATCTACCAGGCCGACGTGGCTGACCCGGCGGCCGTGTCCGCCATGTGCGAACGGGCGATCGCCGATTTCGGACAGATCGACGCCCTGATCAACAACGCCGGCCTCGGCTCCTCGCACGTCGACCGCCCGACCATCACCGGCGCCACCGAGGCGCAGTACCAGCTGCTGCTGGGCGTCAATCTCTGGGGTCCGATCCACCTCTGCCGCGCCCTCGTACCGCACATGCGCCAGGCGCCGCGCAGCGACGTGATCATGGTCTCGTCCATCGCCGCCCAGTCGATGGGCGCCCGGATGGGCCTCTACGCGATCGGCAAGGCTGGCGTGGAGGCGCTGGCCCACACCCTGGCCAAGGAGGAGCGCGCCAACGGCATGCGGGTGAACATCGTGGCGCCCGGTCTGGTCGACACCGACATGGGCCGCAAACTGATGTCCACCTTCGGCGTCGACAACATCCGAGACCGCGACGCCACCGCCCCGTTCGGCTTCGTCTGCACCCCCGACGACATCGCCGCCACGATCGCCTTCCTCTGCTCGGAAGACGCCCGCTACATCACCAATGAGCGGATCACGGTGAGCGGCGGCGGCTTTTGAGGCCCGCCGGTAACGCCTGCAAGGGGCCTCGCCCAGCTTACCACGGCCCAGCCGGACGACGCTCCGCGCCGCCGATCTTGACGTCCGATTCCCGGAGAACGAGAGGTGCGGAACGTCGCGTCTCCGCCCTTGTGGCCCTCGGCGCCACGATGCATTGCCCAGCTTTTCGCCAAGAATAGCAAAAAGCAGGAACTGGCTCGGCAAGTCCCGATAAGCCGAGGGCGCCGCACCAGAGCGAGAAGGACGCCATGGCCGGGGCAACCCGGGCCCACGCCCCCTCCCGCAAAAGGTGCAACATGAAACGTCTCCTGATCAGCTCAGTCTTTCTTGCCGCGGCCGTCGGCGCTGTGGCTTCGGCCTCCTATGCGCAGCCCCCGGCGCAGGACATCAGCGCGTGGCGGCACGGCAACCTTGCCGCCGCGCAACAGCTCGTCGCGCAGGCGTTCGATCGCCTGACGGCCGCCCAGCAAGCCAACGAGTTCCGGCTCGGCGGACATGCCGGCCGTGCGAAGGAACTGCTGCGCGAAGCCAGCGTAGAAATGAAGCTCGCCGCCGTCGAAGCCAATCAGCACGGCTAAGGGCGATGTTCGTCCCTGGTCCGGTGGGGCCGCTAGACGTCCGGCGTCTGCGGCGCCCTCCGGACCCAAGCTGCTGCATGCGGCCGCGCCCTCCCCAGTCAACTCAGCCGTTGCCCCCGCCGGTCGGCGGCGGCGGCAAGGTGGATCGATGAACCCGCAGGAACAGCGACGCGTCGTCATTGTCGACGGCTATTCAGCCGGCCGCGAGCTCGTGCGCGAGCTGCTGGAGCGCAATGTCGAGTGCCTGCATCTGCGGTCGTCCGCCCGTAGGTCCGCGCCGGCCGGGTTTGACTCGACACTCTACGACGCGGACCTCGGCTACGCCGGCGACCTCGACTCGGCGATCCAGCTGATCGACGAGCTGGCGCCCGACGCGGTGGTGGCCGGCTCAGAGCAGGGCGCGGTCTTCGCCGAGCTGATCGCGCGCGGTATGAACCTGGCAGCCAACAGAGCCGAACTGATCGGCGCGCGCCGCCGGGCGCTAGCCGCCCTGCGGCTGGCGCGCCGCCCGAGCGCGCAGGCCGCGGGCGACCATCCTCCGC
>Ga0302314_10016323_pt1 | contig 12555 bp, 13 predicted proteins | sample III_Palsa_N2_3_FD_200533 | JGI IMG/M metagenome (GOLD analysis project Ga0302314, IMG submission 200533) | Peat permafrost microbial communities from Stordalen Mire near Abisko, Sweden - III_Palsa_N2_3 | ecosystem: Environmental > Terrestrial > Soil > Palsa > Peat permafrost | place: Sweden...
TCGCCCGCATCTCCAAATTCGGCTAGTATCTAGCGGCGATTTTGGAAAGGTCGTCAATCAGCATGGTCGAAATCATTGTCGCACCCACCGTCACCAAGCTCGGTCCCGACGCGGTCGGCGCGGTGCTGGTGACCGGGTCCCATGGCGGGCTCTATCCCGGGCGATTGGCGCTCGGCGCCGGCGTCCGGGCGGCGATCTTCCATGATGCGGGCCTGGGGCGCGATGAAGCCGGCATCGGTTCGCTGGCGCTGCTCGACGGCTTCGGCATTGCGGCCGCCGCCGTGGCCCATGACAGTGCGCGAATCGGCGATACGGCGGACATGCTGGCGCGCGGCCGGGTCAGCCGGGCGAACGCGGCGGCGCTGGCGTTGGGCGTCGTGGTCGGCATGGGCTGTGCCGCTGCTGCGGAACTCTTGAAACACGCGGAGCATCGCACGGCCGCGGTGCCGAAGGGCGACGAGCTGCGCCTGGTGCTGCCGCGCCCACGTCCGATCGTGCTGATCGACTCCGCCGCCATGGTCGATCCGGTCGCCGACATCGGCGCGATTATCGTCACCGGCTCCCATGGCGGTCTGGTCGGCGGCGTGCCGGCGATGGCGTTGCGCGTCGACGGCTTCGCCGGAATTTACAACGACGCCGGCATTGGCATCGACGAGGCCGGCGTCGGCCGCCTGCCGGCACTCGACGCGCGCGGCATCGCCGGCCTGACCGTCTCCGCCGCGTCGGCCCGCATCGGCGAGGCGCGCTCGAGTTTCGAGGACGGCATCATCTCGCGCGTCAACGCGACGGCGGCGGGGTTGGGCGCCGTGGTGGGAACGCCGTTGAAACCCTTGTTGGAGCGCTGGGCCGCCGCTACCTGACCCCGCCGTCGGTCATCCGGTACCAGGCAATGATCGCCGAGACATAGAGCCGGTTCAGCCCATGGGCCGGGATCGGCACGATCGGCAGGATCGGGAACGGCAGATCGCTCTTGTTGCCGGAGCCCAGATAGCGGGCCAGCGCCCTGCCCATGGTCGTCTGCAGCCCGACGCCGCGGCCCATGCAGCCGATATCGACCAGCAATCCCGGTTCCGGTTCATGGATATGCGGCAGGAAATCCCGGGTGATCGCGACCCGGCCGCACCAGCGATGGGCGATCGGCGTGTCTTTCAACTGGGGAAACATCTTACCCAGCACGCGTTCCAGATGGGCCCAATCCTCGGGCCCCCTCGGCTCGCGGAACGGGCCGCGGCCGCCCATCAGCAAGCGGCCCTGATGGTCGAAGCGGAAATACAGCAGCAGCTTGCGCGTGTCCGACGAGACATGGCCCTCGGGCAGGATGGTCTTGCGCAGATTGTCGGTCAGCGGCTCGGTCGCGATCTGATAGGAATTGACCGCGATGACCGTGCGCCGCAGCCGCGGTACCAGATCGCCGGTATAACCGTTGGTCGCCAGCAGCACGCGGCCGGCATCGACCGCGACGCCGCGATCGGTCTGGACCAGCCAGCGCTCGCCCCGGCGCTCCAGCTTGGTGACCGACGTGCCGCCATGGATGCGCGCACCGGCGCCGATTGCGGCGCGTACCAGGCCGCGGGCAAAGGCCAGCGGCTGGATGGCGCCGCCGCGCCGGTCGACCCAGCCGCCCAGGTAATTGTCGGTGCCGAGCTTTTCCGCAACCGTGCCGCGGTCCAACAGCTCGGTCGAGGCGCCCCAGGCCGCCCATTGCTCGGCCCGGCGCGCGACCTCACCCAGGCCGGCCTCGGTATGGGCGCCCTGGATCCAGCCGGCGCGGACATGGGGCACGTCCATGGCATGGCGGTCGATCAGGTCGAACACCATATTGGCGGTGCGGCCGGCGAAATCGACCAGCCGGCGGCCATGCTCTTCGCCGAATTTCGCCTTGAGCTCGGCCGGATCGTACTTCAGGCCCGGAATGACCTGACCGCCGTTGCGGCCGGAGCCGCCCCAGCCGGGCTCACGCGCCTCCAGCAGGACCGTGTCGGCGCCCTGTTCGGCCAGATGCAGCGCGGCGCTCAAGCCGCAATAGCCGCCGCCAATGACGCAGATGTCGGCGCGGGTCGGCTCGGCCAGCGGCGGCGTATCGGCCGCCGGCGGTGCCGTCGCCGCCCAGAGCGACGGCGACAGGGGAAAGGGCTCTGCCATTTTAGTCCTCGGTCAAATCGGGTTGAGCACGCGCCGGAGGAAATCCTGGGTGCGCGGATGCTGCGGGTCGCTCAACAGATCGCGGGCCGGGCCTTGCTCGACGATCACGCCGCCGTCGAGAAACAACACCCGGTCGGCAACTTCGCGCGCGAAGCCCATTTCATGGGTGACGACGACCATGGTCATGCCCTGCTCGGCCAGCGTGCGCATCACGCCCAGCACCTCGCCGACCAGTTCCGGATCGAGCGCCGAGGTCGGTTCGTCGAACAGGATCGCCTTCGGCCGCATGGCGAGCGCCCGGGCGATGGCGACGCGCTGCTGCTGGCCGCCGGACAGCCGGCCGGGCTTTTCGCTCTCGCGGCCGGCAAGCCCGACCTGGGCCAGCAGCGCGCGGCCGCGTTCCAGCGCCTCGGCGCGCGGCTCGCCTTTGACGAAGATCGGACCCTCGACCACGTTTTCCAGCGCGGAGCGATGAGGAAACAGGTTGAAGCGCTGGAACACCATCGAGACCTGGGTTCGGATGGCGCGGATCGAGGGTGCGGCGGCATCGACGGTGACGCCCTCGATGCGGATCGATCCGGCGTCATAGCGCTCCAACCCGTTGATGCAGCGCAGCAGCGTCGATTTGCCGGAGCCGGACGGGCCGACCACGCACACGACCTCGCCACGGGCCACGGTCGCCGAAACACCGCGGATTACCTCGTGATCGCCGAAACTCTTATGGACGTTGTCGAGCTCGATCATCGCCGCCCCGCCCGCCGTTCCAGGTGGCCGACCAGCAGGATCAGCGGCACGCTCATGCACAGATACAGCAGCGCCACGAGCGTGAAGACCGTGGTGTTCTTGAAGGTCGAGGAGGCGATCAGCTTGCCCTCCAGCGCCAGCTCGGCGACCGTGATGGTCGAGGCCTGCGACGAGTCCTTCAGCATCATGATCATGATGTTGCCGTAGGACGGCAGCACGATCTTGACCGCCTGGGGCAGGATCACCCGGCGCATGACCAGCCACCAGCCCATGCCGATCGCATGGGCGGCCTCGATCTGGCCGGGATCGATCGCCTCGATTCCCGCCCGGAAATTCTCGGCCTGATAGGCCGAGTAGGCGATGCCGAGGCCGATGATGCCGGCCTGGAGCGCCGTCAGCGCGATGCCGAAGTCGGGCAGCACGAAATAGATATAGAACAGCTGGACGATGATCGGGATGCCGCGGATCAGATTGACCACCAGCCGGCTCGCCATCGCCAGCGGCCACAGACCGGACACCCTGAGGAAGGCCCAGAACAGGCCGAGGAAGGTCGAAAGCACGAGGGAGCCGAGGCTGACCAGGATGGTCAGCCACACGCCCTTCAGCAGGATCGGCAGGAACTCCGCCGAATCACTCAGAAAATGGTCCATGAGAGCGACCGGTGGCTCAGCCGTCGATCACTCCAGGCCCCATTTCGCCAGGATCTTCTTCACGGTGCCGTCGGCCTGAAGCTTGGCCAGCGAGGCATTGAGCTTCGCCAGCATCGGGTCGCCCTTGCGCAGGCCGATCGCGACCGAGCCCGGGATGCTGGGCTTGTAGCTCTTGACCAAACGGGCCTCCGGGAAGTTGCCCTGGGCGATGTTGTAGGCGGCGATCGGATAGTCGGCGAAACCGGCGCCGATGCGTCCGGCATTCACGTCGCGCAGAATGTCGGGGATCGTGTCGTAGATCTTCACCTCGGGATAGAAGCCGCTCTTCTGCAGCGGCTCGACGAAGGCGGTGCCGACCTGGGCGCCGACGGTCTTGCCCTTCAGATCCTCGAGCGTGACATAGTCCTTGGTGTCGGTCTTGGGTACGATCAGCCCTTCGCCATAGGTATAGACCGTGTCGGTGAAGTCGATCACCTCGCGCCGCGCTGCCGTCGCGAACATGGCGGCGGCGATCAGGTCGATCTTGTTCGAGGTCAAGGCCGGGATCAGCGTCGAGAATTGCATCGGCTCGATCTCGACCGTGAAGCCGGCGTCCTTGCCGACCGCGGTGATCAGATCGACCATGATGCCCTGGATCGTATTGGTCTTGGTGTCGAGGAAGGTGAAAGGCACGCCGGTCGGCGTCGAGCCGACCTTGAGCACCGGGTCGGCCGCCGCGGCGGTCCCGATGGCACCTGGGGCCATGAACGCGCAAAGCACCGCTGCCGCCGCGAAGATTCTGGTTCGCATCATCTCTCGACTCCCGTTTGTGGGCCTGCCTGATGGTTGGGAAGGTCGGCCGTGCCGATCCTCGCCTTATCGTTCTATTTTCATTCTGGTGAAATCATGCTCGCCGAATTAAGCTCTTCGGGCAAGATTTTTTCATATGGATGAAATTTTGGTGAGTGAAGCCACGCCTCTGGCGATAGACGCGCGCCGCTCGGCACCGCCGCTCGACTCGGCGGTGGGATTGCGCCTGCGCGCGCTGCGCAAGGCGCGCGGGCTCTCGCTCCAGATCATGGCCGCCCGTCTCGGCGTCTCGATCGGCCATCTGAGCCAGGTCGAGCGCGGGTTGTCGACCGCGTCGCTGAAGCTGCTGGCCGAGGCGGCCGACGTGTTCGGCCTGGGCCTGGCGGATCTGTTCCCCGGCGCCGGTGCCGCCGTCCCGGCCGGCGAGATCGGCGCGGTCGTGATCCGCCAGAGCGAACGCGGCCGCCTGGGGCTCTGGCAGGCCGGCATCACCAAGGAGTTGCTGACGGCACCGCGCGGCGCCAGCCGGCTCAATCTCTTCATGGTCCAGATCGAGCCCGGCGGCACGACCGGCGAGGAGACGTATGTCCATGGCGGCGAAGAGGCCGGTTTCGTGCTCGAGGGCACGCTGGAGCTGCAGGTCGAAGACCGGACCTGGCAGCTGGCCGCCGGCGATAGTTTCCGTTTTGCGAGCGAGCGGCCCCATCGGTTCGGCAATGCCGGCACCGAGGCCGCCCTCGTCCTTTGGGTGAATGTCACGCCGTAACAGTCTTTCCGCATAACCTCAGCAAGGACATTGCCATGGCCACCGCCGCACCCCCTCCCAGGACCGCCAGCCGGACGCGCGAGGTGGTGGCAGCCACCATCGGCACTTTCTTCGAGTGGTACGATCTCTTGATCTACGGCACTTTTGCCGTGGTCATCTCGCACCAGTTCTTCCCGACGACCGATCCCACGGTCGGGCTGTTCCTGTCGCTGCTCACCTTCGCGTCGGCCTATCTGGTGCGGCCGCTGGGCGCGATCCTGATCGGCGGCTATGCCGATCGTGCCGGCCGCAAGCAGGCGCTGGTGCTGTCGGCCGGGCTGATGCTGGTCGGCACGCTGATCACCGGCATCCTGCCCAACTACGAGAGCATCGGCGTCGCGGCGCCCGTGCTGCTGGTCGCCGCCCGCCTGTTGCAGGGCTTCTCGGTCGGCGGCGAGTTCGGCTCGGCCAACACCTATCTGGCCGAACAGAACCCGCGGCACCGGGCGTTCTTCGCCAGCCTGCAATTCTCGACCACCGGCCTCGCGATCGTAGTCGCCGCGACCTTCGGTTACCTGCTGAACCACAATCTCAGTCCCGACGCGATGAACGCCTGGGGCTGGCGCGTGCCGTTCCTGTTCGGGCTGCTGATCGGGCCGGTCGCCCTCTATATCCGCCGGGGCGTCAGTGAATCGCCGGATTTCAAGGCGGGGCCGGAAACGGCGCATCCGCTGCGTGAGGCGTTGCGCCATGACAAGCTGCGCATGCTGGTCGGTGCCGGCGTCGTCTGCGCCGGCAATGTCGCCAGCTACGTCAACATCTACATGCCGACCTATGCGATCACCCAGCTGCATCTGCCGGCGGACTCGGCCTTCGTCGGCAGCATCGTAGGCGGGTCGGTCAGCACCATCTTTCCGATGGTGGCCGGCCTCATGGCCGACCGTTTCGGCAATGTCGTGGTGATGGGCTGGGCGATCGTTATCGGCATCGTCGTCGCCTATCCGCTGTTCCTGCTGCTGGGCGACTATCCGACCGTGGCCACTCTAGCGCTGATCCAGGGCGTGATCGGCCTGGTGTTCTACAGCTTCTATTATGGGCCCGTCGGCACGGTGCTGACCCAGCTGTTCCCGGCGAGCCGGCGGACGCTCAGCTCGTCGATCAGCTATGTCGCCTCGCAGACCTTCTTCGGCGGTATCACGCCGGTCGTGGTCAACCAGATGATCGCCACGACCGGCAACCCGATGAGCCCGGGTATCTATCTCAGCGTCATGGGCTGCGTTGGCCTGTTCTCGCTGATGATCAGTCGCCGGATGGGCGTGCGGTAATTCGAATCAATTCGATATTCCTCGAATAGTCGTTGACTCTGGTCATAACCTCCGACATTTTGAATTTCACCGAAATGTCGGAGGCATGTGCCATGGACGCCAAACAGGTGATCGCCGCCCTCGGGGCGCTCGCCCATGAGACGCGCCTCGCGGCCTATCGCCTGCTGGTGCAGCAAGGGCCCGACGGGCTGTCGGCCGGAACCTTGGCCGCGGCGCTGACGATCCCGCCGTCGTCCCTGACCTTCCATCTGCAGCAATTGACCCATGCCGGCCTGATCACCCAGCGGCGGCTGAGTCGCCAGCTGATCTATGCGACCGATTTTACCGCGATGAACCAGGTCATGGGCTACCTGACCGAGAATTGTTGCGGCGGTTCCGCCGTCTGCGCCCCCGTCTGCTGCCCGGCCGAGACCGTGGCGGCCGACCCTACCGACAGGAGATCAGCATGAAGCGTCTGCATGTCCATCTGGGCGTCGAAAACCTGGATCAGTCGATCCGGTTCTATTCGACCCTGTTCGCCGCCGAGCCGACCGTGGTGAAGGCGGACTATGCGAAATGGATGCTGGAGGACCCGCGGGTCAATTTCGCGATCTCCGCCGGCCATGGCGCCGCGGGCATCCAGCATCTGGGCATCCAGGCGCAAGATGCCGACGAATTGGCCGAGATCTATGGCCGGCTGCAGCAGGCCGATCGCCCGGTCCTGGAGGAGGGCGCCACGGTCTGCTGCTATGCCAAGTCCGAGAAATCCTGGATTTCCGATCCGCAGGGCCTGGCCTGGGAGACGTTCCTGACCCATGGCGACAGCACGGTCTATGGCGGCAATGGACCGGCGATCGGCAGCAACAAGCCGGCGAAGATGGCGTCGGCCTGCTGCGGCCCGGCATGATCCTGCGCGCGGCGACGGTCGAGCTGGTGGCGACGGGGTTCCTGCTGATCGCCATCATCGGCTCCGGCATCATGGCCGAACGCCTCGGCGGCGGGAATGTCGGGCTGGCGCTGTTGGCGAACGCGATTGCGACCGGCGGTGCGCTGGCGGCACTGATCTTTGCGTTCGGGCCGGTTTCGGGTGCCCACATGAACCCGGTCGTGACCCTGGCCGCGGCCGCGACCGGCGGCCTCGTTTGGCGCGCGGTGCCGGCCTATGTGGCGGGGCAACTGATCGGCGCGATCGCCGGCGCCTGGCTCGCCCATGCGATGTTCGATCTGCCGATCTGGCAGCTCTCCACCCATGGCCGAACCGGGTTCGGCCAGTGGCTGGCCGAGATCATCGCCACCTTCGGCCTGTTGATGATCATCGGGGGCTGCCGGGCGCATCCGGCGCCGGTCACGGCCGTCGCCGTCGCCGGCTATATCACCGGCGCCTATTGGTTCACCGCCTCGACCGCTTTCGCCAATCCGGCGGTGACGATCGCGCGCATGCTGTCCGACAGTTTCGCCGGCATCCGGCCGGCCGATGCGCCGGGCTTCATCCTGGCGCAGCTCGCCGCCCTGTTGCTGGCCCTGCCCTTGTTGCGATCCGGCTGGCTGGAGGCCCGGGCATGAGTGTCACGATCTATCACAATCCCGATTGCGGCACGTCGCGCAACACGTTGGCCATGATCCGCAGCACCGGCGTCGAGCCTGGCATCGTCGAATATCTGAAGCAGCCGCCAAGCCGCGACGAGATCCTGCGGCTGGTCGGCGCGATGGGCGTGCCGCTCGTCTCGGTTCTGCGCCGCAAGGGCACGCCGTTCGACGCGCTGGGGCTGGAGGGTGCTTCGGACCAGAGTTTGCTCGATGCGATCGAGCGCCATCCGATCCTGCTCAACCGGCCGATCGTCGAGACCCCGCGCGGCGTGCTGCTATGCCGACCGTCCGAGCGGGTATTCGAGATCCTGGAAGGCCCGCGGCCGGCCTGCTTTGTCAAAGAAGACGGCGAGCGAATCGAGCTGTCAGAGCGGCCTTAACGCCTGGGTCGGCACGATCGGCAGCAGGATGTGCGACGGGTGGGCCGGGTCCAGGTGCAGCTGGTTGGTGGCGACGCGCTGATGCTCGGCATAGCCTTCGGGCTCGCCGCTGTTCGGGTTGACGTCGTATTTCGGGAAGTTGCTCGAGGAGATGTCGAGCCGGATGCGGTGGCCGCGCTGGAACAGGTTGGCGGTCGCGAACGGCTCGATTTCGATCTCGTAGACCGTCCCGGGCTGCAGCATCGACGGCGCCTCGAAACTGTCGCGATAGCGGCAGCGCAGGATGCCGTCGGTCAGGTTCATGGCGAAACCGTCCGGATAGACGTCGATCAGCTTGGCGGTGAAATCCGTGTCGGGCGCGTCGGACGACACGAACAGGCGGACTTTGATCGGGCCGATCACGGCGAGGTCCTCGCCGAGCGGTTCGGTCTCGAACACCAGCACGTCGTCGCGATCGGCCAGCGGCCGGCCGGGGTTCCGGCAGCCGAAAAAGCGCGCGTCCTCGCGCTGGTCGAACGCGCCGCCCTCGAACACCGGCTTGCCCGAGGTGAGCGACCCGCCGATGGTCGGCACCGGGTCGGCCGGGTCGAAGCGATAGCTGAGCGGATCGGCATTTGCCGGTACGGCCGGATCGAGCCGGCCGTCGGCATGGAGATGATAGGGCGTGAAGCGGGTCTCCGGCAGCGGCCAGTCGGCGCCTTGAATCCAGTGGCCGCCATGGTCGAGCCGGCCGGCCGGGGTCCGTTCGCCGCTGCCGCCGCCCATCAGGAACAGGCGGACCGCCGGTTCGCGATCGATGCCATTGTCGATGCCCTTCAGCCAATGATCGTACCAGTCGCGGCGGAAGCGTCGCCAATCGCGGGCGATATTGCCGTCGATCGTGGCCTTGGCCCCGAACTCGATATCGCCGGCGTGGCTGAGGTTGCGATCGCCGTGCAGCCAGGGTCCCATGATCAGGCGCATGGCCGAGCGCTTGGCCACCTTCAGCGCGGTATAATTGCCGATCGCGGTCGGGACATAGACGTCGTACCAGCTCGACAGATGCACCTGGGGCACATCGGCGAATTGCTCGTAATAGCCTTCGGCATAGATGCCGAGCCGGCGCCAGAAATCATCGAACGTGCCGTGGGTCCATTGCTCGAACAGATAGGCCTCGTATTCCGGCACGGCGCTGACCGGCGAGTGGCCCGGGCGCCAGGGCATGCGGGCGAACCAGTCCCGGATATCCTGGGCCTGGAGCGTCGCCAGGACTGCGGGATCGCTGAGCGCCAGCGGGCTTTCCTTGGCCTGGTTGAACGCCCAGGTCGCCTGCTTCAGCTCGAACGCGCCGCCCTGGCGGATGCCGCAGCGATAGGCGTTCGAGAAGCCGCCGGAATCGAGCACCATGGCCGCCAGGGCCGGCGGCGCCAGGCAGGCCGCCGCCGCCTGGGTATGAGCGGCATAGGACAGGCCCATGGTCGCGACCTGTCCGTCGCACCAGCTCTGTTCGGCCAACCAGGCGATGGTGTCGAACCCGTCCTCGCCCTCGCTCAGATATTTGGTGAAGCTGCCGCCCGACGCATGGCGGCCGCGGCAATCCTGATAGGCCACCACATAGCCATGGCGCACGAATTCGGCGGCGACCTCGGCACGGCTCAAGGGTTCGTCATGCCCCCGGTCCAGTTCGGAGCGCGACGGCGCCGCCTTGTCATAGGGCGTGCGTTCCAGGATGACCGGCCAGCGGCCTTGGGCCGGCCGATAGATGTCGATCGACAGCACGACCCCGTCCCGCATGGGCACGGGCAGATCGCGCTCGATCACGACATCGGCCTCTGTCATCTCAGCCCGTCGGCAGCAATTGATAGAGCCAGGTCTCGGTCATTGCCGCCCCTTCGTGGCGCAGATAGCAGCGAAGGTCGATCGGTTCCGCGCCATCGATCGCCAGGTCGAAGCTCACGCGCCAGATCCTGGTGCCGACGACCGGCAGCGCCACCGGGTTCAGCACCTTGCCGCGCGTCGCGGTCACGACCGGCTCGACCCCGTCGAGGCGGGTCAGGGCGTCGAGCGGCGTGCCCAGGAAATCCACGACGAATTTCTTGGTGGCCGGCGGCCGCGGCTTGCCGGCGACACCGCCGATACCGATCCGCGTCGCAACCACGCGGGCGGCCTCGGGCGGATGCGGCTCGTCCGCCAGCCAAGATTGCTTGTAGGCGAAGCGCAGCTCGGCGCCCGGCTTGACCGGACCCTTCGGCACCCAGAAGGCGGTAATATTGTCGATGGTGTCTTCGGTCGTCGGCAGCTCGATCAACTGGACCGAGCCCTCGCCCCAAGGCGCCAGCGGTTCGATCCAGACGCTCGGGCGCCGGTTGTAGAAGGCGATGTCGTCCTGATAGCGGGCGAAATCGCGCTCGCGCTGCAGCAGGCCGAATCCTTTCGGGTCCTTGTCCATGAAGGCGCTGATCTTGAGCGTCGCCGGGTCGTTCAGCGGCCGCCAGATGCGCTCGCCGGCACCGGTCGCCAGCGCCAGCCCGTCGCTGTCATGGATCTCCGGCCGCCAATCGACGCCTTGGGCGCGGTTGTGCTTGCCGTACCAGAACATGCTGCCGAGCGGCGCCACGCCCAGACGCTGGATCTCCTTGCGGATGAACAGCACCTGCTCGACCTTCAGCACCGGCTGCTGGTCGCTCGACAGCGAAATGCGGACGGCGCCGGCCAGGCTCGGCCCGTCCAGCAGCGCATGGATCACCGTGTCGCCGCCGGGTGCGGTCGGCTCGGCGATCCAAAAGCTGGTGAAGCGCGGGAATTCCTCGTGGCCCGTCGCCGTATTGACCGCGATGCCGCGCGCCGACAGGCCATATTGGTCGAGTTCGCCGGCACTGCGGAAATAGCTGGCGCCGACGAAGGACAGGAAATCGCCCTTGCCGCCCGGATGCATCAGGCGAAAGCCGGAAAACCCGATGTCGTCGGGCAGCTTGCGGGCGAATTCGGCGGTGCCGAAATCGAACAGCGACGTGCTGTATTGCACCTCGCGCGCCGTATTGCCGGTGACCTGATAGATCCGCACCGGCGCCTTGGAGAATTTACCCGGATGATAGAGCTGCGCCGGGAACGGTGCGGCCGATCCGGCCGGCCACAGCTGATGCTCCGGCCGGAAATGGATCTGCAGGGCGGCGTCGGCGTCGATCTTGTCCAGGATCTCGGCGTGGCGGATCACCGGTGGCTGATAGGGATGGCCGGCCATCGCCTTGGCCTGAGCGATCAGATGGTCGAAATCGAACGGCTGGCTTGGCCCGAGCTTGACCGGCGCGTCCGCGGCGAGCGCGGCGGTGAACGGCATGGTGGCGAGCGTCGGGCCGAGGGCCACGGCCGCGATACCGGCGAGCGCGCGGCGCCGGGTCAGAAAATCCATGGTGGTCTTTCGGGCGGAAGGCATCGAAACGAGGAAAGCGGCGCATGGGAGCGCCGCTTTCCATAGGTTTCAAGCGAAAACTTTAGTCCGCGACGATAGAGCCAGACGTCAGGCGGGGTCGCGTACACCCTCGGATACCATCGGCTTCTTTTCCGGCCAGGGCGTATTGGCCATGGCGGCACCGTTTTCCTCGGGCGTCAGGATCTCCTCCTCCTGCTCGCCCGTCGGCGGGGCGCCGACATCGAGGCCGCGGTTGAGCGCGCGGCGCAGGCGGCGCAGTTCGGCCGGCGGCCGCGTCTCTTCCGGCGTCAGGAACAGGCCCCAATGTTTCAGCTTCAGCCCCAGGCTCGACCGGCTCGACAGCACCGACAGCGGGATCGCGACGGCGAGGCCGGCGAAGATCGGCGTCAGCCACCAGAAGAAGCTGGGGGCGATCCAGAACACGGCGCCAGCCCAGATCAGGCCCAGCAGGGTCTGGCCGGCATGGCGCTTCAGCCCTTCGCGCCAGCTGAGGCCCCGGTCGTCGCGCGGCTGCGCTTCCCAGGCGACGCTGCGGCCGGAGAAGGCGGCGGTAACGAACAGCGACTGGAACAGCATCATGATCGGCGCCAGTAGGGTCGAGAAGATCGTCTCGATCAGCACGCTCGGCAGCAGACCCATCAGCCCGCCATAGGGGCGGCGGCGGACCGGACTGAACACGACCAGCAACAGCCCCATGATCTTGGGCAGGAACAGCGCCACCAGCGTCATGACCAGCAGCAGGTCGATCTGGAAATCGGTCGCGACCGGCCAGTTCGGGAACAGGTTGAAGCCGGGCTTGAAATAG
>Ga0302314_10016324_pt1 | contig 12555 bp, 10 predicted proteins | sample III_Palsa_N2_3_FD_200533 | JGI IMG/M metagenome (GOLD analysis project Ga0302314, IMG submission 200533) | Peat permafrost microbial communities from Stordalen Mire near Abisko, Sweden - III_Palsa_N2_3 | ecosystem: Environmental > Terrestrial > Soil > Palsa > Peat permafrost | place: Sweden...
GTGCCCTGGCGGCCGGTCGTCGCGGTGTCGGTGGCCGTCGCCGTCGGCGCCGCGGTCGCCGTCGTGGTCCTGCCAGCGCACGGCCGGGTCCCGGCGGGCCACCCGGCGGCGCCGGTGACGCTGCTGGCCGACCGGGCGGCCGCGGCGGCTCTGGACCAGCCGAGCGTGCGGCCGGGCCAGTGGGTCTACCGCGAGACCGAGATGTCCGGGCAAGCCAACAAGTCGGAAAAGCAGAGCTCCGAAGAACTGTGGTCGACCGCCGACGACACGACCGAGGCGAGCTACTACGACGGCAAGCTCGGCCTGTACTACCGCGACCGGGACAACAACGGGGTGATGGGACCGCTCGACTTCTACCCGGTACCGCTCAGCTACCGCTCGCTCGGCTCCCTGCCGGCCCGGCCCGGCGCCCTGGTCGCGCGCCTGGCCGAGATCGGCGCCCGGGCCGGCACCGGAGAACCCGTCGGCTGCGCCCAGAGCACGGCCTCGTGCACCGCTTTCCTGGCCATCTCGGAGCTGCTGTCGAGCTACGTGATGCCTCCGGCGCTCACCGCGGAGCTGTACCAGGCGCTCGGCGACATCCCGGGCGTGTCGGTCGTCCCGGGCGTCGACGTGGACGGCCAGGCCTGCACCGGCTTCCGGATCCCGCTCACGGGCGGTGACCTGGAGCTCATCGTCAACGCCGCCACCTACCAGTACGTGGCCACGCTGGGGTCGTTCCCCGGCGGGGGCAGGGGCACCGTGGTGGTCGCGCGCCAGGCGCTGGTCTCCGGCCCGGGCGTGCGCCCTTAGCGAACTCCGGTAACGCAGAGCGGTCATGGCCGGGGGCGGCGCCCCCGGCCATTCCCCGTTCCGCCCGAGCTCGCGGCCGGGCCCGGTAGTCGCGGTGGACCCGTTAAGTAAGATAGATAGCATCCCACCGTCACCAGCTGCTACACCCCGCAGCTATAAGCCGTGAGGGCATCATGACCGAGACACCGAAGTTTTCGCCGGTAGGCCTCACCTACGACGACGTGCTGCTGCTGCCGGCCCACTCGGAGCTGATGCCGAGCGAAGCGGACACCGGCACCCGGATCACCCGCAAGCACCGGCTGCGCATCCCGATCGTCTCGTCGCCGATGGACACGGTGACCGAGGCGCGGATGGCGATCGCCATGGCCCGCCAGGGCGGCGTGGGCGTGCTGCACCGGAACCTGTCCATCGAGGAGCAGGCCCAGCAGGCCGACCTGGTGAAGCGGTCAGAGGCCGGGATGATCACCGACCCGGTCACCTGCGGCCCGGACGCGACGCTGGCCGACGTGGACCGGCTCTGCGCCCACTACCGGATCTCCGGCGTCCCGGTCACCAGCGACGACGGCACCCTGGTCGGCATCGTGACCAACCGTGACATCAGGTTCGAGTCGGACATGTCCCGCCGGGTCGGCGAGGTCATGACCAAGATGCCCCTGGTCACCGCGCCGGTCGGAGTCGCGGCGGAAGAGGCGCTCGGGCTGCTCAAGCAGCACAAGGTCGAGAAGCTGCCGCTGATCGACGGCGCCGGACGGCTGCGCGGCCTGATCACGGTGAAGGACTTCACCAAGAGCGAGAAGTTCCCGAACGCCACCAAGGACGCGGGCGGCCGCCTCGTGGTCGGCGCCGCGGTGGGCGTCGGCGAGGACGCCAAGGGCCGCGCCCAGGCGCTCATCGAGGCCGGCGTGGACTTCCTCATCGTCGACACCGCCCACGGTCACCACCAGGGCGTGCTGTCCATGGTCAGGCAGCTCAAGGCCAACACCGACATCGAGGTGATCGGCGGCAACGTCGCCACCCGGGCCGGCGCCCAGGCGCTGATCGACGCGGGCGTGGACGGCGTCAAGGTCGGCGTCGGCCCCGGCTCGATCTGCACCACCCGGGTCGTCGCGGGCGTCGGCGTCCCCCAGGTGACCGCGATCTACGAGGCCAGCCTGGCGGCCAAGCCGGCCGGCGTCCCGGTCATCGGCGACGGCGGCCTGCAGTACAGCGGCGACATCGCCAAGGCGATCGCGGCCGGCGCGGACGCGGTGATGCTCGGCAGCCTGCTGGCCGGCTGCGAGGAGAGCCCGGGCGAGATGGTCTTCGTCAACGGCAAGCAGTACAAGGTGTACCGCGGCATGGGTTCGCTCGGCGCGATGCGCAACCGGGAGCGGGGCAAGTCCTACTCCAAGGACCGCTACTTCCAGGACGACGAGCTGCGCGAGGACAAGCTGATCCCAGAGGGCATCGAGGGCCAGGTGCCGTTCCGCGGCCCGCTGTCGGCGGTGGCCGACCAGCTGGTCGGCGGCCTGCGCATGGCGATGGGCTACTGCGGCGCCCGGACGATCCCCGATCTCCAGGAGGCCCGGTTCATCCAGATCACCTCGGCGGGCCTCAAGGAGAGCCACCCGCACGACGTGCAGATGACCGTCGAGGCCCCGAACTACAGTGGCCGCAAGTAGCAGTGGCCGTAAATAAGGGAAGCAACGGACTCCAGTGACTGACATCGAGATCGGGCGCGGCAAGACCGGGCGCCGGGCGTACTCACTCGACGAGATCGGCATCGTCCCGGCGCGGCGGACCCGCGACCCGGAAGAGGTCAGCATCGCCTGGCAGATCGACGCCTACCGGTTCGCCATGCCGCTGATCGCCTGCCCGATGGACAGCGTGGTCTCGCCCGCGACGGCGATCGCGATCGGCAAGCTCGGCGGCCTCGGGGTCCTTGACCTCGAGGGCCTGTGGACCCGGTTCGACGACCCGTCGTCGCTGCTCGCCGAGGTGGCCGAGCTCGACGAGGAGGCGGCGACGCGCCGGCTGCAGGAGATCTACGCCGAGCCGATCAAGGAAGAACTGATCGGCCGGCGCATCGAGGAGATCTCCCGGGCCGGGGTGGTCACGGCCGCCGCGCTGTCGCCCCAGCGCACCGCCCGGTACTACAAGGCGGTCGTGGACGCGGGCGCGGACATCTTCGTCATCCGCGGCACCACGGTCAGCGCCGAGCACGTATCCGGCCGGGCCGAGCCGCTCAACCTCAAGCAGTTCATCTACGAGCTCGACATCCCGGTCATCGTCGGCGGCTGCGCCACCTACACGGCCGCGCTGCACCTGATGCGGACCGGCGCCGCGGGCGTGCTCGTCGGCTTCGGCGGCGGCAGCGGCCACACCACCGCCGCCGTGCTCGGCGTGGCCGTGCCGATGGCGACCGCGGTCGCCGACGTCGCCGCGGCCCGGCGCGACTACCTGGACGAGTCCGGCGGCCGCTACGTGCACGTGATCGCGGACGGGTCGATGACCCGGAGCGGCGACATCGCCAAGGCCCTCGCGCTCGGCGCCGACGCGGTCATGGTCGGCTCCCCGCTGGCCCGGACCCAGGAGGCCCCCGGCCACGGCTACCACTGGGGGAGCGAGGCCAACCACCCCGAGCTGCCCCGCGGCGCCCGGCTCAAGGTCCCGGCGATCGGGACGATGGAGCAGATCCTGCACGGCCCGTCGACCGTTCCCGACGGGTCGATGAACCTGATGGGCGCGCTCAAGCGGACGATGGCGACCGCGGGCTACACCGAGCTGAAGGAGTTCCAGCGGGTCGAGGTCGTCGTCACGCCGCCGGACCCGTCCCGGGGCGGCGCCCAGTCCCGTTAAACTTCGTGGCCATGACCACTCGTCGCGTCTTTTCCGGCATCCAGCCGACCGCCGATTCGTTCCACCTCGGCAACTACCTGGGTGCGGTCAGGCAGTGGGTGGACCTGCAGGCGTCCAGGGACGCGATCTACTGCGTGGTCGACCTGCACGCGATCACGGTGCCGTACGACCCCGAGCAGCTCCGCCGGCGCACCCGGGTGGCCGCGGCCCAGCTGTTCGCGGCCGGCCTCGACCCCGACCGGTGCATCCTGTTCGTGCAGAGCCAGGTCCCCGAGCACACCGAGCTCAACTGGGTCCTCGGCTGCCTGACCGGGTTCGGCGAGGCCAACCGGATGACCCAGTTCAAGGACAAGTCGTCCAAGGGGGGCGCCGACCAGGCGTCGGTCGGGCTCTTCACCTACCCGGTGCTGCAGGCCGCGGACATCCTGCTCTACCAGGCCGACGAGGTGCCGGTCGGCGAGGACCAGCGCCAGCACCTTGAGCTGTCGCGCAACCTCGCCCAGCGGTACAACCACCGGTTCGGGCCGACGTTCACCGTGCCCGCCCCGTACATCCTGCCCGCTGTGTCCAAGATCACCGACCTCCAGGACCCGACGAGCAAGATGTCCAAGTCGTCGTCGGCGCCGGCGGGCATCATCGACCTGCTCGACGAGCCCGCCGCGATCCGCCGCAAGATCAACCGGGCGGTGACCGACGCCGATTCGGTGGTCCGGGCGGACGACGAGGCCAAGCCGGGCGTGACCAACCTGCTGCGGATCTTCTCCGCGCTGTCCGGCGATCCGATCGACGAGATCGCCGCCCGGTACGGCGATGGCGGCTACGGCGGGTTCAAGAAGGACCTCGGCGAACTCGTCGTGGAGACCTTCACCCCGATCAGGGAGCGGACCCATCAGTACCTCGCCGATCCCGACGCCCTGGACGCGATGCTGGCCGACGGCGCGCGCCGGGCGCGGGTGATCGCCGGCGAGACGATGGCGGCGGTCCGTGACCGCTGCGGGTTTCCGGCGCACCCCTAGCGTCTCTGGGCATCTTCTGACCGCTCCTTACCAGAAGTAACAGGACTTCACTGGTCAATCAGCAATATTTCGGACGATTCAATATTCCAGAGGTGGAAACGCTAGAGGGGCACCCGTTTCGCATTTTTGCCGCGAGACGATCCCCGCGTGCCCTCTGGAGGCTTGTCATGACGATCGAGTGGAACTCTTCTGCCGGCCCGACGCTCGGCGTCGAATGGGAGATACAGCTCATCGACGCCAAGACGCGGCTGCTCAGGCAGGACGCGGGCAGCGTGCTTGCGGGCCTGCCCGGGCTGCTGGAGAGCGGGGAGCATCCCAAGATGCGCCACGAGCTGATGCAGTCGACCGTCGAGGTTGTGACCGGCATCTGCGGCACCGTCGCCGAGGCGAAGGCGGATCTCGCCCTCTCGCTGAAGGACCTGCAACGCGCGGCCGAGCCGCTGGGCATCGTGCTCGCCAGCTCGGGCACGCACGCGATCAGCCACTGGCGGGACGCGAAGATGGCACCCAGCCAGCGCTACGCCGAGCTGGTCCAGGAGCTGCAGTGGCCGTCCCGCAAGCTGCAAACCATGGCCGTACACGTACACGTAGGGTTGCGAGACCAGCACCGAGCGATGCCAGTGGTCAACGCCATGGCCATGTACCTGCCGCACCTACTCGGGCTCACCGCCTCGAGCCCCTACTGGTGCGGCGAGGACACCGGCCTGGCCTCGACCCGGTGCCTCGTGTTCGGCAACCTGCCGCACGCCGGCCCGCCGCTCAGCCTGCCCGACTGGAAGTCCTTCGAGGCCTACATGGCGGGCCAGTTGCGGGCCGGGACCATCCGCACGATCAAGGAGGTGTGGTGGGACGTCCGCCCGCACCCGGACTTCGGCACGGTCGAGGTCAGGATCGCCGACGCGGTGCCGACCTTCCGCGAGGCCGGGATGGTGGCCGCGCTCGTGCAGTGCCTGATCCACCTGTTCGACACCCAGCTTGACCGCGGCTACCAGCTGCCGACCCGCGCGCCCTGGGTCATCGCCGACAACAAGTGGCGCGCGACCCGCTACGGGCTCGACGCGGCCATCATCACCAGCGACGACGGCGCCACCGCCCCGCTGCGCGACGAGGTCTACGAGCTCCTGCGCGACCTGGAGCCGGTCGCCTGCCGCCTCGGCTGCGCCGAGGAACTCGCGGTCGCCACCGAGGTGCTCGACTGCGGCGCCCCCTACGAGCGCCAGCGCGCGGTCTACGACGAGGAAGGCGACCTGAGCAGCGTGGTCGACGCGCTCATCAGCGAGTTCGCCGAGGACAAGTTCGTCCTGCGCGGCGACGCCGGCCACGGAGGCTGACCCCGGGCGGGGCTCCCGCCCATGCGCGGCGTCCTCGAGCTAGAGCGGGCCGGGGTGCGCGGGATCCTCGAGCGGCCACCGGGTCCCAGAGCGGGCACGGGGTCCTAGAGTAGGCACCGTGACCAGTCCCGGGCCAGGTGCTAGCCAGACAGGCGCCAGTCAGACAGGTACCAGTCAGGCAGGCGCCGGTAAGACGGGTACCAGTCAGAAGGGCGTCGCGGTGAAGCCGCCCGCGGACCCGAACGGCAGGCAGTCGTTCCGGTCCCCGTCCGCGGTCGCGATCTGGTGGGTCTGGCTGCTCTTCGCCGTCGGCAACCTGATCGACCTGGCCGTCCAGGGCCGCGACCACATCTCCCTCGTCGCCGCGTTCACCCTGTTCGCCGTGACCGGCGTCGTCTACGTGATCGCCCAGCGACCGCGGATCGTCGCCGACGCCGACGGGCTGACGATCGTCAACCCGGTCCGCGGGCACCGCGTCGGCTGGGCCGCGGTCGCCGGGATCGACACGACCGACCTGCTCAGGATCCGCTGCGCCTGGCCGGCCGCGGGCCAGACGCCGGCCGGGAAGCGGGCCATCAGCTCCTGGGCGGTGCGCAGTTCCTCCCGGCGCTCCCAGGTCGCCGCGGAGGCCCGCGCGAACCGCCAGGACCGGCGCGGTGGCGGCCGGATGGGCTTCGGCGGGTTCGGTGCCGCGCCCGCGGACAACGCCCCGCCTCTGGCTCCGCTCGGCCTCGACGCGACCAAGGTGGTCACCGCCCTCACCGCCCGGGCCGAGAAGGCCAGGGCCGACGGGCCAGGCGCGCCCGCGGCCCCGCCGGTGTCGCAGTGGGACTGGCCCGCCATCGCCGCGGTCATCGTCCCGGCGCTGGCCCTCGTCGTCGTCGCGCTCGTCTAGCTGGGCCAACCCGCCGGAACCTCACCTCTTGCCACCGGAACCCCGCCGCACCGCCGGGGCACCCGGCCCCCTGGCCGGGCTAGCTGGCTCGGGGTGGGGGAGGCTACGGGTGCGCGCTGGGCGGGGGGTTGGAAGGCCGGGCGCGGAGCCAGCCGATGTAGTCGACCGGGGCACCCGACTTGAGCGCGGCGTCGACCAGGATGCTCAGCCGCTCGGCCGAGGGCAGGCCGCCCTCGTAGGCGTCGAGCACGTAGAGCCAGGCGAGCACGTCCCCGTCCAGGGTCTGCACGCGGACCTTGATCTTGCTGTAGAAGCCGAGGTTAACCCCGTCCCAGACGTCGAGTTCCTTCTCGTCGATCTCGGGAACGTCGTAGAGCGCGACGAATACGCGCTGCGCGCTGTCCTCGACAACCGTGGTGAGGGCGCCGTCCCAGCCGAGTTCCTCGCCACCGAAAGTCAGGCGCCAGCCCTCAAGCCACCCGGTACCCCGCTGCGGGGAGTGCGGGCAGCGCAGAAGCATCTGCGCCGGATCCATATTGCTGCCGTAGGCGGCGTAAAGGGCCACGCTGCCTAAGCGTACGGCGTAATCGGGACAGGCGACGTACAACCCAGTAGTGAACGTGCGGGATAATTGCCTAACGTGACCCTTCCCCGTCCACGTGTCGCAATCCTGGGCGGCGGGCCCGGCGGCTACGAAGCCGCCCTTGTGGCCTCCCAGCTCGGTGCCGAGGTAACCGTCGTCGACGAAGACGGCCTCGGTGGCGCATGCGTGCTTACCGACTGTGTCCCGAGCAAGACACTGATCGAATCGTCGTCCACCATGACCTCGCTTGGCCGCTCGGCCTCGCTCGGCCTTCAGCTCGCCAGCGGCGCCAACCCCGTGCTCGGGGTGGACGCGCCGGCCCTCTACGCGCGGATCAAGGCCCTGGCCGCCGCGCAGTCGAACGACATCGCCGAGCACGTGGCCGGCGAGGGCGTGCGGATCATCGAGTCGAGAGGCCGCCTGACCAGCCCGCACTCGATCGAGGCGGCGGGGACGACCGTCCCCGCCGACATGATCCTCATCGCCACCGGCGCGTCGCCCCGGGCGCTGCCGGACGGCGTCCCCGACGGCGAGCGCATCCTCACCTGCCGCCAGATCTACGACCTGCCCGAGCTGCCCGAGGAGCTGATCGTGGTCGGCTCCGGCGTGACCGGGGCCGAGTTCGCGAGCGCGTTCCAGGCCCTCGGCTCGCAGGTCACGCTGGTGTCGTCGCGGGAGCGCGTGCTGCCCCACGAGGACAAGGACGCCGCCGTCGTCATCGAGGGCGTCTTCCGGCGGCGCGGCATGAACGTACTCAGCAAGTCCCGGGCCGAGGCCGTGCACCGCAAGGGCGACAGCGTGGTCGTGACCCTGGCCGACGGCCGCCAGGTGACCGGCACGCACTGCCTGCTCACCGTGGGCATGGCCCCGTCCACCCGGGGGATCGGCTGCGAGGAGGTCGGCGTCGCCCTGGACTCCCGCGGCTTCGTCGAGGTGGACCGGGTGTCCCGCACCTCCGTGCCGGGCATCTACGCGGCCGGCGACTGCACCGGCGTGCTGATGCTCGCCTCGGTCGCCGCGATGCAGGGGCGGATCGCGATGTGGCACACGCTCGGCGAGGCGGTCCAGCCGATCAGGCTCAGCCACGTGGCCTCCACGATCTTCACCGACCCGGAGATCGCCTCGGTCGGCGTGTCCCAGGCCGCCATCGACCGGGGCGAGGTCTCGGCCCGGGTGGTCAAGCTGCCGCTCAAGTCCAACCCGCGGGCCAAGATGGGCGGCTTCCGCGACGGCTTCGTCAAGCTCTTCGCCCGCCCGGGCACCGGCGTGGTGCTCGGCGGGGTCATTGTCGCGCCGCGGGCGAGCGAGCTCATCCTGCCGCTGTCGATCGCGGTCGACGAGAACCTGTCGGTCGACCACATCGCCCACACGTTCTCCGTCTACCCCTCGCTCTCCGGTTCGGTCACCGAGGCCGCCCGCACCGTCATGGAGTTCGGCACCGACGCGATCCTGTAACCCGGCCACGTCGGCCGGCCCCGGGGTCCGCTCGTTGACCCCGGGGCCGTCATCTGACCGCGGACCCGTTCGTTAGCCCCGGTCCCAACCGTCGGCCGTGGGTCCGTCAGCTGGCCCGGTTCGATCACCGAGCCCGGTCCGTCCGTGGGCCGCGGACCCGGGTTCAGTCTCGGCGCAGTTCCGCGATCAGGTCGCGGAGCACGCCGAATGCGGGCTTGGGCGAGTAGTCGTCGCGCAGCACCCCGAACCGGTGGAACAGGCCGTCGGCCGAGCTGTCGGCGTCCCGCAGGGTAAACAGCTCCCAGTGGGTGACGTTCAGCTCGGACCGCAGCGCGTGCACGGTGCGCAGCGTCGTGTCGAGTACCCGCGCCTGCACCGCCTCGGGCCGGTCCGGGCCGGTCGGCCAGCCGTTCTCGCAGACCCGGATCGGCGTGCCCGGCCCGATCCCGGCGACCGGCAGCATGCGCTCGCGGAACGTCCGCAGGATCCAGGTCACCGCGCCCGGGAGCTCGGGCACCGCGAACCGGGGCCCGAACACGTCCGGGTACAGGTCGATGCCCGCGTAGTCGACGGCGGCGGCGAAGTCCGCGCCGCCGAGGTCGCGGACCCCGGTCCAGAAGCCGCTCGCGTCCGGCTCGGGTTCGGGCACGGCCGCGAACCCGATCGCGGCGGTCGCGCCGCTGGCCCGCTTGGCCGCCGCGGCGGCGAGCACGCCGCGCACCAGCGCCTGTCCGGCCCGCGGGAAGGCGCCGTCGGCCGCGTCGGGAATCCCGGTGAGGTTGGCCTCACCGGTCACCTGGACAGCGGCCAGCCGGTCGCCGTGGCGCGCGACCACCCGGGCGACGAACTCCGCCCAGGCGTCCACGTTGCCCGCGGGGTCGCGGTAACAGAGCACCAGGTCCGGTGCCGGCCCTGGCGCCTCGGCGACCCGCCTGACCCGGGCGAGAGCCGATCTGGTCCGCCAGCGGCCGTGCCAGTTCACGTACATCCGCGGCATCAGCGGCGGCCCGTCGCCCGCGAGCTCGGCCAGCGCCCGCCCGATCGCCGCCTGGTCATCCGGCCGCCCCGCGGCGACCCCGCCGGGTGCGCCGGCGATCCCGAGCGGAAACACGCCGAATTCGAGCGGAGCGGCCACAATTCGCGACTCTACGGTCGCCCGGCCGGGTTGGCAAAGACGGCGGATCATAATCCGTCCTCCAGGACGGATTATGATCCGTCATCATGCTCCGGGGTCAGAATGGAGCGCCGATGCGGACGCCGGCGCGCTCGGGGGTGCGCTCGCGGGCCAGCATGGCCTCCTCCTGGGCGGCCCACCGGTCCCAGTACGGCGCGAACGTCCCGCCATCGCGGTCAAGCGCCCGTTTCCTCCTGACCGCCGCTGGCACCTCCAGCCACACGAGCAGGCTCGCGAAGGCCGCCGCTCGCCGGGCGCCGGCCCCGACCCCCTCCACGATCAGCACCTCCGGCGGTTCCAGCACCACCGGTTCGGCCCACTTCCTGGCGACCCAGTCGTAACGGGGCACGCGCGGCACTCTCCCGGCCGCTAGGGGCTCGAGAACCTCGGAAACGAGCAGCCGTATCCCGTTCTCAAGCCCGTCCCAGCCGCCGTACAGGTCCTCAAGGGACACGACGGGCGCGGCGAGCCGGCCGGAGAGGATCCCGGCGAGCGAGGTCTTCCCCGCGCCCGACCGTCCGTCGACCGCGAGGACCCGCGTCGCCCCCGCCCGCGGCGGCGCCCGCCACAGGGCCGCCGTGATCTCCGTCACCCCGTCGCCCAAGCCGCCGCCGCTGCCACCCGGCTGACTGCCACCCGGCTGACTGCCATGCGGTCCGCCGCCGCCTGGCGCGCGGCCGGCTGGCTCGGCGCTCAATGGGCGGGGCGGCCGAGGTCGGGGTCGTTGGGGGCCGGGAGGCTGTGCTGGCGGAGCCGGGCGACGCGGATGTCGTCGGCGCTGATCGCGACCGTGCCGACGCTGGCGAGCAGGGCGAACGCGGGGACGGCGATCCGGAGCCAGGGCGGCCCGGGCAGGAACGCGAGGGCCACGCAGATCGGCACCATCAGCACCAGGAGACGGCGGATGGTGCGCCCGCGCCAGCCCGCGTCGGTCAGCTCGTGCCTGACCCACTCCCGGTTCCGGTCCGGCAGCCGGAACCCGATCGCGAACAGCAGCCAGCGCCCGATGCCGGGGTCACCAGGGAGCCGCCGCACACCACTCAGTCCCTTCGGTCCGGTCGGCCAGCCCGGTCCCTCCGGTCCGGCCCGTCAGCCCAGAGCGTCGTCAGCGCTTAGTCCTTGATCTGGCAGATCTCGGTGTCGGCCGAGACGGTCTGGCCGACCTCCACGGACAGGCCGGTCACCGTGCCGTCCTTGTGCGCGGCCAGCGGCTGCTCCATCTTCATCGCCTCGAGGATGACCACGGTCTCGCCCGCCGTCACCTGCTGCCCCTCGGCCACGACGACCTTCACGATCGTGCCCTGCATCGGCGTGACCAGGGAGTCGCCGCTCGCGCCCTTGGCCGCCCCGCCCGACCGGCGGCCGGCGCCACGGGAACCACGGGACCGTTCGGCCGAAGCCGGGCCGGACCCGGCGGCGGCCGACACCGAGAGCACGGCGGGCACCACGACCTCGAGCCGCTTCCCGCCGACCTCGACGGTCAGCCGCTCGCGACCGGGCTCATCGGCGCTCACCGCGGTCTCCTGCGGCGCCAGCTGGTTGTCGAACTCGGTCTCAATCCAGCGGGTGTGCACGTCGAAGTTGTCGCTCGCGAACGCCGGGTCATCGACGACGGCCCGGTGGAACGGCAGCACGGTGGGCATCCCGCCGATGGTGAACTCGGCCAGCGCGCGGCGCGACCGCTCGAGGGCCTGCGTCCGGGTGGCCCCGGTGACGACCAGCTTGCCGATCAGCGAGTCGAACGCCTGCGGCACCGTCTGGCCGGCGCCGTACCCCGCGTCGAGCCGGACGCCCGGCCCCGACGGCGGGTTCCACTCGGTGATCGTGCCCGGCGCGGGCAGGAAGTTCCGCCCCGGGTCCTCGGCGTTGATCCGGAACTCGATCGAGTGGCCTCGCAGGACCGGGTCCTGGTAACCGAGCTGCTCGCCGTCGGCGATCCGGAACATCTCCCGGACCAGGTCGATGCCGGAGACCTCCTCGGAGACCGGGTGCTCGACCTGGAGCCTGGTGTTGACCTCAAGGAAGCTGATCGTGCCGTCGAGGGCGACGAGGAACTCGCAGGTGCCCGCGCCGACGTAGCCCGCCTCCCGCAAGATCGCCTTGGACGCCTCGTACAGCTGCTTGACCTGCGCGTCGGACAGGAACGGGGCCGGCGCCTCCTCGACCAGCTTCTGGTGGCGCCGCTGGAGCGAGCAGTCTCGGGTCGAGACCACCACGACGTTGCCGTGGGCATCGGCCAGGCACTGCGTCTCCACGTGCCGCGGCCGGTCGAGATAGCGCTCCACGAAGCACTCCCCGTTGCCGAACGCCACGGTCGCCTCGCGGACCGCCGACTCGTAGAGCTCCTCGATCTCCTCGTCCACCCGGGCGACCTTGAGGCCGCGCCCGCCGCCGCCGAAGGCCGCCTTGATCGCGATCGGCAGGCCGTAGACGCTGGCGAACTCCCTGACCTCCGCCGGGCCGCTGACCGG
>Ga0302314_10016325_pt1 | contig 12555 bp, 9 predicted proteins | sample III_Palsa_N2_3_FD_200533 | JGI IMG/M metagenome (GOLD analysis project Ga0302314, IMG submission 200533) | Peat permafrost microbial communities from Stordalen Mire near Abisko, Sweden - III_Palsa_N2_3 | ecosystem: Environmental > Terrestrial > Soil > Palsa > Peat permafrost | place: Sweden...
CGTCGACCGACTGGTGCAGCGCTACCTGACCGAGCCCGTCTTCCACGAGGTGGCGTCGTCCACCCAGACGGTGACCCTCATGGAGCATCGCTTCATTCAGGTGCACCAGATGGACAAGGTCAAGGTGGCGGCCGCCATCGCCCGGTCGCAGGAGAAGACCCTTTTCTTCGTGCGTACCAAGCGGGGCGCCGACCGGCTGGTGGAGAACCTCGAAAAAGAGGGCCTGCGGGCCGCCGCCATCCACGGTGATCTCCGGCAGGCGAACCGGGAGAGGGCCCTGGCGGACTTTTCCAATGGCAAGCTTCCCGTGCTGGTGGCCACGGACGTGGCCGCACGCGGCTTGCACATCGAAGCCGTGGACGCCGTGATCCACTGGGATCCCCCCGAGGATCACAAGGCCTACCTCCACCGCTCCGGCCGCACCGCCCGCGCCGGCAAGGCGGGCGTGGTGGTCAGCCTGACCTTGTGGAACCAGTTGGTCGAGGTGGAAGTGATCCAGCGTCGGCTGGGGCTGCGGATTCCCATTGTGGAGATGTTCTCGAACGACCCCCGCCTGGCCAATCTGGCCGAGTGGACACCGCTGGCCGAAGAGAGCGTGCTCTGAGCGACGCCTCCCCGATCGAGACCTGGTCCCCCGATGACGGGGTCCGGCGGGTCCTGATCGTGACGGCTCATCCCGACGACGTCGATTTCGGGACGGCGGGGACGGTTGCCGCCTTCACCAAGGCCGGCCTGGAGGTCACCTACTGCGTCGCCACCAACGGCGACGCGGGCGGGTCCGACCGCTCGGTGTCCCGAGCGGACATGGCAGCCCTCCGCCAGCGCGAGCAGCGCGCCGCGGCGGCGGAAGTCGGTGTGACCGACGTGCGTTTCCTCGGCCACCCCGACGGCCGCCTACAACCGACCATCGAACTGCGACGCGATATCAGCCGGGTGATCCGCCAGGTCAAGCCGGAGCGGGTGCTGGTCCCGTCGCCCGAGCGGCGCTGGGATTTCATATTCGCCAGCCATCCGGACCACCTCGCCGCCGGTGAGGCCGCCGTGTGCGCGGTCTATCCCGATGCCCGCAACCCGTTCGCCCACCCCGAGCTCCTCGACGAGGAGGGACTCGAGCCCTGGACGGTGCACGAACTGTGGATCATGAGCGGAACCGATCCCAACGTGGCGGTCGAGACGACGTCGACCATCGAGCGCAAGGTCGCCGCGTTGCTCTGCCACAAGAGCCAGATCGATGACCCTGAGGGCGTCGCCCGGCGCGTGACCGAAGGCGGGCGCGCTTCGGGTGCCCTGGCCGGACTTCCCGACGGCGCCATGGCGGAGCTGTTCCGGCTCACCCGTATCCCCTGATCGGCGGGGGTTAGGCGGCCGTTCGGGCATTACTTTTCGAGTGGTACGAGATCTGGTACCAGTCGAAAAGTAACTACCCGACCTCTGAGCCGGCTATCCGGTCAGCCGGTCAGCCGGTCAGCCGGTTAGCCAGCCAACTGCCGCAGGACGTAGCGGAGAATCCCCCCGTGACGGAAGTACTCGGCCTCCATCGGGGTGTCGATGCGCACGACCACTCTGAACTCGGTGGTCGACCCGTCGTCCGCCGTGGCGACCACTGTCAACTCCTTGGGCAGCTCACCCTCGTTGAGGGCGTCGATCCCGGTGATGGTGAACGTCTCCGTCCCGCGCAGGGCGAGGCTCTCGGCGGAGTCGCCCTTGTAGAACTGGAGCGGGATGACGCCCATGCCCACCAGGTTGGAGCGGTGGATGCGCTCGAAGCTCTGGGCGATCACGGCGCGCACCCCCAAGAGCGCGGTCCCCTTGGCCGCCCAGTCCCGGCTGGAGCCGGTCCCGTACTCGCGCCCGGCCAGGACGATCAGGGGCACCCCCTCGTCGGCATACTGCATGGCCGCTTCGTAAATCGACGTCTCGCTCCCTTCGGGCAGGTGCAGCGTGTACCCACCCTCGGTTCCTGGAGCCAGACGGTTCCGGAGCCGGACGTTGGCGAAGGTGCCGCGCATCATGACCTCATGGTTGCCCCGCCGAGCGCCGTAGGAGTTGAAGTCGTTTCGGGGCACCCCGTGCTCGGCCAGGTAGCGGCCGGCGGGCGTGTCCGGCCCGATGGAGCCGGCGGGCGAAATATGGTCGGTCGTGACGCTGTCGCCCACCATGGCCAGTACACGTGCGCCCTCAATGTCGGAGACCGGCGTCGGGGTCATGGTCATGCCTTCGAAGAAGGGCGGGTTCTTCACGTACGTGGAGTCGTCCTGCCAGGAGAACGTCTCGCCTCCGGCTACCGGCACCTCCCCCCAGTACTCGTCCCCTTCGAACACGGCGCCGTAGCGGGTGCGGAACATCTCCGACGTCAGGGAGGCCCGGATCGCCTCGCTGACCTCCAGCTCGCTGGGCCAGATGTCCGCCAAGAACACCGGCTTCCCGTCGGCGTCCTCCCCGAGGGGGTCGACGGTCAGGTCGATGTCCATGGTCCCGGCCAACGCGTACGCCACGACGAGCGGGGGCGAGGCCAGGTAGTTCATCCGCACGTCGGGGTGGATCCGACCCTCGAAGTTCCGATTGCCCGAGAGCACCGAGGCCACGGAGAGATCGTCGCCGTGCACCAATTCGCTGACCCCGTTCAGGAGGGGGCCCGAATTGCCGATGCAGGTGGTGCAGCCGAAGCCGACGAGGAAGAACCCCAGCTGCTCGAGGGGCTCCACGAGTTGGGCCCGCTCGAGATAGTCCATCACGACCCGTGAGCCCGGGGCGAGCGAGGTCTTGACCCACGGCTTGGCCCGCAGGCCGCGCGCCACGGCGTTCTTGGCCAGCAGGCCCGCTCCGACCATGACCTGGGGGTTCGAGGTGTTGGTGCAGCTGGTGATCGCTGCCACGACGACGTCGCCGTCCGCCAGGAGGTGGTGCGGAGCAGCCTGGGGGGATTCGGTGGAGGTGCGGGGCGTGCGGTCCAGCGCCACGCGGAACGCGTCGCCGGCACCGGCGAGTGCGACCCGGTCCTGCGGACGCGACGGTCCGGCCAACGACGGCTCGACGTCACCGAGGTCGAGCGTGGCGTACTCGGAGTAGACGGGCTCGATGCCGTCTGCGGTGTGCCACAGGCCCTGCTCCTTGGCGTAAGCCTCGACCAGGGCGAGATGGGTCTCGTCGCGGCCGGTGAAGCGCAGGTAGTCGATGGTCACTTGGTCGATGGGGAACATGGTGCACGTGGCCCCGTACTCGGGGCTCATGTTGCCGATGGTGGCCCGGGTCTCCAAGGGGAGGGCGCCGACTCCCGGGCCGTAACACTCGACGAACGCCCCGACCACCCCGTGGTCGCGCAGGAGCTCGGTGACGGTGAGGACGACATCGGTGGCCGTGGTGCCCGGCCGCAGCTCCCCGGAAATGCGGAGGCCCACCACCGGCGGGAGGAGCATGGAGAGCGGTTGGCCCAGCATGGCCGCCTCGGCCTCGATGCCGCCGACGCCCCAGCCGAGGACGCCCAGGCCGTTGACCATGGTGGTGTGCGAGTCGGTCCCGACCAGGGTGTCGCAGAACGCCCGGCCGTCGGGGGTGGCGAACACCAGCCGGGACAGGTACTCGAGATTCACCTGGTGGCAGATGCCCGTCCCCGGGGGTACCGCCCGGAACCCGTCGAAGGCGCCCTGGGCCCAGCGGAGCAACTTGTAGCGCTCGATGTTGCGCTCGTACTCAATGGAGACGTTCTGGTCATAGGACGAGGAGTCGCCCGAGCGCTCGACGATGACGGAGTGGTCGATGACCAGCTCCACCGGGACGAGGGGGTTGACCTGCGACGCGTTGCCCCCGAGGCGCGCCAGGGCATCGCGCATGGCGGCCAGGTCGACCACGCCGGGCACCCCCGTGAAGTCCTGCATGAGGACGCGCTCGGGCGTCAGGGCGATCTCGTGCGCCGCGTCACCCGCGCCCTGACCGTGCGCCTCGGGATTGGCCCCCCAGGCGGCGACGGCCACAATGTCGTCGGGCGAGACGTGGGGGGAGTCCTCGTGCCGCAGCAGGTTCTCCAGAATGACCTTGATCGAGTAGGGCAGCCGGCTCACCTCATGGTCGGCGACCAGGGATGGCGCCTTGAGGGAGAAGATCTCGTACTCGCGGCCCTCGACCGCCAGGACGGACCGGGCGCCGAAGCTGTCGGGGTGGGAAGAGGCCGGGGGTCGTGATGCCATGTCCCCATTCTGCCGTGCTTCCGCCAGGGGCATCCATTTGGGGTCGCCGCGGGGGCTATGCATACGATCGGGGCCGAGCGGGCAGAATCCACCCATGCGTCTGCCAGCCGTTCCCACACTTCGTCGCGCCCGCTCGTGGCTCTTGGCGGCTGTCCCCCTGGCGTCGGTCCTGACCGTGGGGCTGGGGGTGGGGACGCCGCGCCCGGCCGCCGCAGCCCCACTGAGCGCCCATGCCTACGCAGGCGGGGGCATGATCGGATTCGGAAACGTCAACCTGGCTGCTCCCACCATGCCGCAGCCCCTCAGCTCCCCTGTTCTCGTCGGTGCCGCCACCCCCAACGGCGGGGGGTACTGGTTGGCGAGCGCCGACGGCGGGGTCTTCACCTCCGGCAACGCGCCCTTCGAGGGGTCGCTCGGTGACCTGGCCTTGCAGGGGCCGATCATCGCCATGGCGGCCACCCCCGACGGCAAGGGGTACTGGCTCGCCGGGCTCGACGGGGGCATCTTCTCCTTCGGCGACGCGCTGTTTTACGGGAGCATGGGTGGGACGCGGCTGAACCAGCCCATCGTCGGCATGGCGGCCACCCCCGACGGCAAGGGCTACTGGCTGGTGGCCGCCGACGGGGGGGTCTTCTCCTTCGGCGACGCGCGGTTCTTCGGCAGCATGGCCGGCGCGGCGCTGAACGACCCCATTGTCGCCATGGCGGCTACCCCCGACGGCAAGGGCTACTGGCTGGTGGGCGCGGACGGCGGCATCTTCACCTTCGGCGACGCCGGCTACTTCGGGTCGTGGGCGACCGATGACCTCCCCGATCCGGTCGTGGGCATTGTGGTCGGTCCGGACGGCGAGGGGTACACGGTCGCCACCGCCGACGGCGTGGTGCTGGCCCTCGGGGACGCCCAGGTCTACGGCAAACTCTCCTTGAACCCCGACGCCACCCCGGTGTCGGACATCATCGGGAACGGCGCCGGCACCGGATACTGGCTCCTCGACCCCGAGGCCTGGACCTACAGCTTCGCCAGCGCCAGCGCCACCGCCGAACCGAGGCTGCCCGATTCGTCCGCCATCGTGGCTGCGGTGGCATCCCAGATCGAGCCGGATCCGGACACCGGGTACTTCTGCAACCCTTACGGGCCCTGCGAGGAGTGGTGCGCGCTCTTCGCCACGTGGGCCTGGCGGCAAGCCGGCATACCGATACCCTCCTATGCCTTCGTGGGGTATATCTCCTCCTGGGCCGCCAGGTACGGCGCACTCCTCCCGCCGACGGCCACGCCGGCGCCGGGCGACGCCGTGCTCTACGGCACGGGACCGCAGAACGTCTACACCGCGGTGCACGTGGCGATCGTGACCCAGGTCTGGCCCGACGGGGCCATCGACACCGTCGACGGCGACTCGGGTCCAGGGAGAACCGGCTGGCTCTCGGTGACCATCAACGGCCCGTACCTGCCCGCCGACTCGCTCGCGTACAACGGAGTGGGGATCTATGCCTTCGCGCAGCCCTGAAACGACGGCGGGACCGGCGTAGGCTCGGCTCGCGGCGGGCACCTGGCCCGTTCCTGCGGCTCACGAGGGAGGGCATGTGACGCTGTCGTCATGGGACGATTTTCCTGTTCATCAGGCACCGGAACTGATCGCGCATCCGGGGACCAGCGATCGCAATTTCTACGACCGCTACTACTTCAACATGTACCCGACCAGCGCTGAGTGGTCCGCCATCTTCGGGTTCGGCCAGTACCCGAACCTGGGCGTGGTCGACGCGTTCATCGACGTGCGGCGTGGCGACGCACAGCACATCGTGCGGGCGTCGAAGCCGCTGAAGGATCGGGCGGACCTCTCGGTGGGCCCGTTTCACGTAGAGGTGCTCGAGCCGCTCCGCCGCCTGCGGGTCGTCGTCGACCCCACGGAGCACGATGTGGCCATGGACGTGACCTGGGAGGGGCACATTCCGGCCGTGCTCGAGCCCCGCCAGTACCTGCGCAGCCAGGGGAGGGTGGTCTTCGATACCCAACGCCTGGCCCAGACGGGATTCTGGTCGGGCACCCTCTCGGTGGCGGGGACCGAGTACGCCATCACGGCCGACCAGACCCAGGGCTGCCGCGACCGCTCCTGGGGCATCCGGCCGGTGGGAGAGCCCGAGGGGGACGGCATCCGACAGGGCGCCAATGTGATGAGCGGCATGTGGAACTACTTCCCGATGCAGTTCGACGACCACGCCATCTTGTACATTTGTCACGAGCGGGACAACGGCGAGCGCCCGCTCGTCCAGGGGGAGAGGGTCTGGGTCGACCCCGACCGGCCCATCGACGAGCTCGGGCGGGCCGAGCACTCCCATCACCTCATCCCGGGCACGCGGGTCATGGACCGTGGCGTGGTGCGCTTCCCCGAGGCCGGCCTGGAGATCACCTGCACGCCACTGCTGGCCAACTACATATCGGTCGGCACTGGTTACGGGATCGACAAGGACTGGAAGCACGGCATCTACCAAGGGCCGGACCCGGTGGTGCAGGGGCTCACACTCAAGGTCGACGAGATAAAGGGTCTGGCGCAGTACGGCATTGTGGACCACGTGGCTCGGTTCAGCTACGGCGACGTCGCCGGCTATGGGCTGCTCGAGCAAGGATTCTTCGGTCCGTACCATCGTTACGGGCTGACCGACGGGGCGATGGGGGCGCCGGCCGACTGAAAGAATTCCTCCCGGCACCGGCCTGAGGACGGTTCCGAGGATGCGACAATAGGTGATGCCCGACGCGTTCAGCGTGCTGCTCCAGCGCCTCCAAACGGCCTTTGACACCATCGCCCCCGGAGCCGACCCCGTGCTCCGCGCCTCGGACCGGGCCGACTTCCAGGCCAACGGCGCCATCCCCCTGGCGAAGCGCCTCGGTCGCACGCCGGGCGACGTGGCCACCGACGTGGTGGCGGCGGCCTCACTCGACGACGTGTGCGCGTCGGTCGAGATCAGCGGGCCCGGCTTCATCAATCTGACCCTGTCCGACGAGTTCGTGGTGGACCAGATCGCCGCCGCCGGGTCCGACGAACGCGTGGGGGTGGCACGAACCGCGGATCCGCAGCGGATCGTGATCGACTACTCGGCGCCCAACGTGGCCAAGGAGATGCACATCGGGCACCTGCGCAGCACGGTGATCGGTGACGCGCTCGCCCGTGTCCTGGGCTTCGTCGGTCACGAGGTGCTGCGGGAGAACCACATCGGCGACTGGGGCACGCCCTTCGGCATGCTCATCGAGCATCTGATCGACGTGGGCGGGTCGGCCGACGCGGAGTCGTTCAGTGTGCGAGACCTCAACGAGTTCTACGCGCAGGGAAGGGCCCACTTCGACAGCGACCCCGATTTCGCCGAGCGCAGCAGCCGGCGTGTCGTCCTGCTGCAGAGCGGGGATCCCGAGACGCTGCACCTGTGGCGCATCTTCGTGGCCGAGAGCCTGCGGCACAACGACGAGATCTATTCGATGCTGGGTGTGCTGCTGACCGACGACGACGTGGTGGGGGAGAGCTTCTACAACGCCCTCCTGCCGGTAGTGGTCGACGAGCTCGCAGCCCAGGGACTCCTGGTGGAGCACGACGGCGCGCTCTGCGTCTTCCCCCAAGGGTTCGAGAACCGTAACGGTGATCCCCTCCCGCTCATCGTGCGCAAGTCCGACGGGGGGTACGGGTACCCGGCCACGGACCTGGCATCCATCCGCGACCGCACCGGCCGCCGGGGCGCCACGCGGCTGGTCTACGTCGTCGATGCGGGCCAATCGCTGCACTTCCGGCTGGTGTTCGCCGTCGCCGCACTGGCCGGATATCTTCCGGACCCCTCGGCCGCCGTCCACGTGGCCTTCGGGCTCGTGCTCGGTCCGGACGGCAAGAAGATGGCCAGCCGCTCGGGGAGCTCGGAACGGTTGATCGACCTCCTCACCGAAGGGGTGGAGCGCGCCGCGGCTTCGATCGCCGAGCGTCCGAGCGACCTCAGCGCGCAGGCGCGGGTCGACGTGGCCCGCGCCCTGGGCATCGGAGCCATCAAGTACGCCGACCTCTCGACGGAGCGGACGAGGGACTACCTCTTCGACTGGGACAGGATGCTGGCTTTCGAGGGCAACACCGGCCCCTACCTGCAGTACGCGCACGCCCGCATTCGCTCCATCTTCCGCCGGGCCGAAGTGCCCCCGCCGCGGCGCGGCACCAGGCCCATGGTGACCGAGCCCCAGGAGCGGGCGTTGGCCCTGCAGCTGCTCGGGTTCCCCGCCGCCGTCGAGGCCACTGCGGAGTCGTACAGCCCGGCGAAGCTGTGCACCTACCTGTTCGACCTGGCCTCGACGTTCACCACGTTCTACGAGGCCTGCCGGGTCCTGGTCGACGAGGAGGCGGTGCGGACGTCACGGCTGGCGCTGTGCGATCTGACCGCCCGGGTGCTCGCCCTCGGGCTGTCCCTGCTCGGCATGGAGGCACCGGATCAGATGTGATTCCCCCCGGGGCGGACCCCCCGGGCGGGCGGGGTGGCGGGCGCAGAGTTGGGTGGCGGCGCGGGCAGGCCCTATCCTCGGCCCGGCACATCTCGCGCCCGGGCCTCCGCAGGCCGACAAAGGAGTCGAAGAACTGATGGAACTGAGTGGGACTTCCGCAATCGTCACCGGTGGGGCTTCGGGGCTGGGGGAGGCGACGGCGCGCCTGCTGTCCGAGCGGGGCGTCCTGGTCGTGGTGGCCGATCTCCAGGAGGAGAAGGGAACGGCGCTGGCCAAGGAGATCGGCGGGATCTTCGCCCAGACCGACGTCACCAAGACCGAGGACGTGATCGCCGCCGTGGAGGCCGCCCTCGAGCTGGGCCCCCTCAAGTCGCTGGTCAACTGCGCCGGAATCGGTATGGCGACACGCACCATCGGCAAGGACGGCGACTACGCCTCGGCCCATGACCTCGACCTCTACCGCCGGGTCATTGAGATCAACCTCATCGGCACGTTCAATTGCATCCGTCTCGCCGCCACGAAAATGAGCCTCAACGAACCCGACGAGGACGGCGCCCGGGGGGCGATAGTGAACACGGCCTCGGTGGCGGCCGAGGACGGGCAGATCGGCCAGGCCGCCTACTCCTCGTCCAAGGGCGGGCTCGTCGGACTGACCCTTCCCGTCGCCCGTGACCTGGCCGTGGTCGGCATCCGGGTCAACACCATCCTGCCGGGCCTGATCGACACGCCGATCTACGGCGAGGGCGAGGGCTCCGAGGCGTTCAAGGCCAAGCTGGCCCGGGATGTGCTCTTCCCCCACCGTCTCGGCCGCGCCCCCGAGTTCGCCTCGCTGGCCGTCGAACTTCTGGCCAACTCGTACATGAACGCGGAGACGATCCGGATCGACGCCGGCGCCCGGCTGCAGCCCAAATAGGCCGCCGGGCGGAAAGGGAACGAAAGGAAAGAGAGGGGGGAACGATGATCGACCCTGAGCTCACGGGGGTCCTCGAGCTGTTGCCGCAGATCGACCTGACGGATCCGGTGGCGGCGCGCGCCGGATTCGCCGAGCTGGTGGCCGGCATGCGGTCCGACATCCCGGGCATCGAATCGCTCGACATAGAGGACCGGTTGGTCCCGGGTTGGGAGGGCGACCCCGACGTGGGCGTGCGGATCTACCGGCCCCAGAGCCCACCAGGGCCGGTGCCCGGAGTCCTGATGATCCACGGTGGCGGGTTCATCATCGGCAGCGTCGAGTCCGAACATGCCGGCGCGGCCGCCACGGCGATCCAGACGGGAGCGGTCGTGGTGTCGGTCGAGTATCGGCTGGCCCCTGAGCACCCGTTCCCGGCCGGCGTCCACGACTGCTACGCCGCGCTCGTGTTCCTCGCCGGAGCGGCCGGCGAGCTCGGCGTCGACACCGCCCGCCTGGCGCTGCTCGGTGCCAGTGCCGGAGGTGGATTGGCCGCGGCGACGGCTCTGCTGGCCCGTGACCTCGGCGGGCCGCCCCTCTGCTTCCAGATGCTGCACATCCCCGAGCTCGACGACCGTCTGGAGACGCCGTCGATGCGCACCTTCGTCGACTCGCCGCTGTGGAACCGCCCCCTGGCCGTGCTGAGCTGGGAGGCGTACCTGGGGCCGGGCGCCGACCGGGCCGACGTCTCGCCCTACGCCGCCCCGGCCCGGGCCACCGACTTGTCAGGCCTCCCGCCGGCCTACATCTCGACGGCCGAGAACGATCCGCTGCGCGACGAGGGCATTCTCTATGCGCTGGGACTCCTGCAGGCCGGCGTCTCGGTGGAGCTCCACCAGTTTCCCGGCACCTTCCACGGCTCGACACTGGTGGCCTCGGCCGCCGTCACTCAGCGGGCCCAGCGGGAGAGCGCGACCGTGTTGCGCCGGGCCCTGGCGGTGGACTGACCTCAGGGTCGCCCGACCTCTGGGTCGCCCGCGCCCGGCCTCAGGCGGCCTGGGCGAGGGGCTGTGCCCCTTCCTCGACGCTCGAGAGCGCCTTCCACAGGGCCCGATAGGTGGGGTAGGTGATGGCGTCGGTGACGTAGCCGGCCCGCTCCAGTTCGGCATGGAAGGCCGGCAGGTTGCGCCACGGCACCCCCATGTCCACGTGATGGGCCAGGTGCCATCCCGTGTTGTACGGCACGAACCAGAACCGGGCCGGGAGGGACTGGCGCACGTTGTGCGAGGTGGCCCGGCGATCCTTGCTCCGTTCCATGCCGCCGTGCTCGGCGATGGAGCGGAGGCGATTGATGACGCGCCACTGGGTCATCCACGGCAGCCACCACAGCACGGGATAGATCCACCAACGTCCGGTGGCCAGCCAGGACACGGCCCACAGCACGGCCTGCACGCCGAAGATGGACAGGCCGATGCGCCGGAAGCGGGCCGTCGCCGTGTTCTTGACCAACGGGGCGAAGTTCTTCCAGCCCGAGATACCGACCGCGTCGCGCAGCAACCGGCGGCGCAGTGCGGCCCGGGTGCAGGGGTAGGGACGGTAGAAGGCGAGATCGGGTTCTTGCGGACCGAACTCGTCCTTGTGGTGGGCGAAGTGGACGCGGCGATAGAGCTGAACGGGAGTGAAGACCGGGTAGGCGATGACCCAGGTGCCGATCCAGTCGTTCCATCTCTTGTTGGTGAAGAGGAGCTTGTGCGCCGCCTCGTGCATGAGGATGGCGAAGCGGGCGTACATCGGGCCCATCACGATGAAGGCGAGCAGGTAACTCCACCACGTGTCGAGCCAGACCGCGCCCCCGACGATGAGCACCACGTAGAACCACACCGAGAGCACGGTGATGGCATTGCGGACGTTGTCGATGTGCCGCAGGGCGGGACGGAGCTCGGGGATGGCCATCCCGTTGGCCAACAGCCGCTCGGTGGGAAGAACGTCAGGGCGTGCCGCGTGGTCGGGCACCATGGTGGTGGCCATGACCCGATGTTACTATTATTCATCAAGTGGTGCAAGATCGTAATAAGCCGTTCACGGCACGATCGGTTCTGGCGAGCGCCCTTTTGGGCATGGACCCGCCGGAGCTGCCGGTGGCGCAACTCGTGCGCCTGACCGGGCTCTTCGGTATCAGCGCCAACCGGGCCCGGGTCGCGCTCAGCCGCATGGTGGCCGCCGGGGAGGCCACCACCGACGGATCAGGGACCTACCGCCTCGCCGGCCGACTGCGGGAACGCCAGGCCCGGCAGTCGGCCAGCCGCGCCGGGTCGACGGTGCCGTTCGAGGGGCAGTGGTGGGTGGCCGTCGTCGTCACCAGCGGGAGTTCGGCCGAAGTTCGCACGTCCCGCCGCCGCGCCCTGGCCTATGCCCGCCTGGCCGAGTTGCGTGAAGGGGTCTGGTTGCGTCCCGACAACGTCGAGGTACGTCTGCCGCAGGATCTCCTTTGCGACGTGGAGCTGATGACCGCCCGACCGCGGGGGCCGGACCGGTTGGCCGGGGCGCTGTGGGACCTGCCGGCCTGGGCGGCTCGGGCCGACGGGCTGCTCGATGAGATGACCGCCTTGGCACCCGAGGAGCCCCAGGCGTTGGCGCCGGGGTTCGTGCTGTCCGCGGCCGTGTTGCGCCACCTGCAGGCCGATCCCCTGCTGCCAGAGGAGCTGCTCCCCCCGGGATGGCCGGGCGCGCGCCTGCGGGCCGACTACGACCGTTGGGACGCCCGTTACCGGACCACGTTGCGCGACTGGAGCCGGGCCTGACTCAGGCGGCGTGCGACTGCGAGATCCAGGTGGCGTACATGTCGGCGTAGTGACCACCGAGGGCGACCAGCTCGTCGTGGCTGCCGACCTCGAGCAACTTGCCATCGCCGACGACCACGATCCGGTCGGCCCGCATGGCGGTCGAGAGGCGGTGGGCGATCAGCACGGCCGTGCGCTGCTGCAGCAAGACGTCGAGGGCCGCTTCGATCTTCGTCTCCGA